>BNJU01001844.1_pt1 | contig 187491 bp, 201 predicted proteins | sample 8539281 | NCBI WGS metagenome assembly BNJU01 (sample SAMD00202456, study PRJDB9452) | human saliva metagenome | isolation source: human saliva | place: Japan | reverse complement strand
CGGTCGGCCAGGTCGTCGCGCAGGTCCCCAGGTGGGCGCCGTGCACCCCACGCGCCACACGCGCCAGCCGTCGGCGTCGGTGACGGCCTGGGCGGCGTTGGCGGCCGACGTCGGGTCGGTGAAGGAGCGCCCGTCGGACAGGGTGATGACCCCCTCCACCGACAGGATCGCCTCGTGGTAGATGCCTCGGCGCAGCCTGCCAGATGATCTGGGTCGGTTTGCCCAGCGAGGCCGCCACGGCCGCGAGCTCCGCGGTCTCCTGGACCAGGAGGGACTTCGAGGGGTCGCCGCCCAGTGCCTCGGCCACCGGGTCGAGCCCGTCGGCCGACCCGCGCAGCGGCTCCCAGGACACGAGGGGCACCGCGCCGGTGGGCGCCTCCGGGCGGGACTCGTTGGGGGCGACGGTGGACCAGGCCTGCGCGGCGGGCGCGGCCGAGATGCCTCGGACTGGGAGTGCGCCGCCCGCGAGCGCCGTCCCATGCGGGTGTGCGAACCGGGCTCGCTCGGGGCTTCGCCGGCCTGCGGAGCTCGGTCCGGACCGAGCGGAGCGTCGGAAGGTGCCGAGCCGGCCGACGCCGCTGAACCGCTGCCTCCGGACAGGCTGCTCCCACCAAGGATGTCCACGCCTCCGGCCAGGGCGGCGACGGCCCGCTGCCCGGCACTGGAGTCATCGGCGGAGTCGGGGCGCCCCCGGTGGCCGGCATTGTCGGCGGAGGGCTCCTCCCCCAGGTCGACGGAGGCGGGAACGGCCACGGTGTCCCCGCTGAGGATGTCGGCCAGGTCCTGACCGACACTGCCGACACTGCCGGCGGCGTCGTGTCCACCGGCAGCGCGGTCACCGGCCTCATGGTCGGGGTGGTCGGAGTCACCAGAGTCGTTCTCGGGCTCGGAGGCGGCGGGCGCCTGCGGGGCGCTGTCGGGGCGCTCCGGGTCCGGCTCGGGCCGGCTCTGAGGGGCCTCGGGATCAGCCTCGTGCTCGGTCTCGGGCGCCGCGGTCAGCATCGTCTGCGCCCTCATTGGTAGCTGCATCGGCGCCATCAGCGGCGTCCTGGGCCGGGCCCTGTGCGTGGGCGTCATCGGGACCGTCGGCGACGTCGGCAGCCCCCTCAGCGAGTTCGGACGCGGGTGCATACCCTGCCCGGCGGGCGGGGCGGCGCCGGCCTCATCGGGCTCCTCGGGTGAGGACTCCTCCCCGCCCTGGGCGGAGAGGGTATGCACCTGGGGCTGCTCGGCGGTGACGGCCACCGGCTCGAACAGCTCGGAGAGCGCATCGGCGGCACCCGTCGCGGCGAAAGCCCCCGCCGGGATGGTGGCGCTGGCATCTTCGGTGCCCTCGGTCTCAGGGGTGTGCGCCGGCTCGGCGGGCATGACGATCTCGATGGGGCCGGTGACCGGACTCATGTGCTCGGCCTGCTCCGTGGCGTCAATGGCCCGTGAGCCGTTCGAGCCGGCGGAGGCGGAACCGGCCAGGGGCCGGCCGGGGGCGCGGGCCACGAGCAGCAGCCCACCGGCGGCCACGTCCATTCCGGAGATCTTCTCCACCACGACGACGATGCGCGACTCGTCCACGATACGCACGTCGACCTCGTGGATCTCCAGCCCGGAGGAGGCCAGTACTCCCAGCCCTCCAACGACGTCGGGCTCCAGGGAGGCGCTCAGGATCGTGAGCCTCGGCCCGGCCTCGACCTGGGCGGGCATCGCCTCACGGAACTCGTTCCAGTCCTGGCTGAAGGCCCCCAGCCCGCCGGCGTACCTGCTGGCGATCTCACGGCGGCCCGCGGTGGCGGCCTGGGTCAGGCGCGACATGGCGGCCAGCAGCCCCGTGAGTCGACGTTCTCCAGGACCTCGACGACGACGACCTGACCCGGTGGCGTCCAGGGCGGTCAGGCTCGCCCCGGTCTCGAGCTCCTCCCATGACAGGGGAAGAGTGGACGGCGCAGGACATCGACGATCTGACGCTGGATGGCGACCAGACTGTGAGACAGGGGTGATGGCGTCAGCGGAGCGACCCAGGCGCACGGGCAGGGAGGTGGTTGCCGTCGAGCTCGTACATGGCCATGGATCGGGCCGCCTTTCCTCGTCGTCCTGCTCCGCGATGGCCCCCAGCACAGGTGGGCACGCGCGTGGGCGGCTCTCAGTCGAGTCACCCACGAACACAGCGCCCAGCCATCCTGTTACGACCGCCGGCACACGGCAGACTATCTCATGACGGCAACGACGGGTGGGCCGCGCCCCCGTCACATCAGCCCCCACACAGGGAGAAAACCGCGGAAACACAGCCAGATCGCGGTTATCTCCTAGGGTTATCCCCGATTCTTGGAGAGACCGGTCTCATGGTCGCATCCGCCTCGAGGTGGATGAGGATGCCCAGGGAAGTAGATAAGAATGTCGCTGGTCGACTCCTGCGAGGGAGCCCCTCCATCCCCTATCGCCTCACCAGCCTCCCATCTCCTACCGCCTGAGGAGCGTTCATGCCGTCGGTCTCGTCCAGCACGACTCCCCCGGACGCACCTGAGCTCGCGCCCTCCCCGGCGCCCTCCTCCACCTCATCGCCCGCACCATCACCGTCATCGGCGTCGGCCGCTCCTGCGTCTGAGCCCTCGCACCTGAGCGTCTACGCGCGTCGAGCCCGGCGGGCCGCGCGCGCCTGGCTGGCCCCGGCGCCGGCTGCGACCAGCTGCGCCGCGCTGACCCTGGTCATCGGGATCGTCCTGCTGCCCTGGGGGTCCCGGGGGCAGATCGCCCTGTCCGCCCTACCATCCACCAGCCCCAGCGGGTGTGGACCCTGCTGACCGCCTGGGCGGTCCCCGGTCACCTGCTGCCGGTGACCGGCTGCCTCATGCTGCTGTCCGTCGGCGTGCTGCTGGAGCGGCTCCTGGGCACTCGACGGTGGCTGGCCACCGCCGTCGTCTCCTGCGCCGGAGGCATCGTCCTGGCCCAGGCGCTCTACCCCCTCATCCGCCACGTGTGGGACGCCTGGTCCCCCTACCTCGTCCTCGCCCCGATCCAGGGCATCAGCCTGCCCACCGCCGGCCTGGTGGCGGCCTCCACCAGTGTCATGCGTCCGTCCTGGCGACGGCGTACGCGCTTGGCGACCTTCGCCGTCCTCGTCGTCTCGGCCGCTGTGACCGGAACCGTGGGCGCCCTGGCCCGCCTGGGAGCAGGGGTCATCGGCCTCATCATGGGAGTCGTCCTGGAGCGTGGGCAGCAGACGGCCCCCTCCCAGGAGCTGCCCCGGCGCTCGGAGCGCGAGCTCGTGGCCTTCCTGGTGGCCTGCTGGGCCGTGAGCTGCGCCCTGGCGGTGGTGAGTAACGCCGCCGGCCCCCTGGCCGACGCCCGCTACGGGCTGACCCCCGCCATCCTGCCCAAGGACGCCGTCATCTATCCGGTCGAGCAGCTTCTGATGTGCATGCCGGCGTTCCTGCAGCTGGTCCTGGCCGACGGCCTGCGCCGGGGGCGCCGTTCAGCGGCCTACGGCACCATCGCCCTGCAGATCTTCCTGGGGGTGTGCGCGGCCCTGTTCGCCCTGGTGGAGAAGATCGGCGAGCAGATGCCCGCGTCAGGTCCCACCACGACCCAGCTCCTGCACAGCTGGCTGCGCTCGGGGCACCTGCTGGTGCCGCTGTTGCTCAACATCGTGGTCATCAGCCTGGTGGTGTGGACCAGGAGGCGCTTCACCCTGGGCTCGCGCCCCGGCGTCATTCGTCGCGCCGTCGTCGCCTGGATCCTGACCCTCCTGGGCGGGGCGGTCCTGACCGTCGCCGGGGGCCTGCTCATGTCCCACGACTTCTCCCCCTACGCGACCTGGCCCGCCCTGCTGGAGACCTACGTGTCCTACCTGCTGCCCATCAGCACCGGCGGCATCATGAGCCTGATCGTCGAGCCCCTGACCCCTCTGGCCCATCTGCTCACCGGGTGGGTTCCGGTCCTGGTGTGGCTCCTGACGATCCTGTGGGTGTGGCTGGCCCAGTCCGCTCCCGCCCGCACCCGGATCTCCGACCGCGAGGAGCTCGTCGACCTGGTGCGCAGCCGCGGCGCCGGGACCCTGGGGTGGATGCTCACTTGGCAAGGCAACGAGGCCTGGGTCAGCGAGGCGGGCACGGCCGGCTTCTCCTACCGGCCCAGCCGCGACGTCGCCCTGACGGTCGGGGACCCCGCCGCCGACGACGCCGACGTGGCCCAGGCGGTGCGCGACTTCGCCGACTTCGCCACCGACGCCGGACTCATCCCGGCCCTGTACTCGGTGCACGCCCCGGCGATGGAGGCCGCCCGCGCCATGGGCTGGACGATCATGCAGGGTGGCCGAGGAGGCCGTCCTGGACCTACCGGACCTGGCCTTCCGCGGCAAGGCCTACCAGGACGTGCGCACCGCCCTCAACCACGCCAAGAAGGAGGGCGTCGAGGCGGTGTGGACCAGCTTCCGCGACTGCCCGCCGGCCGGCGCGACCAGATCCGGGCCATCTCCCAGGCCTGGGCCAGTGACAAGCCGCTGCCAGAGATGGGCTTCACCCTGGGCGGCCTGGCCGAGCTGGACGACGCCGAGACGCGCCTGCTGCTGGCCGTGGACGCCGAGGGCACCGTCCAGGGCGTCACCTCCTGGCTGCCGGTCTACCGCGATGGGCGCGTCATCGGCCTGACCCTGGACTTCATGCGGCGCCGCGAGGGCGGTTTCCGGCCCGTCATGGAGTACCTCATCGGGCGCGCCGCCCAGGACGCCCAGGCCGAGGGCCTGGAGATCCTGTCCCTGTCCGGGGCGCCGCTGTCGCGCTCCGCACCGGCCGACGGCGGCTCCTCCTCACGCTTCGACCCGCTCCTGAACCTGTTGGCCTCCGTGCTGGAGCCGGCCTACGGATTCGGCTCCCTGCACGCCTACAAGCGCAAGTTCAAGCCGCGCTCCGTGCCCATGTACCTGGCGGTTCCCGACCTGGTGGACCTGCCCACGGTGGGGATCGCCATCGCCCGGGCCTACCTTCCCGGTCTCAAGCCCTCCCAGACGGCGCGCTTCGCCCATGTGCTGATGAACCGTGACTGAGATCAGCGGTGCTGGAGCGCCCACCGCCGACGTGCAGGCGTCGAGCGGCGTCGTGGGCGCTCTCAAGGCCGTCCACATCCTCCAGCCGTGGATGGGGACGGTCTGCGTGGTCGTGGCCGCGGTGGTCATCGCCTGGCTGTGGTGGCGGCGCACCCGCTACCTGCCCTGGCCTCGCCAGCTCGTCGTGCCCGCTGCCGCAGCAGTGAGCGCAGTGACCTTCTGGCTGGCCGTGGACGTCATCTGGCATCCCGTCGCCGACGGCGTCGGCTGGTTCGTGTGGACCTGGGTGGGCGTCATCGGCCTCGTCATCGCCCAGCTGGTCACCGGCAACCGCACCGAGGGACGTCACCGGGCGGTGCGTTCACGTAACCGCCGCCTGGTGCGCGCCACGGAGTCCGCCTCCAGCCTCGTGGCCGTGGTGGCCTCCTCCCTGCTGGCCATCAACACCTTCTTCGCCTCCTACCCCACCCTGGCATCGGTCCTGGGCTACGGGGTGGCGACCACACCACTCAACCGCCTGCAGGGCGCCGCGGCCCGGTCTCCGGCACCCGTGCGCGGAAAGGGGACGCTGGAGGAGACCTGGAGGCCGCCGTCGGACATGCCCGCCCGCGGCCAGGCGGTCACCGCCGACATCCCGGCCGGCGACCAGTCCGGAACGAAGGGCTTCACGCCACGAGGGGCCTTCATCTATCTGCCGCCGGCCTACCTGGGCTCTCAGCGCCCGGCCCTGCCGGTCCTGGTCCTGCTCACCGGGCAGCCGGGAAGCCCGTCGGACTGGTTCGAGCTCGGGGAACCTGAAGGACACGATGGACGCCTACGCGGCCGACCACCACGGCCTGGCCCCGGTAGTCGTCGTCGCCGACCTCCTGGGCAGCCCGTACGCCAATCCCCTGTGCTCCGACACGAGGCGGGCGGCAAGGTGGCCACCTACCTGGACAAAGGACGTCCCGGCCTGGATCCGGGCGAACCTGCAGGGTCGACGACGACCCCGCCCACTGGGCGGTGGCCGGCCTGTCCAACGGGGGCACCTGCGCGATGCAGGTCGTCACCCGCTCACCGGGCGTCTACCGCACCTTCCTGGCGATCAGTGCCGAGGCACCCCTCGCTGGGCAGCGTGGAGCGCACCATCTCCCAGGGCTTCGGCGGGGACCGTGCCGCCTACGAGGCCAACGACCCGCTCTCCCTGATGTCCTCCGCCCCACCCGGCCGCTACGACGGCATCGCCGGCATCTTGTCGGTGGGCCGCCAGGACACCAGCTACCGCAGGGGCCGTGCCCGTCCTGGCCGAGGCCGCCACGAGGGCCGGGATGACGGTGAGCACCCGCCAGTACGACGGCGCCCACACCTGGGCCGTGTGGGGGGCCGGCGCTGGCCGACCAGCTCGACTGGCTGGGCGGGCGCCTGGGTATCGCCTCGCCGTCGCCGGCCTCCTGATCCCAGCCCGGCCCCCACGGCGCTGTTGGTCCGCGGATCCGCTACTCGGTCTCCCGGTTACCCGGCTACTCAGCCTTGTCCGCGACGGCCGCGCGCCCGGCCTCCAGGCGGGCCACCGGCACCCGGAAGGGCGAGCAGGAGACGTAGTTCAGGCCCACCCGGTGGAAGAAGCCGATGGACTCAGGGGTCTCCCGCCGTGCTCGCCGACACGCCCATCTTCATCGTCGGCTTGGTGGAGCGGCCGCCCTCGACGCCCAGGCGCACCATGCCGCCCACGCCGTCGGCGTCGATGGTCTCGAAGGGGAGACCCCGAAAGATGCCGTCGTCGATGTAGCGGCCCACGAAGGAGCCCTCGACGTCGTCGCGCGAGAAGCCCCACGTGGTCTGGGTCAGGTCGTTGGTGCCGAAGGAGAAGTCGGCCTCCTCGGCGACGTGGGCGGAGGTGACGGCAGCGCGCGGCAGCTCGATCATGCAGCCCACCGGGAAGTCGAGGGCATAGCCGGAGGCCTGGGAGACCTCCTGCAGCACGTGCTCCACGCGCTCGCGCGCCAGCTGGAGCTCACGCACCGACCCGATGAGCGGGATCATGATCTCGGGGTGCGGGTCGCCGCCGGCCTGAGGCGCTCGACGGCGGCCTCGGCGATGGCGCGCACCTGGAGCTCGATGAGGCCAGGCATGGTCAGCAGCAGGCGGACCCCGCGCAGGCCGAGCATCAGGGTTGGCCTCGTGGCTCTTGCGCACCACGGCCAGGAGCTCCTCGTCGGCCGGGTCCAGCTCGCCACGCTCGCGGTCCACGGCCACCTTGACGCTCAGCTCGGTCAGGTCCGGCAGGAACTCGTGCAGCGGCGGGTCGATGAGGCGCACCGTCATGGGCTTGCCGTTCATCGTCTCGAACATCTGGATGAAGTCGCCCTTCTGCAGCGGCAGGGAGGGCGGCCAGAGCGACCTCGCGCTCGACGTCGGAGGAGGCCAGGATGAGGTTCTGGACGAACTGCTTGCGCTCGCCCAGGAACATGTGCTCGGTGCGGCACAGGCCCACGCCCTGGGCGCCGCGGTGGATGGCGTGGCGGGCGTCGTCGGGGGTGTCGGCGTTGGCGCGCACCTCCAGGCGGCGAACCTCGTCGGCGTGGCCCATGAGGGCGGTCCACGGCGGTGACGAGCTCGCGGGTGTCGTCGTCACCGGCCGCCTTGAGCGCCTCGTCCAGGCCTCGGCGCAGGTAGGGTCATGACCGGGGAGTCGACGACGCCGACCTCGCCGAGGAAGACCTCGCCGGTGGTGCCGTCGATGGCGATGATGTCCTCACTGGTGAGGACCTCATCGCGCCCCGCGATGCGCAGGGGTCTTGGCGGCGGAGTCGACCTCGAGGGCCTCGGCGCCGCACACGCAGGTCTTGCCCATGCCGCGGGCGACGACGGCGGCGTGGCTGGTCTTGCCGCCGCGGGCCGTGAGCACGCCGGCGGCCGCGACCATGCCGGGCAGGTCGTCGGGGTTGGTCTCGCGGCGCACGAGGATGACGGAGTCGCCCTTCTCGGCACGGGAGACGGCCTCGTCGTTGTCGAAGGCGATGTAGCCCACGGCGGCGCCCGGGGAGGCGGGCCATGGCGCGGGTGAGCAGGTCGCGGCTGGAGTCGTCGTCGAACTGGGGGAACATCAGCTGGGTGAGCTGCTCGCCGGAGACGCGCGTGAGGGCCTCGTCCATGGTGATGAGCTTTTCGTCGACGAGCTGGGTGGCCACACGGAAGGCGGCCGCGGCGGTGCGCTTGCCCACGCGGGTCTGGAGCATCCACAGCTTGCCGCGCTCGATGGTGAACTCGATGTCGCACAGGTCGCGGTAGTGGGTCTCCAGGCGGCGCATGATGGAGCGCAGCTCGTCGTAGGAGGCCTTGTCCAGGCGCTCGAGGTCGGCCAGGGACAGGGTGTTGCGGATACCGGCGACGACGTCCTCGCCCTGGGCGTTGACCAGGTAGTCGCCGTAGACGCCGGTGCGCCCGGTGGAGGGGTCGCGGGTGAAGCACACGCCGGTGCCCGAGGTCTCCCCCATGTTGCCGAACACCATGGTGCACACGTTGACCGCGGTGCCCAGGTCGTGCGGGATCTTCTCGCGGCGGCGGTAGATGTGGGCGCGCTCGGTGTTCCAGGAGCGGAAGACGGCCTCGGTGGCCATGTCCAGCTGGGAGCGGGGATCCTGCGGGAAGTCGATGCCGGCGTGCTCCTTGACGATGGCCTTGTACTCCTCGACCAGCTCCTGGAGGGCGTCCACGGGGAGCTCATAGTCCATGGAGACGCCCCGCGCGTCCTTCTTGGCGTCCAGGGCGTCGGAGAAGTGGTCGCCGTCGATGTCCAGGACGGTCTTGCCGAACATCTGGATGAGGCGGCGGTAGGAGTCCCAGGCGAAGCGCTCGTCGGAGCTGGCGGCGGCCAGGCCCTTGACGGAGACGTCGTTGAGGCCGATGTTGAGGACGGTCTCCATCATGCCGGGCATGGAGAACTTGGCGCCGCTTCGCACCGAGACGAGCAGGGGATCCTCGGCGGCGCCGAGCTCGCGCCCCAGCTCCTCCTCGACTCCACGCAGAGCGGTGGTGACCTGGACCGAGAGCTCCTCGGGGACCTCGCCGCTGGCCAGGTAGGCGCGACAGGCGTCGGTGGTGATGGTGAAGCCGGGGGGAACGGGGAGATCCAGCCGGGTCATCTCCGCCAGGTTCGCTCCCTTGCCTCCCAGGAGGTCCTTCTGGTCCTTGTCACCCTCGCTGAAGCGGTACACGTACTTGGGCATCCTTGCCTCTTTCGGTTCTTGTGGAACTAGGGACTCCGTGCACGCGCAGGCGCACACGAAGCACTCTATGTGACTTCGGTCCCATGTTGCAGGTGACTCATCCAGCCGCGAACAGGGCTGCGCCGGCCGGCCCCGGGGCTTAAGGGCGCAGCGCCAGCAGGCCGGTGTGTCCCGGCAGGGTGATGCGGGTGGACAGGGACTCACCGTCGGGCGCCCCGGAGCGGGTCGGGGCGCGGGGCCACCCGGGCAGACGCAGCGCCACCATGCGCCCAGCCCGGCCCCACGTATCACAGGAGTTACGACAACTGCTCAAAACGGGTTCTTCGTGTCGTGGGGATGGGGTTGTGCGGGGCTTTCCTCGTCGGGGTCTCGGGGTACGTGGTCGTACGCGATCCCACCCGGTCGTAGCGTAAAACCGCGCGGTCGTACCTCAGAGCCCCTCTAAAGTACGACCGCGCGCCGCCGGGTACGACCACGCGACGCCGAGTACGACCGCGCAGGACCCCGAGACGCCGAACCACCGGCACCCGCTCACCCCGACCACGCCCTCACACGAAGAACCTCAAAACATAGCGGCGGATACCCTCCACACTTCCGCGTGGCGGGCATCCGCCGCCGGTCCGATCGCGCAGGATCCGACGCGTGCGTCCGACGTCTATCCGGCGACTAGGGAACGACGACGAGGACGTCGCACTTCGACTTGCGGAGCACCTGGACGGAGACGGCTCCGAAGACGCGGCCGAACAGCGAATCGACGCCTTTGGATCCGACGATGACGAGGTCCGCCTCGGTCTCCAAGGTGACGAGGGTGACGGCATCGACCGCCGTGCCCTCGACGACGACGCCCTGGGCGAGGGCGACGCCGCGCTCAACGGCGATATCACGCGCCTTCTCGACGACGGCGTAGGCCTGGTCCTCGGTGAGCCCGACCCGCACATCGGCGACGGGGGCAAACTCGTTGATGCGAGCCTTGTCCCGCGCCGAGACGGGGTCGAAGCCGGCGACGAGGAGAAGAGCGGCGTCGCACAGGCGAGCCATCTCGCAGGCGCGATCGATGACGTGGGTGTTCGCCTCGACATCGCCGACGCCGGCGACAATGGTGGTATAGGTCACGGATGACATCCTTTCGTGGGGCACCCGGTCAGGCCACGGCAGTCTCAGTGGCGGACACGGCGGCGGCGCGCACCCGCGGGTCCGCGTCCTTGACGGTGTCGATCCACTGGATGAGCAGACCGGCGATGACGAGGAAGACTGCGACGAAGAGCATGGCGTTGACCGGGTGATCGCCGAGCAGGTGCTTGTAAATGGGACCGAAGGTGAGGGTCTGGATGAACTGGGGGATGACGATCATCATATTGATAACGCCCATGTAGACGCCTCGGCGCTCCTTGCGGATCATCTCAATGGCCATGATGTAGGGCACGCCCGTAATAGAAGCCCAGGCCACACCAATGCCGATCATGGGCAGGTAGAGGACCGCGGTGTGGCCGGGGCTGCCGATGCGGGTGAGCAGGACCAGGCAGACGGCGGCGAGGAACAGCGCCGCGGTGTGGACGTGCTTGGGGCCGATGCGGTTGGACAGTCGCGCCAGGAAGAGGGCGACGACCGTGCAGGAGACGTAGTAGGCGACCATGAGCCCGGTGGCGAAGCCGGAGGCGTCGTTGAAGGCCTCGGTCTTGGCGTACCCCGGGTCGGACAGGTTCACGCCGAAGTAGGTGACGGCGCACATGAGGCCCAGGTACTGCCAGAAGACGTTCATGGCGTACCACTGGAAGAAGTAGACCAGGGCCATCTTCTTCAGGGCCGCGGGGCATCTCGACGATGGCGACGCCGATGTCCTTGAGGAAGCCGAAGGGGCCCTCCTCCCGCTTCTTGCGCTCGAGCTCGACCAAGCCCTCCGGCGTGGGCGGCAGCTCCTGGTGGAGAGCACCGAGATGAGCACCGAGCCGATGGAGCACACCGAGCCCACCATGAAGGCGCCGAAGACCCAGTAGGGGGATGCCGGCGGCGGTGGCGCCCGCCAGGGTCTTCTCCAGAACGACGAGGGGTCCCGGCGGCCAGGGCCGAGCCGGCGCCGATGAACAGGGACTGGGCGAGGAAGCCCTGGCGAGCTGCTTGGAGGGCAGGCGGTCGCCGATGAAGGCCCGGTAGGGCTCCATGGCCGTGTTGTTCGAGGGCGTCCAGCAGCCACAGGCACAGCACCGCCATCCACAAGGCGGTGACGAAGGGCATGAGGAACAGGAACACGGAGCAGCCGACGGCCCCGATCAGGAAGAAGGGCTTACGGCGTCCCCACTTCTCGCTCCAGGTCCGGTCCGAGCGCCCCGATGAGCGGTTGGATGAGCAGGCCGGTGACGGGTCCGGCCAGATTGAGGATGGGGATCTCGTCAGCGGAAGCCCCGAGGAACTGGTAGATGGGCGACATGGCGTTCTGCTGCATGCCGAAGGAGTACTGGATGCCGAAGAATCCGACGTTCATCAGCAGGGATCTGAGCAGTGCTCATCATGGGCTTGTGCGCGATGTCCGCCGCGCTATTCTGGGAAGTCTGTGCCATCGGGTCATCCTTGTCCTGGGTCCTGTGGAACTCTGTCGACGCCGCCCGAGACGGACGCCGCACTTCCTGCCCGAGAGAACGCTGTACGGGACGGCGGGGATCTCAGGAAGTCAAAGCAGGTCAATGATCCACCCAACAAGACTAACGTTTGACAGGGTCTTTAGCCCCATTATCGGATCTCGCACGAGCCGGACCGGGTCATGACTCATGCACGCAGGGCAATCATCCCACAATGCGCACTGAGGGGCACCTCCAGAGCCAGCGCCTCACCGTCCGGGTCCCCGGTGGGCCCCGGTGACCTGAGGCCCGCCGGGAGACGCACGGTGCCGCCTCCCTCCTCGCCGAGCGCGACGGCGGCCACTCCGCCCTCGAACTCGCGCACCCAGGCGCCCGAGGGTCCTCCGGGGCCGTCCCAGCGGGCGCCCCAGGTCGGCGTCGAGGGCGGGGAACCAGGGAGTGCGCGAGTAGTCGTCGTGACCGGTGGCCGTGTAGGCGCCCTCCCTTCCCCCGAAGACCCAGAAGGCCGCCAGCCCGTAGAGGCCGGGGGACGTGCGGGCACCGGACATGGAGCCGCCGCCCCCGCCGTCGGGCGTGCGCACGATGGACAGGCCCGGCCCTCGCAGCTCGTGAATCTGGGCCAGGGCCGTGGCCTCATCGAAGAGGTGATGGTCCCCCCAGCCCAGCCAGCACTCGTCGAAGCCACCACCCCAGGCCGAGTGGCGCTCCCAGCGGCCGGGTTCCCGGCGGGCCTCGGCCACGTTGGGGATGAGGATCTTGCCGACGCCGTTGAGGCCGGCACCGGCCTGGTCCACGAAGATGTTCAGCTCGGCGCGCAGGGCGGCGGTGTCGGCGATTCCGTCCAGGGGGAGGTCCAGGCCGTAGTAGTCGTCGAAGACGTCGTTGTCCGCCATGACGCCGTCGAAGGCGGTCTCAGCGGTGGCCTGGCAGACCTCCTCCACCCAGCGGGCGCGGTAGTCGGGGTCCCACACGCGGGCCTGGAAGTGGCCGGGGTAGGGTGTTCCACTCGACCAGGTCGCCGTTGTCACGCCTGGCGAGCCAGCCGCGGCGTCGGGCCTCGCGGTAGGACAGCCCGGAGGCGCGCATGGAGTCCGGCTCGAAGTCTCGCGTGGAGGACAGGCACCGGTAGGCCAGGACCGTCATGTCCGGTCGTGCCTCCTTGAGGCGGGCTGCTGCCTCGGTCTCCCAGGGCTGGAGGATGGCCGCCCGGTAGTGGGCGATCGCGAAGTCCAGCTCCCCGGGCTCGAGCGGGTTGCCGTAACGGATCCAGGCTCCGACGCCGCCGGTGCTGCTCCTCATGCTCCTCCTTGGTCGGTGCGGGTAACGGTCTGCTCGCCGGCGCCGCCCTGACGGTAGATCGTGTTGTAGGAGGCGTTGACCTTGACCAGGTCGTAGGCCGCCTCCACGCGGCCGCGGGCGTTGAGGCTCAGACGCTCGTAGAGATCGACGTCGCTGATGACCTCCTGGACCTTGTCCGCCATGACGGTGGGGTCGCCGGGCTCGATGATGATGCCGCAGGGGATCCCAGGTCTGTCCGTCATCGGTGACGATCATGTCCTCGACGACCGAGCGCACGGCGCCGACGTCGGTGCTCACCGTGGGGATGCCGGGCCCCCATGGTCTCCAGGGAGACGACCGGCAGGCCCTCGTTGTAACTGGGCAGGACGAACAGGTCGAACTCGGGCAGGAGCTCGCGGACCTTGACGGTGCCGCGGATGGTGATGACGCTCTCCAGTCCCTGCTCGACGATGCGGGTCAGGCACTGCTCGAAGTAGGAGGGCATGTGCTCGGTGGGCCCGCACACGTCCAGGTGGATGTTCAGGCCCCGGTCCACCATGAGGCGCACCGAGTCGATCATGTCCAGCAGCCCCTTGATGGGTACGACGCGGGCGATGTACACCAGCTTCCACAGGTGCTTGTCCGCGCCCTCCTTCTTGATCTCCTCGATGGCGGCCAGGCGCGCGGCGTAGGAGGCGTCGAACTCCGAGGTGACGATGCCGTTGGGGATGACGATGGCGCGCCCGGCGTCGCCGCCGAGCTCATTGGCCTCGGTGATGGCCCGAGGGTAGAGGTAGGGTGGAGGCGTAGGCGTAGGGGTAGCTAGGGCGCCCCATCTCCAGCCACCAGGCCATCCACATGCGCTCGCGGCCGGTGACGTCGAAGGTGCGGTAGTCGGTGAGCCTGACGTTGAGGTCCAGCCGGCGTTCCAGGAGGGTGTTGACGGTGTCGCGCACGTAGAGGTTGTGCTCGGTCAGCAGCACCTTGGTGCCGTGCTCGCGGGCGGCGTTGACGCCCAGCAGCATGGCGTAGCCGGTGGTGTGGGCGTGGTAGACCTGGGCGCGCGGGACCGGTTCGGCCAGGACCGCGTAGGCCAGGGAGAAGAAGTCGCGCAGGCACCAGAAGATGTCGGTCATCGACATCCCCAGGTCCGGCATCATGTCGTGGTAGGCCTCCATGAACTCGCGCGTGCCCAGGATCGCCCAGACCGGGTAGCGGCGCGAGGCGCTCAGGCCCTCGCTGATGAGGTCCCACAGCGGCTCGGTCTGGCCGTCCTGGGCCAGGGCGAGCAGGGCCCCCAGGATGCGCCGGGACAGCTCGCGGCGCTGGCGGCGGTTCATGCGCAGGTCGCGCGGGCGGGCGCGCAGGAAGTCCTCCTGGTGCTCCTCCATGGACAGGTAGAGGACCTTCACCCAGGCGACGTTGTCCGGCATGCCGTAGAGGTCCTTGAGCGGCGAGTGGGAGTCCCAGGTGATGTGGATGATCCCGAAGGTGAGGTCCGGGTTGCCGGTGATGATGTCGTGGACCACCGCGGAGACCCCGCCCTTGAGGTAGGGGTAGGGTGGACTCCATGACGATGGCGACATCGACGTCCACGTACACGCCGTCCTCGGGGACGCCATCGGGCAGGACCTGCTCATCAGCCTCGGGCTCGGGCTCCTCGGAGAGCGGGAGCAGCTCGGCCGCGCCGGCGGGGGCCTCCTCGTCCTCGTCCTCGTCCTGGGCGGTCTGCTGGGACAGGGGATGGCGGCGGCGTGGGAGGCGGCCGAGGCCACGGACTCCCAGGCGATGGCGGTGGGGGCGGGAGTCTGCTGGGGCTGCTGGGGCGCAGGGCTGGTCGGGCTGTGGGAGGACGGACTCCCTGCAGGGGCCGGCTCGGCGGGGGCCGAGGGCTCGCCGTGCACCGGGGGCACGGGCAGGCTCAGAGGGGCCGGAGGGCTCAGAGGGCGCTCCGGCTGCAGCGGCGTCGGAGGCCAAGGCGGAGGGGCGGCAGGGACGGCAGGGGCTTCGGCGTCAACGAGTGGCTCCGACGCGGCGGAGCGGGGGCGGCCGGCTCCACTGGTGAGGAGGCCGAGGCGCCCGAGGCAGCCGGTGCAGCAGAGCTCACGGCGCCGAAGATCAGGGGAGTCCAGGGCGTCGGGGCTCTGCGGGGAGGTCGGCTCCGGGCTCTTGGGGCGGGGCTGGACCACGCCGTAGCCGGCCGGCGCCGGGGTCTGGACGACGCCGTAGATCGGCACGGCCGGGAACCTCCAGGGGTGGAGGCCGAGGCCGCAGTGGCCGGCTCGGCAACCGGTTCGGTGGCGGGCGGGTCAGTGGAGGGGACGGCGGGCGAGCCTGCGGAGGGGTGGCGGCCGAGGGCCCGCTCAGGGCGCCGCCGGTGGTGACGACGACGCCGTATCCGTCGGGGCCGACCTTGATCCTGGGGCCGGCCTCCTCGCCCCGGTCGCCGATGCCGGGGGCGTCGTCGGGACTGGGCATCGGGGCGTAGCCGCCGGCGGGAGCCGAGTAGCGCAGCGGAAGGCTCTCCAGGCGGGCGCGGAAGGAGGATGACGAGCTCACCAGGACATGGCCTTTCCCCAGAAGAACGAGTACTCGGGTGCGGCCCACCGCTTGCGGTAGAGCAGCAGCCCCAGCGCGCACAGCAGCAGGGTCGACGCCGGCCAGCGGCAGGGTAGGCGGCGGCGTCGGCCACCTTGAGCAGCACGGCCGCGGCGATCGCCACGTGGATGCCGGACAGGAGCAGGGCGGTGGTCGAGTCGCCGATGTGGTCGATCTCGTAGCTCAGGAGCGTCAGCACCGTGAACAGGGTCGAGGCGAGGCACACCTCGAGGACCAGCGGGACCTGCTCGGTGGACATGAGCGCCATGGAGCACACGACGACGATGACGCCGGCGACCCCCACGATGCAGGCGCGGATGAGGCTGGCGTCCAGCAGCCGACGCAGCGTGCGTCCGCGCTCGCGCAGGCTGGCCATGCCCTCACGCTTGAGAACCGTCTGGAACAGGGCGATCTCGGTGTTGACCCGGGGCGCGGTGACCGCGAAGTAGTAGCAGTAGGCGACGACGGCGGGCTGGAGGCACAGGTAGACCAGCGCCACGTCGAAGTCGCGACCGGCGCCCAGGAAGAGGAAGAACTTGTCCGACCACAGCACTCCTCCCAGGATCGCACCGCGCAGCATGTCCTGCACGAGGATGCCGGTGGCGACCCGCGGGGCCGCAGGATCTTTTCCCAGAGAGCGCCCCATGGACAGGGAGCTGGCTGAGGGTTCCCACCAGCGGGGGCAGGTACCACCAGGTCGGCTCGGCAACGAGGGCGACGGCGTAGCAGAGCCAGCCCACCGACCACAGGCGGCGGCGTCCGGCGACGTCGGCGACGATGAGCGACTGGACGAAGACGACGTGCAGGAGGAGCAGGGCGGTGTGGACGCCCAGGACGTGCAGGTTCCAGCCGGTCACGGCGGCCACGACGAGGATCTCCAGCGCCGTGGGCAGGAGCGCCCACAGGAACAGCGCCGGCCAGATGGAGCAGTAGCGCTCCAGGACCGCCCGCGGGCCGCGGCCGATGGAGTCGCCCAGGAGCCGGTAGACGGGGGTGCCGATGATCTGGCTGAGCCAGGGCACGGCCACTGACACGCTCAGGACGATGACCGGCAGGCCGGTGCCGCTCACCGTGCTGGCAGCCATCTTCTGGGAGACGACGGGGAAGCTCAGGCCCAGCAGGATCGCCGGGGACATGCCCAGGAGCATCGCCGCACCCCAGTGCCAGCGGGCCCCCGGGGCGATGCCGCCGCGCTTGAGCGCGCGGGTGGGCGGCGCCGTGACCAGCCCCAGGCCGATGAGGACCGTGAGGACCAGAACGCCGACGGTGACCTGCTTCGGCCAGCCGACCCAGGGCAGCACCGCCGCCACCACGCCGAGGACGCTCAGGGTCGCAGCAGCGTTAGCGGTCCGCAGACGCGGAAAAACGATGCTGGTGGAAATGTCGCGGTTCGTATCTGAGTTGGGTCATGGGAGTAGCGGCACCAAGAATGCGTGAGCACGCACGGGCGATCCGAGCCGGACATTCCGGCGCCGCGACCGAGGGGTGTCGCGGCAGTCTGAATGAGGGCGGACAGGTACGGACAGTGAGGACGAGTAGGGGCGATGAGCGGTTGAGACGGCCCCGCGAGGGCGGGTGACGACACCGATCGACCATGTCCGAGGGACGACTTTCGACGGATCGTCACTCCACTGTATCGGGCAGAGGACAGACATGAGACAGTCAAGCCAAACTCTCAGAATGTTCTCTTAGTGCATTCAGGCGTCATTCACTTTTCATGTGCTTGCTTCGCAGTTCAGGCGACTATGAGGCCCGTGCATATTCGCAGCCGTGAACTGCACCCCGCACACTCCTGCGTCCACGATCATGGTCTCCACCTGGAAAAAAATGAGCACGGAGGCAAGGCGACCCCCACCGCATCGTTTCTGCGGTTCACGCCCATGCGCCTTGCAGCCTGAGGGCCCCGATGCGCAGCGACGACGATGGGCCGCAACCCCAGTGAGGGTTGCGGCCCATCGTATGGAACTGATAAGGGAGCTGGACCCGGCCGAACCCGGCGAGGTCAGCGCCCGGGCTCGGCGGCCGGTGAGGCGCCGCCGCCACGACTGATGGGCGGGGTGGAGATGCGCAGCGGGCTGGAGGCCCTTCCCCCACCGCCGGCCGCGGCGTCCTCGGCCTCACGCAGTGCGGCGACCTCGGCCTCGCCCTGCTCCCAGGGCTCACCGCGGAAGATGAACTCACCCAGGATGGACTCGCCCTCGGCGTCGACGATGACCTTCTGGCCCCGCTCGAGCTCGCCGAAGAGGATCTTCTCGCTCAGGGCGTCCTCGATGTCGCGCTGGATGGCGCGGCGCAGCGGACGGGCGCCGAGCACCGGGTCGAAGCCGCGCTCGGCCAGGAGGTCCTTGGCGGCCTCGGTCAGCTCGATGGTCATCTGCTGCTCGGCCAGGCGCTTGTCGAGGCGCACGATCATGAGGTCGACGATCTGGCGCACCTCCTCCTTGGTCAGCTGCGGGAAGACGATGAGGTCGTCGACGCGGTTGAGGAACTCGGGCCGGAACTGCTGCTTGAGCTCGCGGTTGACGTGGGCCTTCATCTCCTCGTAGTCCATGGCGCCGGACTCGGTGGACTGGAAGCCGGTGGCCACCGACTTGCCGATGTCCTTGGAGCCGAGGTTGGTGGTCATGATGATGACGGTGTTCTTGAAGTCGACCACGCGCCCCTGGGCGTCGGAGAGGTGCCCGTCCTCCAGGATCTGCAGCAGGGAGTTGAAGATGTCCGGGTGGGCCTTCTCGACCTCGTCGAACAGGACCACGGAGAAGGGCCGACGGCGCACCTTCTCGGTGAGCTGGCCGCCCTCGTCGTAGCCGACGTAGCCGGGAGGGGCGCCGAAGAGCCGCGAGACCGTGTGCTTCTCGGCGAACTCGGACATGTCGAGCTGGATGAGGGCGTCCTCGTCGTCGAACAGGAACTCCGCCAGGGCCTTGGCCAGCTCGGTCTTTCCGACGCCGGTGGGGCCGGCGAAGATGAAGGAGCCGCCGGGGCGCTTGGGGTCCTTCAGGCCGGCGCGGGTGCGGCGGATCGACTTCGACAGGGCCTCGATGGCCTTGTTCTGGCCGATGATGCGCTTGTGGAGCTCGGCCTCCATGTTGAGGAGCTTGGCGGACTCGGCCTCGGTCAGCTTGACCACCGGGATGCCGGTGGACATGGCCAGGACCTCGGCGATGAGCGCCTCGTCGACCTCGGCGACCTGGTCGAGGTCGCCGGACTTCCAGGCCTTCTCCTTGGCGGCGCGCTCGTCGGCCAGGCGGCGCTCGTCGTCGCGCAGGGAGGCGGCGCGCTCGAAGTCCTGGTCGTCGATGGCGGACTCCTTCTCCCGCTTGACCTGGGCGATCTGCTCGTCGATCTCGCGCAGCTCGGGCGGAGCCGTCATGCGGCGGATGCGCAGGCGGGCACCGGCCTCGTCGACCAGGTCGATGGCCTTGTCCGGCAGGAAGCGGTCGTTGATGTAGCGGTCGGCGAGCTTGGCGGCGGCCTCGATGGCCTCGTCGGTGATGACGATGCGGTGGAAGGCCTCGTAGCGGTCGCGCAGGCCGGTGAGGATCCCGATGGTCTCCTCGATGCTGGGCTGGTCGACGGTCACCGGCTGGAAGCGGCGCTCCAGGGCGGCGTCCTTCTCGATCTTGCGGTACTCGTCCAGGGTGGTGGCCCCTGATGGTCTGGAGCTCGCCGCGGGCCAGCATGGGCTTGAGGATGGAGGCGGCGTCGACGGCGCCCTCGGCGGCGCCGGCACCGACGAGGGTGTGGATCTCGTCGATGAACAGGACGATGTCGCCGCGGGTGCGCACCTCCTGAGGACCTTCTTGAGGCGCTCTCGAAGTCGCCGCGGTAGCGCGAGCCGGCCACGAGCGAGCCCATGTCCAGGGAGTAGAGCTGCTTTGTCGCGCAGGGTCTCGGGGACGTCGCCGTGGACGATGGCCTGGCTCAGGCCCTCGACGACGGCGGTCTTGCCCACGCCCGGCTCCCCGATGAGGACAGGGGTTGTTCTTGGTGCGCCGGGAGAGGACCTGCATGACCCTCCATCTCCTTCTTGCGGCCGATGACCGGGTCCAGCTTGCCCTCGCGGGCGGCGGCGGTGAGGTTGCGGCCGAACTGGTCCAGGATGGCGCTGCCCGAGGGCGTGCCCTCCTTGGAAGGGGCCGCCGGCGTTGACGGTCTCCTTGCCCTCGTAGCCGGAGAGCATCTGCATGACGGTCTGGCGCACGCTGGACAGGTCCCCGCCGAGGTTGGTCAGGACCTGGGCGGCACGCCCTCGCCCCTCGCGCAGGAGGCCGAGAGCAGGTGCTCGGTGCCGATGTAGTTGTGGCCGAGCTGGAGGGCCTCGCGCATGGAGAGCTCGAAGACCTTCTTGCCGCGCGGCGTGAAGGGGATGTGGCCGGTGGGGGCGGACTGCCCTCGCCGATGATCTCAATGACCTGGCTGCGCACGGCGTCCAGGGAGATGTCCATGGACTCCAGGGCCTTGGCGGCCACCCCTCGCCCTCGTGGATGAGGCCGAGAAGGAGGTGCTCGGTGCCGATGTAGTTGTGGTTCAGGGCCCGCGCCTCGTCCTGCGCGAGCACGACGACGCGTCGGGCGCGGTCGGTAAAAGCGTTCAAACATCAGTAATTCCTCCTCGGCACGCGCTCAGTGCGGGACCGCTCGTCCGGTGGTGGCGAGGGATGTCGCAGCGCCGCGGAGAGATGGCGCTGAGAGCACGTGCTGACAAGGCTAACCAGGCCGACGCCCGGGCCATGCCCCTGTTCGCGGTAGGCGTGAAAAAGCTCTGTCAGCCGGGCTCGGCCTGATGAGGAGCTGCAGGGTCGGGCCCTGCCTCCCGGCGCCCTCTGCACACCCCGGCGCCCCGCCTCCACCTCCGGCGCCCTCCCGCCCGCCGCCGCCCACCTCCACCTGAGCGCTCGCCGTCGCCGCCGCCAGGCCGTAGGTTAGGGTCTCGCGGTCGCACCCTCGAACTCCTCGACCCGCGCGGCATAACGTACGCCATCTCGCGGCGGCAGGACGGCGTCGGCATCGTCCACGGACACCTGAGACGGGGCCATTCGGAGCGGGCAGGGCAAGAACTGCCCGCACCCCGCCGCACGATCCGCAGCCCGCCACAACAGAGATCATGCCTCCCGTGATTTCTCCAGCCGACGCCGCCGGCGACGACACGGCGCCGACCGACATCTCCAGCACGCCCACACAGGTCAAGCCCCGACACCGAGAGGCGCGGGACGCCGCGCGAGGAGCCGCGGATATCGCGCAACGCCTTCTGCACGTCCTGCCGGCGCTGAGAACCGGGCACTGCTCAGCGTCATTGGCGCCGTCGCACCTTTCTTCGCCTGGGGGAAGCGGCGTCCACGCTCGCCTTCGACGCCCGCAACGCCCGGTGGACACCCATATCCGGGATTCCGGCCTCTGGCGCTGTCCCTCCTTTTCCGCTTGCTACCCCACCGGTCCTGTGATCCCGCCCACGGCAAATCCATCGCCACCGCACATACGGGGTGGTCGCCACCCTGGCGATCAGCGGAATCGTGGTGTACGCAGTCCGGCTCATAAGGAAGGCTCTTCATATGGTCGTCCGTGCTATCCCGCACGGGAATCAACACCGTGGAACTCATCGTCATCGCGGGGGAACGGCGGACCGGCCCTTTGGCTGTCACCGACATTCCTCATCCACACACCTGGGCCACCGCACTATCGCCGAATCCCCCACGGAGTGAAGGTTTGCCTGCCTCCGGCGGTCCAGAAAGCCGGTTCGGCACCCGAAGGCCCGCGACGTCGGACGCTCTCACGTGCCGCGCTGGTGCTGGCACCCTCCTCATCCAGCTGGGGCGGCGGCCGTACCACCGAGCCGGCGCAGTAAGGCGTCATTCAGAAGCTGGCTGCACCATCGGTCGCCAAGAACCTTCCCACCTACCCTCATTTGCTCCCTAGCCGGCAAGCCGCCCGAAGGTCAAGGACAACGTCTGACATTGTGGCGGGGGCCGCCGGGACGTCATCCACACAGTCGACGGCGTCTGCCTCAACCCGCGGACGGCAGTGTCCTGTGGAGTACGAACGCCCGAGTTCAACACATTGAGATTTTCGGCCTCCCTAACCCCTGGCATAGGAACCCATCGGACACTGGCGGTCGCCCCGACCACCGCCACATCGCCTTTCGTATCGCCGCGGCAAAATGGACGGATCTTCCACACCAACCAGACAGCAGTACGATCGCTTTTGGACACCACCACCGGCCAGGCAACCAATGAGCATCTCCGATGACGGCGTCTTCAGATCACCGATTCTGCGATCAAGGATAGGAACAAGATTCACACCATCGGCAGCGACATCGAGATGGGATTTCGACAAGCACGGTACCGGTACCTTTGGGAGAGGGGCGAACTATTCAGGGACGGCGGGACACTCAACCTTCATCGTCAATATCGACATTGACGTCGACGACAGCCACGGCAACAGTAGCCCACAGTACGGTCACCTATCCCTTGTTTCACAGGACAATCCAGATCAGATCCATACCTCTCCACCATCTGTGCTGACAACAGAATCCCCGAATGCAATCAGCATTGATGGCTGGACGGCTATCTATCGAGAAGGAGTCCCACAAACACCAACGGCTCCTTCCAGCAGGGCTGGGAGATGCATGCCGCCACCCTGACTCCCTAGTTCCGAAAAAGAATCTCAGCAACAACGACATGACCTGGGGCGAGGGTGTGGGCATCAACGACAACGCATCAATCACCGCAGGAAAGATCATCACACTTCCAGCAACACCTTCGTCGTCAGCGCAAGAGACCTTGACGGAGCACTCTTTCCTCTTCTGGAAGGAACCCACGACGGTCTCAGCAGTCTTCGATCCCTCAACACAGAAGCTCCTACCCATGAACCAATCTTCAGGACTCATCCGAGCAGTTGGAATATCACCGGCGAGCACACCCAACAGTCTCGAGGCAAGAGTGCGAGTCGCCCCCATGGGCCAGGGCGAGGAGGTCTCCTTCCCCATCCCTCCGGGAAGCATTTTCCACACACCAGGTTCATATGAATACAACCCCGGAATGAAGGATATCGCCATCCGAAGTTCTTCGAAGGTGTCCGCACTCCACACCCCAGGCGCCAACATCATCATCCTCAACCCCACCGCGCAACCCACATACGAGAACCGCTCCTATCGTCTCTACGGGATCACGGAGGCCACAAAGAAATGAGATCCGCCAACGACAGTCTCTGCTCGCACGGCCAACACTCGAGCCTCCTTCTACGCATCATCGGCGCAATGACATCACTCTCCCTTGGGCTGACATGCCTCGCAGCATGCGCGCCCACCAGCAGAACCCCCTCCGAGTCTTCCACACCCTGCAGTTTCTTCACTCACTACAGCGAAGCCAAGAACATCGAGTTAGGCGACCATTCCGAGTACTCCAGCATCACCCCATTACCGACAAATAGCGGCCCACTCAACATGTATGAAGCACCTCACGGCCAGACAACTTTAATCAAGCACAACACAGAGGGAGGCATGACATGGGCATCCACGATCAGACCTTCTGTTGCTGAGTATGATCTCGGAGAGATCACAACACCCCAAAAGGCTGCTAAATTCCAGCTGAGTCGACATCCGGATACGCAGTCGTCAGTCCTGACGGACGTCACGCTTCGTTCCTCCCTACGACCCGCAGACATGCGAGGTCCCCACGAGGCACGGGAGGAGAGGAAGGACTTCACTGTCGCAGACCAGCGCGCTTATGTCCTCGTCATCGAGACCGAGACCGGAAGGACTGTTCGCACTGAGGAGGTCAAGGGGCTGATTCTGGGCCAGGTCCTCACCACTGACACCCTGGCCGTGGAGACCTCTCAGAGCTACTACCCCGGCAGCAACGGGCACGGCACCATCACCACGTTCTCCCTGGACAAGCCAGCGACCAAGGCGGCCACGATCCCCACCGACAAGTGGCTCGTCGGAGCCACCCAGGACACCCTGCTGCTGGCACCGTCCAACATGAGCGAAGGGCATTACAGCGCTCAACCGCTGACCCGCCTGAGCGAGAGCGGCGACGTCGTCGGAACAGTTGCCGGAGTGACCGACGTCTATCGGGGCGGATGGGTTGGACGAGTCAAAGACGGCAACACGCCGCCCACGACGGACAACACCGATGACACACCTCTGGCCACCCCACCGAGCTGGTCCACCTCGACTCCGGCGTCACCACCGACGTGGCGGGACTCAAGGTGAAGGAGGTCGCGTTGCCGACTGCTGCAGGGCTCCTCGTCTCCCGGGAGACCACCACCGGTGAGGGCAAGAACCGCGAGACCACCTCCACCCCGCAGTTCTGGCTCAGCGCCGCCGACGACGGCCACCCCCACACCGAGAACCCCGAGCAGTTCTCCACCGAGTAACGCCCAAGCCGGCCCCACACCGAAGGACCCTCACGCCATGCCACCTGCCGCCGAATCCCCAGCCGATGCCGACGCTGGCGCCGCCGCAGAGCCCCCTGCTCGTCAGCACCGTCGCGGATGGTCCCGGCGCCTCACCAGCATTCTGAGCACGCTTCGGGTCGGTTTTCTGCTCGCGTCGGCCACCGCCGTCGGGCCGTACTTCCTGTGGGGTATCGGCCTGTCCCACCTGTTCGCTCCGCTGCGCAAGCAGTGCCAGTATCCGGTTGTCATCGCCGTCGGGCTCTGGGCCGTCTGCGCCGCCATCTGCACCAAGAGCTTCAGTGAGTGGGCGGAGCAAACTGTGGGCACCCCCAAGCCACCGAAGATCCCCCTCATCCTCCTGCCGGCGGGCATCGCGGGCTGTGCGGGCTACGCCGTCTGGCGGGTTATCCTGCTGTGGCGTGAGGTCCTGGACGCCGGCTTTCATGTCGGCGAGCTGCTGGCCGTGGCCCTCGGTCTGGCCGCCGCTGGATTGTTGGCGACATGCGACGCCGTTCTCCGGGGGATCCGAGCGTGTCGCCCTCGTGAATCGGCCCCCACCAAACGAGGCCGTGGCCTGCGCCGTTGGCTCCCGACGCTCAGGCCCGCAACACTCAGCCGGCGCACGGTAGCTGCTACAGGCGCTCTGATCCTTCTGCCATCTGTTGTCCTGACGGGCATTGCTGCGGTCCCGCACTACCGCTGGACCACTCCCGTGCACCACGCGACCGCGGCGCCCATCAGCGACTCGCAGCTGCCGTCGATCCCCGCTTCTCTCGGCTCTCAAGCCGCCTGGAGCAAGGACGTCGATGGGATGCTCGACGTCGTCGGGGCGCCGCAGGCCCCCGTGGTCCTCACCACGACCGGGCCTCATGGGGCTCAACCCGAAGGACGGCTCCGTTCGCTGGACGTACCAGCGTGATGGCGCCGTGTACTCCGCGCTGGCACTGGGCCTCGCCACGCGATCCATGGATGACATCTACCTCATCACCAGCCCCGACCACCGTTATATCGCCCTACGCATGAGTGGCCCAGGTTTCATCATTAATGGCGGGCGACAGCATCACAGCAGCCCGGACCGACAGGACGTCCAGCCGCATCGTCTCCCTGGTACTCGACTCTGTCACCGGCGAGGTGACTCACGAGCACGTCAGCGCAGGAGGAGCGTTCCAGCTCACGGACAGCGCCCTGCTCGATGACACAACCGTCTACTCACTGGATAAGGGCACTGAACTCTGGGACTTTCGGAGCGCCAGGATTCGGGGACTGGGCCTCGATCCGGGCACCTACATCGGTACGGCCGGGCACACATCCTTTCTCATCGAGAGCGCCAAGGACCGGCGTTTGTCCCTCATCCCGCAGGCGCACCCCGACCAAATCACTCCCTGCAGATTTCCTCGACAAACAGGTCAGGGATACCCAGTCATCATTGACGGTTGGGTCGCTATTTCGACCTCGAACGCGAGTCAAGAACGCTAATGAGTGACCATCCGGGGCACGCCCACGCTGCAAGCCTCGATGGCCTAGCCAAGGTCACCGGAGCAGACACTCAGACATACGACCTGGGCGTCACGCTGGGAGTCAACACTACCGCGTCTCGTGCGTCAGGGACACTGGCTTTGTTCCCATCAAACCCACCCACCAAGAAGACCGAAGGGCTCCCCGACAACGATAGATCCTGGGACGGGCGCCGTCGGTCGGGCAGGGTCTTCGACCCGCACAGCAAGCAGCAGTGAAACCCGCTCGCGAATCGGCAGGAATCTCCGGTATCGCCGTCGGCATCACCTCCGAGCAACAGAGACGAACCCTGGAGGCCAGATCACCGCCTCGCACCCCTGACGGCCACTCCGCTTCCCTCTCCATCACCCCTGGGACGATCTTTTACCCGCCGAGCACAGACAGTTTTTCCAACGCAAAACTCAACGACCTAGAGGTTGCTCACGCATGGCCCACTCCACCTCTCAGCGCAGAGCACACCCTCGAGCAACTCTCATCCTCCTGGACACAGCACCATCCTGGGATGACAGGTCACATTACTTCAGGATCTACGGCATCACGGGAGGGAAATGATGGGCAAGCACCCCCGAGAAGCACTCACTTTCGTGCCTCCTGTCGGCGCCACACCACACACGTTCTTCATCGCACTGTGCACCATCGCCGTCACCCCTGACGCTTTCCTTGAGCGCCTGCACCCCCTGCAGCTCACACCCCGCTCACGAGTCTCTCGCGATCACCTCGCGCACCCTGAAAAACGCCAATGAGCTACACATGCCATCCACCCCCACCAACGGCGGGACGCATGTTTCAACAGCCCTGAAAAACAACATCCTCACGGTTGCGAGCATCACCTCCGCGGAGGACACACCTCAATGGGCTCTCGACATCAGCCTCACCAACGCCCCTCACAGCAACTTCTCGTGGCCGGAGCTATTCCGACCACACCTGACAGAGCGACTGATGTCGACAGCTGTCGGCGCCCTCGTCGTGAGCCCCAACGGGAACTACGTCTCCTCGCGTTACAGGTGACTCGGAAGCAGGAGGAGGCAGCAGCTCACCGATCAGTCGAGCACTGTGGAACTGGCCTCCCAGCAACGCGGTTACGTCGTCGTTCTTGATGCCAGGACCGGGAAGACCGTCCTCACCCGGGAGATCTCCGGTTTCATCCTGGCGCAGGCCCTCACCAACGATCACCTCGCCGTCGAGACCGCTCGCGCCTACTCTTCCCGCCGGGGAGGCAAAAGGCACCATCACGCCTTCCCGCTTGACGGCTCCGCCCTCACGCAACTCCCACCGATCAGTGGCTCGTGGGAGCCGGCCAGGGACCCTGCTCCTGTCACCGCAGCCGCGTTACCCCGAACGTGCAGCGAGCCCCTGCGGCCCTTTCACCCTGACGCGTATCAGCACCGGCGGTCAGAAACTCGGCACCATCACGCATGCAGACGAGGGTCTACCGTGGCGGCTGGGTCGAGAGGTCCAAAGAGCCCGCCCCAGACGGAGAGGCGTCTGCGCAGGCAGCACGAGAGGTGGTCGATGTCGACACCGGTGCCGCCACCGACCTCAACGGCGACCAGGCCGAGGGAGACAGGGCTGTCCACTGGTCCAGGGCTTCTCGTGACGAGGAGAACCGATCCCGACAAGCAGAGCTCGCCGTCGGTGCCGGTTGCCTGGCTCAGCGCCGACGACGACGGCCATCCCCACACCGAGAACCTCGAGCAGTTCACCAGCAAGTAGCGGCCCAGAAGACACCACGATGACCGATCAGCGCCCACGGAGAGGACGTGAGCCTCGCGGCTCCCACTCCCCTCACCTCAGAGAATCCCTACTCCCGCTGTCAGCCCTTGCCCGCCGTCGGCGTCCCCGCACGCCCCAGGAGCGCCGTCAGGTCTGGTCGCGGCGGTTCGAGGGCCTCTTCTGGGCGCTGAAGGTCGGCGCCCTGCTCACCGTCCTCGTAGCGGCCGGCCTCTACCTGGCGTGGCGCACGGATCTGACGATGCGGTGGGTGCTCCTCAACCTCGGTCTCGCGCCGCTGGTCACGGCGCTCGTCCTGTGGGGGATCGGCATTCTCGCCTGGGAGGAGCCGGCCGAGTACTGGGTCGACAGGCAGCATCGGGCGAGGACCTGCTGGCGCATCATCAAGCGGCTCCTGCCCGTTGCCGGGGTGGCCGCCTGCGGCCTACTCAGTGCCGGAGAAGCGCTGCGCCTGTGGCACGGCATCTTCATGACGCTGGACGCCAGCGCCGGCGAGCTGCTCGCCTTCACGATGGCGGCCCTGGGGCTGGGCGCTTTTTTCACCTTCGACCTCCTCCAACGCGTCACCCGCTCCTTCTTCCCCGAGGTCGCACAGGCCTCCTCGCTCCGTTCACGGCTGCGTGACAGGTCTGCTGGTCTCACGCCTTCTGCCCGCCCACCTCCGGAGCGCCGGCTCTGGGGCCGCGCATCGTTCTGGTGGTGATCCTCCTGGCCCCGGCCCTCGTGCTCAGCGCGCAAGCGGCTACCTCGCCCACAACTGGGACCGGTCCCTGCCCGATCCCTGTGGCCGCCCCGCCACCTTGCCCACCTACCCGACCTCCTTCCCGTCTCAGGCGACCTGGACTCACGACATCCCTGCCGCGCTGGACGCGACCGCAGGGGCCGCAGGACCCCTCGTCCTCACCGATGACAGCCCTCATCAGCCTGGGATCCCTCCACCGGGAAGATCCGCTGGGACTACCACCGTCAAGGCAAGAAGTTCGCCCAGTACGGGGACGGATCGACGGCGTCCGTGGTGAGCGCCCATATCTCATCACCAGCCCGGGACAGGCGCCACGTCGCCCTGACGCTCGGGGAGCAGGGAGTTCGAGGGCAAGAGCTCAACGGCGATTACGGTCTGGAGCCGCCCTCACCATCGTCCTGACACCGTGACCGGACGAGTCACCAACGAGCACTTCCACGACGGCAAGACCGTCCAGCTCACCGACTCCGTGCTCCTGGCCGGCAGCACCGTCTACTCGCTGGCCGACGACTCCGTGATGTGGCAGCTCGGCGACGTCGACCTCGATCTCTCGAGGAGGGACCACCAGTACACAGGTACAGCAGGGCACGCCAGCCCTCATTCTCACGAAAGAGGACAGTGGAGGAAGCCCCAACGGGATCGGCTGTCTCACGCTCGTCCCGGATACCAACCCCCGCGGTGTCGTCAGGGATGTTCTGGTCGCCTTCGCCAACCAGGAGCTGCTCATCGTCGAGGGCTGGACGGTCACCTATCCCGAGGCCACGAAGGACGAGTCCACCGACGTCGATTGGGACTACACGAAGGCTCACCGTGCCCAGGCCGTCTCCCTTGACGCCCCTGGCGAAGGTGCCCGGCGGCGACACCCACACCCTACGACCTGGGCCAGACCCTCGGCATCGCCCCGATGGCGTCCGCCTCTCCGGGAGACTGGCTGTCCTGCCGGAGACCGCACCCGACCCGGGTCGAACTGAACGAGAGTCCCATCCCCGATGCCTGGAAGGACCGGTCCACCGTCGCCACCACCTTCAACCCCAGGACACGTGCTGTGCTGGCAGCCCCCAGGACCCGGGGCTCGTCACCGCCGTCGGGGTCACCCGCGCCGACGACGGGCAGGGACGCATCAGCCTTCAGTCGGGAGACAAGTCGAAAGCCACCTCCATCCCCTGGAGAACGGCACAGTCTCTTCGATCCACGAACAGGCGGTCCCAACGCCGGCCTTGATGACTTCTCCGTCAATACACCGGGAGGTAACGACGGCATCAGCGCACTCAGCGCGCCGGGCGTCACCGTCGTCCTTCTGCGCCCCACCCTACGAGAGTCAGACCACCGGCACACGCATTCGTCTCTACGGACTGGTAGGAGCCCTCGTCATGAGCCAGCAAGCCGCCCGGCACCCCCACCGCACGTCCACGGCACCTGCGCACCGTCGACATCGATCCTCCCGGCTGCTCCTTGCCGCAGCACTGCTGGCCCTCCCGTTGAGCGCCTGCACCGGTCAGCTGACCCTCAACCCGATCCAGACCACACAGGAGGTCACCGTCAAGCGCCACTGCGCTCACCGCCGAGCAGGTCACGAGCCTCGAGGCCGACGCCAACACGGGCCCGGACATGGAGTTCCCAACGCTTCCCACTGAGAACAGCACCATCACGGTGCTCATCAACTGGGAGAAGAACCATCGCACGCCCGTGGGAACCACCCTCGTCAGCCGGAACCGATCAGACGGCGCCCTGAAGTGGGCGGTGACGATCACGCCGCCGGGTGCATCGCTCAGTGCGCTGGAGAATGCAGACGCCCCGCAGCACAACGTCTCAGACCTGATGACGTCACATACCAGCGGAGAGATCGTCGTCAGCCCCGACGGGCGCCGCGTCTCCCTCATCCTCACCCCGCATCACGGGCAGCTCGAGGAGAGGCTCGCCGAGCAGGAGTCCTACGTCGTCGTCCTGGACGCCACCAGCGGCGCCGTGGTGCGCACGGAGGAGCTCAACGGAGTGATCCTGGGGCAGGGTCTGACGAACGGCTCTCTGGCCGTGGAGACCGCCAACGACTACTTCCCCGGAGGTACGGGGGAAGGTCAGATCCATGTCTTCGGGCTGGAGGACCCGTCCTCCCCACCCTCGTCTTTCGCCACCGATCAGTGGCTCGCGGGGGCCGGGACCGACTCGCTGCTGCTGTCACCGCAGCCGCCTTCCCCGTACGGGCTGGAAAGCGACCCGGCGCATCGACGGTCACCCAGGTGGATACCTCCGGGAAGGTCCGCGCAACCATCAACGGTGTTGAGGCCGTGCACCCAGGCGGCTGGGTGACACAGGTCAGTGACCCGGCAGCCGTCAATGCTTCAGCCAATCACGCGGCGACAGGCAAGAAAGAGAAACCGGCCTCTCTCAACGCCGCCCCTGCAGGGCCTGACGCGGAAGGTCGTCAACGTCTCCACGGGAAGCAGCGTGGATGTCACCGGAACGATCGTCCAAGACCGGGGCGTCCCCACCGGACCCGGGCTGGTGGTCAGCCGGACGAGCACTGATGCGAGCGGGGCGACGACCTCCACCCCGGTCTTCTGGCTCAGCTCTGCCGATGACGCACACCCCCACACCGAGAACCTCGAGCAGTTCACCAGCAAGTAGCGGCACGGAAGACAGCACGATGACCGATCAGCACAGTGACCAGTCCCAGGACAACGAGTCCCCTGCACCCACCGGCTCCACCGAGTCTGCGGAGTCTGCAGAGTCCGTAGAGGCCGCGGAGGCCGCTGACCTCGTTGGCGCCTCAGACGGCTCGGTGCCCGATCCTCCACGACGCATCTCACGATGCTGCGGGCTCTGCGGGCCCTGCGCCTCGGCTGGCTCCTGGCGGTCGGGGCGATGGTCGTGCTGTTCCTCGTCTACCAGAGCGGGATGAGGGATCCCGGTGACGCGATGAAGTCGGTCGGGGGCTTTATTGGCGGCCTGGCCGTGCTCATGTGGATCGCCGGCTACTTCAAGTGGAGGGAGAACGCGCGTTTCGCCTTGAAGAGCTATCCCACCTCACCGCGAGCGCTCGTCAGGAAGACGGTCCTCTTCCAACCGCTGTGCTTGCTGGTGTTCTCGGTGGCTTTCACCGTCGTCCTTCTGCGCCTGTGGTACGTCCAGCTGCGTAGTACCCTCGGTCAGTATCGACCAGCTGCTGACGCTGGCGGTGGGGGCGCTGGGCCTGGGCCTGCTGGCGGCGACCGATCTCCTGGTTCGTGCCACCCGGGCCACCTACTTCCCTCCGCCGCAGAAGCAGCACCTGAGGGCGCGGCTGAGAGGTCTGCGGAGGATTCGGCTGCCCCGGCCCTCGTGGCGCTCCGTCCTCGGCGCGGTCATTCTCATCGTCATTCCGCCGCTCGCCCTCGGGACAGCGGCCATGGTCCCGCACCTGATCGCGAGCCGGGTCACGCCGTCAACCGCTGCGAGCATCGACACCTCTGCGCTTCCGGCACTGCCCCGGTCCTTCGCCTCGACGGCGGCTTGGTCGCAGGACATCCACAACATGGCGGAGGTGGTGGCAGGTGCCGCCGGGCCAGTCGTCCTGAGCAGCGACGGCGTCGTCGGCCTCAATCCCGCCGACGGCTCGCCCCGGTGGACCTATCCGCGCAAGCATCGCGCTTCATCCGCTGCCACCCGAGCCCGGACCGCCGTCACCTCGCGGTGACCCTCGATGCCACCGACGGCGAGCAGCCGGAGGGAATGAGTATCGAATCCCTGGTGGTGGTCCTCGATACGGTGACCGGGCGCGTCACCTGTGAGGGCTTCATGCAGGAAGGCGTTCTCCAGCTCACCGACTCCGTCCTGCTCAACGGCGCCACCGGCTACTCGCTCACCGATGGCTCCTCGACTGTGGTCCATCGACGAGGAGGAGGTCTCCACCGACCTGGCATTCGGCCCTACTGGGGCACGGCGGGTCATTCCACCTTCCTCCTCGGGGCGTACCGCGCAGTCCCGAGGGGAACCAGACTGGCGCGGACCGTATGCGACCTACACACTCATGTCGGACACCTCCCCGCCACGCGCCGTGAGAGCGCCCCACTGGTCACCAACGGTTGGGGCAAGCTGGACATCAACGACGGGTGGGTGGCCGCCTTCACGCAGACTCCCACGCCGATCGATTTCCAGATCTCCCCACGGGCTGGGCGGCGCAGGCCGTCAACCTGGACGCCATGGCCGGCGTCGCCGGTGCCGACACCACCACCTACGACCTGGGCCTGACCTCCGGAACCAACAGCGCAGCCTCGCGCGCCACGGGTACGCTGACGACGCTGCCTCGACGGGCACAGGGCGACTCGGTACGCGATGCGCCGCAGTCCCCAGGACTTTTCGAGGGCAACACAGCCGTCGCCGCGATCTTCGACCCGCAGACCCGGACCGTCTCCCACTGGCGCAGGAGGCGGGGATCCTGTCCTACGCCGGTCTCGCCCGCGCCGAGTCCGTGGTGGCGGCGTCCTGAGCGTCGGCAGTGGGAGCGCACCCCGACGACGGTGGACGTCCCCGCAGGGTCCACCTACTACCCACCTGGACTCGGCACGTGTGACCATCGATGATCCGTCGCCGTCGTCGAATCCGGCTGCTCACCACCCTGAGTACGCCGGGGAACGACCCTCGTCATCATGGCCACCGGCCCGGACAGGGCTCCCATCCTTCCGCATCTTCGGCATCTCAGGAGCTCGTCATGACCAGCACACGCCCTCACCCTCCGTCGCCGGCGCATCATCGGCTCAGCCCTGGCTGCGGCAGTCCTGTTCTGCGGGGCCATGAGCGCCTGCAGCCCTGAGCCCCTCGCAGCTGCCGCAGGTGGAGTCCACCGCCCTGAGCGCCTCGCAGGTCAAGGAGCGCGTCCGGAGACTCCCACCAGCACCGACTACTACTCCACACCCATCGGCGAGGACTTCTCCACGTCTCCCGCCCCAGAGCTGACGGAGAAGGGAGAAGGCGCAACGCGGCAGACAGGACCGGTCGGGGGCGAACAGCTCCATCGTCGCCAGGTACCGCGGCGCAGACGGCTCGGTGCTGTGGGCGCGTGAGATCGCCGCCGTCGTCAACTGGCTCGACGACGACGGCAGCTCCGCCCAGGACGTTGCCCACGACCTCCTCGCCTGGCGGCGGCCGCTACGCCGTCGTCAGCCCCCGATGGCGACTATGTCTCGCTCGTCCTGCGTCCACCGCAGATGAGGCCCGTGCTTCATGACTCGGATGAGGACCGCAACCCGCTCGACGTCGCCGCTCAGCGCACCCACGTCCTCGTCCTCGACGCCGCCACCGGGGAGACGGTCCGCACCGTGGAGGTCTCGGGGCCTCGTCCTGGGGCAGAAGCGACCAACGACTCCTTGGCCGTGAGACAGCCCGGACCTACTACCCGGCCGGGGACGGAAGGACGGTCACCGTCTACTCCCTGACCAACACGTCCGCCACCCGGGCTTCCTTCGCCACCGACCAGTGGCTCACCGATCGACGACGGCGCTCTGCTCCTGTCCCCGCAGTCGCTGGCCATCGAACGGCGCGACGACATGTCGGTGACACTCACCCGCGTCGATACCCGGGGACGAAAGCTCAGCACCATTGAGGGCGTCACCGCACCTGACCCGAAGCACTGGGAGCGACCGACGCAGCATCAGTCTGCCCTCCGGAGCGTTTCTTCCGTTGTCCGTTCAACCGGGCGAATACCGCGCAAACACCAGACATCGTCACGAATGGGTCACCACAATAGGCTCATGCCTCCCACGCCTGACGCCGCCGAGAACAGCACCGATCAGCCTGACACCGATCCCGGCACCCAGCCAGGCACTGCCACCTCCGGCGACGAGTCCCCGACGGACCCGGACACAAGGGAAGCTGAGGGAGGGCCCGCCGCGATACAGCTGAGGCCGGCGAGAGCGAGACCGACGGCACGAGCGAGGGCGGAGTCCCTTCCCACCACGCGGCGCCCTCACCCTGCGTGCCCTGCGCTGCGGGCGGACTCTCGGCGCCGTCAGCCTCGGATCGACCGCACTGGTGCTGAGCCGAGATCTCAGTGACACCCCAGCAGCCTCATCCCGGCAAGGTCTCCGCACTGACATGCTGCATGATCGTCGGAGGGCTACTGGTCTGGCTGTTCCTCAACTTGAGGGACAAGAAGCGCCCCGTCCTGGTGACGATCATGACCACGATCATGATGGCCCTGGGCGTGATGACCTCAGCATCCCTAACACTGGCGTGGTGGGACATCTACCAGGAGACCGGATTCTCCGTCCTGTTCCTTCTGGCCCTGGCTGGAGCAGCACTCTCAGCCGCGCTCTTCCTGAGCGCCAGCCCACTGTTGCACTACCTGCGAACGCGCACCGCCGCGGCAGGTATCGATCCCAATGACCCGAGCCGCTGGCGCCTCCTCCATTTCAAGACCGGAGAGAAGACCAACAAGGGGCTCCCCCGCTACGAGCGCATTCGGCTACCTCACCGTACCCGCGCCTACCTCGCGGCCCTCATCATTGCGCCTGCACTGACGCTCGGTTCCGCCATCGCAGGAACGTCGGTATTCATCAACCCGGTCCACCACGTCACGGCCACCACCCCTGCCGACGCCCGCGGCGCCGCCCACGTCGCTGGCGCCGAAGGCCTCCTGGAGCAAGGAGATCTCCTCCACCGAGGTGACCACCGTCGCAGGCGCCGGCGGCCCCATCCTCCTCACCGACGACGGCATCATGGCACTGAACCCCAAGGACGGCAGTGTCCTGTGGAGCTACAGCCGCAAGCAGGCCGCATTCGCCCCCAACAGCTACGCCCGACAGCCCCAGACTCATCACCAGCCCCACGGCAGGTACGTGACCACCCGAATCCAGCTGCCCACATTCGTCGCATCTCCTCACGCCATCACCTTGGTCTTCGATGCCCTGACCGGCAGGCTCGTCTTCGAGCGTCAAGGTACCGGCGGCTATCTTCAGCTGACCGACTCCGCAGTCCTCGACGACGACACCGCTTCTCCCTGACCGACGGGTCTCAGATGTGGACTCTCCCGGAGAGCTCCAGCGTGTCCTACTCCGGTCCAGCCGGACACGCCTCATTCATCCTGGGATACTTTGAGGACGGTACCGCCGAGATTACTCCCTCCGGCACGAAGAAGGCTGCAATGACCATCACGGTCTGCCCGCAGAACAATCCCACCGCCGAGGTCAAGGTTCAGCAAATCCTGTCAGAGTTTACTTTTGATGAAGAGTTTTCCAACACTTTCACTTCATTTATCAACGGATGGGTCGCCCGATATACCGGTGAACTTGATTCCTCGGGTGACCCTATGGCTGAAGCGATCAGCCTGGACGCACTGGCCAAGGTCGACGGCTCCGACGCCACAAGCTTTCCCTTAGGAACGACCTCGGGAATCAATACTGTGGCATCACGCCTCTCGGACAGCATCGTCACCTATCCCGTTATCGCTGCGGATGCAGTTTCCAAGTACCCCCAAGCGAATGCGCGAGCCGCGACAGTCTTCGACCCTTCCACCAACACAGTCACCCCCGCGTCGCAGGATCGGAGCCTCGCCAGTGCGCGCACCGGAATCGTTGAGATACCAGCAGACGACGGCTCAACCTCCGCAGCGCTCGTTATTCAACCCGGTAACGGCTCGCCCGGCACCACCATACCCGTCACACCCGGTTCCACATTTCGATCACCCCAAGAGCTAGCAGACGATAAAGCGCATACCACTCCAACCATTATTCTCCCCAAACACTGCTTCCGAAAGACGAGCAAGGGCCGTGCGCACACCTGGCACCACCGTCGTCACCCTCAACACAACTGAAATAGGTTACGCGCACTGCAGTATGCGCACGGACTGACGGCCAGAGATGCCGGGACATCTATCGAATCTTCGGAGTCGCAGGAGCCGAGGAATGAGAGCCACACATCCCTTCTCACCCGCCCGTCCTCCACGCTCAGGCGACTGTCGGCACTCGCCACAGCCGTGACACTCGCGTTCACCATCAGCTCGTGCAGCCTCAGGGAGGGCACTCAAAGCCTCGCTATCACCTCCCTCACCGCACAGGAAGCAGATGCTGCCAAGCCGCAGGATTCAATCAGCGACATGGACAACCAACCGTTGTCGACTGCCAGCGGCCTTGTCACCATGAGCACATCGTACGTAGCTGGAGGTACTGGCTCCACTGCCAAAGAAATGGCAACCACCGTCGCGAGTCGAGAGCGTTCCACTGATAAGTTCCAGTGGGCGCTCTCCATCAAGCCCACAGTCACCGACCAAGAGAGGATCACGTACGCAGACAACGCGCAAAGTGCGATGAGGGAAAACGTGGAGCGTTCGTCGACGGGGAGCACCGTCGTCAGCCCTGACGGACGTTACCTGTCGCTGATTCTCCTTCCCTCGAGCAGCAGTCGGGAGAGACAGCAGCTGATCTCCGCACACATATCGTCGTCCTTGACACCAAGACAGGTAAGACGGTCAGGGACGTCACGGTCTCCGGGGTCATCCTGGGGCAGGCGCTCACCAACAGCGCCCTCAACGTCGAGACCGCTCAGAACTACTTTCCGGCCGGCTCCGGGAAAGGAACCATCACCATCTTCTCCTGACAGACACGAGCGCTCAGCCCTCCTCCTTCCCTACCGACAAGTGGCTGGTGGGCGCCACAGGAGAACCTCGTGCTCGCACCCAATCGTCTCCCGGACGATTGCGTCTACGGATGCTCACTACGACTGTTTCCCCGTCAGCACCGACGGGACTACAACCAAAAGCGTCTCCGGAGTAACTGCCGTTCACCCCGGCGGGTGGATCCATAGGTTCGCCGATCCCAAGGCAGCCAGCGCCCTTCACCTACGCTCAAAGGCAGCGTCAGAGGAGGAGAGGCCATCAGTTCCTCCTGGGGAGACACTTGAGCAGCAACTCGTCAATCCCAGCATTAAGAAGACAATCGACATCACGGGAAAGAGAACCTTGAACGCGGCGTACCAACGGGCCCCGGAATGCTCGTCAGCAGGAGGTCCCCGACGGGAGGGCTCGACAGAGTCCAAGCCCGTCTTCTGGCTCAGCTCGACCGATGACGGCCACCCGCACACCGAGAACCTCGAGCAGTTCAAGGACAACTGAGGCGTGGGCCAGGACGCCCCAACCGGAGGCACCGGGAGCAACCGGAACCGCACCAGTAGATCAGCCGTCCGGAGCGCTCCTTCCCTTGTCCGTTCAACCGGGCGAATACCGCGCAAACACCTGACATCGTCACGGATGGGTCACCACAATGAGCTCATGCCTCCTACGCCCGACGCCGACACCGACGACAGCACCGATCAGCCCGGCACCCGGCCGGACACAGCCGACTCCGGCAACGATGCCTTGAAGAAACCGGACAAGAGGGAGGCCGAGGGCCATCCCGGCCGCAATGCCACTGACGCCGACCAGGCCGCAACCGACCCCGGCGACAGCGAGGGCAAGACCGAAGGCACGAGCGAGGGCGAGCCCTTCCCACCACGCGGCGTCCTTACCCTGCGCGCCCTGCGCTGGGGCGGAGTGTTAGCAATGTTTGCCTCGTCGAGTATCGCAAAATTACTGAGTTCGACCTACAAGATCGACATCGACGTCCTTCACATAAAATCAGTGCGCCCTTTCTCCGACTTGGAAGTACAGGCTACCGTCGCAATATTCGCACTACAGCTCCTCTTATGGTCCTTCGCCGCGGTCGCCGATCAGTTGAGGCGAACGGCGACGATCGTCATCGTCAGCCTCATTGCACTACTTGGTGCCGCAACGGCGGGCATCAATATTCACCACTGGATGACAGCATACGAGCGATCGGGAATCTCCATCCCCATTTTTCTGTGCTACGCAGCAGAGACCCTCGGCTTCACAACACTCATCTGTACGAGCATCATCCTGCATCGCGTGCGAACCCTACTTTCTATACACCCTAGGCAGCTCAGCAATCCGGCCCGCTGGCGCAAGCTGTATCTCCCGGCACGTCCTCAGCCAGGCGAGAACAGCGTCATGGTAACGAAGCAAGCACCATTAAAACTCCAACCGATCACGAAGATAAAACTTGCTGCCATATCACTCACGCCAATCATCGCACTCTCATTGCTGACATCAACAGCACACTACCTCGTGACACCTTTCACACACAACACCTCTACCGCACCTCACAAGACAGCACCCATCGCAACAACAATCAACACCAAAACGAGTTGGGTCAAAGATATGGCGGGAGTCGATCGCGTCATCGCCGGTTCGGCAGGACCTATTGTGATAAACAGCGAGGGGATCACAGCATTAGAGCCAGCCCACGGCAGTACCCTATGGACATACGGAGCAACCCTTAACACACTATATGCCTTTACAAGCCCCAACAGAGACTACCTCGCTCTCAGGGCAAGAATCCCAGATGATCTGGGCATAAATTCCGATGAATACTTGTCAGCATCCGATCCACCAGAGACGACACTGGTATTTGACACTCGAACAGGCACTCCCGTCATAAGGCACATGAGCCACGGCGGCACCTTACAGCTCACAGATTCCGCCCTTCTCGACGGGAATACAGCATACTCCTTGAAGGATGGGGGGAAGTTGTGGAGCGACAGCGAAGCCATTAATACCACGTTCATGGGGGCAGCAGGCCACAGCACCTTCATTGTCTCAACCTTCGAACAAGACAGTGAAGACGCAGATGAAGAAAAATGGGCAGGAACCTCAAGCATCGCCGTGGCTCCCGACACCACCCCGTCCGCAAGCACCCGTGTCGATAATCTCCTCATTGATCCGATAGTCGTTGATAACTTACGGTCGCGAAACGACAGCGATTACATGGGAGCAAATCCGGTCATCATTTCCGGATGGACCGCCCAGTTCACCAATCAGAGCGACGAGAACGGAAACCCTACCGCACATGCCATCAACATCGACCAAGCCCGCAAGGCCGATTCTCATGACATAGACAGAATTCCTCTTGGCGCAGCGTCAGGTATTAACGAAGTCACATCCATCGCTTCTCAGACTTTGTCGACATACCCTTACTACGGTTCCGATAACTCCATATATGACATCATAACTGCCTGGAACACTCCACGCGTCGCAACAGTATTCACACCCACAAACCGAACGGCCACACCTGCCGAGCACTACCCGGGCTTAGCTTCTGCTCATGTAGGGATCGCCCCACATCCCAGCAATGGCTCCATCATTGCACACATATCCTTACGCCCGTCAGACGGGTCGCCAGAACTCACTATTCCAGTCAGCGGCAACACTATTGACACTAGACCACTCAGTCTCTCAGAAGGGGTGGATCAACTCATGGCAGATAAAGAGGATCACCAGAGACCTTACCTGGAGTTCACGAGCACCCCTGGCTGTACCACCATCCTCCTAGATATCAGCGGCCCTAGCGAAGATTCCTCCACATATCGCCTTTACGGGGCTACAGAGAGGAACGTATGACTTCCGTACACACTGCCGTGTCCGACTCATCCGTGGAGCAGGAACTACGTAGAGACGTCAGAGCATTCACCGCCCTGGCGCTTGCGATCACACTTATGCTGACAATCAGCACCTGCCATTACCATCGCTCTTTAGATTCCACCATTGGACTTAAGATCACATCACTGGATCTCTCTGCGGCTGAGTCGATAGATTCGGCCGAAAATCCCCCAAATCTCACGTCGTGGAAGAACTCCATCGCCGCGAACGGATACTACATTACTGGAGTAAGCCAGTTGATAGACGAGGGAACCGGAGGCGAACCCCCCTCGCTCTCCGTGTTCGGAAGGCGATCCTCGGACAAGAGCATAGTATGGGCAACACAGATCAGAGTGAACGATTTCACGCATCCTCTTGATGCGCCGACCCACCCAGATTCTTCGAGTTAACAGTCACCATCAACCAAGACCACCGCTCTTACGAACGACTGGATACTCAGCCCCAACGGGAAATACGTAGCATTTAAGCTCAATAGTTCAACGAAAGCGACAGCCTATTTTGCGGTCGTTGATACCTCCACCGGAGCAGTTGTCCGGACGACCCATATCACTCGCAGAATTATTGGAGTCGCATTGACTGACACGCATCTTGCTGTCGAAACATCTGACCAGCCTTTTCCCGGGAGCGTCCGGAAACGCCACGTTGACAATTCTGTCTTTATTAAACCAAGGCGCACCTCAGGTCACGACGCCCACAACACAATGGCTTATTGGGGCTAGCCACAACTCTTTTCTTTTGAGTAACTACAAATATGGTGACCCCTGCATTGGAGACCACTGCACCCCTATGACGGTTTCTCGCATTGACGGCACAGGTCAGACGATCGACACCGTCTCCGGCGTCATCGACGTCTACTCCGGGGGCTGGATATCAAGATTTTCCGATCCAGCTGCCGCGTCATCATTACTAGCTCAAATCTACGACCCCATCGGCATACAAGAACGTCAAGCCGCGAATGAGCAACTGAGAAGCATACGGCGGGAACTCGTGGACCCCGATTCAGGTCAACACACCGACATCACAGATCTCCTGATGAAAGAAGTCGGCCTCCCCACAGGGCCAGGTCTCCTTGCGCTCAAGCAGATTCCTTCAGATGATGCCTACGCCAAGTACGTTTCTGTCTTCTGGCTCAGCTCGACCGATGACGGCCACCCGCACACCGAGGACCTCGAGCAGTTCACGAATAACTGAGGCGGGGGCCTGCGGGCCGGTCTCCTGTCGCCACTCCTCCCTGAGGCGCCACAGACCTCTGCAACCGCCGCGAGCAGCCTCGGCTCTCCGGCTCGCTCGTCGAGCCGCGCTTATCCGAAGTGCTGCTCGACTGCGGCAATGTCCCCGTAGGAGGCCTGCGCCCCCACGGAGGTCGTCGCAAAGGCGGAGACGGCCGAGGCCGCACCTGCCGCCTCCTTGAGTCCCGCCCCTGCGGCGAGCGCCGCCAGCAGCGTGCCCAGGAAGGAGTCGCCGGCACCGGTGGTGTCCACGACGTCCGCCGGGAAGGGATCGACCGGGGTGATCCTCCCCTCGATCACCATCGACCCGCGACCACCCAGGGTCACCACCGCAGAGGGGATCCCCATGGCGGCCAGCCTCCTTGCGCAATCACTCCAGTCCGTGGCGTCGTCGGCCCGGCCGCACTCCGGCTCAGCCGCAGTGTCACTCGCACCCGGCTTCAGCATGTCGGCGAGCTCATGCTCGTTGACGACCAGGACGTCAATGGCCTCCAGGAGCCCGGCGGACAGCACCGGGTGGAACGGAGAGTTGTTGAAGACCACGCGGGTGCCCGCGTCGTGGGCGATGCGGGCCGCGGCCTCCACCGCATCCGGGCTGACCTCCATGCACAGGCCGAGCACGCGGGCGTCACCGATGACGTCGCGGTGGCGCTGCGCCGTCGAGACATCCACTGTCCCGTTCGCACCGGGAGACACCACGATGGTGTTGTCCCCCGTGGAGTCCACGGTGATGATGGCGGTGCCGGTGGCCACGTCCTCGCGCTGAACCGCGGAGGTGTCCACGCCGGCGCGCTGGAGGGACTCGATGAGCAGGTCGCCGTGACCGTCGGCTCCCACGGCCCCGATCATCCTCGCACGAGCTCCGAGAAGACCGGCCTGAACCGCCTGGTTCGCGGACTTGCCTCCCGGCAGGATCACCAGGTCCTCCCCACTGATCGTCTCACCGGGCTTGGGGAAGCGCTCCGTTCGGACCGTCAGGTCAGCATTGAGGGACCCGAAGACGGCGACCTCGCCGGATACGTCACCCAGGACAGCTCGCACACACGTACGCATCAGATATCTCCCTTTCATGTGTCATCGATTCACGGACGAGGACCGCCGGTGGACTCACGCAGGCTGAGCGAGGCCTCGTGAATCACCTTCTGGACAGCCCCATCGGGGTTCTCAATCCGCTGCAACAGCAGCCGAACCGTCTCGGCTGCCATGCGTGGAATGTCATTCGATATGGACGTCAGTGCCGGACTCATCAGATCAAACCACGGAAGATCATCGAATGTAGCCACTCGACGTCGGTACCGACATCGACCCCCAGTCGCTTCATCGCGCGCAGCGCACCGAGTGTAATGACGTTGCCTCCGCAGATGAGGACATCCGGCCGGCAGTCGGCAAGGAGGCGCTCCGCGACCTCCTGAGCCCGCGACGCGTCGTGCGCCGAGGACAGCACCGGGACATCAGACCATCCGGCAGCCTCCAGCTCCTCGGATACCACCCGAGCACGTCCGGCGCCCGTACTGGTGACGTCCGGCCCTGAGATCACGGCCGGACGCTGGTAGCCCGCGCCGCGCAGGTGCCGGGCCAGCTCGCGGACGGCATTACGGGGATCCACCAGGACCGAGTCGATGCCGGCCCCGGGCAGGAGCCGGTCCACGGCGACAGTCGGGGTCTGCGCCACCAGCTCCTGCAACCCGCTCGTAGGAGGCCCCACCGGCACCAGGATCATGCCGTCCACCCGCTGCTCGAGCATCGACAGCGCCACCCGCTCCTGGGCCGCCGGGTCCTCCTGACCATTGGCGATCATCAACAGCAGCCCCAGGCGGTTCGCCTGCGTCTCCACGTGGTGGGCCAGCTCAGCGAAGAAGGGATTGTCGATGGCTCCGACGACGAGGCTGATCGTCCCCGAGCGGCCGGTCCGCAGGGAGGCGGCGTGCGCATCCCTGCGGTACCCCAGCCGCTCAGCGGCCTGACGGACGCGCTCCTTGGTCGCCTCAGGGATACCGGGCACGTCGCTCAGGGACCTGGAGACGGTCGACACCGCCACCCCCAGCTCGCGAGCAATATCCCTCTGAGTAACCATCGTCTCCCACCTCGTGGCGAGTCCCGCGCCGACCGTGGCCGGCCCGGGCCCTCAGCTCCCCCGCGGGCCCGGCCGGTGCCTCGCCGTCGGCCGCCGCCCGGGGATCAGCAGCGAAGCGAGGAACGCCAGCGCAAGCAGCACCACACCGGCGATGATCGTGGCCACGTAGGGCTCCTCGTCCCACGTCTCCCGCAGCGGTCTTCACCGCGTACAGGATCGCGAAGAGATCCCGGCGCCCAGGTTGAAGGCCCCGGCGTTGAGGCCCGGAAGGTAGCCGGGGTTGTCCTTCGGGGAGAGCTCGATGCCGAGCCCGTTGAGCATGATGTTGCCCATGCCCGCATAGGGTGATGCCAGACGAGGACCGAGATGACCAGCAGCAGCCACGGCTGCGGACTCGCCACCCCGAGGAGGAAGGCCGAGCCCCGCCACGGTGCCGATGAGGCCGATCCGAGGACCCGGTGGTACCCCATGCGGCCGGCGAGGGTGCCCGCGACCGGTCCCATGACCAGTCCCGCCAGGGCGTGAGGGCGTCAGCGTCCAGAACGAGACGACGTCGGCCCCAGTGCGGCACCGAAGTCCGCATCCTGCCCGAGGGCGGGAACGATGCCGTTCATGATGGCGAAGACCCCGGTCATCGTCAGCATGGTGGTGAGCAGAAGCGCCCAGGGTGGAGCGCGACCTCAGGTAGGGTGGTGGTCACCAGGGGGTGGCGGCTCGCCGACTCCCTGGCGCCAGAAGGCGACGAAGGCCACGCCGGCGACCACCAGGAGAACCAGGACGAGCACCCAGTTGGCCTGGGCGAGCTTGCCGGCCTGGTCGATCGCGATGAGGGCCGAGCCGACCGCCACCACCAGGAGGCTGGTCCCCAACCAGTCCATCGGCGTCGGGTTGTCGATCCGGGACTCGTCGGTGAGCAGGGCAGACGGCGAGGCCGCGGCGACGGCGGCCGCCGTCATCACCCAGAACACCGAGGCGAAGCCGTAGCGTCCGGCGAGGAACCCGCCGGCCAGGGGCATCGATCCCGGCGATGCCGCCGTTGACGGCGGTGACGACCCCCAGCAGCGTCCCGTACCGCTTCGGATCCGGCACGGCCTGCTTGAGAATGATGAGGCACAGCGGCACCGTCGGCCCCGCCACGCCCTGGACGATACGGCCGGCGAACAGCAGCGCGACCGAGCCGAGCACCCCCGACAGCGCCGAGATCACGCAGCCCACGGCGGTCAGGACCATCATCCAGGTCAGCAGCCTGCGCCGTCCGATCATGTCCCCCAGGCAGGGGAAGGAAGAGCGCGAAGACGCCGCCGCCGTGAAGAAGGCCGTCTGCGACGTCGCGATGACGGTCCCGGTGGTCTTGAGCTCCTTCTCCATGGTCACCAGCGCCGGGCTCAGCATGGAGGCGTTGAGCTGGAATGCGAAGCAGGCGATCAGGAGGGCCGTCATGACGGCGCCGACGGACTTCTTCGCCGCCGCCCCGGAGGCCCTCACCTCTGCCGTTGCCGGGCTCATGCGTCGACCACCTTCTGGATCCGGTCGATCGCGTCAACCACCAGGCCCCAGAACCGTGGGGCGTCCAGGCGCGTGGCGACCTGGTGTGGCGGTCCTCGGGGCCGGCGCCCGGAAGTCCGCGACCGTCATGCCGGTGGTCAGTGAGCCGTTGAGCTCGACGTCGACAGGCACCTTGACGGTCTCGACGATCGTGGGGTCAATGAGGTTGGCGAGCGTGCACGGGTCGTGAACCGGCGGGAACTCGAAGCCCTGCGCGTCCTGGTAGGCCTTGCGGAAGAAGGTGAACAGGCCGAGCGTGAACTGCGAGACGCTGCCGGGGACCGCCGCGATGCGCTCGGCCACCTCGTCCGTCGCCAGGGGCCTGGTGGGTCAGGGTCGAGGCCCCACCATGACGATCGGCCACTTCTCGTTGAAGACGATGTGGGCCGCCTCGGGATCGACCTTGATGTTGAACTCGGCCACCGGCGACCAGTTCCCCACGTGGTAGCCCCCGCCCATGAGGACGACCTCCTGGACGCGCTCGACGATGCAGGGGCTCCTTGCGGGCAGCCATGGCGATATTCGTCAGCGGGCCGGTGGGGCACGAGCGTCACCGTGCCCGGCTCGTTGCTCATGATCGTCTCAATGATGAGATCCACTCCGTGGCGCGGATCGAGCTCCACTGCGGGCTCCGGCAGCTCGACGCCGTCCAGGCCGCTGTCGCCGTGCGTCCGGGGCGATCTCGACAGGGGCGGACCAGGGGAGCCGGCAGCCGGCGGCGATGGGGACGTCGTGCATTCCACGACCGTGGCCACGCTGAGCGCGTTGCGAGTCACCTTGTCCAGGGGTCTGGTTCCACCCACGGTGGTGACACCGAGCAGCTCGATCGAGGGTTGCCCCAGGCGAGCATCATGGCGACCGCATCATCGTGCCCCGGGTCGCAGTCGAGCAGAATCTTTCGTTGCATCATTGCCTTCCTTCATCGTTGAGCGCCTCACTGCGCAAACGATTGCGTGAGCTCGACTTTAGCACTGTGACCCACGTCAATCAATAGCTGGCACCGTCCTGCTCGGGAGGGCGAGTCAAGGCGTCACCGCCGCGCCCTTGACCGCAGGGCGGCGCAGGCTCGTGCGGCGGGCCGCTGTCCGGCAGGCCTCCACCAGGACGTCGATGGCCAGCGGGCGGGGCTGCTCGGCGCGGGTGACCACCTCGACGCGCCGCTGCTCGCGGGCCAGCGGCCGCACCTGAACCCCCTCGTGCCGGTAGGCGCTCAGCGCCATCCCGGCAGCAGGGCCGCCCCAACCCCGGCGGCGACGAGCGCCTGCACGGCCACGTAGTCGTCGGAGGCGTAGGCGGTCTCGGGCGTGAAGCCGTTGGCCCGTCCCACGGCGATGAGCTCCTCGTGGCAGCGCGCGCAGCCGGTCACCCACCGGCACTGGGCGCCGTCGGCGATGCGCGTGATGCCGCCGGGGTGGGTGACGAGGTAGAGGACGTCGTCGAGCAAGTGCTCGGCCTGAAGGCCCTCACCGGCGTCGTCGTCGACGTAGGAGAAGGACGGGGCCGCGTCCACCCGCCCGCGCCGCAGCGCGTCGAGGGGCCTCGGGCGGCTCGGCGTCAACGAGCTCGACCTCCAGGCCCGGGTACTGCCGGCCGACGACGTCGAGCACCCCCGGCACCAGGGAGGCCACCGCGGAGGGGAAGGCCGCCAGGCGCACGCGCCCCGCCTCGGCGCGGGCCATGGAGACGACCTCGCGCTCGGTGCGGTCCAGCAGGTCGAGGACCTCCTGACCCCGGCGGCCAGCGCCCGGCCCTCCTCGGTGAGCCGCACCCGCGACCGGCTCGCGTCAGCAGGACCGCGCCGGTCGCGCGCGACAGGGCGGCCAGCTGGTGGGGAGACGGTGGACTGGCTGAAGCCCAGGGAGTCGGCGGCGGCCGAGACGGTGCCGAGGCAGGGAGAGCTCCACGAGGGCCCGCAGCTGCTGCACATCGATCACGCCACCAAGTATGTCTTGTATCGATGAGTATTCGTCAAAAGATTCATTGGACCGATACTCCGGCCGTCCGCATCATGAAGTCATGACCGTCACCGACACTCTGCCCCAGGCTCCCGACACCATCCAGTCCGGCCTCGACTTCGACGCCGTCCTGCGCACCTACGAGGCCGTCTCGCGCGTCCTGCCCGAGACTCCTGCCTGGTCCTACCCGCTGCTCAACGCCGAGGCCGGGGTGGAGGTCACGGTCAAGCACGAGAATGTCCAGCCCACCGGCGCCTTCAAGGTCCGCGGCGGGGTGGCGCTCGTGAGCGGCGCTCAGCCCCGAGGGAGCAGCGCCGCGGCGTCGTGACCGCCTCCACCGGCAACCACGCACAGTCCTTGGCCTGGGCCGGCGCCCGCAGCGAGGTCCCCGTGACCGTCGTCGTCCCGGTGGGCGCGCCGGCCCGCAAGGTGGCCGCGGTGCGCGCGCTGGGGGCTCGGGTCGTCGTGGAGGGGGAGACGATGTGCGAGTCGCTGGCCCACGCCGAGGCCCTGTCTCTGGCCGAAGGGATGCGCATGGTCTCCCCCGGGGACGAGCCCGCCATCGTGCTCGGGCACGCCACCGTCTACCTCGAGCTCTTCCGCCGTCATCCGGGCCTGGGTCCGTCTACGCGCCGGTCGGCTCGGGCTCCGGGGCCGCCGGCGCCTGCCTTGTGCGCGACGTCCTGGCCCCCGGGTGTCGGATCATCGGCGTCCAGTCCAGCGCCGCGCCGGCCGCGCACCGCGCCTGGACCTCCGGGGAGCCGGCCACCGTCCACAGCCGCACGCGCGTGGCGGGGCTGGCGGTTGGGGCGAGCTTCGCCCTCACCCAGTCGGTGCTGGGGCGCAGCCTCAACGACTTCATCCTGGTCGACGACGACGCGATCCATGGGCGCCGTCGGCCTCCTGGCGACCCACGCCCACACCCTGGCCGAGGGCGCCGGGGCCGCGAGCCTGGCCGGGCTCATGGCCGACCCCACCCGCCAGGGCCACTGCGCGATCGTCTGCACCGGCGGCAACGCCGACGACCACGAGCTCGCCGGCATCTCCGCCGGTTCCGTCGTCGGCACCGACGCGACCCTCAACTGCTGAAGCCGGCCAATCCATACCTGACGGCCGGTTGGGGACCACTCCCCGTTGAGCCGATGCGGAGAATCGGGCGACACTCGGTTGAGGGCCGGGAGCGCAGTCGGGGCGCATACCCGGCCTCTCCTCTGCCCCGGCGGCCCGCGCCCCACAAGCGCCCTGCGTCACCCCACCACGGGCCCTCCCCGCCACGAGTGTCCACGAAATGACATTAGCCCGCAAGCCACCCGCCCACCACCTGGGAACCACGGAATCACACGGTTTTCAAGCCAGCACCAACGTCGTCGGGCATCCAATGTCATTTCTGTGGACGTCAAGCAGGAGACGCGGCTCGTCAACGCCGGAAGTTATCCACAGGGAACCAGCCACTTCTAGCGCCTCAGCTCCGGCAGTCCAAGAATCGTCTCATGGACGACAATGTGCTGACCCGCATCGGCGACGCGTTGGCGCCGTTGCACAGGCTGATCTACATCTGAACCGTACCGGGCGCCGCCGCCTCAGGCCCTGGTAGACGCGGGAGAACTCAAACGGTACCCGCACGGAATCGTAGCGCTGCCCGGCACCGACCGACGCATCCTCATCGCCCGCCTTCACCGAGGTCTTATCACCTGCGAGCATGCAGCCGCCTACTACGGCCTTCCGCTCCCTTCTCCACCGCGCAGTGTCCATGTTCTGACTCCGCAAGGACGTCGATTACCTCCGTTATGGGGTGAGCACAGACACGAGACTCGTGGGCGTTCCGTCCTTCGGCTGGAAGACTTCCCGGTTGTCTCCCTCGCCCGCTGCATCGCCGATCTCCTGTGCTGCGCAGAAGAGTGGACGGCTCTGGTCGCCGCCGACGCCGCCCTGCATCGGGCAGAACGACTCGCCAGCAGGTATCCGCATATCTGCGCGGTCCTCGCCGTGTTCTTGGCCGGGAATCGCCTGAAGCGCACCAGCGATCGCGCTCGCAGCCCACTGGAGACCCTGGCCAGAGTTCAGCTGCAGGACGCTGGAATAGATGTTTCCGACGGCATGGTCATCTCAGACGTTGGAGAAGTGGACCTGGTGGTGGCCGGGTGGCTTGTCATCGAGCTGGATGGCTACGAGTTCCATTCCGACCGTTGGTCCTTCCACCACGACCGGGAACGCGATCGCGAACTGGTCCGGCAGGGGTTATACGCCCATCCGCTTCACGTCCAACAATGTGCGTTCAGGGAAGATCGTCACCGATGTCCAACGGATTCTCTCCACCCACCCATAGGCGATGCATGGAATCGACATACCTCGCCCGGCCACGCCCGATGTCCACAGAAAATGACATTGGATGCCCGACGAGGTTGGTGCTGGCTTGAAAACCGCGTGATTCCGTGGTTCTAGGGTGGTGGGCGGGTGGCTTGTGCGGGCTAATGTCATTTTCTGTGGACACTTGCCACGGGAAGTCAGCGCCCAGCAGAGCCCCGCGTGCACGGCGGGAGCGGCCGCCGCGGGCGGCTCCAGCGCAGGTGAGGCGACCGTCGCGGCCAGCACCAGGATCCCGCCCACCCAGAGTGAGGCATCCACAGAACCAGGCGCCACCAGCCGTATCGGAGGTGGCTCTCCGGACATGATCGTCGGGATCGCCGGCGCCGAGCCGACCATCCCGTAGGCGATGAGCAGGACTCCCGAGACCCAGCCAAAGGCCAGACGCATCCAGCGCGGCACCCTGATGACGTCCGGGCGCAGAAGGGCGAAGCCGAAGACGACGAACCCCAGCTTCACCAGCCCGGAGACGAGGACGACCACGATGAACCAGGTGGGCCGCTCTTGGGCGAGCCGCAGCCCTCACCCTGGAGGACCGTGTCGACCAGCCACGGGGAACCCAGCGCCCAGGACACGCTGATACAGCCGAAGACGGCCCACCACAGCATCATGGCGACCACCACCGCCCGCGAGCGCCCCGTCATCTCAGCGTCTCCTGAACATAGCATCGGCCACGATACTGCATCGTCGTCGACCTCCTTCGACCTAGTTCCTGTTGGCTATGTCCGGGGCAGGCCGGTTCTCGCCGACATCGCGGTCGTGCCTTGGGGCGCGCGCTCGAGAGGTAGAGGGTATGAACACGCGGTCGCCTCACCCCAGTTTCTGCAGCAGGCCCTATTCAGCCTCGATGAGGATCGTCACCGGGCCGTCGGCCTCCATGTCGATCTTCATGTCGGCGCCGAAGCGGCCGGTGGCCACCTCAGGCCGCGCCCGCTCAGGTCCTCGGCCACGGCCTCCACCAGGGGCTCGGCCACCTCGCCGGGGGCCGCCTTGTTCCAGGTGGGGCGCCGGCCCTTGCGAGTGTCGGCGTACAGGGTGAACTGGGAGACGACGAGCACCGGCGCTCCAGCGTCGGTCACCGAGAGCTCGCCCTCCAGGAGCCGCAGGTCCGCGATCTTGCGGGCCACCGTGGCCACCTGCGCGGGGGCCGTCGTCGTGCGTGGCGCCCACGAGGACCATGAGGCCAGGGCGGGTGATCTCGCCGACCACCTCGCCGTCGACCCGGACCGCCGCGCGGTTGACCCGCTGAATGACGGCGCGCATCAGCGACCAGCGCTCCAGCCGCGCCCATCGCGCCCGGCCGACGCTGCGAGGCCCGCCCGGGATGCGGATCGAGGGCGCACCCGCACCGGCGCCAGCGCCTGCAGGGGCGGGGCGCACGTCCACCAGGTAGACGGCGCTGGCCACGACGCCCAGCAGGGCCGAACATCGAGGCGGCCCCGAGCAGGCCGACCACCGCCGTGCCCACCGCGTTGACCACGTTCCAGAATCGCTTGGTGTTCTTGCCGGCCGCCGCGTGAGTGCTCCGCAGGGCCGCATCAGGAGTCGATCAGCGCCCAGACCCCCATGACGAGGAGATGAACTGGGCGGCGATCCAGCTCACCTGACCGCCTCGGAGAGAAAGAATGACACAGCATAAAGGACGCTCACGCGCCCCAGGCTACCGGTCGCCGGTCACCGATCCCAGAGGCGGCCACGCCCAGCGAGAAACAGTGGTGGCCTCACGCGGCGGCCGGCAGTCGCCAGCACGGGTCGCCGACTGGCCACAGCGGGTGACAGCACCCGGACCATCACCGGGCAGACGTCGGGCTCGGGTCCCAGAGCAGCCGACCTCGGGGCATCAGGAACCAGTCGGGCGCGGACGGCTCAGAGCCGCAGGCCCTTGCGCAGCTCGGCGCCGGGCCGCTCGGCCGGACTGGCCTGGGCGCGTCCCTCAGGGGAGACCAGCACCTCCTGGGCGGCGTCGACCCTCCCGACGAGGGATGGTCTCGCCGGTGGCCTCGTCGACCTCGGTGATCTCCACGGTCAGCTGCTCGCCCGCGGGCACGGCGCGGCGCAGCAGGGCCAGGGGCGATGGGGCCGAGCTCGTGGTGGCGCGCCACGGAGGTCACGCGCCCACGGCCCGCTCCCCATGCGCACGCTCGCCCCCGGCTGAGGCAGGTCGCCGACGAGTCCGTCGAGTTGGAGCACGGTGAGGCGGCGCGGAGGCCGGCCCAGGTTGAGGGTGCGCGCAATCGTCTCCTGGCCCGGGTAGCAGCCCTTCGTCAGGTGCACGGCCGTGCGCAGCCAGTCCAGCTCGTGCGGGATCGCGCGGGCGTCGGCCTCGCAGGCCCAGCAGGGGCGGCCGGCCTCAATGCGCAGCGCCTCCCAGGCCAGGGCGCCGGCCAGGCGCCGCCCCTCCCCGGCGGCGAGGAAGGTGCTCACCACAGCATTCACGCTCTGTGCGGGCACGAGGACAAAACCGCCCCGGTAGGTCTCGCCGGGATGGGGCCGGTCCGCTCCGACGTCGTAGCTCGTGCCGCCTTCGACGACGCCCGGCCACGGGTCGCGCCACAGGCCGATGAGCGAGCCCTGAGGCTCGGCGTCAGCCGGCCTCGGCCGGTGAATCGGAGGCGTCCGGCGCGGTGTCGCGCGCCGCCTGGACCAGGGCCTCGAGGCCCTCCCCCAGGGCGCCCAGCGCCATGACGTCGGGGCGCTCAGTCACCTCGACGCGCAGCATGAAGCGCATGGAGTCCAGGAAGGTCGCCAGCGCCTCGCCGTTGCCGGCCTCCGTGACGAGCCAGAGCGTGCGGCCGTCGTCGAGGGCGGCGAGCGCGTGGGTGATGTGGCCCTGGGCGTCGAGGAGCAGCGTCTCCGCGCCTCCGTCGCCGGGCTCCAGGCCGGTGAGCACCTGGCTGGACAGCGTGGTCAGCCAGCTCAGGCGGTCCGGCCCGGTGACGGTGACGACGTCGCGCGCCAGGGCGCAGACCGCGCGCCCCTCGGCCAGGGCGGCCTGCTCGCGGCCGGGGTCGCCGAGGTGGGCGGGGACGGCCTGGTCGGGGTCCTCCGGGGCGGAGGCGACGGCGCCGGGTCGGTTCAGCAGCGGGGAGGGCGCATCAGACGGTCGGCTCGGCGTCGTCGGAGGCGGGAGAGGAGGAGATGGAGGACTCGCCCTCCGGTCTCAGCCGGGTCGAGGGCGGAGCCAGGGCTGGGCGGCAGGGGTCATCTAAGTCGTCGACGCGGCCGAGACGGCCGGAGGCGTAAGTGGTCACCTCGCTCTGGCCGAAGGCGGCCATGTCCTGGGTCCACATGAGGGTCGCCGCCCACGAGGCCCGAACATGCGGGTCATCTCCTCCACAGGGGACGGCGGTGCGGGCCCGGCCCACGGCCTGGGTGCCGACCTGGGCGCGCGGCCCCTGGATCAGCCCTCCCAGACGGCGACGTGGCCGGCGGGGTCGGCCGAGACGAGCTCGAGCTGGGTGACGGGGACGAGCGGACCGCCAGAGCCCTTGCTGTCGGCGGCGTCCTCGGCAGGGCTCAGTGGTCTCGGCGCCATCAGGTTGCTCCTGGCCGACGGGCCGCCAGTAAGTGGTCTCGGTGGACCAGATCTGGGCGGGGGGCCAGGAGGAGGCGCCCTGGAGGCCGGGCATCTCGAAGTCGAGGTTCTTGGAGCGGGTGGCGTCCACCGTCCAGATGGTGGTGGTCTGGCGCAGGTAGGGGCCGCCGTCGTGGTCGAAGGTCATCTCCTGGTAGACGGCCTGCTCGGGCACGGTCTCGCCATAGGTGAGGATGCCGTAGCCGCGCCAGGTGCCGGCCAGCCAGGCCAGCGGGTAGAGCTCGGGGGCCAGGTCGTCAGGAAGCGTGAATGCCATGCCCGCAGCCTACGACGTCACCCCAGCCCGCATCACGCGCGCCGCCCGCTCGGGCCGCGCGGATCCGCCGGCGCCCTGAGCCTCCGGGCGCGATCTGGAGCCGCAGATCCGGGCAGGATCGGCACCGCGGTGTCCAAAATCGGATACAAAGGCGGCGAGGAGCACTGAGTGCGCCAGATGAAACCGCATGATTCTGCGGTTCCTTCGCGTGACCGCAGGGCTTCGGAGTCTCTTTGTATCCGATTTGGACATCCGGCCGCCGTGACGCGGCGTTCTCGGGGACCTCGCGGGGCCGGTCGGCCGCCCTCAGCCGGCGATGAAGCCGCCCAGGAGGCGGGCGATGGCGTGAACCGGTACGCCGACCGACAGGATCGGCACGAGCGCGAGGCCACCGCCGCCCGCCCGCCGGGCACCCAGCGGTGGGTCCACGGGACGCGGTTGCCCGAGGCCATGGGGACCCCCTGCCACGAAGCCGACGGCCACGCAGGCCACGGCGCTCTGCAGGGGCCGCGGTCGCACTGATGTGGGACAGGCCGAAGAAGCCGGCCGAGGCCAGCACGTAGCCGGCGCCGCCGGCGAACAGGGCCGGCACCGTGACGGTGAGGGCCTCCAGCATCAGGGCGCGCACGTTGAGGACGGTCAGGACGGCGCCGACGAACAGCGCCAGGCAGGTGGGCACGACGATGGCCGGGTCGGCCAGTCCAGTTCCAGGGCGCACCAGGCCGAGCCGGAGACCGCCACGAGGCAGCCGGCCACCGTTGAGGACAGGTCCTCGACCAGGTTGTGCCGGCCGTCGCGGCGCAGCATCTGGCCGACGAGGCCAGCAGGGATCGAAAGGCCATGACCAGGCCGGCCACCCCCATGTCGTCGAGGAGGTAGACGCTGGCGGCGGCCGACAGTCCGCTGATCGTCATGACGATCGTGCCGCCCAGGTCGTGCCGGGCGCGCACGAGCGCAGGCCACCCCTGTGCGGCGGCCGGCACCAGGACGGCCACGAGGGCCAGCCTCACCCAGCCGGGCAGCACTGAGCCGACCGCCAGCAGCAGCGGGCACCACGCCCGCGAGGCGAGCCGGGTCAGGCCGGGTCCACCAGGCCCGGCTCCTTGGGGAGCGGTTGGAGGCGCGACGGGTGGCGTAGCCCAGGTCCTCGGCGAGGTCGGCAGTGTCACCTGGGTCCGCCGAGGCAGGCCGCCTCTGGAGCGTCGGAGGAGCCGGCCGCTCTCGCTGAGGCATCCGAGGCCGGCCGAGGCCGCGGCTGCCTCCGAACCGTCAGGCCCTGCCGAGGCGTGGGAGTCGCCCGCGCCGATGACGCTGGCCCAGTCCGACGCGCCACCGGCGGCCGTCGGAACAGCTGCAGCATGGGAGTCATGGCGCGAGCCGCAGGAGGCTCTGCGGGTGCGCGCGGCCGGTTGGGCTCGTCGGTGGTGGGTAGTCACAGCACGCATCGTCCCACACCCGGGCGGCCGCAGGGACCACTGCGACCTCACTGCGGCCCTGCCCCGCACTCCTCGCGGACGGTCACTATCCGGACAGTCGTTGCCCCAGGAGATTCCGCCTGCGACCAGGTGTGGTTGACTTGTCCCAACAGTATCGCCGCTGCTCAGTTCGACTGCGCCGGCGGTTCCTGGTCGCGAGCCACGGAAGGAGCAGCCATGCGGATCATCATGTTCACTCGTGAGGTGACGCCACTGATGTCCTGCCGGCGACCGCCTTTCCTCGACTCCCCGGTGGAGTGCCTCCCCGATGCCCTTCCTCCTACGCGGAGGTGGACAGCGCCGACGTCGTCATGATCGACGCCCGCGGGGACCTGACCCGTGCCCGCGCCCTGTGCCAGCTCTTCACCGGCCCCATGGACTGCCCGCCCATCATCCTCATCGTGGAGGAGGGCGGCGCCGCCGCAGTGCAGATCGACTGGGGCGCCGCCGACTTCGTCATGGCCGGCGCCAAGCCCGCTGAGCTGTCGGCCCGGCTGCGGCTGCTGCGCGCCCACGTCCCGGTCGTGGACGAGACCGACGACGACCGCATCGACGTGGGCGACCTCGTCATTGACGTCACCGCCTACACGGCCCGACTGCGCGGCACGATCCTGGACCTGACCTACAAGGAGTTCGAGCTGCTGAGGTTCCTGGCCGCCAACCGGGGGCGGGTCCTGACCCGTGACGCGCTCCTGCACGAGGTGTGGGGCGAGGACTACATCGGCGGCTCGCGCACGGTGGACGTGCACATCCGTCGCCTGCGCGCCAAGCTGGGCACCGAGCACGACAACCTCATCGGCACGGTGCGCAACGTCGGCTACCGCCTGGACGCCCCCGAGGACGCCTGAGCTCGCCGGCCCCGGGAGACCGGGAAGGCTCAGGCAGGCCAGCAGCGAGACGTCTCCCCGACCGCCGGGTGGATTCACTGGGTGGACACCGCCGCGGCCCGGAGCCCGGACCTGTAGACTCGTGGGCGGCGTCGGGCCGTGACGGGCCCCGGGCTCCAACTCAAGCCGCCGCGAGCGGCATTCGCGCCGACTGGCGCTCTCCGGCCCGACGTCCCCATCTCTCCCCAGCGCCTGTCGCCCGCTTCCCCCTCGTGTCGCACCGCCGTGTCACGCACGGCGCCCAGAAGTGTCACTCCGGGCGACTTTTACCTGCGCAGCACCAGTTCCCGGATCAACGTGTCATGCGCTGACCTGCGGGGACGTGAATCAGGGGACGCTCGGACCGGCCTCACGCGGCCTGAAAAGTCGCCATTCGTGACACCTGGCCCCTCGATCCTCAGCCGAAGCGGCCGGAGATGTAGTCCTCGGTGGCCTGCTGGCTGGGGGCGGAGAAGATCTTGTCAGTGGAGTCGTACTCGACGAGATGGCCCGGCTTGCCGGTGGCCTCCAGGTTGAAGAAACCGGTCATGTCGCTCACGCGCGAGGCCTGCTGCATGTTGTGGGTGACGATGACGATCGTGTAGTCCGTCTTGAGCTCGGAGATGAGGTCCTCGATGGCGAGCGTGGAGATGGGGTCCAGGGCGGAGCAGGGCTCGTCCATGAGCAGGACGGCGGGCTTGACCGCGATGGCACGGGCGATGCACAGGCGCTGCTGCTGGCCGCCGGACAGTCCCAGGCCCGGCCGGTCAGACGGTCCTTGACCTCGTCCCACAGGTTGGCCCCGCGCAGGGGCCTCCACCAGGTCGTCCGCGTCGGACTTCTTGATGCGCCGGTTGTTGAGGCGCACGCCGGCCAGGACGTTCTCGGCGATGGACATCGTGGGGGAAGGGGTTGGGCCGCTGGAAGACCATGCCGATGGCGCGGCGCACCTGGACGGCATCGACGCCGGGACCGTAGAGGTTGACACCATCGACGATGACCTGCCCCTCGACCCGGGCACCGGGGATGGTCTCGTGCATGCGGTTGAGGGTGCGCAGGAAGGTGGACTTCCCGCAGCCGGAGGGGCCGATGAGGGGCGGTGACGGACTTGGGCTCGATGACGACGTTGACGTCCTTCACGGCCAGGGAAGTCGCCGTAGTAGATGTTCTCGCCGATGACGTCGATGCGCTTGGACACGTCGGTTCCTTTACCTGAGGGTGGACTGCTGAGGGGCTCTGGGGGCGCTGGGGTCGCTGCGGGCGCGAGTGGTCCCAGCGGCTCCGCCGAGCTAGCGCCGGCCGCCCCTTGGGGCTGAAGTACTTGGAGATGAGGCGGGCCGCGAGGTTGAGCAGCATGACCAGGATGATGAGGGTCAGCGCCCGGCCCAGGCCCGCTCCATGGCGGCAGCCTCCCGCGGGAGTACTGGTCGTAGACGAGCACCGGCAGGGTGGACATGGAGCCGTCCAGCGGGTTGGTGTTGGTGCGGATCGTCAGGCCCACGGTGATGAGCAGCGGGGCGGTCTCGCCGATGACGCGGGCGATGGCGATCATGACGGAGGTGGTGATGCCGGCCACCGCGGTGCGCAGCACGACCTTGACGATGGTGAGCCACTTGGGCACGCCCAGCGCGTAGGAGGCCTCGCGCAGGTGGGAGGGACGAGCGAGCATCTCCTCCACGCCGCGGATGACCACCGGCGTCATGAGGGACGCTCAGGGCGACGGCCCCGATGATGCCGGCCTGGTAGCGGGGTCCGGCCGCGATGAGGGAAGATCGAGTAGGGCGAACAGCCCGGCCACGATCGAGGGATGCCGGTCGCGACGTCGACGAGGAAGGTGATGACCCGGGCGATCCAGCCGCCGTTGTACTCCACGAGGAAGACGGCGGTGAACAGCCCAGGGGCACCGAGATGAGGGTGGCGATCCCGGTGATCTGGAGGGTGCCGACGATGCCGTGGTAGAAGCCGCCGTTGGAGGCGTCGGCGCCACGCATGTTCGTGGTCAGGAAGTCGTAGCCGAAGCGGGCCGAGCCGCCGACAGGGACCATCACACCAGGGAGACCAGCGGCACCATGACGACGGCGAAGGACAGGGTAGATGAGGAGCGTCACCAGGGGTGTTGCGGCCCCGAGCGCTCGCCCTCGCGCACCCAGGAGACGGCGGTGGCGCCCACCACCCGCACCAGGGCGGTCAGGGGCGACGACGGCGGCGATGCTCCACCCGGCCAGCAGGCCGATCCCGCCGACGACGACGAAGGCGGCTCCCAGCGCCGCCCAGATGAACCAGTCGGGCAGACGGTAGGAGGTCAGGGCACGCCCTCGATGGTGGGCGGGTCGGCCAGCAGGTCGACAGGGGCGGCCGGGGCCTCGGCGGCCGCGAGCGCGGCTTGAGGGACTTGGGCGCAGGGGGCGCCGGTCTCGCCCGCTGCAGCGCGGCGGTCGGGGCGGGAGGCCGCGCCGTCGGGAGCGCGCCGGCGGTGGGCTCGAGGGGTGTTCGTGGGCGTCATGTCAGCTGGCTCCTGAGAACTCGGGCGGCGCGCGATGATCCACCGCGCCAGGGAGTTGACCGCGAAGGTGATGATGAACAGGACCAGGCCGGTGGCGATGAGCACGTTGACGCTCAATCCGTGAGGCCTCGCGGAACTGCGAGGCGATGTTGGCGGCGATGGTCTGGTGCTGGCCGGCCTGGAGGATACGGAGGTTCAGCCCCATGCCGGGCGAGAGGATCATGAGGACGGCCATGGTCTCCCCCAGGGCGCGCCCGAGCCCCAGCATGGAGGCGGAGATGATGCCGGAGCGGCCGAAGGGCAGGACGGCCTGGCGGATCATCTCGTAGCGGGTGGCGCCCAGGGCCAGGAGGCCTCCTCCTGGAGGGTGGGCGTCTGGAGGAAGATCTCGCGGATGGTGGCGGTGATGATCGGCAGGATCATGACGGCCAGGACCAGGGAGGCGGTGGTGATGTTCTTAGCCGGGGCCGTGTAGTCGGCGAACAGCGGGATGAAGCCGAGGTGCTCGCTCAGCCAGGTGTTGAGGGGGTCGAGCAGGGGCACCAGCCACAGGAAGCCCCACAGGCCGAAGACCACGGAGGGGATCGCGGCCAGCAGGTCCACCATGTAGCCCAGGGCCTGGGCCAGGCGGCGCGGGGCGAAGTGGGAGATGAACAGGGCCACCCCGATGCTCAGCGGCACCGCGACGCCCAGGGGCGATGGTCGAGGACAGCAGCGTGCCGAAGACGAGCAGGGGCCACATAGCCCTACAGGCTGCGGTCGCGCATGAAGAGACCGACTCAGGGTCTCGCTCGAGGCCGTCAGGGGCGGGCAGCGCCTCCCGGATGAGGAAGGCGGCCACGAGGGCGAGGACCACCGATGATGAAGGTGCCGGCGCCGAAGGACGGGCCGGTGAAGATGCGGTTGCCGGTCTGCCCGGGGGCCTGCCGGGCTGGATGATGGCGTCGTCGGCGCTGCTGGAGGCGGTCGCGGTGCCCGCTGGGGGCGGCGACGACGGCGGTGCGGTGGTGCTGGCCACGGCTGACCCTCCTCAGGGGTGTCTGGGGCGGCGGCTGGGCGGGTGGGTGCTGGCTGGTCATGTGGTTCGGTGCGGCGTCGGGCGCGCCGGGCGGCCTCAGGCGGCGATCTTGTCGATGGCGGCGTTGATCTTCTCGCGCATCTGGCGGGTGATGGGGGCGCAGCCGGTGGCCTTGGTGGAGCGTCCTGCCCCCGGGTGGAGGCGGCGAAGCGCAGGTGAGCCTTGACGACGGCGGCGATCCGGGCGTCGTCGTGGCGCAGGCGGGCGGCGAGGTAGGAGACCAGGACGATGGGGTGGGCGCCCTCGGCGTCGTGGCTGGGCTGGTAGAGCAGGCGGGTCTCGTCGGCCTCGGAGCCCAGGGTGGCGGCATCGAGGGCGGCGGCCGCGGCCTTGGCGGAGACGGGCACGTAGGTCCCGTTGGAGCCGACGGCGACGGTGCCCAGGGTGGCGGGGACCTTGGAGGCGTCGGCGTAGCCGATGGTGCCGGTGGCCGCGGAGACGGTCTGGATCATGCCGGCGGTGCCGTCGCCGGACTGGCCGCCGCGCAGCGCCAGGTCTCCTCGGGCTCGTGGGGCCCGAGGCCTTGGGGGCGACGGTGGCCAGGTAGGTGGTCAGGGCCTTGGTGGTGCCGGAGTCGTCGGAGCGGCCCACGACGATGATTCGCAGGTCGGGCAGGGCGGCGCCGGGGGTTGAGGGCGGTCAGGGCAGGGGTCGTTCCAGCGGGTGATGGCCCCGGAGAGGACCTTGGCGAGGACCTCGCCGGTCATGTTGACGTGGGACTCGCCGGTGAAGCCGGGCAGGGTTGTAGGCCACGGCGATGGGCGAGATGTAGAGGGGCAGCTCGACGGCGCCGCCGATCCGGCTGATCTCGTCGGCGGTCATGGGGGTGTCGGTGCCGGCGAAGTCGACGGCGCCCTCGACGAGCTTGGTGCGCCCGGCCCCGGAGCCGCCGCCGGCGTAGTCGACGGTGGCGCGCAGGTTGGCGCCCATGAAGGTGTTCATCCAGGCGTCCTGCGCGTCGGACTGGGAGGTGGCGCCCGCGCCGCGATCTCCCCACCAGGTCGCTGGAGGCGTTGGGGTCGGCGGCGCCGGCGTCGCGCCCGCAGGCGGTCAGCGCGGTCAGGGGTGGCCACGCTCCAGGGCGCCCAGGGCGCCGCGACGGGTCAGGGCACAGGGCTCTCCTCGCTCAGTCAGAGGGGGTCAGGGGGTCCAGTCGGATACCGGGTGATTGTCAGGCAGCGGTCACGATAGGCGCCCCGGATGAAGGTTCCGGGTGACCGGGGTAAACGGTTGGTAAACAGTCCCGTGAGGGACCGTCATATTTCGATACGGTGGTGGGGACACGGCTGCTTCAGATGAAGGACATCGACATGACGCACGACCACTACCTCACGATCTCCTCACGCCCCGCGTTCCTCTCCCGTGCTGGCGGCGCTCAACGCCTCGGTCATCAGCTTCTTCGTGCTGTGGAGCAATGCCGACACCGCGGCGGTCAACCGTGCCGAGGGAGCACGGTTTCGACCCCAACCAGCTGCTGCCCCACGCCACACCGTTCTGGTTCGCCGCGCACGCCTCACTGCTGAGCCTCCTGGCCCTCGACGTCCTCGCCTTCCTGGCATGGCGCAGGTCCCGCTCGCAGCCTGAGTAACCACGGCATCAGTCAGCGGCCCTCGGACGGGACGGGGCGCTGCTTCTCGATGGCGACGGCCCGGATCTTGCCGCGGGGGCGGCGGGCCATGTGGACCACGAGGATCTCGCCGGTCTTGAGCCAGGGGTCCCGGTCGGGCACGGGCGCAGGGAGCCGGCCGGGGGCGTACTGGGAGACGACCTCCATGATGGTGGGCAGGACGGGGCGGTGGGTGCACAGCGCCGTCGGCTCCTCGCGCACGCGCAGGACCTTCTTGACCACGGAGCGCACCCCCTTGGGGCTCTCAGCATGGGCCATCTCGGTCAGCGCCCCGGCCGTCTCCAGGTCCAGGCCCGCGGCCGCGCGCAGGGGGCGACCGTGTCCACGCAGCGCTTCCAGGGGCTGGTGAGGACGCGCCCCACCCGTAGGGCGGCCAGGATCGGGACGAGGGCGCGGGCCCGGGTCTCGCCCTGGTCGTGGGTCAGGGGGCGGGTGGCCTCGTCGGTCTCCTTGTCCCGCTCCTGGGGCGGTTCCACACGAGGCGCTTGACGGCGCGGCCGTGGCGCACGAGGACCAGGGTCCAGGTGTCGAGCTTGCCGTCCTCCCACAGGTCGACGAGCTCGCCGAGCAGGTCGGTCGTAGGGAGTAGGTCAGGCGCTTGCGGGCCTGCCCACGCGCAGCCACTCGACGGCGTCGATCTCCTTGGTCGAGGCGGGCTTTGACGGCGCAGCAGGGCGGCGACGGCGGCCGAGGCCTCAGGGGCGACGCGGGCGGCCCAGTAGTGGACCTCCTTGCGCGAGCCGTCGGCGATCTTGTAGTGCACGCGGCTGAGGGGCTGGCCCAGGATGACCTGGACGCCGGTCTCCTCGGCGACCTCGCGCACGGCGCAGGTGCGCACCGACTCGCAGGGCTCGACCTTGCCCATGGGGATGGACCAGTCGTCGTAGCGGGGGCGGTGGACCAGGAGCACCTCGAGGTGCTTGCCGTTCTCACGCCACACGAGGGCGCCGGCGGCCTTCACGGTCTCGCGCGACCGGTTCTTCTTGCTGGACGGGCTCATGGCACGGCCGTCTCAGTGCCGGCCCTTGACGCGCGAGCGCGCCCGGGCCATGAGGCTGTCCTGGATGTCCTCGAGGCGGTTGCCCTCGGCGTCGAGGCGACGCTCCCAGGAGCCGTCGGGCTGGAGGTGCCAGGAGGCGACGTCGTCGGAGGCGCAGTGGGTGACCAGCCACTCGAGGTCCTCAACCATGGCGGGGTCGGTGATGCGCACCAGGGCCTCGACGCGGCGGTCGAGGTTGCGGTGCATGAGGTCCGCCGAGCCGATGAACAGCTCGGTCTGGCCGCCGCCGGCGAAGGCGTAGATGCGCGAGTGCTCGAGGAAGCGCCCCAGGATCGAGCGCACGCGGATGTTCTCGCTGAGGGCCCTCGACGCCGGCGCGCAGGCCGCAGATGCCGCGCACGACGATGTCGACCGGGCACCCCGGCGCGCGAGGCGCGGTAGAGGGCGTCGATGACGGTCTCGTCGACGATGGAGTTGACCTTGATGCGGATCGAGGCGGGCAGGCCGGCCTGCGGTTGGCGATCTCCTGCTCGATGTGCTCCACGAGCCCGTCGCGCAGGCCGCAGGGGGCCACGAGCAGGCGGCGGAAGCGGGCGCGCGGGGCGTAGCCGAGAGCTGGTTGAACAGAGTGGTCAGGGTCCTGGGCGACGTCGCGGTCGCAGGTCAGCAGCCCCAGGTCCTCGTAGCCGCGGGCGGTCTTGGGGTGGTAGTTGCCGGTGCCGACGTGGCGGTAGCGGCGCAGGCCGTCGGACTCCTGGCGCACGACCAGCAGCAGCTTGCGGTGCGTCTTGAGGCCGACCATGCCGTAGACGACGTGGACGCCGGCGCGCTCGAGCTTGCGGGCCCAGGAGATGTTGGCCTCCTCATCGAAACGGGCCTTGATCTCGACGATGGCCACGACCTGCTTGCCGGCCTCGGCGGCCTCGATGAGGGCGTCCACGATCGAGGGAGTCGCCGGAGGTGCGGTAGAGGGTCTGCTTGATGGCCAGGACCTTGGGGTCGGCGGCGGCCTGAGCCACGAACTCCTGGACGGAGGTGGAGAAGGAGTCGTAGGGGTGGTGCAGGAGGACGTCGTGCTCACGCATGGCGGCGAAGACGTCCGGCGCGGAGGAGGACTCGTGGGCGGCCAGGCCCGCGGCCGTCACCGGCACGAGCGCGGGTACTTCAGGTCGGGGATGTCCAGGTCGTGGAGCTGGTTGAGGGCAGGTCAGGTCCAGGGGTGCAGGGGAGCTCGAAGACGTCGTCGCCCTTGAGGCCCAGGGCGCGCACCAGGTAGCGGCGGGTGAAGGAGGAGATGGTGTCCTCCACCTCCAGGCGCACGCAGTCGCCGAAGCAGCGCCGCTCGAGCTCCTTCTCCATGGCCTTGAGGAGGTTCTCGGCGTCGTCCTCCTCGACCTCGAGGTCCTCGTTGCGGGTGACCCGGAAGAGGTGGTGCTCAGGATGTCCATGCCCGGGAAGAGGTGGTCGAGGTGCTGGCCGATGACGATCTCGATGGGGATGACGGCGCAGCCGGCGGCCTTGTCCGCGGCGTCGAGCTCGCGGCCGGGGACCTGGATGAGGCGCGGCAGGGGAGTCAGGGCACCTTGATGCGGGCGAAGTGCTCCTTGCCGCTGCGCGGGTTTGCGCAGGATGACGGCGAGGTTGAGGGACAGGCCCGAGATGTAGGGGGAAGGGGTGGGAGGGTCGACCGCCAGCGGGGTGAGGACCGGGTAGATCTGGTGGCGGAAAGTAGCGGGTCAGGCGCTCCTGCTGGTCGGAGTTGAGCTCGTCCCAGCCAGGATCTTCACGTTGTCGCTCGGCCAGGGGCCGGGCGGATGTCCTCCTGGAAGAGGGCGGCCTGGCGGGCGGTGAGCTCCTTGGTGCGGCTGGTGACCTGGGCCAGGACCTGGTGGGCGTCAGGCCGGAGGCGCGCACCGGGGTGATGCCGGCCTTGATGCGGCGCATGAGCCCGGCGACGCGCACCATGTAGAACTCGTCCAGGTTGGAGGAGAAGATCGACAGGAACCAGGCGCGCTCCAGCAGGGGCAGGGTGTGGTCCTCGGCCTGCTCAGGACGCGCTCGTTGAAGTCCAGCCAGGTCAGCTCGCGGTCGATGAAGCGGTTCTTGAAGGACTTCAGGGGCGGCAGGAGGTCCTCAGGGTCCACCTGGGCGGTGTCGGCGGAGGCGGCTGAGGCCGCGGCGTCGGCGGCGCTGGCACCGGCCGCAGCCGGCCGTGCTCAGTGAGGAGGGCGCGGAGGGGCGCTGGCGGAGCCGGCGGCGGGGCCCGCGCTGGGGGCGCTGCCGGGGAGCAGGCAGACCCGGGTCCCCGGTGCCGCGGCGGCCCGGCGCCGCCTGGGCCTCGGCGGCCGACGGGGCCGAGTGCGAGCTGGCGGAGGTGATGGAGGAGGGGCGATGGCGGGGGTCGCGATGCCGATGGGGCCGGGGGCGGGGCCGCCTCGCCGTCGACGATGTCGTCGAAGTCCTCGTCCTCGTACTGGGGGCCAGGGTCGTCGGCGAAGTCGCGCGGGTCGGCGACCTCGATGACGTGCTCCTCCTCAACCGTCTCCTCGGCGCCCTCAGGGGTCGTCGGGGTTAGTGGGGTTGGTGGAGTCGGCCGGGTCGCCAGCGCGCTCGGAGTTGTCGCAGGTCGGCCGGGTCGCCTGATTCTTCCCGGGGCCTCGGCGCGCTCGGGGGTCTCCTGCTCCCCACGGGGACTCGTCGCCGACCGGTGGGCACGAGTCGCCGGGGGCGGTCGGGGTGGCGTCGGGCTCGCCCTGGGTGTCGGCGCCGGGGACCTCGGCGGAGACAGCCGGTCCCGTCGGTGCTCGCGGCCTCGGGCGAGACCGCCGACTCGGCGGCCTCAGTGGCTTCAGCGGTCTCGAGCAGCCTCGGTCGCCTCGGCGTCGTCGGGCCACCTGCTCGGGCTCCTGGGGGCTGGGGTGACGCATCCACCCGCCCAGGAAGCGGGAGAGCGGGGTGGGGGGCAGGTGGGGGGCGTCGTTGGTCATGGCCACATGGTCCCACGTCCGGGCGGCCTTGTGGGGCGGGGGTCCGCCCCAGTTCGGCGAATATGCGAGGCGCCGCCGCTCACGCCACTCTTTGGGGACTCACGGGTGGTGAGCGCCCCGCTGCGCGCTCCCCACGTCTCGTCAACAGAAGCGCGCGATCTCGCCATGGCGCCGATCGTGTCAAATCGGAACAAAGGACCTGCACTCTTCACGTCTTCAACAGAACCGCGGAATCATGCGGTTCTGATCTACCTTCACACGCTTACTTCGGGCCTTTGTATCCGATTTGGACATCTCGCGCCCGGATCGCCCCTGCGCAAGGCCCTCTCAGTCGAGGAGGCCGGCGGCGGCGCGGCGGGCGGCGTCAGTGAGCTCGTCGGCGGTGGCCAGGAGGGCGGAGTCACGGCGGGTGACGCGGTCGGCGAGCTCGTCGGTGTCGTCCTCGATCCACACGGGGTTGGAGCCGGCCGCCAGGGCGCGCAGGAATCCGGCGGTGGCGCTCAGCAGTGGGGCGATCTCGGTCACCGAGCCCTCGACGCTGCCGGCCAGGACGGCGTCGAGGTGCTCGCGCAGGTCGGTCGGGGAAGGCACGGGGCGCGCCTCGCCGAGGGCGGACTCGAGGCGGGCGTTCGTGGCGTCGTCGGCCTCGGTGAGGTCGATGAGGGTGGCGTAGCGGCGGGCGACGAGCTCGGGGTCGCGGCGGATCCACTCGCGTACGAGGAAGAGGCGCCACAGGGTGCCGGGCAGGGGTGGTGGCCGGGGGTCGGCCCACAGCTCGGCGATGTCGTCGATGCCGTTGGTGGCGACCGCGGCGACGATGCCGGAGCGGGTGATGGGGTCGTCCTCGGTCTCGGTGCCGGGGAAGCCGCCGATGAGGGCCTGGGCAGCGCGGTGGGCGAGCTCGGAGGCGACGGCGGTGTCGGTGCTGCCCTCGATCTGTTCGGCGGCCTCGGGGTCGAGTCGGGCGGGGCGGTGGAACTGGCGGGCCATGGGGACTCCTCACGCGGTGCGGGCGCGCCGGCGACGACGCACGCCCCATTGTCTCGCGGGAGCGTGGACGCTCCCCCATGGGTTCACTTCCGGCCAACGGTGGAGGCAGGCCGCAGGCTCAACGGTTGGCGGAGGCAGGTTCAGCGGCGGCGCGGCGAGTTCGACACGGCGGTCGGTTGTCCGGCTATGCTGGCCCCTGCCGATGGCGTCTGGACTCTGCTTCCGGCCGTCGGTGCGCCCCCTTAGCTCAGTTGGTCAGAGCTGCGGACTTTTTAATCCGAAGGTCGTGGGTTCGAGCCCCACAGGGGGTACCGAGCCGGCCTCGGCCCCGGAAGGGACCGGGGCCTTCTTCATGTCCGGGACGCAGGCAGCTGCGCCAGCCTGCTGCCCTGTCAGCACATGGTTTCGGGACTGCGTGATGGCTGCTGGGAATCCGGTGAGCTCAGGTGGCGCCGATCCACGTGGGGTGGACACTCCGGCCGACGAGGAAGGTAGAGCCGCGCGCGTGAGCCAGGCTCAATCGGCGCCAGCAGATGCCGGATGCGGTACGGATTACGCAGCCACAGCGACAACCCAGCCCGGGGCCCGCACCGCGCGGATCGCGGACTGCTCCGGAGACTCACCATCCAGCCTCTGCGGCAGCTTGGTCATTTTCCGTTTTCGGCGGCACGTCGAGCACGCGACCGACGTAGCTGCCGAACTTCTCGGTGATGCTGCCGTGGTCGTCGTCGGGCCATTCGCTCCAGGTGTGGCCGAAGCCCGCCGAGCGGTAGTGAGGCCAGGCTGTTGCGGGCGTGCCCGCTGCCGTCGAAATCCGTCGAGGCTGTTGGCGGGCACGTCGCGCGTCCCGGTGACCCAGTTCAGCCAGAGCCGTTCCTTGGTGCCTGAGGAGAAGGCCGCCTTTCCCTCGGGCGCGTCGCCGCCCCGAAGGGCAGGAAGCCCCCGCCCGCCATGCGCTCGGCGTGAGGCCGGGAAGAACCACTGGCTGATGAATTCCGAGCCGCCGGAGTAGCCCACAAGCCAGACCCGATCCGTGGTGGCGCCACACTCGGCGACCACGTAGTCGAGCGCCTGCTCCAGGTAGTGGACCTTGCCGTCCTGATCCTCCAGCCACCAGGTTCCGTCGTCTCCGGGAGCGCGCACCGAGACCACGTCGTACCCGCGAGCGCTCGCCGCCTCGACGACTCCCCCGGCGCCGGCCAGGCCACCGCGGGACCTCTCGTCCTGGTCCTGGTTCCCCTGGCTGTGGAAGGACTGCCCGTCGCCGTCGAGGTAGACGACCAGTCCGACCGGCGCTCCCGTGGTCGCGTAGAAGATGCAGTCGGAGGTCTCGTCCTCATCATCAGTGTAGGAGAACGCGGCAGGGACCGACAGGTCGCCCGACGTCGGGCGCAGGCTCGGCGCAGCGCCGGCCCCGCGCGAGCGCAGGTACGGCGGTGGAGTCGAGTGCGTTGCCGCTCGCTGCGGACCCCGAGAAGCGCAGCCGGCCAGGATGAGGTCCGCCATCGCGGCGGTCAGGGGCTCGCCGCGAGAGTTGCGCCACCACGCTCTCCCCCACCTTCCCGATCGCCGTCAGCCACTCGACGGTAGCACCGGCATCCGGTTCCGCTCGGCCGGAGCTGAGGCTGAACCGCCGTACCACCGGCGCCACTCGCCAAGGCGGGTAGGAACTCAGCGCGGGAGCGCGGCGTCGGACACGACCCAGTTGCGTCAACCTTCCTGCCGGGCAGGCGCCCGGAGGTAATGCGGTCGCGCACCGCCTGCGGAGTGATCCCGAGCCGGACGGCGGCCTCGGACACGCCCACGAACTCGACGTCGTCGATCTTCAGAGCCCTCGCGGCGGTCCCACATTCTGGTGGGGATGACCTCGATCCCCACCAGGTCGCCGACCTGCGCCGCCAGGGCGGTGGCTGTGGCCACGGCCTGGGTCAGCGTGTGGGCGGGCAGGGTGATGACAGCCTTGAGGGCCCCGGGGCATGCGGGTGCGTCCCCGACGGCGGGGTGGTAGGAGGCGAAGGCCTCCATGACGTCGTCGATGTCATCATTCTCAGTGGCGGGCTTGTTCGTGTGAATCGTGAGCGTGGCGTTGTAGTCCACAGTTCCCCTAGGTGCTTTGCTTAGACCAAGATCATTTCACCCGAACTTGGTTTACCACAAGTCTTCAGGCAGGACTGCCCTGACCTCCTTTGGCCCCTCGACCGCGGCCTCCACGTCCACGGGAGCCGCCGCTGCAGCCACCCGGCCGCCCTGGCCCCGCGACCGGACCGGCCGCGCCCCCTGCTCTCCGTGGCCGTGCCCCGGACGCCCGGTGGAGGCCCGACCGCTGGGGCTGCCGCCCTTGATGGCCACACCCTCGGGCATGTCCTCCAGCGCGACGGCCTCGGCGACCTGCCCCACGAGGGCGGACACGGCGTCGTCGTCGGGACGGATGCGCTCGATGTCCGCGCGGATCCGCGCCTTCTTGAGCAGGACCTGCACATCGTGCTTCTGCTCAGGCAGGACCAGGGTGATGACGCTGCCGGCGGCCCGGCGCGCGCGGTGCGGCCCGAGCGGTGCAGGTAGGCCTTGTGCTCGGCGGGCGGGTCGACGTGGACCACGAGCTCGACGCCGGAGACGTCGATCCCCGGGCGGCGATGTCGGTGGCGACCATGACGTGCACCTGCCCGGTGGAGAAGGCCCGCATGGCGCGCTCGCGCGCGTTCTGGCTCATGTTGCCCTGCAGCTCGACGGCCGGGAATCCCGGCCTGGACGAGCTTGCGGGCCAGGCGCCGGGCGAGGTGCTGGTGCGAGTGAACAGGATGCGCTGCCCCTCCCCGAGGCCAGGCGCCGCACGATGCCGTCCTTGGCGGTCTTGTCCGCGACCATCCACACACGGTGAGTCATGGCGTCCACGGGCGAGGTCAAGGGGTCCACGGAGTGCTGCAGCGGGTCGTGGAGGAACTCCTTGACCAGAGTGTCCACGCCGTTGTCCAGGGTCGCGGAGAACAGCAGGCGCTGGCCGCGCTGCGGGGTGGCGCGCAGGGATGCGGCGGACATTGGGCAGGAAGCCGAGGTCGGCCATGTGGTCGGCCTCATCCAGGGACGGTGATCTCGACCTCGTCGAGGCTGACGAGTCCCTGCCCCATGAGGGTCAGGAGCCGGCCGGGGCAGGCGACGACGACGTCGACCCCGCCTTGAGGGCCTTCTCCTGGGGCTTGGCGGAGACCCCGCCAAAGATGGTGGTGACGTCCATGTCGACCACCCGGGCCAGAGGCTCGATAACCTCGGCGATCTGGAGGGCGAGCTCACGGGTGGGGGCCAGGACCAGGCCGATGGGGTGGCCGGGGCGGGCCTTGTCCTGCTGCGCCAGACGCTGGACCAGCGGCAGGCTGAAGGCCAGGGTCTTACCCGAGCCGGTGCGGCCGCGGCCGAGCACGTCACGCCCGGCGAGGGTGTCGGGCAGGGGTGGCGGCCTGGATGGGGAAGGGGCGTGGTGAAGCCGCGGGCGTCGAGGTCGGCGGCGAGGTCTGAGTCCACGCCGAGGTCGGCGAAGGTGGCCTCACCCGCGGCCGGGGTCTTCCCGGAGGCGAAGCGGTGTGAGGCGGAGGTGCGGTGTGCGGCCACGAGGATCCTGTCGTTTGGGACCGCGGGCACGCCGGCGCGTGTCGCTGGCAGCGTGCGCGTCGGTGCGTGAGGTGCCGGCGTACGCGGCTCAACGGCGCGGGGCGTCAGGGTGAGTCGACGCGCCGGGGCCGGGAGGCACCAGCCAGGCCGGGCGGCGCCCGGACCGAGGAGCCATCCTGCCTGAGATCCCGCAATGTGTCACTACGGGCGACTATTCACTGTGCAGGGCATTCGATGCGGCGACCCTCGAAACGCTATGACCAGCGGTTTGACGGCGCGCCCCGAGAAAGCGACGGCCGCAGAACAGGCGGAAAAGTCGCCATCCGTGACGCTAGGCTCAGGACAGCCCCGACGGCCGTCATTCAGCCACGTGATGAGGCAGGGCTACCTGCCCAGGCGGCGCTCCCGACTGGCGAAGTCGCGCAGCATCCGCAGGAGTCCACACGCCGGAAGGCCGGCCAGTTGACCTCGCAGAAGTAGTACTCGGAGTGCACCGACTGCCACAGCAGGAACCCGGAGAGCCGCTGCTCGCCCGAGTGCGGATGACCAGGTCGGGGTCAGGGCTGGCCCTTGGTGTAGAGGTGCTCGGTGATGTCCTCCTCGCTGAGGAGGCGGCCACCTCCTCCAGGCTCGCCCCGGCGGCAGCCCGCTCGCGCAGCAACTCACGCACAGCATCGGCGATCTCCTGCCGCCCCCCGTAGCCGACGGCGATGTTGACCTGCATGCGCCGGTCCTCGGCCTCAGCGGTCTCGACAGCCTCGTCCGCCGACCCGCCTACCCCAGAGGCCTCTGCGCTCGACGGCCGGGAGCGGACGACGGCGGCGCGCAGGCGCTCGGCCAGCAGCTCGGGCAGGAGGTCGACAGCGCCCACGAGGCGCAGGCTCCAGCGGCCGGTCTCAGCAGGCTCGTCGACAGCGTGGGCGATGATGTCCAGCAGGGGCGAGAGCTCGGCCGGGTCGCGGGAGAGGTTGTCGGTGCTCAGCAGCCACAGGTGACGACCTGGACCCCATCTGTTCAGCCCGCAGGAACTCCTCGATCTTGTCCGCGCGCGCTTGTGGCCTGCAGCCCAAGCCCTATGGACTTGGCCCAGCGGCGGTTGCCATCGAGGATGACACCCACGTGGTGGGGCACCGTGGCCGGGTCGATGCGCGCAGCCAGCCGGCGCTCGTAGATGTCGTAGGGAGGTTGTCGCCTGCCATGCCGTATTCCTCAGGGCTCCTCGGTGGGGTTGCTGGGGACGGGGCCCGACGGCTCAGGGCCACCTCAACGCTATCGCGCAAGGCCCCTCCTGCGCTGGACGAGGCCGGTTAACAGCCGGGTCAAATCCGGCCATCAGGTTCGCCCTAGGGGTTGCCGGGGGCTGCGGAGGCATGCCAGGCGGCCGGGCCGCACCGGCTCTGGCGACGGCGGCCGCGGAACCTGCCGACGCAGGCCACCATGCCTGCCGTGTCACATCGCCGTCCGGATCGCTACCACCACAACCTACGGTCACGTAACCTACGGGTCGTGGGTTCAGCATCAACCCGTTCCACCCACACCACCCAGAAGGACGCTCACGCCCATGTCGCCGACATCGCCCTCGACGTCGCAGGCCCGCGCCGCTCCCGTCCATGAGCGCCAGGGGCGTCATCGCCTCCGTCAAGCCCAGGCTGCGCGGTTGGATCCACGCCGGTACCGCACCGCTGGCCCTGGCGGCCTGCATCGTGCTGACGGTGCTGGCGCCGGGAGCGGGCCTGAAGTGGGCCTGCGCCGTCTACCTGACGTGCTCACTACTGCTGTTCGCCAACTCCGGCGTCTACCACTCGGCACCGGGCACTGGCCGGCGAAGGTCGCGGCCACGCTGCGGCGGATCGACCACGCGAACATCTACCTGCTCATCGCCGGCACCTACACTCCCCTGTCGGCAGCGCTGCTGCCGACGCGTACGGCCACCCTGGTCCTGGGGATCGTGTGGGCGGGGGCCGCGATCGGCACGGCCACGAACCTGTTGTGGATGCACGCCCGCGCTGGTTCACCACCGCCCTCTACATCATCCTGGGCTGGGTGGCGATCTGGTTCCTGCCGCAGTTCTGGCGGGAGGGCGGCCCCGCGATCGTGTGGCTGCTGGTGGCCGGCGGCGTCACCCTACACGCTGGGCGCCGTGGTCTATGCCGCAAGACTCCCGACCCATCGCCGCGCTGGTTCGGCTTCCACGGATCTTCCACGTGTGCACCGTGGCCGCGTGGGCCTGCCAGTGCGTGGCCTGCTTCCTGGCGGTTCTGCGCTGGCGGGGACGGCCGACTGAGCGAGACGGCCACGGGAGGCTGCTGGGCCCGGTGGGCGGCCCGCCACGCCGTCGAGGCCCGACTACTTTGTCACCTCTCCCCAACCCCTGCGACGACGTCGATCAGGGCGGACCGGCACGGATTCGCCCGCCCGCCGCCAACCCCAGCCCCGGGTATTCAGTATCTTTCGCCAACCGCACAGCATTCCCTCAGGCTGCGGCGCAGACTCGCGCTTCAAGCCCGGTCGGCCCCGCGAGCCGCCGGGTGTCGTCGTCGCAAGGTGACCCGTCGGCTGCCGAGCGACCATCACCAGTCATCCAAGGAGGACCCATGTCCGAGCAGTCACAGGGCACCTGGCTCACCCAGGAGGGCCTACGACCGGCTGGCCGCCGAGCTCGAGCACCGCAAGACGACCGAGCGCAAGGAGATCGCCCAGCGCGTGGAGGCGGCCCGCCAGGAGGGTGACCTGCGGGAGAACGCCGGCTACCACGCCGCCCGCGAGGAGGCGGGGGCTCAACGAGGCGCGCATCATCCAGCTCGAGGAGACCCTGGAGAACGCCCAGATCGGCGAGGGCGGCCGACGACGGCTCGGTCTCGGCCGGCACCATCGTCACCGCGAAGGTGGCCGGCAAGAGCAGGTCTTCGCCCTGGGCGGCCAGGAGATCACCGAGGACGTGCCCGACGGCGTCAGGGTCTTCTCCCCGACGCCCCGCTGAGGGCAGGCCCTCATGGGGCACCGCGCGGGCGACACCGTCTCCTATGAGGGCCCCCAACGGCCGGAAGATCCAGGCCGAGATCGTCAAGGTCGAGCGGGTCTGACCCCTTTCCGCTCCTCTTTCCACCGAGCCGGGCATTCTTCGCGCAGCCCCACCGAATTTCCGTTGGGCGTCGCGAGAAAATGCCAGCCCAGATCTAAGATACCCAAGAAAACAATCAACCCCTGAGATGTCGAGATGACGCAAGGAGAGTTCTGTGGGTTATGCAATATATTTCTACAGATTCAGCGACGGACGCAGCATCGGGGGCGACAAGCGGGGGTTGTCGGACTTTCTTGAGCGCCGAGGACTAAGCCTTCAGCGCAGCCACACTCCAGCGACACCACACACCTGACGAACGCAGACGGTTCGGTACTGTTATTCGACGACGGCTACCCACGAGATCTCATCCTCTCCGACCCCTCCATTCACGACTCGGAACTGAGCGCTTTCATTGCACACGCCCATCTCAGCGATGACGAGTGCGAACTGCTCTACGACTTGTGCGTCTCAACGAACTTCCTCCTCGTTCACGTGGACGTCCCCTACTATTCGTCATCCCGACGGGAATCACCGGATCGACCAACTGCCGCAAGAGGTGAGGGATGATGCAGACCGAGGTGAGATTGAGATTGTTGTGGCCAACAGCTGGCAGGAAATGCAAAGCCGCATTAAAGTACGAGTATACGCGTATCCCGTAGATACGAGGACTCCAACCACGGACGGGACGTACCCACCCATGGGCTTCTCTTTATCTGTACAAGATCGACGGAGACCGACTCGTCGATCCGGATCGCGACGGCGTGCAGGAGTTCTTGCAACGGCGTCGAATGCACATGAAGGTCTTCCCGCCCTCCAGCGCAGACCGGTCATCATCCGCAACGCTGCTCAACGAGGACGGCTCCGACATCAATGTCGATGGGCTCCAGGACTTCCACTTCTCCAATGTGCTCGAGGAGGATGAGGCGATGACGGCCGGGACCGGGCATGCCCACCTCACCTCCGGTGAGTGCGACTTCATCTTTGATCTGTGCATCTCGGCGGGCTTCATGATCGTCAACCCTCAGGGAGGCCCCAGCTTCATCGTCCCGCACGGGAACCACACGGCCGAGAATCTGCGAGTCATCACGCAAGACATGAGCGCGGAGGATCAGGAGCAGGACGTCGTCGCCGTCAACAGCAGTGAGGAGCTTCAGGCGCTGCTCACCGGCGGGTTCCAGAGCTTCCTCGACTGGCGCGAGAGGGCCTTCACCCAGCTGGGGCTGAGCAGCTCCGGGCCGGAGTCCTCACCGAGTGCCTGACCGACACCCGCGCTCGCGCCTCCACCCCAGCCGCTCCTCGCGGTCAGTGAAGCGCGGGCGGGAATAGGGACCTCGCGCAGTACGGTGTCCTCATGTTCAACGCCCTTCGTCACTCGCTCAGCGGATCGGCGCCGGCCGGCCGCGAGACGCCGGTCCTGCCCACCCCCGGAGACCACCCGGTGCTGGAGACGCCCCTGGACGGACCGTGGCCCGAGGGCAGCCAGGTCATCTACCTGGCGGCCGGCTGCTTCTGGGGGGTGGAGCGGATCCTGTGGCGCCAGGACGGCGTCGTCTCGACGTCGGTTGGCTACATGGGCGGCCAGACACCCAACCCCACGTACCAGGAGGTGTGCACCGGGACGACCGGTCACGCTGAGACGGTGCGCGTCGTCTACGACCCTGCCGTCTGCGGCGAGGGCGGGGAGACCCTACTGCGGACTTTCTGGGAGAACCACGACTCCACGCACCTGAACCGCCACGGCAACGACGTCGGCACCCAGTACCGCTCGGCGGTGTGGACGACGACACCGGCGCAGCGCGAGGCGGCTGTGCGGATCCGTGAGGCCTTCCAGGGCGAGCTGACCCGCCTGGGCCTGGGAACCTGCGTCACCACCATCGAGGACGCCGCGGACGCGCCGGCTCAGTTCGGCGGCCCCTACTACCTGGCTGAGGACTATCACCAGGCCTACCTGCACAAAAACCCCAGCGGCTACTGCAACCACGGCTCCCAACGGGGTGACCTGCCCAGTCGGCATCACGGACCTGCCCGCCCAGACCGACATCCTGGCCCCCGACGACGCCCCGGCCTGAGGACATCACCCCAGCCATTGACGGGTCAATCACCAGCGTTCTCACACGTTGTCTTGAGATGCTGTCCCCTGGCCGCCGGCCAGCACTCCCAGCTGCGAGCGCCCGCGACTTCCTGACCTGTTTCCCTGCGCACCACAGGAGGCTCAACCCCTATGAGCAGCCAGCAGACTCGCACCCCGTTGGACCGGTCTCCAGCGGGGGAGGCATCGCAGCCCCACTGGTCTGAGGACACAGACTTCCAGTGGCGCGCCGCGACCGAGCTGCTCATCGCCATGGGGGTCCCGCGCTCCACCGCCCGCCTCACCGGCGACCTGCGCACCTCCGTCGCGCACCTGGAGGAGGTCGACGCGCACCTGCCCCGCGACGGCAAGCCCCTGCCGGAAGCTGACCGTCTCACTCGCAACAACGCCGTCGACGACGTTGCCCGCGCCATCCTGCCGCTGGCGCACGCCACCCTGGAACGGATCCGGGCCGAGGAGCTGCGCACCGAGGTCGTCGGCGTCGACTACGACGCCCTGTGCGACGCCGTCGAGCAGCTCGAGGCCACCCTACCGCGCCGGCTGGTGGCGCGCGGCTGAGAGAGGGGCGCCGACTTCTTCCTGCGCGAGGTCGAGGCCCTCAACCGTCTCAACGTTCCGGCGGTGCGAGCCAACTGGCGTGACGCCGGCAAGATCGCGGGCATCCTGCGCAAGATGCCCGTCTCGACGCTGCGGCGCGTGGCTCGCACGAGCAACCCCATGGCGCTGCGGCTCATGGTGCTGTTCAACCTCCAGGCCGGCTACCGCGACGGCAGCTTCGACAAGACCATCTCCATCCCCCGTCTCATCCACACCCGCACCAGCGAGTACCGCGCCGAGTACCGAGCCGGCTCTGCCGCCTAGCGCGAGCCGCGCAGCCCCCGCCAGCCCACCGACCTCACACACTTCGACCGAATCTTCAGAATCGACGCGGCTCCGGGTCGATTCTGAAGATTCGGTCGAAGTGTGAGAGGGAGTAGGGAGGAGGGGGCTCACCAGCGTCGGCCAGTGGGCCTAACCCCGGCAGCAGCCAGCCGCCGCAGCATCTGCGCCCCAGCGTCACCCCAGGCCTGCGCCCATGTCCAGCGGGCCACCGTCAGGCCTGAGGCCCGCAGCGCGTCCTCCCGGAGCTTCTCACGCCATACGACATCCTCCGGGTCCTGCCCGAAGGAGGCCGACCGGTACTTGACCCGACCGTCGAACTCCCCGGCCACCCCATGATCCGGCCAGTAGTAGTCCAGGATGTAGAGCTCCGACCCGACCCGCACACTCACCTGCAGCTCCGGCTTTAGGGAAGCCGGTGCTCCCATGCGCACGCGGGACATCGACTCGCCCGGCGACTCGGAGCGGCCGTCGGCCAGGCGCACGGCCTGCCGCGCACGAGGCCCGCCACCTGCCGTCTCGGGCAGACGCTCCAGCGCCTCTTGCAGTCCCTCCGCGGAGCACAGTCCGTTGTGCAGGGGCCGCGTCCATGGCGGCGACCCCGCCATGAGGCCGTTCCACCGAGCCAGGTCAATGAGCACGTCCGGCAGCGCGACGGCGAGATATGCCGCCCACTCGGACGACCTCAGTGCCGGGGCGACGCACGTGGCGCCTCAGCAAGGAGGTCCGTACCCGGCCGGGGCGCCCGTCCACGACCTCCACCCGGCGCAGGACCGTCCCCACCAGTGGCAGCCCGTAGGCGGCGACGGCGGAGGCTCCCGCCAGCACCAGGTCCTCGCCGTACTTCCGGTGCGCCGCCTCGAGCAGCAGCTCGTAGCGCTCCATCCACGCGGCCTCCTGCCAGGCCGCGCGGGGCGCATAGACGCCGGCGGCGACCCGCAGCCAGTCGTGGCTGAGGTCCGGGCGCGCGCACGCGGCGCAGTCGAGACCGATCTCGTTCCACATCAGCGGGCGCAGGGCACCGCCGTCGGACAGGGGCGGGGAGGAAATCGCGGTGGTCATGCCCCCATGCTGCCCGCAACGCCCCGGCTCTCACTCAGCGCGCTCACCGTCCTGTGGAAACGGGGCGCCGACGACGCCGTTGTGGAGACCGGGATCGCCGATCACTTCGACCGAATCTTCAGAATCGACGCGGCTCCGGGTCGATTCTGAAGTTTTGGTCGAAAGTGTGTGCGAGGGAGGCCAGCTCGAGCTTGCGGTAGCGGCTGACGGCCGCGGCGACGTCGACCATGCGGGGGCGCACGAGGAAGGCGGGCCGCTCGCGCTCGTCGGTCAGGGCGTCCAGGCCCTCCTCATCGAGCAGGGCCTCGAGGTCGTCCAGGCACTCGCGCAGCGGGGAGGCCCGTCGAAGCGCTGCTCCAGCAGGGCGCGCAGGGCGTAGGCGATGGCCTCGGCCTGCCCCGGGTCGGTGACGCCGCCGACGTCGGAGATGTCGATGTCCTCCCGGTCCAGGACCAGGGTGGAGGTGCCGTGGGCGCGGGTGCGCACCGGCCCCCGGCGGGTGCGCGGCGGGGCGGGCTCGAGGGACGCGCTGGCGCGGCTCGGCGAAGTCCTCCAGGCCGGTCAGGGGCCGGGGCTGGTCGGCGACGACCCGGCGGGCCTGCTCGGTGACATCGCGCAGGTGGTAGGCGTCCATGAGCAGGACCCGGTCGGCCACGTCCAGGTAGTCCCCGGAGCCACCCATGACCATGACCGTGGAGACGCCCCGACGGCGGAACAGCGCGGTGATGCGGTCCACCAGCGGGCGTGATGGGCTCGCGCTCGGCGGCCACGAGTTCGCGCATGCGCGAGTCGCGGATGAGCAGGTTCGTGGCGGAGGTGTCCTCGTCCAGCAGCAGCGTCGTGGCGCCGGCCTCGACGGCCTCGATGATGGAGGCGGCCTGGGAGGTGGATCCCGAGGCGTTGCGGGTAGTGAAGGAGGCGGTGTCGCGCCCGGCCGGCAGGTGGGAGATGAAGGGGGTCAGGTCGACGCCGGTCACGGCGCGCCCGTCGGCGGCCCGCACCTTGACGGCGTCGGGGACCGTGGCGACGAGCTCGCGCCCGTCCCCGGGCACGTGCGGGTAGACGCCGCGCTCGATGGCGCTCAACAGCGTGGACTTGCCGTGGTAGCCGCCTCCGACGATGACGTTGACGCCCGCCTCGACGACGGTGCCGCGCACCGTCCCGGCGTGCGGGAGCTCCACCGTGGCGGCCATGGACTCGGGGGCCTGGAGGGGAACACCGCCGTCCAGGGGATCGTCGCTCACCCCGGAGCGGCGCGGCAGGACGGAGCCGTCGGCGAGGAAGGCCACCCAGCCGTTGCGGGCCACCGTCGCGGTCAGGGGCCCGGTGGTCCTCGAGGGGTGGCGACGTGGCGCACGAGCCGGTCGCCCCGCTCGCCGGTGAGGTCCATGGCCTCCTCCAGCTCGCGCACGAGGTCGCGCCCCACGATCCGGGAGGCCTCGTGGCCCTGGATGGAGCGGCCCTGGGCGGGCAGGGCCAGGCGGGCGCGGACCTCCAGCACCCAGCCGGTCCCTCCTTCTTCTCGTCGGGGCGCAGGATGATGCTGGAGCGCTGGAGGATCTCCTGGCCCGGGGAGGCGATGGACAGCGCCGTGCCGCGGAAGCCCGCGTGCAGCTCGCGGGTGAGGAAGTCGCCCACGGCCAGGCGGCGGTCTGCGTCGGCCAGCAGGTCGGCCTCGTCGAGCAGCTCCAGGCCGTGCAGGTCGGTGGGCACGTCCACGTGGATGCGCGTGGGTGGGGCGTAGGGGTCGGACTGGACGCGGTCAATGTGCAGGAACCAGCCGGCGGGCGCCCGGTAGCGTCCGACGATCGCCTTGTAGGCGGCGTAGGAGCGTCCGTCGAGGGCGTGGAGGTGGCCGACGAGGTCTGCCAGGAGGCCGTCGCGGGGCTCGTCGTCATAGACGCGGCGCGAGCGGCCGCGCTCGCCATCCCGGTAGCCGCGGTCTCCTCCACGGTCACCACCGGAACCTCCCCGGTAGCCGCGGTCACCGCCGCGGCCGCCTCGGAACCTCCCCGGTAGCCGCGGTCACCGCCGCGGCCGCCACCAGAGCCGCCCCGATAACCGCGCTCGCCGTATCCGCCCCTGTCGTCCCGGCGGGAACCGCCTCGCTCGCTGCGCTCAGTCATGGGGAAACCCTACCCACCCGCCATACCGCTCCCACCAGCCCCGGCACGAACGACGTCGCCGCCGGAGCACCCGCAGGTGCCGCCGACGGCGACGTGATGGACTGGTGTCCTCCGGCTCAGCCGAACGACCGAGCTCGACGTCCTCAGCGCAGGGAGGCCAGGGCGTCGGGTGGGCGACGACGTCGCGCACCATGGCCGGGACCTCGGCGTCGTGGAAAGCGGCCGGCGAGAAGGCGCCGTCGGCGAAGTCGGTGTTGAGCGACAGGAACACGTTGGAGGCCACGACGGTGGCGCCCATGCCCTGGAGGATCTGCTGGAGGTGGCTGACGGCGCGGATGCCGACGCTGTAGGAGTAGCCGACCACGCCCACGCCCTTGTTGGCCACGGCGCCGGGCTGGAGGAAGTCGATGGCGTTCTTCAGCGCGCCGGGGATGGAGAAGTTGTACTCGGGGGTGACGAAGATCAGCGCGTCGAAGGACTTCAGGGCCTCATCGAAGGCGGCGCCGGCCGGGTCGCTAGGGGACGGCCATGCGCGGGGGATCTCCTCGGCGAACAGGGGGCAGGGTTGAAGGAGGCGATGTCGACGATCTCGGCCTCAACGCCCTCGATCTCGTTGGCCTGGTCGACCACCCACTGGGCGATGGCGCCACCCACGCGGTTGGGGCGGACGGAACCGACGACGACGGCAAGACGGGTCATGTTTCTCTCCTGGTCGAGATGAGCCGGGGCGGGGTGTCAGCGTCAGGCGAAGACTCCGATGGCGCACCCGGCCGCGACAATTGATTTACCAACAACCTTATGGGAGTTTCGACAGAACGAACTCCCCTTATTGCATGATACCGGCCACAACGCCCCCGTCTCCGCCTTTCCGGTGAGGGCACATGGAGCCGCGAACTCGTCACGGACTATCGGGCCAGGAAGAAGCGGAAGGCGGGGTCGGCGGTCTCCTCGTTGTAGGAGTAGCCGAGGCGGTCCATGTGCTCGGTCAGCTCGACGTCGTCGGGCCCGGCCGCGAAGGCGCACAGGATGCGGCCGTAGTCGGCGCCGTCGGTGCGGTAGTGGAACAGGGTGATGTTCCAGCGGGTCCCCAGCACCTCAGGAAGTGAGCCAGCGCCCCGGGCGACTCGGGGAAGAGGAAGGAGAAGAGGCGCTCGGGCACGCCAGGGGTGGCGCGCCCACCAATCATGGAGCGCACGTGGACCTTGGCGAGCTCGTCGTCGGTGAGGTCGATGACGTCGTAGCCGGCCTCCTCCAGGTCCGCCACGATCTCGGCGCGCTCCTGGCGCCGGGCGATGCGCACGCCCACGAAGATGCGGGCGGGGTCGGTCTCGGTGCGGGCCGCGGAGAGGCGGTAGTTGAACTCGGTGACCGAGCGGGCCCCCAGGACCGAGGCGAAGCGCAGGAAGGATCCCTGCTCCTCGGGGAATGGTGACCCCGAGGATGGCCTCGCGCTGCTCACCGATCTCGCTGCGCTCGGAGATGTAGCGCAGCTGGTGGAAGTTGAGGTTGGCGCCGGACAGGGATGAAGGCGAGGCGCTCGCCGGACAGGTGGTGCTCGGCGACGTAGCGCTGAGGCCCCGCCAGGGGCCAGGGCGCCGGAGGGCTCGGAGATGGCGCGCACGTCGTCGAAGATGTCGCGCACGGCGGCGGAGGTCTCGTCGGAGGAGACGGTGACGACGTCGTCGAGCAGGGCCCGAGCACATGCGGAAGGTCTCCTCGCCGATGCGGCGCACGGCCACCCTTCGGCGAACAGGCCCACGTGGTGCAGGGGTGATGGGCTCCCGCCCAGCAGGGCGGCCTTGAGGCAGGCCGACTCCTCGTGCTCGACGCCGATGACCTTGATCCCGGGCATGAGCTGCTTGATGAGGACGGCGACGCCGGCCGCCAGCCCGCCGCCGCCCACGGGCACGAAGACGCGGTCGAGGTGGGCGTCCTGCTGGATGAGCTCCAGGCCGATGGTGCCCTGGCCGGCGATGACGCGGGGGTCGTCGAAGGGGGCGATGTAGGGACAGGCCCTCGGCCTCGGCCAGGCGGGTGGCCTCGGCCTTGGCCGCGTCGAAGTTGTCCCCGTGAGGCGGACCTCGCCACCCAGGGCGCGAACGGCGTCAACCTTGATCTGAGGGGTGACGGTGGGCATGACGATGATGGCGCTCATCCCCAGCAGGGCGGCGGAGCGGGCCACGCCCTGGGCGTGGTTGCCGGCCGAGGCGGTGACGACGCCGCGCTCACGCTCGGCCGGGCTCAGGGAGCGCATGGCGTTGTAGGCGCCGCGGATCTTGAAGGAGTGGACGGTCTGGAGGTCCTCGCGCTTGACCTCAACGGTGTTGCCCAGGCGGGCCGACAGGGACGGCATCTCCTGCAGGGGCGTGTGCTCGGCCGCCTCGTAGACGGGGGCCTTGAGGATCTCCCGCAGGTAGCGGGCGCTGTCCCAGGCTGGAGTTCCGTTGCTGCTGACGCTGTCGAGCTCATTCACGAGTGACAGCGTAACGGGCAAGGCGCCGATCACGATGAAGGGCTCCGAATGTCCAAAACGGATACAAAGGAGCCTGCGGCTCGATCAGGTAGCTGATAGAACCTTGGAATCATGCGGTTCTTGTCTAACGCCTTGACCCCGTTTCAGGCCTTTGTATCCGTTTTGGACATTCTCAGGCCGATCGCCTCACGAACCGGATCGGCGAAGCCGTCAGGCCACCTTGCTCAGCACGCCGGCGCACCCGAGGTGCCAAGACCCCGCCGATGCACAACTGGACGCAGGGCCGGAAGGAGGCTTTCACCAGCACAGGCGGCCAACACTTCCCACACCCGCCTATAGCTGGAAACACTCATACCTATGTGAGTCCGCAGAGCGAGCACGTCCTCAGTTCACCGGAGCCGGCGGGAATAATTCGGCTGGACCGCAAGGTTGGTACGCACACCCTACGGAAAGGAGCCGCCATGTCGCTCCAGCTCTTCGAGCTCGTCCCCACCACCCCGTCACGCGAGGCCGCCGAGGCCCTCATCGCGCAGGTCTCCCAGGCCGTTGAGGCCGCCGGCGCCTCCGTCCTGGAGTCGCAGGTCACCGCCAGTCACGAACGCATCTTCACCATCGTCGAGCTCGACTCCGACGACGTCACCGGCCTGACCGAGGCCGTCCGGTCCGCTGCGGCCGACGCCGAGGTCACCGGCCCCGACGAGGTCCGCCTCGTGGGCGCCGAGCTGGAGGACGTGCGAGCCCTGGCCCGCAAGGCCGACTACCTCGTGGAGTGGGACATCCCCGAGGAGATCTCCATGGAGACCTACCTGGCGCGCAAGAAGGCCAACTCCCCCAAGTACGCCCAGGTGCCGGAGGTGAGCTTCCTGCGCACCTACGTGCGTGAGGACACGGTCAAGTGCCTGTGCTTCTACGACGCCCCCGATGAGGAGGCCGTGGTGCGCGCCCGCGAGGCCGTCTCCACCCCGATCGACCGCCTCCACGCCCTGGAGGGCTGAGCTTCCCGGTCCGCTGATGAGGCGGGCGCCAACCGCGCGGTTGGCGCCCGCCTCGTTATCTGTGCCCGACGGCGCAGCCCCTCGCGCCCGGCCCGGGCCGGAGCCGGGCCGCTGCCACCGGGCCTCAGCGGGCTCAGCGGCTCCAGCGGTCCCCTGCGGTCTCAGCGCCGCATGCTGCGGGAGGCGGCGACCGACGTGATCGACAGGACCACGAGGGCGGCGGCGGGCGTGGCCACGGCCCAGGGGCCCGTTCGATGTAGGGGCAGTGCGTCGGACAGGGACCAGCCCCACTCCGGTGCGGGGCTCTGGGCGCCCAGGCCGAGGAATCCCAGGGCGGCCAGGGCCAGGGGCCTTGCCGGGCAGCCTCAGGGCCGCGTGGCGCGCCAGGGGGCCGACGACGGCGGGCAGGACCCGGGTCAGGGTGATCCGCACCGCCCCTCCCCAGGACCGGGGGCGAGGAGGACGTCAGGGGCGCTGCCGGTTCTCGGCGACGAGTCCCGGCGGCGTGGGAGGCCAGGGGCGCCCAGCCGACGCCGGCCACGGCGATGGCGGCGCCCGTGGCGCTGGGCCCGGAGACGCCGGCGACGATGAGGCCGGCCAGGATCGGCGGGGCGGCGTTGGCGACCTCGATGAACCCCGTGGCCGCCCGCGGCGCCAGCCCCACCAGGATGGCGATGACGAAGCACACCACCGTGACGATGACGGCGCCGCTCACGGTGGACACGGCCCCGTGAGCCACCCGAGCCAGCACGTCGCGCCCGAGCGAGTCGGCGCCCAGCGGGAGGGCGGCGCTGGGCTGTGCGAGCTTGTCCGCGACGACGGCGTAGGGGTCGCGCCGAATCCCGACGGCCACCATGAGGGGCCAGCAGGGCGGCACCGCTGACGGCGATGACGCGGGCAGCCCGCCCCGGGTGCTCCACCGGGGGCGGTGCCGTCAGTCCGCCCGCCCCAGCGGCCCGCCCCATGAGGAGGCGTCGGGACCGCTCCGGCGATGACGCCGGTGGTCAGCGCCAGGGCGAGCAGCAGCAGGATCTGGGCCTGGAGGGCCGGCACGTCCTGGGCGGAGGCGGCGTCCAGGAGCTCGCGCCCCAGCCCGGGGATGGCGAAGATCTTCTCCACGGCGACCGCGCCGCCGGTCAGGGCGACGACGACGAGCGCCACCTGCCCGGTCAGTGGCGCCAGGGCCCGCCGCAGGACGGCTCCGGCCAGGGTCCGGCCGCGGATGCCGGCGGTGGACCAGGTGGCCACCCACCGTTCGGAGAAGGTGGCGGTGACGGCGTCGGAGACGAGTCCACCGAGGTAGCCGCCGGTGGGCAGGCCCAGGCTGAGGGCCGGCATGATGACCTTCTCGGGGCTGCCCCACCCGAAGGGGCGGCAGGATCCTGAGGTAGACGGCCAGGACGAGCATGAGGATCGGGGCCAGGAGGTACTCGGGCAGGGAGATGAGGACCGCGGAGGCGGCGCCGCCGCGAGGCCGGGGGCGCCCTCGCAGCCCGTCGCGCAGGGCGGGCAGGACCAGGGCGGCGGCCACGACGACCCCGACGCCGAGCGCGGCGGCCATGAGGCTCAGGGAGACTCCGAAGGCGTCCACGGCGTCCGGGCCGACGTCGGCTCCCGAGACCCAGGAGCGGCCCAGGTCGCCGCGGGCCACTCCGGCCAGCCAGTGGCCGATGACGTGGAGGGGGCCGCCGTCGATCCCGATGCTCTTGCGGATGGATGCCAGGACCTCCGGTGTGGGCTCCCGGTCGGAGGAGGTGGCGCGCAGGATCGTCAGGGCCGGGTCCTTGCCCGAGAGCCAGGGCAGCATGCCCACCAGACCCACGAGGCAGGCCAGGGCGAGCAGGCGCGAGATGCCGGTGACGAGGTCGCCCGTTCGCAGGCGCCCGGCGAGCCGAGTGAGCACGCCGCTCACTTCTTCACGGTCGTGGCCGAGGTGATGAGGGCGCGCTCGCCCGGGTCGCGCTGGGCGCCGGAGACCCCGGCGGCCTCGCCCTGGATGACGCGCTCGTGGGCCAGCGGGATGGCGGCGCCGGAGGCGAGGATGGCCTGCTCGGCGGCCATGATGGCCTTGTGGCGCTCGTCGCCGGGCTGCGTGGCGGCGGCCTGGGAGATGGCGGCGTCGACCTTCTCGTCGTGCAGGCCGCTCATGGAGTAGGAGCCGGAGGAGGAGAAGTCGGCGGTCATGTAGGCGACGGCGTCGCCGGAGTCCAGGACGGTGGAGCGCGACACGAGGACGGCGTGGAACTTGCCGGCCAGGGCCTCGGACTCGATCTGGTTGTACTCGCGCACGTCCTGGGTGACCTTGAAGCCGGCGGCCTCGAGCTGCTGGGCCAGGAGGGGGACCATCTCTCCGAGCTCGGGGCGGTCGGTGTAGGAGGCCAGGGTGATGGCGGTGCCGGCGGGGACGGTCCCGGCGGCGGTGGCGCCGGGGACCTTGCCGGTGGCGGCCGCACCCGAGGCTCCGGGGTAGGTCTCCTTCTTCCAGGCGCGCAGCTCGGCGGCCCACGGCACGGCCGGCCCCAGGAGCCCGACGGGGGAGTCGGCGTGGCCCTCGAAGACGGTCTTGATGAGGGGCGGCGGGGTCGACGGCATTGCGGGCGGCGGCGCGCAGGGGCAGGGGTCGGCGAAGGGGCCGGAGCGGGTGTTGAGGTAGAGGGTGGAGGTGCGCGGGGTGGCCACCTCGTGGAGAAGGTTCTTGTCGATGTTGCCGACCTGGGCGACGGGGACGGCCTCGACGATGTCAGCGGTGTCGGTGCGCAGGGGCGTTGGCGCGGGCGGCGCCGTCGGGAACGTAGGTGACGTCGATGCCGGGGGCGGTGGCCTTCGTGCCCCAGTACTTGTCGTTGCGTTCCAGGGTGGCACCGGAGGAGCCGTTGGCCTGCTTGAGGATGAAGGCGCCGGTGCCGTGGCCGACGGGGTCGATGGCGCCGTCGGCGGAGCCGGGGTAGGCGGCCGGGGACAGGATGACGAGCTGGGGGACTGGACAGGCGCTGCGGCATGAGGGGTCGGGGGCCGCGGTGGTCAGGAGGAGGTCCTTGCCGTCGGCCTTCGCGGTGAGCTTGACTCCGTCCAGGACGCGCGGCGGCTTGGCGGCGGTGGCGGCGAAGGTGAGGGCGGCGGCCGCGTTCTCGGCGCTCAGGGCGGTGCCGTCGTGGAAGGTGACGCCCTCGCGCAGGGTGAGTCGCCAGGTGGTCTCGCTCTCGCGCTTCCAGGCGGTGGCGAGCAGCTCCTGGGCATCGCCGTCGGCGTTGAGCGTGGTGAGGCTCTCGGCGCAGGGACCACCGGGTGAGCTTGAGGCCGTCGGTGAGTGGGTTGAGCTTGCCCTCGGGGGCATGGAACATGGCCAGGCGGATGCGACCGTCGCCCGAGGAGCTGCGCGAGCAGGAGGCGATGGCGGCGGCGCCTGCTCCGACGCCGAGGGCGGCGAGGACCTGGCGGCGGGTGACGGCGGGGGCGGGCAGGGACATGGGTGCTCCTTCGGGCCTGGGTCAGGGGTGTCAGCTGTCGGGGTGTCATCGGTCGGGAGGTCGTCAGTCGGTGGCGGCGGTCGGCAGGGGTGGGGACGGCGTCGCGCAGGGCGCGGGTGGCCGTGTGCGTGGGCTTAGTGAGGAGGCGGCGCATGGGGGCGTCCTCGACGATGGAGCCCTCGTCCATGACCAGGGCCCGCTGGCAGACGCGGGCGACGGCGGCCAGGTCGTGCGACACCACCAGCAGGGGCTGGGGCGGGCACGGCGCCGGAACCAGCTGGGGCGGGCTCCGGCTCGCCACTCACGCCGGACTTGGCGGGGGGCTCCTGCTCATCGCTGGTGGCGGCGTCGGGGTCGGCCTCGATGGCGGCGAGCAGGTCGAGGGTCTGGCGGCGCAGGGCCGGGTCGAGTCCGGAGACCGGCTCGTCGAGCAGGAGGTAGCGCGGGGACAGGGCCAGGGCCCGGGCGATGGAGACCCGCTGCGCCTGGCCGCCGGAGATCTCGTGGGGCCGGTTCTCCCAGATCTCGCGGCGAATCTCGAGGCTCTCCAGCACCCTCCGGGCCCGACTGGTGGCCTCCTCACGGTCGCGCACCACCCCCAGGGTGCGCAGCGGGGTGCTCACCTGCGCCAGCACTGAGCGGCGCGGGTGGAGGGTGGCGGCGGCGTCCTGGGGGACGTACTGCACCGCCCGCCGGAAGGCCCGCAGCGCTCGGGCTCCACCTCGGCGCACGGGTTCGCCGTCGAGCAGGATCTCGCCGGCGTCCTCCGGGCCCGGGGAGTCGAGCAGCAGCAGGGCACGCAGCAGCGTCGTCTTGCCGCATCCTGAGCGTCCGATGAGGGCCACGTTCTCCCCCGGCTCCAGGCGCAGGTCCACGCCGCGCAGCACCTCGCACCGCTCGCCGCCCGCCCCCGGGTGGGAGCGCCTGAGGCCACGGGTCTCAAGTCCGCTCATGCGGCGGCTCCCGCTGCGGCCAGGGCCCCGTCGATGGTTTCCTCGGCGCCGGCCTCGCACATGGCGGCCGTGACCGGGTGCTCGGGGCGGGTCAGGACGGAGCGGGTCTGCCCCGACTCGATGATGGCGCCGTCGTGGAGGACGGCGATGTTCTCGCAGATGGCGGCGGCGGGCAGGGTCGTGGGTGATGAGGGAGCAGGGCGGGGGCCTGGGGCAGGCTGGTCAGGGAGCTCAGGAGCCCGAGGATCTCGGCGCGGGCGACGACGTCGAGGGCGGTGGTGGGCTCGTCGGCGATGATGAGGGCGGGTTCGGCGGCCAGGGCCAGGGCCAGGCTGACGCGTTGGCGCTGGCCTCCGGAGAGGCGCCCGGGGACGCGGTCGGCGAAGGACTCGTCGAGCCCGACGGCGTAGAGGTAGTCGGTGGCGCGCTCATCTGCCTCGTCCCGGGCTGCGTCCGGCGGCCTGGGAGGCCAGGGCGATCTGGCGGCCGACCGCGATGAGCGGGTGCAGGGCGGTGGAGTGGTCCTGCGGGACCAGCGCGATGCGGCTGCCCCGGGGGCGCCGGGCGGCGGGCAGACCCAGGAGGTTGACGCCGCCGACATCGCCTGCCGCATCGGAGCTCGCGCGCGGGTCGCTGCCTGCGTCGGCGGCGTCGGGCTCAACGGTCAGGGAGCCGGCGACCTCCAGGGAGGCCGGGAGGGTACCCGCGAGCGCGGCGCAGGTGAGGGACTTGCCCGCCCCGGAGGCGCCGACCAGGGCGGTCCGGCTTGCGGGGGCCAGGCGGAGGGCGACGCCGTTGACCAGCGTCGTGCTGCCGGATCGCACCACCAGCGATCTGAGAACGATTGTCACACACAAACCCTAGGTGCAAGTGACAACGATTTTCAAATATGCAGTTGGTCAACCCTGGTCGTCCCTGATGGCCGCTGAGAGCTACTTGATGCCGAGGCGCTTGAGGTCGCGCACGGCGCCCAGGTCGGCGCTGGTGGCGAGCATGGCGTAGGCGCGCAGCGCTGCGGAGACCTTGCGGGGGCGGTCCACGTGCGGGGTCCAGGCGTCCTCGCCGCGGGCCTCCTCCTCGGCGCGGCGGCGCTCGATCTCCTCATCGCTCAGGCGCACGGAGATGGCGCGGCGCGGGATGTCGATGTCGATGACGTCGCCGCTGCGCACCAGGCCGATGAGTCCGCCGGCTGCGGCCTCCGGGGAGACGTGGCCGATGCTCAGCCCGGAGGTGCCCCCGGAGAAGCGCCCGTCGGTGAGCAGGGCGCACTCCTTGCCCAGGTGCATGGACTTGATGTAGGTGGTCGGGTAGAGCATCTCCTGCATGCCGGGGCCGCCGCGCGGTCCCTCGTGGCTGATGATGACGACGTCGCCGGAGGTCACCTGCTTGCCGAGGATCCCGGCGACGGCGTCCTCCTGGGACTCGAAGACGACGGCGGGCCCGGAGAAGGTCAGGATCGACTCGTCCACGCCGGCGGTCTTGACGATGCAGCCCTTCTCGGCGATGTTGCCGAAGAGGACGGCCAGGCCGCCATCGGCGGAGTAGGCGTGCTCGATGTCGCGGATGCAGCCGGCGGCGCGGTCGGTGTCGAGGGACTCCCAGCGAGAGGCCTGGGAGAACATCTCGGTGGTGCGCACGCCGGCGGGGGCGGCGAGGTAGCCGGTGCGGATCTCCTCGCTGACCTGGGAGCCGGGAACGCCGTCGGGGCCGGGGCGGGCGATGTCGTAGGCGGCGAGCTCGTCGCCCAGGGTGGTGCCCAGGACGTTGGAGGTGGTGGTCTCCAGCAGGCCGCCGCGGTCGAGCTCGCCGAGGATGCCGATGATGCCGCCGGCGCGGTGGACGTCCTCGATGTGGTAGAGGTTCGTCGAGGGCGCGACCTTGGCCAGGTGGGGGACCTTGCGCGAGAGGCGGTCGATGTCGGCCATGGTGAAGTCGACCTCGGCCTCCTGGGCGGCGGCCAGCAGGTGCAGGACGGTGTTGGTGGAGCCGCCCATGGCGATGTCCAGGCTCATGGCGTTCTCGAAGGCCGCCTTGGTGGCGATGGAGCGCGGCAGGACGGAGGCGTCGTCGTGCTCGTAGTAGGCCCGGGTGATCTCGACGATCTGGTGGCCGACGCGCTTGAAGAGCTCGCCGCGGTCGGCGTGGGTGGCCAGCAGGGTGCCGTTCATGGGCAGGGCCAGGCCGAGGGCCTCGGTGAGGCAGTTCATGGAGTTGGCGGTGAACATGCCCGAGCAGGAGCCGCAGGTGGGGCAGGCCAGGCGCTCGATGGCGCTGATGGTCTCGTCGGCCACGGTGGGGTCGGCGGCGTCCATCATGGCGTCGATGAGGTCGAGCTTGCGGGTGGTGCCGTCGGCGGCGGTCATCTTGCCCGACTCCATGGGGCCGCCGGAGATGAAGATGGCCGGGATGTTGAGGGCGCATGGGCGGCCATGAGCATGCCCGGGGTGATCTTGTCGCAGTTGGAGATGCACACGAGGGCGTCGGCGCAGTGGGCGCTGACCATGTACTCCACGGAGTCGGCGATGAGGTCGCGACTGGGCAGGGAGTAGAGCATGCCGTCGTGGCCCATGGCGATGCCGTCGTCGACGGCGATCGTGTTGAACTCCTTGGCCAGGCCCCCGGCGGCCTCGATCTCGGTGGCCACGAGGCGTCCGACGTCGCGCAGGCCCACGTGCCCGGGGACGAACTGGGTGAAGGAGTTCGCGATGGCGATGATCGGTTTGCCGAAGTCGGAGTCCTTGACGCCGGTGGCGCGCCACAGTGCACGGGCGCCCGCCATGTTGCGGCCGTGGGTGGAGGTGGCGCTGCGGTACTGCGGCATGAGCGATTCCTTCTCGGGCAGACGGACTGGAACGGCGTCGCAAGGAGCCGGCCTCAGGGGGTGGCCAGCGCTTCACGACGCCGTGTTGCCATAGCGTAGCCCTCGTTGGCTCCGGGCGCCGCTTCGCTTCCTGTCCCTGAGACGCGCTGAGACGCGCCAAGGCCGCCCCCGGCGCGGTCGCGGGCCGGCGTCCCGCTCCCGAGGAGGGCCTCGCTCACCGCCACGATTTGCGGAACACCGGGCTTGCGTCACGGAAGCAGACGCGCGTTCGCACAGCAGGGCTCCGGGACGCACTGTCAGGGTGCAGTGTCCTGGGCACCTACCGTGCGAACGCGCGGTCAGCAGCTCAGTGGGCCCGGCTCACATGACGCCGAGGATCTCCGTGACGAAGACGAGGGTGTCGCCGCCGCGGATGCCGGCCTGCGGGACGCCGCGGTCGCCGTAGCCGAGCTCGGAGGGGATGGACAGCAGCAGGCGCGAGCCGACGCGCTGGCCCACGAGGCCGTCGTCCCAGCCGCGGATGACCATGCCGACGCCGACCTGGAAGTTCAGCGGCTGGCCGCGGTCGTAGGAGTTGTCGAAGACCTCGCCGCCCCAGATCTGGCCCAGGTAGTTGGCCACGATCGTGTCGCCGGCCTCGACCACCTGGCCGTCACCGGCGTCGAGCACCTGGACCTGGAGCCCCTCGGGGGCCTCGGTCCCGGGGAAGGTGAGCGTGGGCTTCGTGCCCTTGGCGCCCTCGACGGAGGGCATGTTGGTGTTGATCATGCGGCGAGCCTACGTGAGCCCCCGGTTCGACGCCGCAGCGGGCCTCGGCCCAGCGCGAACCCGGCGAGCGGGGCGGCACCGCCGGGTGGGCGAGCATGCAACTGGGGCCGGGACGCATCAGCTGCGTCCCGGCCCCAGCCGAGGTGGTGGCGTCAGACCGGACCGGACGAACCTGGCCCGGCCCCGCGCCGTGCGCTCAGTCGCGGAAGTAGCTCAGCAGGCGGAGGAACTCCACGTAGAGCCATACGAGGGTGACGACCAGGCCGAAGGCCCCCGCCCAGGCGTAGCGCCGGGGCAACCCGTTGCGGACCCCGTTCTCAATGGACTCGAAGTCGATCGCCAGGAAGAAGGAGGCCAGGATGACCGCAAGAATTCCCAGCGGGACTCCCAGCGGAATCCCCATGATGGTCAGGGAGCGCAGGCCCCAGGCGCCAGTAGTGGCGCCGGTCACCATAAGGACGAAGTTGATGAGGCTGAAGATCATGTATCCGAAGGTGGCCACGACCACCACTCGACGGAACCTGCCCTGGACCCGGAAGCCGCCATAGGAGTAGGCCGCGAGCATGGCACCGAAGGTGGCCAGCGTCGCGAGCACGGCCTGGACGACGATGCCCTCGTAGCGGGCCTCCATGATGCCGGAGAAGCCACCCAGCAGCAGTCCCTCGAAGGCCGCGTAGGCCAGGATGAGGGCCGGGGAGGGCTCCCGCTTGAAGCTGTTGACCAGGCCCAGGACGAAGGCACCGATGGCACCGGCGAACACCGCCATGGCGCCCAGGCTGAAAGTCGCCTCATCGGAGCTGGTCACCAGGCTCCAGGACAGGGCGCCCGTGGCCAGGATGACGGCGAACATGCCGGCGGTGCGGATGATGACGTCGTCGTAGGTCATGCGGCGCATGTCCGCGTTGGTGGCCGACGGCGCCTGGTACTGGGTCTCCAGGCCGGCCATCTGCTCGGGAGTCACCTGGCCGTAGCCGGCCACCTGCTGACCGTACTGGTTGCCGTACTGGCCGTACTGCTGGCCGTAGCCGGTTGCCTGCTGGCCGTACTGGCCGGCCTGGTAGCCGGGCATGGTGGGGTAGCCGTTGGGCGTCTGGGCCGGGGCGGTCCCGGGCGCATGGCCGCCTTCCTTGAAGGCGGTGCTTCGGCTGAAGAAGGGATTGGACATGTTCCTCTCATCCTCTCTGAGGGAGCTGGGACCGTCGGCCCGGAGAGGCCGCCGCTCGCAGTCCGGTCCGGCCGCCACGGACCGGCACCGGAAACTGCGCATATTATACGCAGCCCCCGCCTGGTCAGGGGAACCTATTTCCCTCACAACGTAGCCATGTGGGGAGAGATCCCCACTCGCGCACCAAGTGCCGCCGTCTCCTCGACGCCCTACGGCGTCACATCGACCGATTGGTTCTCATCCTCCAGGAGGACCCTCCTCCCCTGACGGACCCGCCCCGGCCGAACCCGGGTTCGTCACCTCGGCCGATTCGCCGACGACGGCGCATTCCTAGGCTGGAGCTATCCGGTTGATCCGTGGGAGCAGCCCCCTGGAGGAACCACGGAGATCCATCCACCCCCTGGCCAGAGGCCCACGTGGAAGAGAGAACATCATGATCGAGGCAGTCAATCTCACCAAGCGCTACGGCAAGAAGACCGCGGTGGACAACATCTCCTTCACCGTCGAGCCGGGCACCGTCACCGGCTTCCTGGGTCCCAACGGGGCGGGCAAGTCCACCACGATGCGCATGATCATGGGCCTGGACAAGCCCACCAGCGGCAAGGTCACCATCAACGGGCGCCCCTACCGGCAGCTGTCGGCTCCCCTGTGCGAGGTCGGCGCCCTGCTGGACGCCAAGGGCCTGCACGGCTCGCGCAGCGCCCGCAACCACCTGCGCCAGCTGGCCGCCTCCAACGGCATCCCCGCCAAGCGGGTCGATGAGGTCCTCGACATCACTGGCCTGACCTCGGTGGCCAAGAAGCGCGTCAAGGGCTTCTCCCTGGGCATGGGCCAGCGCCTGGGCATCGCGGCGGCCCTGCTGGGCGACCCCGGCGTGCTCCTGTTCGACGAGCCCGTCAACGGCCTGGACCCCGAAGGGGTCAAGTGGGTGCGTGAGACCTGCCGCCGCCTGGCCGGCGAGGGCCGCACCGTGTTCATCTCCTCCCACCTCATGAGCGAGATGGCCCAGACCGCCGACCACCTCCTGGTCATCGGCCGGGGCCGGATCCTCACGGCCGGACCGGTCGACGACGTCATCGCCTCAGCCACCACCGACCGAGTGCGCGTGGCCTCCCCTCAGGCCACCGAGCTCGCCGAGCTCATGGCCTCCCGCAACCTGGCCGCCCGGCCCGTGGCCCCCAACGTCCTGGAGACCACCGCGACCACCGCCGCCACCATCGGCGAGCTGGCCGCCCAGGGCGGCATCGTCCTGCACGAGCTCACCACCATCCACGCCAGCCTCGAAGAGGCCTACATGACTCTGACCAGCGACTCCGTGGAGTACCGCGCCGATCCCACCTCCCAGAACCAGGTGCAGCAGGCCGTGCCACAGGCCGTGCCGCGGGCCTCTGCCCGGGGCTGAGGCCCGAGCCCTCAGCGCGCCGCGCTCGCCATCAACCGCTCCATTCGTCTCACTCCAGAAGGTCCAGCCATGAGTAGCCACATTCCAGCACACGCCTCCGCCGCTCCCGCAGGCCCCGCCCCAGCGCGCACCGCCGTCAGGACAGCCCCCGCAGGCTCCGCATCACACCCAGCCGGCCCACACATTCAGGGCCGCCAGACTCTCCTGCGTTCCGTGCGCGCGGAGTGGATCAAGTTCTGGTCCCTGCGCTCGTCCTGGATCACCTCCTTCATCACCATCACCCTGACCGTTCTGTTCGGCGCTGGCCTCACCGCCGCCTTCGGACGCTCCGAGCAGTACCAGGACGTGGCCAAGGACTTCATTACCTCCGGTCTGACGTTCGGGCAGGTCGTGGTCGCGGTCCTGGGAGCCCTCATCATCACCGGGGAGTACTCCTCCGGTCAGATCCGCTCCTCCCTGGCCGCCGTCCCCAGGCGCGGGCAGCTCCTGCTGGCCAAGGCAGTGGTCTTGGCCGTCGTCTCCTTCCTCCTGGGAAGCCTGTCCGTGTTCCTTTCCTGGGCGATCTCCAAGCCCTTCATCGGCGAGCACGCCGGTTCCCTCACCGACTCGCACTACGCCGGTCACATCTGGGGCTCGGGCCTGGTCTTCGCCGTCATCGCACTCATGGCTCTGGGGCTCGGCTTCCTGCTGCGCTCCACCGCCGGCACTGTCACCGTGATCGTCTCCCTCCTGTTCATCATCACCGCTCCCCTCCAGCTCGCGGCCAGCAAGTGGGATTGGGTCTTCAAGATCATCGGCTGCCTGCCCAGCACCGTCGCCCAGGCCGTCTCCGACCCGTTCCAGCGCACCACCGAGTGGGGCGGGCAGGGTGCTCAGTTCCTCACCCACGGCCAGGCCATCGCGGTCTTCGCCGCCTGGGCGCTCGTCCCGCTCATCGCCGCCTGGTTCGTCTTCTCCCGGCGCGACGCCTGAGCGGGAGACTCCCCCGCCGGCAGCCCGGAGGTGATACCCATGTCAGCCCCCGCGCCCCTGACCGACCCCGCACTTCTACGGACCCTCATCCGTTCCCTGCCTGCGACGCCCTCCCCCGGCCCGACGATCCCCGCCTCCGAGCAGGGAGGGAAGAGCCCTCATCGTCGCAAGCGGGTCCCTCAACCGCACACGTCAGCGTCGATCACGACCCCTTGGAATGACACACTGATTCCTATGTCCAGCCAGCTGCCACCCCCTCAGCCCGGCCGCAGCACCACCATGCCCGATGAGGACGACCTGGAGCTCGCGCCCGAGCCACGGGGACTGCTGCGCGCGATCCGCTCGTGGTACCACCGCCACCCGATGATCGTCGACATCTCCATCGCCGCCGGCGTCATCGTCTACACCCTCGTCACGGGTATCGCTTTTCTCCTGCGGCCGAGTAGCCCGGTGAAGACCTACCCCATCCTGCCCCTGGCTTTGATCGCGATCGCGCTGTTGGGAATTGCGCTGGCACTTCGTCGGCGCTGCCCTGTGTGGAGCTGGGCCGCCATCCTCCTGATCCCGGAGGTCTATCAGTTCGCAGTTCTGCGGTTCTTCCACTTCACGACGGAGCAGCAGTTGTACGCGACCCTCGGCGTCAGTGGTATGGGGCTGATGTCACTCCCCTTCGCCCTGGGCACCATCGCCTCGCACCGCAGGCCGGCCGCTGCATGGACCGCGGGGGCCATCTCCCTGGCGGTTCTCACGGCGGACCTCAGCCTGACGACTCCCAGCATGACGGTTGGGGAGCTCCTGCGCACCACCGTCATCCTCGTTCTCTTCATCCTGGTCGGCATCCTGGTCGGCTTCAACGCCCGCTCCGCCCGCCTGCGGCTCAAGGCCATGGAGCTGCGCTCGACCCGAATGGCTCTGGCCAGTGAGCAGGCGGCGCTGCTGGCGGCCGCTGAGGAGCGCAGTCGCATCGCCCGGGAGATGCACGACGTCGTCGCCCATTCCCTGGCCGTCATGATCACCATGGCCGACGGCGCCGCCGCCACCGTGGAGCGCAACCCGGCCACGGCCAAGCAGGCCATGGAGACCCTGGCCGAGGCTGGACGCAGCGCCCTGGCCGACACCCGCCGCCTGGTGGGGGTCCTGCGAGAGGACCCCTCAGTCGCCGCGGGGCAGACCACCGCCTTGCAGGCCTCATCGGGATCTGCCTCCTCAGCCGGCGTGGACAGCGCGGCGCCGCTCTCCGACCAGCCCGACCCCGCCGGCCGCCCCCGCTGGAACCTGACGGGCAGGAGTGCACAGTCCCCGGAGCCCTCAGCCCCCTCAGAGGGCTCCTCGTCGTCGGCCCACCAGCACGAGGTCCGCGACCTGCCAGTGCCCGAGTTCGCCCCCCTGGGGACGGTGACGCCGGTCGAGCCCAGCGCCCCCATCGCCAACCTGCGCCAGCAGGCCACCAACGGTGCGGGCGACCGCTCCCGCGGCGACCTGCCCCTGGCCCCCTCCCCCGAGCAGGCCGACATCACCGAGCTCGTCAAACGCTTCGAGGCAGCAGGGGTGCCGGTCACCTACCGGTGGGTGGGCGCGGCGCTCCCGGAGGACAAGGCCCTCCAGCTCACCGTGTTCCGCATCGCCCAGGAGGCCCTGACCAACGTGCTGCGCTACGCGCCCACGACGCCGGCCGTCAGCGTCGACGTCGAGCGGCACATCGGCACCGTGGTTCTCACCGTGGACAACGAGGCCGCCCCCGGCACGCGCCCGATGCACGGATCCGGCAAGGGGCTGATCGGCATGCGCGAACGCGCATCGGTCTATGGTGGGACCGTACAGGCCGGCCCGACTCCCACGGGTTGGCGAGTCCGCGCGGTCCTGCGCTGGGACGAGCATGACGAAGGGACTTTCTCATGGCAGACGCCCCTGTGAGCGGCGACCCTCTCCAGCCTGGAGGGTCGGAGCACCCCGGCGAGGTCCGCGGCCCGGTCAGCGTCGTGCTCGCCGACGACCAGGCGCTCATGCGCATGGGCTTCCGCATGGTGCTGGAGGCCGAGGAGGACATCACCGTCGTCGGCGAGGCCTCCGACGGCACCTCCGCCCTGGCCCAGGCCAGGGCCCTGCACCCCGACGTCATCCTCATGGACGTGCGCATGCCGGGCATGAACGGCATCGAGGCCACCGAGCGCATCGCCCAGGAGTGCCCGGGCACGCGCGTACTCATCCTGACCACCTTCGACCTGGACGAGTACGCCTTCGCCGGGCTGCGCGCCGGAGCCTCCGGTTTCCTGCTCAAGGACACCCGGCCCACCGAGCTCGCTGAGGCGATCCGCACCGTGGCCTCAGGGGAGGCGGTCGTCTCGCCGCGCATCACGCAGCGGATGCTGGAGATGTTCGCCGCCTCCCTGCCGAGCTCGGAGGCGCCGGAGCAGTCCTCCTCGGATCCGCGGATCGAGTCACTGACCCCGCGCGAGAAGGAGATCCTCGTGCTCATGAGTCAGGGCATGTCGAACGCGGAGATCGCCGCGCACCTCGTCGTCTCGGCCACCACCGTCAAAGACCCACGTGGGCAACGTGCTCGCCAAGCTCGATGTGCGCGACCGGGTCCAGGCCGTCGTCGTCGCCTACGAGACCGGCCTCATGGCCTGAGGGACCACCGTCAGCGGGGGGCGTGGAGACGCTGCTGGGCGTCGTCGAAACCGAGAGTGACGACCTGCTCGACGGCGTCGGCGGCCTGCTCCAGGGTGACGCCGAGGTCGGCGCGCTCACGACCGGGGAAGTCGGACAGGACGAAGTCGGAGGGGTCCTGGCGGCCCGGCGGGACGGCCGATGCCGACGCGCAGGCGCGCGTAGTCCTTGGTGGAGATGGACTTGCTGATGGAGCGAAGGCCGTTGTGACCGCCTTCGCCGCCGCCGCGCTTAAGGCGCAGCTCGTGGGCGGGCAGGTCGAGCTCGTCGTGGATGACGAGCAGGCGGCTGGCGGGGTCGATCCCGTAGTAGGAGACGAGCCCGGCCACGGGGCCGCCGGAGAGGTTCATGAGCACCGAGGGCTCGGCCAGGATGACGCGGGGGCCGGGGGCTCCGCCGGGCATCATGCCCAGCCTGCCCTCGGCCACGCGGGCGCGAGCCTTCTTGTGCTGGGAGAACCGGGACCCGGTGCGCTCGGCCAGGACGTCAAGCACCATGTAGCCGACGTTGTGGCGGTTGCGGGCGTACCGGGTCCCGGGGTTCCCCAGCCCGACGACGAGCCAGGCCTCACTCATGCGCCCCACCCCGGGGTGAGCCCGGCGCGGGCGGCACGGGTGGTGCGGGAGGCGCCTGCCGGCAGGTCGTCATGGCTGGGCATGTCAATCACGCGCGATTCACTCGGCCTCGGCCTCGGCGTCGCCCTCAGCGGGGGCCTCCTCGGGGACCTCGGAGGCGACGGCGTGCTCGTTGGCCACGTTGACCACGGCGGTCTCGGCGTCGGCGACGGCCTCGACGCCCTTGGGCAGGGTGATGTCGGCAAGGGTCAGGACGGTGCCGGCGGCGACGCCGGTGACATCGACCTCGATGGCCTCGGGCACGGAGACGGCCGGGGCGGAGACCATGACGGTGGCGGCCTCGATCATGTGGATGGTGCCGGGGGCGGCCTCACCGATGACGGTGACCGGGACCTCGACGTCGACACGCTCGTTGCGGTCCACCAGGAGGAAGTCGACGTGCTGCACACCGGGGCGGATGGGGTGACGCTGCACGTCCTTGGCCAGGGCCAGGAGGGTCTCGCCGCCGGCGATGTCCAGCTCGACCAGGGCGTTGTCGTTGCTGCGCAGGGCCAGGCGGGTGGCGTGCTCCTCGAGCAGGAGGTGGCGGGGCTCGGTGCCGTGGCCGTAGACGACGGCGGGGACCTGGCCGGCGCGGCGGGCCTGGCGGGCCGAGCCCTTGCCGAACTCGGTGCGGTCCTGGGCCTTGAGGGTGATGGCGTTGTTGGCCATGTGGCTCTCCTTGCGGATGAGGCGGGGCCCGGTGCCCCGCGGCTGATGGTGGTCCGGCTGGGCGCGACGACGCGCAGTACCGCCAGGTACCACCACGTCGATCACGGATGCGCGCCGTGTTGGCGCGTCCCTCGCCGGGGCAACGTGGGCAAGACTACGGCATGGGCGGGGCGGGCGAACAGCCGCGCAGCCGGTGAGGCGCCCCACCTGGCAGGGCCGGTCGGCACCCGGATGGCTCCCGTCGTCGTCTGGACGCGATGCACGAGGGTCGGGGGCTACTGGAGGAGGGTCGGGGGTACTCCACGGGGGTCGGGGGTTCGTGCAGTATGCACAACCCTTGGCTAGTGGTTCCCCACCCTCGTGGAGTAGGCCGACTCGGGGTGGGAGCGGGCCGACAGCCCAGTGTCCACAGCGCTGACATTAACGAGCCAGCCGCCGAAACGGCCAGCGAGGATCGTTGGAATACTGCGGTTTCTTCTCGGTGTACGACACCGGTGCGCGTTCAATGTCAGCACCATGGACACCGCCGACCCGCCGGGCGCATGCGACGAGCCTCAGCAAAGCCGAACCGGCTCGCGCGGTCGATCCTTAGGTCGCGCGGTCGAGGGTTGAAGGCACGACCTCGCGACCTACCCCACGACCGCGCGGGCCGCGGGCCTGCAGCAGCTCAGCCCCGTCACGTATGCCATTCCGTCGCGGTGAAGATCAGGAGGTTGGCGTCAGCGCAGATGGCAACCTGCTCTGTCTCAAAGTGGGGAGAATTAAAACGACTCGGGTCATCCTCCATCATGTGCTCGATGTCGAGGATCGCATCGGCCTTCTCCTTGGGGACCGTGGTGAAGACCTTGTCCTCGGGGACGTACTGGCGCAGGTCGGGGTAGATGCCGGGGAGCGGATCGGCTTTTCCGGTTGAGGCCTCGGCGAGGGCCTGGCTGCCGGCGGGATCGAGAGTCATCACCCCGTGTATCCATATCGGGCGGTCCTGCGGAGGCAGGACCTCGCGTTGCTCCTGCTGGTACTGCATGACCCAGTGGGCCGAGGAGATGGTGACGCCCGGCATGCGTCTTTCGAGGCGTCCCAGATCGGTACGGATCTCCAGCGTCACGGGGACGTACTCGGTAAAGCTCGCGAACCGGCCATCCGACGTCGGCGTCACCCCCGGCCGCGACTGGTCCTGCTGCGCTGGGGCGCACGCGCCCAGCGCCAGTGCCGCCCCGCCGGCGAGCCCCATGCCGACGACACCGCGCCGTCCGTACTCGGCCATGCCCGCCCTCCTTCGCCCCGCTCCCGCCTGCGACCAGGCCCGTCGCCAGGCACTGCGGGTGCAGCGAAGACTACTCGCGCCGCGCGTCCGGAGGCTCCCGCTCACGGCAACCAGCGGCGGGGACTTGTCCCCATGCCCCGGCCATGTGGGCACTCCACGGGTGAGGAACTGGGATCATCCCCAGGACAACGGCCCGGAACCCGCCGTGGTCCACGCGTTCGTACCGTAGGTGCCGGGATCGTACCCTTACCCCTCTGTGTTGTCTCATGACTTCTGAGAGTTTCGGATGTCATGACATCTGAGACACTGGTGGGGCGGGTTGCCTGGGGTTATGGGTAACTCGATTTCGCCGTCTCGGCGTGAGCAGGTCATAGGTTTTGACTCCAGGACCAGTAGGATGAGCGTGGAGGAGTTCTGCGCTCAGGTGGGTATCTCGCGGGCCTCGTTCTACCGGATACGCCGACGCGCTGAGCACGAGGGCCTGGCTGCCGCGCTGACACCGCGTTCACGGGCCCCGCGCCACCCGGCGCGGGTGTGGGACCAGGGCACTGATGAGCGCATCGCCCAGGTTCGCGCCGACCTGCTCGCCGCCGGCCGGGAGGCGGGTCCGGCCTCGGTGTGGTGGGTGATGAGCCAGGGCGCCAGCGTTCCGGCTCCCTCGCGCGCGACGATCGCCCGCAGCCTACGCAGAGCCGGCCTGGTGGTCCCCGCCCCGCGCAAGCGGCCCAGGACGTCGTACAAGCGCTTCACCCGCAGCGCGGCCAACGAGCTGTGGCAGATCGACGGCTTCCAATGGCACCTGGAGGACCATCTGGTGACCGTCTACCAGGTCGTTGACGACTGCTCGCGGGTCATCACCGCCCTGAGGGCCTGCTGGGGCGGTGAGAGCGTGGCAGGCACCCGCATGGTCCTTGAGGAGGCCTTCGCCACCTGGGGCGCCCGGCGGCGATCCTGTCGGACAACGCACTGGCGTTCAACACCAGCCGTATCACTGGCCCGGGAGCCACCGAGAAGTGGCTGGCATCCCTGGGGGTGCGTCCCATCAGCGGGCGGGTGGGCCACCCTCAGACCCAGGGCAAGGTCGAGCGCTCCCACCAGCCGGCAGCCGCCTGGCTGCGCGCCCACCCGGCCAGCACCCTTGAGGAGCTCAACGCCGAGCTGGACCGCTTCACCAGCTACTACAACACCGAGCGCCAGCACCAGGGCCACGGCGTCGCACTGACCCCGCTGAGGGTATGGGCTCAGACCCCAGGGCGCTGGCCAGCCCAGCCCCCATCGACCTGGAGCGCCTACCAGCCGGCGGCGGCCCTCATCAGCCTGCCCGACCCCGCCGACCCCGCCGATCCCGACCAGGCCGTGGACCGCGCCCGACGCACCGTGATGTCCAACGGGTGCGTGTCCCTACAAGGACCGTGCACTGTCACTGGGCCAGACCATGCGCGGCGTCGAGGTCACCCTGATCGAGTACACCACGCGCCTGGACCTCTACGACCCCGACGGACGCCGCTTCGTGTCCCTGCCCTGGCCCCAACCCACCCAGAGGCAGCAAGGCAACCTGCTCCACCATCGACACCAAGAAACCGCCCTACAGACTCATCCCTGCTCCCACCCCTGACGCCCCTGAACGTCTCACAGGTCATAACCCCCACCGACGTCTCAGAAGTCATGACACCCAAACGTCTCAGAAGTCATGACACCCAAATGTCTCAGAAGTGAGGAGACAGCACAGTACCCTTACCCCTCGACAGCGCGACCTACCCTACGAACGCGCGGGCACGGACATCGGTCAGACCCGCAGGAGCTCCAGGCAGCGGCGCACGTCCTGGATCGGCAGCTGGCCGGGTGCGGAGGCCCGGGCCTGTCCCTGCTCGTCGGGGACGACGGCGAAGGTCAGCGCCGACCCGAAGGCCGGCGCCACACGGCTGACCGCCCCGAGCGCCCCCATGGACATGGCCGCCACGGGCACACCCAGGCCGCTGCGCTCCCCCGCGCCTGCCGTGGCCCGCGCGCACACGCCCAGGAGGCGGGCGACGTCGTCGGCACTCGTGGGCCACACGGCGATTTTGGCCAGGTCCGCACCCTCACGGGCCATGCGGGCCAGGACCTCCTCGAGGGCCTCATCGGCGGGGGTGGCCTCGAAGTCGTGGAAGGAGGCGACGACGTCGACACCCAGTCCGTGGGCCTGCTCGCAGACCTGAGGCAGGCAGCCCCGCTGAACCTCGACGTCGATGGCGGCCGGGCGGCGCTCGGGTGCCCAGTCGGCAAGCCCCTCGAGGACGGAGCGCAGAAGGGCGCCGTAGGAGGCGTCGTCCAGGTGGGCCCGTCCCCCCTCGGCGGCGGTGCGGCAGGTGAGCAGCACCGGGGAACCGGCATCAGCGCCGTCGGTGGTGTCGATGGCCTCCCTCAGTCCCCGCAGGCACTCCAGGACCTGGGCGGCGACCGTGGCCGCGTCCAGCGGGTCGGGGGCGGCCAGGGCACCAGCATCTTCGAGCAGGTCGACGCGCAGCTCGAGGACGTCGGCACCGGCGTCGATGGCGCTGCGGGCCTGGGTCCGCGCCTGGGCGAGGCTCGGCCCGGTCAGGGAGACGGCCACCGCGGGCAGGCCGCCGGGGCCGGGGATGCTGAGCCCGTCCCAGGTCAGCGACGTCGCGCTCACGCCGGGGTCCCTTCGGTCGGCTCCGGCTCGGGCACGAGCGACAGGGCGATGCCATCGAGGATGTCGTAGAGGCTGGTGGTGACCCGCTTCAGCGGGCGCCCGGCGGCGGTGGTCCGCTCCATGACTCGGGTGACGACCTCGCTCCACACGAGGGCGCCCGCGGCGATGACGTCGCGGCGGCCGGGGGCCAGGTAGCCCCAGGAGGCGCGCTGCTCGGGCGTGGAGTGGATGATCGCCTCGCAGGAGGCCAGGACCGCCTGCGGGCTCAGCTCGGCGCCGTTCAGGGCCTGCGGGTCGAAGGCCTGAAGGTCCAGGGCGTGGGCGGTGACGGTGGTGATGGTGCCGGCCAGGCCGACCAGCCGCCCCGGGGCGGACAGGTCGACGACCCGCTCGGCCTCATCGAGCAGGCCACGCACCTCGGCCCGGGCGGCAGTCTCGGCCTCGGGGGTGACGCCGCCCGCCAGGAAGCGCTCGGTGATACGCACACTGCCGGTGTCCAGGCTGATGGCGGCGCTGGGCTCATCCACGCCCAGGACCAGCTCGGTGGAGCCGCCCCCGAGGTCGACGACGAGCCGCGGCGCAGGCGCGCACTCGCCCGACTCCGGCGTGCCCTCGTCTTCACCGGCACCCAGGAGCGAGCCGGTGAAGGACAGGCGGGCCTCCTCCTGGCCGCTGACGACCTCAGGATCAATGCCCAGCAGGCGCCTGACCCCGGCCACGAAGTCCTCGCGGTTGCGGGCATCGCGGGTGGCGGAGGTGGCCACAAAGCGCCGCACGTCGCCCCCGGGGGCGACGCCCAGCTCGGTGCAGTCGGCGGCGTAGGAGGCCACGGCGGCCAGGGTGCGCTCCAGGGCCTCGGGGTCGAGCAGGCCGGTGCGGTCCACGCCCTGGCCCAGGCGCACGATCTCGTTGCGGCGGCGCAGCACCTCCAGGCGGGGGCGCCCGAAGTCGTCGCGGTCGGCCTCGGCGATGAGGAGGCGGATGGTGTTGGTGCCGCAGTCGATTGCGGCGACGCGGGTCATAGCGGCGGCCTCCTGGGCTCGGTCGGGAAGGGAAGGAGCAGGACGTCCCTGCCGCTCAGCAGGAGCAGCGCTCAGGATCCCACAGTTCGCGCTCGCGCAGGGCCTCCAGCGTGCGGTCGCCGATGGGGTTGACGCCGGCTCCGGCGGCCAGGGTAATGCCCGAGCAGGGCGTGGAGGCACTTGACGCGCGTGGGCATGCCGCCGGCAGAGACCCCCTCGATCTCGGGGACCTGCCCGAGCTCGGCGCGGCGGGCCAGGTAGTCGGCGTGGGCGGAGGCGTAGGCGGCGGCCAGCTCGGCGTCAGCAGCCAGGTCCGCGTTGAAGGTCTCCATGAGGTGCTCGGCCTCCAGGGTGGAGCAGCCCTTCACGGCGGCCGGGTGGGTGAGGTAGTAGCTGGTTGGGAAGGGGGTTCCGTCGTCGAGACGCGGGGCGGTGCGCACCACGGTGGGGCGACCGCACACGCAGCGGGCCGCGATGGCGACGACTCCGCGCGGCACTCTCCCCAGCTGCTCGGCCAGGGCCTCGAGGTCGGCTGACGACACCGGCTCCTGCGTCTGGGGCGTGGGGCTCACGGGGTCTCCTTCGTCTGCGGGGTGGCGGCCGGTTTCGGCGTGGTCTTGGGCGGATCGGTGGGTGCCTGGCTAGGCTCCCCGGTCGGCAGATCCTTCTGGGCGGGGTTGAGGGTCTTGCCGTCCGCCCCGTCCTTCGCTCCTGCTGGCGCGGTGCTGTTGGCCTGGCCGGCGGCCCGCGAGGGAGTCCCGGAGCTCCTTGTACCAGGGGGCGTCCGGGGAGCCCGGGGTGGCCCCGCCGCCGGCCTCGTTCTCCTTCATGGAGTCGGCGCCGACGACGACGTAGCTGGTGTCGCCGGGCATGACGTAGCCGAGGCGCTCACGGACCTGGGAGCGCACGTAGGTGTCGTCCTTCCACTGGGCCAACTCGTTCTCCAGGGTGGTGGAGGTGTCGGAGGCCTCCTTGATCCTGTCGACGACGGCGTCGTACTGGGCCTGCTGGGACAGGTAGGCGCGCAGGGAGGTGAAGATGACGACGAAGGCCAGCAGGCACACGACCGCCAGGATGACGACCCTGGGTGGCAGGGTCCGCTCGGGCACCGCCGTCGGCAGGCCCCGGGACCGGGAGCGGGACGATCCGGCCCCGGATCCGCTCGCTGATGCCGCCCGCTCGGCCGGTACCTGGCGGGGCCGGGCGCCGCCGGCGACGCGGCGCGTCCCGGACTGGCTGGAGGAGGGGCGGCGTGGAGTCATACCGGCATCCTGCCTCACCCCGGGCCGCACGAGGGGACGCACCCCACCGGGCGCGTTGCTCACGCTTCGGTCATGGCCCGTTCCTCCCGGCGCGCTTCGGCGCTGCTCCATAGACGACGCTTCGGGGCAGGCGGGAGAACCCGTCTGCCCCGAAGCGGTGGGGTGCGTCGTCGTCGAGGCGCGGCTGAGGCGTCGCGTCAGTCAGCGGCTCGACGTCGGCAGGTCGCCGTCAGGCTCAGGCCTGGAAGCGGGGGAAGGCGCCGGCGCCGGCGTAGACCGCGGCGTCGCCGAGGGCCTCCTCGATGCGCAGGAGCTGGTTGTACTTGTTGACGCGCTCGCCGCGGGCGGGGGCGCCGGTCTTGATCTGGCCGGAGTTGGTGGCCACGGCCAGGTCGGCGATGGTGACGTCCTCGGTCTCACCGGAGCGGTGGGAGGTCATGGACTTGTAGCCGGCGCGGTGGGCCATCTCCACGGCCTCGAGGGTCTCGGTCAGGGAGCCGATCTGGTTGACCTTGACCAGCAGGGCGTTGGCGGCGCCGAGCTGGATGCCCTTGGCGAGGCGCTCGGGGTTGGTGACGAAGAAGTCGTCACCGACGAGCTGGACCCGGTCGCCGATCTTGTCGGTCAGGGCCTTCCAGTCGTCCCACTCGTCCTCGGAGAGCGGGTCCTCGATGGAGACGATCGGGAAGTCGGTGATGAGCTTCTCGTAGTAGTCGACCATGAAGGCGTTGTCGCGGGCCTCGCCCTCGAACTGGTAGGTCTTGGTCTTCTCGTCGAAGAACTCCGAGGAGGCGACGTCCATGGCCAGGGGCCACGTCCTTGCCGGGCTTGTAGCCGGCCTTCTCGATGGCCCTCGACGATGAGCTCGAGGGCCTCACGGTTGGAGTCGAGGTTGGGGGCGAAGCCACCCTCGTCGCCCAGGCCGGTGGACAGGCCGCGGTCCTTCACGACCGCCTTGAGGGCGTGGTAGACCTCGGCGCCCATGCGCAGGGCCTCACGGAAGGTGGGGGCGCCGATGGGGGCGATCATGAACTCCTGGATGTCCACGTTGGAGTCGGCGTGGGAGCCGCCGTTGAGGATGTTCATCATGGGCACGGGCAGGACGTGGGCGTTGGGGCCGCCGACGTACTGGAACAGGTCCAGACCGGCGGACTCGGCGGAGGCCTGGGCGGCGGCCAGCGAGACACCGAGGATGGCGTTGGCGCCGAGCTTGCCCTTGTTGGGGGTGCCGTCGAGCTCGATCATGAGCTGGTCGAGGCCACGCTGGTCGGCGGCGTCGAAGCCGATGATCTCGGGGGCGATGATGTCGTTGACGTTGTCGACGGCCTTCTCCACGCCCTTGCCGCCGTAGCGGCCCTTGTCGCCGTCGCGCAGCTCAACGGCCTCGAAGGCACCGGTGGAGGCGCCCGAGGGGACGGCGGCGCGAGCGGAAGCACCGTCCTCCAGGAGGATCTCGACCTCGAGGGTCGGGTTGCCACGGGAGTCGAGGATCTCGCGGGCGTGAACGTTCTCGATGAGGGCCACTTGGTGCTCCTTGCTGAGGGGATCGTGATGCGGTCGTCGGCGTCGGGCACGCTCGCGCGCGACTGCCGAATGCAGGATCAGCCTAGCGGGCCGACTCTCCCACCACGAGGGCCATGGTCCTGAGGATTGCACAGTGTTCACGCCCGGCGAGAAACATTGGACGACGGCGGTCCCTGGGTTCCGCCGTCGTCCTGGGGGCCCTGTACGGCCCTACTGGCCGCTGGTCTCGGACTGCTCGGCGCCCTGGGCGCCCTCGCCCGCAGCACCGTCGGCCTGACCGGTCTGGCCCTGCCCGTCGGTCTGGCCGGAGTCGGCGGGCTGCTGGCCGCCCTGCTGAGGAGCCTGTTGCTGAGGCTGCTGCTGTTGCTGCGGGGCCTGCTGCTGGCCTCCACCCTGCTGTTGCTGGGGCGCCTGCTGCTGGCCACCATCCTGCTGAGGGGCTTGCTGCAGGCCACCACCGAAGGGGTTGTTGCCCGCTTCCAGACGGGGATCAGTCTGGGTCAACCAGGTCTGAGCCTTGTTGGAGTAGCGCGGGGAGACGTCGCCGTCGAGCGTGCCGTAGAGCTTCTGCAGCTCGCTGATCACGGCCTGCCCCTGCTGCCCCTGCTGAGCGAGCTCCTGGTACTTGCCCGACAGGACAATCGCCCGCAGATAGGTGATCGTTGCCGCCTGGCGGGGCTCGAAGCCCAGGCGCTCCTTGGACCACTGCACGGTCTGCGCGTCAGTGACGGTCACTCCGTGGGCCTGGCCGACCTCCACCATGGCGGGGGCCTGAACGAGGAGTCCCGCGATCTGAGGCCGGTTCACGCCCTGACGCTCCAGGGTTTCCCGGCCGAGTGCGGAGTCCAGTTCCTTGACGACGACGTCGACGTCCTTCTCACTGACGACCACGGAGTGGCGGGCCCCGTCCAGGCCGGTGTAGTGCATGTCGGCCACCTGACCGGGGTGGTCGGAGCAGCCGGCGAGCGCCCCGACGGCAAGGAGGAGTGCAGCGCTGGCGGCGAGGACGCGCGTGCGTGCGGCAAGGCTTCGGGTCACGGTCTGCTCCTGGAAGGGGACGACGCCGGAGGGCGACATGGTGTCACAACATTTCTGCCCTGACCCTACCGTTCCGCCCGCGACGACGCACGCAGCCGATCCGCCGCCGCCCACCGGCGTGGTTCCGGACATCCCGCACACGTGCTGCACGAAGGTCGGTCTACTCCACGAGGGAGGGGATCTACTGGATGAGGGTTGTGCGTACTGCACGACGGCCCCAGCTACGTGGAGTAGACCCATCCCTCCCCTAGTAGCCCCCGGCCCTCGTGCAGTGACCAGCGGTTGCGCGGGCGGGATCGGCACGGCACCGTAGATATAGGTGAGATACGGGAGACAGAACGACTGACCGGCCGCGCTCTCATCCCACGTCTGCCACCTGCCCGTCAGCATGCGGGGCGGCCGTCAAGGAGGTACTCGCTCATCAGCCCACCCACCAGAGTCACCAGCTGTGAGGATCGCAGCCTGTCCGCTCCCCGACTGGCGAGCGCAAGGGACAGATTCCTCCCTCACGCCGGCAGATTGGCAGACGGGGCACTGTCAGTCGCCTACGGGATGCTGGTTGCCTTTCTGGCTCTGGCGGTGCTGTGGTGGGGGCAGACCCGGTCAACCGCTACCTACGGCATACCTGGGCCGACGACGACCCTCACGCTGTCCAGCTCGGCTCGCTCCGCAACCGAGGAACAGCAGCTCACGGCCGCCCGGCGACTGCGGGCACTTCTCACTGAGGAGGGCGTCAGTACGGTGAAGACCTCCCAAGGCGATGGTGACCCCATCCTCGTGGTCCTCGATCCCAAGCAGCGCATCGACTGGGCCGGCCCACTGAATACCGATTCGCGCCACGGTCTCTTTGTGATCCGCGGGACCTATTCGGGCACTGTGTGGAGGGCACGTGGACAGGCTCCACTGGCACCTGCCGGACGCACCGTACTCGGAACCGTGAGCGTCCCGGGAGTCACGCCGTCGACCAGCAGCCTTCAGTTCGTGGAGCCGCTTGGTAACGCGCCGTTGGGCACTGGGCAGCTGCTCCTGGGGACCACGGACCCGGTCTTGATCGCACGTGTCGGCTCGGTGCTGGAGGAGTCCGGGCTGACAGTCGAGAGCACCCGGCGGCAACCGGCACTGGTGTCGCTGGTGCGCGACTCAACAGTGGCCATGGCCGCACTGTTCGCCGCTCTGGGGATCGTCTGCGCCGTCATGTCCCTGGCACTGTCGCTTCCTGAGCAACGCGAAGAGATCCGGCTGCGTCGCCTGATCGGCGCCACCGAGGCGGCACTGGTCCGCAAGCGCTGTGGCCGGGAGCTGCTTCGGGTCATCGCGGGGACCGCAGTCGGAGCGTTGGGAGCAGGCGCTGCGACGGCGTTGGTGGCTCAGGCTCCTCCCGCACTGCCGGAGCTGGAGGTTCTGGCCGTGGGGGCGGTGGTGGGCGGAGCCGTGCTGTGGATGGCACGCCGGATCACCTTCGCCATCTGGTTGCATCTCGAGCTCAGAGGTGTCGGAGCATGATCCACACCGAGATCGCGGGCGCTGTGGGCACCGCATGGCGCCACCGTGGGAGCGCCGCGGGTATCGCTCTCATGTTTACGCTGCTCAGCGCCATCCTCACCATGACACTGGCCGAGGTGATGACCCAGTCGTCAGTGGTCATGGCGGCCCAGCGTCTGCGCGAGCTCGATGCCACCACCTTCACGCCCTACTACCTCGGGGATCTGGACAACGATCCGAGTACTGGTTTGATGGAGGACCTGGGTGATCGCATCACCTCCGGCTCCGCTTACACGATGGTCATCGGCAACGTGGAAGTCGGCGACCCCTCCTTCGCCGGAGGCAATCCAGTGGTGATCGTCGTCGGGCAGGCCGCTCAAAACGCCGTGACCGGAGCCAGGCTCTGCTCTCCGGCGCCCTGCGCCATGGTTGGGGGTCAGGTCCCCCATCCCGTGGACGGACCGCTGCACGTCGGAGGTCGCAGCGTGCCGGTGGCAGGCAGAACGCCGTCGTCGGCCTCGCTCTTCGACCCCGCTGCGGTGGGGATCGACTTGAACAGATCAGTGCTGATCGCGCTGCCGCCCTCGAGCCTGGATCACCTGGATGGCACCGAGCAGGAGGAGGCCGTGTGGCGAACGGTTCTGCTCTCCGCCACCGACGACGACACCGAGCAGTTCATCACGGCTGCCAGGCAGGACCGGCTGGCCCTGGTTCCGCACCGGTTGGCCGCCGATCAGCCCGAGCGCTTCCGCAAGCTGGTGGTGTGGGCTGCCATGCACGGCGTCGGCTTGCTGGGACTGACTGCCCTGGTCTCCATCGCCTACAGCGCCTCCATTCGGTCGGTGCTGCGACGCGAACGAGCCGACCTACTGCTGCGTCATCTCTATGGCGCGACGTCGACTCAGCTCACCATACGCCTGGCGGCCTTCCTGGCCGTCACCATGCTGGTGCTTCCGGCTCTGACGCTTCTTTGCCTTGGCGGCCAGCACTCTGTTGAGGGGCGCCGCAGCGGCAGCCGGGAGCGCCCTCATCATCATCTACCTGGTCTTTCTCATGACTACAGTCCGCCGTGTGCGATTCGAGTTCGCGCGATCCGGGACAGTCCGATGACGCAGGCTTTGGAGCTGATCGAGGTCAGCGTCGATTACCACCGTGGCGGTCAGCCGGTCCACGCACTCGACTCGGCGTCGCTTGCCATCGGCCGATCCGAGTCGGTAGCGGTGATGGGGCCCTCCGGGTGCGGCAAGTCAACCCTGCTGGGCGTACTGGCACTGACGATCCCACCGACCTCCGGAAGCGTCCTCGTTGGCGGCGTCCCCGCTCCCTCCAGCCCGGATGGGCGAGCCCGGACCCGTAACCGCTTACTGGGCCTCATCCCTCAGAGCGGCGCGGTCATCGACCATCTGAGCGTGCTGGCGAACGTCTCTCTTCCCCTGGAGTACAGCAGGCCCCGCACCAGGCGCAGGGTCAGGCACGAGCGGGCCAGACAGGCCCTGGCCGACGTCGGGATCGGCTGGGCCGAGGCGACCACACCCCCGCGGCTCTCGGGCGGGGAGCGTCAGCGTGTGGCCGTCGCGCGAGCCCTGGTCAACCGGCCGCGCTGCATCCTGGCCGACGAGCCCACGGCGTCGCTGGACTCCGCCACCGCCCTGGAGGTCACGTCGCTGCTCATCTCCCAGAGCACCCGTCACGGCGGCAGCCTCATCATCGCCACGCACGATCCACGGGTGGCTGAGGCCTGTGACCGGGTCCTGACCATGCAGGACGGCCGGATCACCGGTTGAGGCGATCACTCCCCTTGTCATGAGCACGTGCGTCAGCGGCGCTTGCGGTAGGTGGTGGCCTCGGTCTCGTAGGAGGTGTCGCCCTGGACGACGGCGCGCAGGAGCACCTCGGCCCACCGCACGACCTCCTCGCCGGACAGGGCCGCCCCGCCCATGCGGTTGGTGCCCGGCGCGGGCACCACGATGGTGCGCGTGGCGGGCTTCAGCACGGTCCCCGGGTAGAGGCGGGTAACCTTCATGCGCGCCGACTCGGGCAGGTCCACCGGGGCGAAGCGCACCGACTTGCCCTGGGCGACGATCTCGCGCACCCCCAGCTCGGCGGCCAGGGCCCGCAGCCGCGCCAGCGCCGCCAGGCGGGCGGTCGCCTCGGGCACGGGCCCGTAGCGGTCGGCCAGCTCCTCCAGGACGTCGTCGACCTGCTCCCCCGAGCGCGCCGCCGCGAACTTGGTGTACGCCTCCAGGCGCAGGCGCTCGTGGGGGATGTAGTCCTCGGGGACGGTGGCGTCCACGGGCAGCTCGATGCGCAGCTCGACGTCCTCCTCGTCGCCCTCCTCAAAGCCGATCACGTCGGCCCCGGCCTTCCCGGAGCGGGCCAGGGCCTTCTTGTAAGCGGCCACGGCCTCGGAGACCATGCGCACGTACAAATCGAAGCCGACCCCGGCGATGTGCCCGGACTGCTCGCCGCCGAGCAGGTTGCCCGAGCCGCGGATCTCCAGGTCCTTCATGGCCACTGCATCCCGGCCCCCAGGTCGGTGTTGGTGGCGATGGTGCGCAGGCGCTCCAGGGCCGTCTCGGTCAGCGGCTTGTCCGAGGGGTAGAGGAAGTAGGCGTAGGCCCGCTCCCGGCCGCGCCCCACGCGCCCGCGCAGCTGGTGGAGCTGGGACAGGCCCATGCGGTCGGCACGGTCCACGATGAGGGTGTTGGCATTGGACACGTCCAGTCCGGTCTCCACGATCGTGGTGCACACGAGCACGTCGGTCTCCTTGCGCCAGAAGGAGTCGATGACGGCCTCGAGCTGGTGCTCGTTCATCTGCCCGTGGGCGGTGGCCACGCGCGCCTCGGGCACCAGCTCGGCCAAGTGCGCGGCGGTGGCGTCAATGTCCTCGACCCGGTTGTGGACGAAGAACACCTGCCCTTCGCGCAGCAGCTCGCGGCGGATCGCGGCGGAGACCTGCTTGGTCTCGTAAGCGCCCACGTAGGTCAGGATCGGGTGGCGGTCCTCGGGCGGGGTCGCCAGGGTGGACATCTCGCGCAGGCCGGTGACCGCCATCTCCAGGGTCCGTGGGATCGGGGTGGCGGACATGGACAGGACATCCACGTTGGTGCGCAGCGCCTTGAGGGTCTCCTTGTGCTCCACCCCGAAGCGCTGCTCCTCATCGATGATGACCAGGCCCAGGTCCTTGAACTTCACCTGGCCGGTGATGAGGCGGTGGGTGCCGACGACGACGTCGACACTCCCCTTCTCCAGGCCCTCGAGCACCTTGGCGGACTCGGCGGCGTCCTGGAAGCGGGACAGGGCCCCCACGGTCACCGGGAAGCCGGCGTAACGCTCGGTGAAGGTCTCGGCGTGCTGGCTCACCAGCAGGGTCGTGGGCACCAGGACCGCGACCTGCTTGCCGTCCTGGACGGCCTTGAAGGCGGCACGCACGGCGATCTCGGTTCTTGCTGTAGCCGACGTCGCCGCACACGAGGCGGTCCATCGGCTGGGCCTTCTCCATGTCGGCCTTGACCTCGTCGATGGTGGAGAGCTGGTCGGGGGTCTCGGTGGGGGAAGGCCTCCTCCAGCTCAGTCTGCCAGGGGTGTCGGGGCTGAAGGCGTGACCGGTGGTGGCGGCGCGGGCGGCGTAGAGGCGCACGAGCTCGCCGGCGATCTCGCGCACGGCCTTGCGGGCCTTGGACTTGGTCTTGGCCCAGTCGGCGCCGCCCATCTTGCTCAGGGCGAAGCTGTCGCCGCCGACATACTTGGTGACCTGGTCCAGGGCGTCGGTCGGCACCAGGAGTCGGTCGCCGGGCTGGCCGCGCTTGGAGGGGGCGTACTCGATGACGAGGTACTCGCGGGTGGCCGAGGAGCGGGCCCCACCCACAGTGCGCCGGCTCAGCTCGATGAAGCGCCCCACCCCGTGCTGGGCATGAACCACAAGGTCCCCGGCGTGCAGGGACAGGGGGTCCACGGAGCGGCGGGCGCGGCGGGCCGGCAGGGCTGCGGCGTCGTGGGGCCTGCCGAGGCCCGCCCGGTGAGGTCGGACTCGGCGATGAGTGCCAGGAGCAGGCCCTCGGCGAGGAAGCCATGGCCGGCGCTGGCCTGGGTGACGCGCACGACGCCGTCGCCGGGGCCCGCCGTCGGGGCACCGGCCGATCCATCGGCATCGGTCTCGTCGACCGTGTCCTCGGCAGGGGTGGCAGGGTCGGGGGCCCAGTCGCCGTCGCGGCCGAGCTCGCCGACCTCCGAGAGCTGGTCGACGATGCGGGCGGGGACGTCGCCGTCGCCCAGGAGCTGGGCCATGCGCCGGCCAGGTCCGGGACCGTCGGTAGCCACGACGACGGTCCAGCCCTGGCGGGCCAGCCGGCCCAGGTCGGCCACGGCCCGCTCGAGCTCGCCGCGGTAGATGTGGGGGTCGCTGAGGTCCAGGCGGGTGGTCTCGGGGCCGGCGGCCAGGGCGGTGAAGGACCACCAGCCTCGGTTGGAGGACAGGGCCAGGGCCCGGGCCTCGGCCAGGTGGGCGAAGGCGGCGGCGGACAGGTCGACGGGGACCGTGCCGCCGGAGGCCGCCGAGGTCCAGGCGGCGGCGAGGAACTCGGTGGTGGTGGCGGTCAGGTCCTCGGCGCGCTTGCGCACCCGCTCGGGCTCCAGCAGCACCGTGAGTCGGTCACCGACGAGGTCCAGCAGCGGGACCATCGCCTCGACCAGCACCGGGGCGAGGGACTCCATGCCCTCCACGGCGATGCCCTGACTGATCTTCTCCAGCATGTCGGCGGCACCGGGGACGGCGTCGACCAGGGCGGCGGCGCGCTCGCGCACCGCGTCGGTGAGGACCAGCTCTCGGCAGGCGGTGGCGGTGACGGCGCCCAGCGTCTCAATGGTGCGCTGGTCGGCGACGGCGAAGGAGGAGACCTCGTCGATCTCATCGCCGAAGAAGTCCACGCGCACCGGCCGGGGCTCGGAGGGCGGGAAGACGTCGAGGATGCCGCCGCGCACGGCGTACTCGCCGCGGGACTCGACCATGTCGACGCGCGTGTAGGCGGCGGCCTCCAGGCGGCGGGGCGGTCTCTCCAGGCCGACGGTCAGGCCGGGGGCCAGCTGACGGGCTCGAGCTCGCCGAGCCCGGCGATGACGGGGGCCAGCAGGGCGCGCACGGGGACGATGAGGACGCGGATCGCCCCACCCTCCTCAGGGTGGGCCAGGCGGCGCAGGACGGACAGGCGCTGGGCGACGGTGTCGGCGCGCGGCGAGAGGCGCTCGTGGGGCAGGGTCTCCCAGGCGGGCATGACGGCGACGTCGTCGGCCGGCAGGTAGCTGCGCAGGGCCAGGGCGGTCTCCTCGGCCTCGCGGCCGGTGGCGGTGACGACGAGCAGGGGCGTGCCGGAGACCTCGGCGGAGCCGGTCGCCGGCGCGTCGCCGCCGGCGACCCTCTGGACGCCCTCCTCCCCCAGGGCCATGGCGGCCAGGACGGCGGGCCGGGCGCCCGGGGCGACGACGAGGCTGCGGTCGGTGCGCGAGCGGGAGGAGGCGGCGCGAACGGTACGGGCGATGTCGGCGTCGGCGAGCAGCGGAGGCAGGAGCGCAGTCAGGAGCACGGCCGCGAGTCTAGTGACTCCCCGCCTCAGCACCACTGACGGGCCGGACCGATCGGCCGGCGAAGGCCCGGCGGGACCAGTCCCCGCTGCGGATCCGGTTCCAGGGGTTGGCGTGCCCGGCGACGACGCCCACGCCCCCACCCGTGGTCTTGTTGCGGTTCTCCAGCAGGACGGAGACCTGCGCTGAGGCGGCCATGCCGGCGATGAGCCACACAACGGTGCCGATCTGGGTGATGAAGGCGACCGTGCCGTAGGCCGGAATGAGGCTGAGCAGGGCGATCTGCGCGGGGTTGGAACGCTGAACGACGGCCCTGAAGCCGTAGACCAGCAGCCCCACCATGATGAGCACCACGGGGAGCCAGCCGAAGCGCAGCGCGGTCAGCAGCAGGTGGTTGTCGATGGAGCTGTAGCCGCCCCAGGACACCGAGTCCCCTGACTTCTGGTAGACCGGGGACAGTCCCAGCGGCTTGAGCTGACGCACCAGTACGAGGATGTCGCCGCGGTAGCCGGCCGAGTCCTCCTGCTCACGGCCGGCTGAGTCGAAGACGCCCAGGACGTAGGGCAGCAGCACGCTGCCCACGCCGACCAGCACCATGAGGAAGCTCATCCGCCACAGGGCGGGGATGTTGGTGTGCACCTGCATAAGGCTGAGGATGACGGCGATGACGGCGCAGGCGATCGCCGAGCGGGAGAAGGTCGGGATGGTCGCCCCCAGAACGAGGGCGCCGGCCGCGATCCGGTAGCCGGGCCTCCACCGCGTGGCCAGGATGAGGGGAATCCCGGCCGCCAGGCACACGCCTAGGGCGATGGGGTGGCCGAAGGCCCCCTCGACGCGGGTGAAACTGCCCCGAGCCAGGGGCGGGGCCCACTCCTCGTAGAGGTTGTTGTCGATGGTGATGTAGCTGAAGGGGTTGATGGTGGTGACGGCCTCGAACAGCGCCAGCACCGCCACCACGATCCACACGACCGCCAGGACCTCGGCCATGCGCCGCAGCCCGAGCCGCTCAACGAGCAGCCGTCCGGCGAGGTAGGCGGGCAGGGCGCCGAAGACGACGTCGGACAGGACGTAGTTGAGCGGCGAGCCCGCGGCGACGGACAGGCCCACCAGGCACCAAGCGGTGGCGACCATGAAGTCACCGCTGGTCAGCCGCCACGAGAAACCGGGCAGGAGGGCGACGATCACCAGGAAGCAGGCCAGGGTGGCCGGAGGCACATTGGGCTCGAAGGGGATCATCACCCACACCGGCACGAAGCCGATGGCGCCCATGACCAGGCCGGCCCCGACAATGGGGCGGCGGTGGATGCGGTCGGCCACGAAGATGAGGACCGCTAGGCCGGCGGCCACCATGGGGAGGACGATGAACAGGGTCCTGACGAAGGACATCGTTCCTCCCTTGTTCTGTCATGACCGCGGTGATGTCACGGTGGTCGAGTCGGTGGTCGGTAGGTGGTCGGTAGGTGGTTGATACGTGGCTTGTCGGCGGACGGCCGGTGGGGCGGCAAGCCGCCACAGGCTGCTGTGAGAAGTACCCGGGAAGATGCTGGAAGAGCCTCCGAGGCCCTGACCAAGGTCAGGAGCAACCGGAAGAAGTCCAACGTCGTCGCCCCGGCTGGGCCGACCCCGACGCCTTCTTCACTGCCGGTGCGGGGTCCTCGGACCCCTCGCCCGTCACACGGTTCCGGTGAAAGACTCACCACATCACCCGCTCCCCCACGTCTGAGGATTCCAGGCGTGGCCGGGGGCGCAGCGAAGGCTACTACAGTCGCCGAGACCTAAGCGTGATCTTACAGTTAGGGTTGGGCCGTAGCCTTTCAGCATCCGCCGGGCCATGCGGCCCACGGTGCCTGACGGGCCGCCGGAACCGACCAGATCCAGATCATCCCCAGACCAGATGAGGAGCAGCGTGCAGCCGTCGCAGATCCTTCACGCCATCCGCAGGAACCTTGTGGCCTGCCTCGTCATCCTGCTCGTGTGCATCCTGGCCGGGCTGGGAGTGGCCTTGGCGACGAAGCCGGTCGCCGCGGCCACCACGACCCTGGGCATCCAGCCCAAGTCCAAGGAGACCCCGTCTTTCTCCACCCAGGCCAAGGACCTCATGCCGACCCTCGTGGAGCTCTCCACGAGCCCGAAGGTCCTCGATCCGGCGGCGGCCAACCTGAACATGGAGACCACCGACCTGTCGGACGCCCTGACGGTCACCAACCCGCCTGAGACGCTGGTCCTGTCCATCACCGCCAAGGCCGACAGCAAGCAGAAGGCCGTCGACATGGCCCAGGCGACGGCCAACTCGCTCAACAAGGAGCTCTCCTCCGGTGAGCTGCTGGGTAAGCAGGCCCTGGGCATGACGACGAGCACCACCTCGCCCGCCACCACGGCCAACACCACCATGGAGCGCCCCGGCGCCCAAGCCGCGGCCGTCTCCGGCCTGCTGCTGGGTCTTCTGGCCTCCGTCTCCTATGCGATGTTCCGTCACCGCCGCGACAGCGGCCATGGCGGCGACAGTGTCGCCGAGAACCGCCCCGGACGTACGGCGGCCACGCTGAGCGCCCTGCGGCAGAAGACCTCGGACCTGCTGCGACCGAGCCAGCAGCCCGCGCAGCCTCAGGTGCAGGCGCAGCCGCCCTACCAGTATCAACAGCTCCCGGCCCCGTACCAGGTCCCGGTCTCCCCTGAGGTCTCCGGCATCCAGGATCCTGGCGCCATGGCCCCGCAGGCGGCCCCCGCCTCGATGCCGCCTCCCGGCTCCGCGCCCATGCTGCCGGCTTCGACATCGACCCCGGCACCGACCTCTCAGCCGACGGCCTCCTCCGCACCGGCCCCGGCCTTCCCTGACCCCGCAGTCACCGCAGCAGACGACCGCGCTGCCCGCGTTCTCCGACTCCGCGTACCCGCCAGCCCAACCAGTGCCCTACGCCCAGGAGCCGGCCCAGGGCCCCCGCACCGACGCCGACCCCGGCCTCCCCGGTGCCCACCGCGTCGTCAACGCACTCCCCCACCTCCATGAGTGCGGGCACCGCTGTCGTCGGCCTCGGCAGCCTCGGTCTCCGATCAGTCCTCGGCGCAGCCCTCCGCCCAGGATCCCGCCCTGGCCCCCGCACACAGCTTCACCTCGGGCATTACCTCCGCCATGCAGCGCCAGCAGGCCGGCCAGCCTGCGCCGGGCGCCCTCGGCTGGGACCATCTCGGCCGAGACCACCTCATCCCAGTCGGCCCCTCGAGGCCACCGCCACCTACCGACACGCGCCACTACCTCCCCTGCTGCCCACCCCCGCCGACCTGACGGTGCCGGCCTCCCCGTCGATCGCGGTTCAGCCCCTATACAGCCGCCCCGGCCTCCGGGAGCCACCGTTTCCCGGGCGCACCCTGACGGCCCCACTCGCCGCAGCACCGCCCTGCCCACCGGGCAGACCGTCTCGGCCTCCTCCGGGTCCTCAGCCTCGCCCGCCTCCTCCGCCCCCTCGGCAGGGCCCTCCTACGAGTACCCTCCGGCACCGACGCCGACCGCGGCATCCTCCTCCGCCAGCTCCCCCGCCGCCATGCCGACCACCGGGCGCCGGCGCGCCTCGGCGCCCACCTCGAGCTCCGCGCCGAGCGTGCCCACTCGGCGGCGCATCACCTCGCCGTCGGCGGACCGCCCGGTGTCATCGGCCGGTTGGCAGGACGCTTCCTCCCTGCCCACGACGACGGGCCGGCGTCGGGTCCAGCCGACCTCCTCGGCTCCCAAGCCCGCGGCTGCCACCGAGGTCTCACGCGTCGCGGCACGCACGCAGGACTCGGCCCCTGAGACCAGCCCCTCCACCGCGCCTTCGACGTCGATGCGTCAGCAGGCGCCCTCGCGCCGGCAGACTCTGGCTCGACGCCGGCGGATGTCCAAGCCTCGACTGACTCTTGTGACGCCGTTGCCTGAGGAGTCCTCCATCGAGCAGACCCGCCATCTCACGCCGGTGTCGGCGTCGGCGGGTGGACGCCACCGCAGTCCTGATCCGCCGGACGCCCCGCCGCCGCCTCCGCCGCCGTCGATCCAGCCCGGTCAGCAGATGGCCTCGGCGTCCTCGGCCTCCTCAGCGGCGCGGCACTCAGCCTCCGCCTCGGCGGCCTCTGCGGCCTCGGCTGGTCGCCGCGGGCAGTCAACGCGCCGCTCCTGGTGAGCCGGCTGCCGGCACCAGCGTCAAGGGCGGGTCCGATGCTCCAAGCATCAGACCCGCCCTTCATGTCTGCACCGAGCCAGTTAGGCAGGTCCCGGCCCAGGAACCCGCGGCGCCCCGAGCCGCCTAGTTGTCGTCCTCCTCATCGGCGGCCTGGTCCTCGTCAGCGTCCTGCTGGTTGCCGCCCTGGTCCGCGTCCTTGGCGGCGTCCTTCGCCTCAGCGGCGGGCTGCGCCTTCTTGCCCTTCTCCTTGTTGTTCTGCGCCGTCTGGGGGACCGTGACGCTCGGAATCTGGGCGGTGATGGTGTTGCCGCTGGGGTCGGAGACCACCAGGCGGTAGGTGTGATCGCCGGGCGCGCAGGTGGTGTCCTCCAGGCTGTGGTTCGTGAGAGCCCAGCGGGTGTCGCCGATCTTCTCGGTGACCACCGGCGTGGTCTCGTCATCCCGGTAGAGGCTGTAGGTCAGGGTCGGGTCGTCGCGGTCCCAGGTGGCTTTGAACCCCACCTTCACCGAGCCCGAGGCCGTCACCTCCGCCTTGGCGGCCAGGGTCTCGGCCTTGCCCTCGGGGGGCAGCGTGGGCTGGCCCGCACGTTTGGGGTAGCGCACGATCCCCTGCTGGGTCGTGCCGTTGGCCTCGACGAACTCACCCACCATGAGGACGTAGGAGTCGGTGACGTCCATCTTGTAGGCGGCCTGGGGACGTGCTCGTGACTTTGCCCGCCTCCAGGTCCGGGTACCAGCCGATGATCGTGGGGCTCTTGTAGCCCGACGTCGACCAGTCCTGGTACCCGTCGACCACCCCCTGGTGGCGGATGGTGATGTCGGCGCTGTTGGTGAAGGCCATGGCCCGCACATACAGGGGGTGCGGACCGTCCTTGCGAACCTCGGGCATATTGGGGAACCCGTAGATGGTCTCGCAGGAGTGGGCGTGCCCCACCGTGTAGACGGTGTCCTGGTCGGGGGCGATCCCGTAGGGTGTCACCGTGGCAGGGGCTCGAGCCAGACGAGGTTGCCGTCCCAGTCCGCCCTGAAGCTCCCCTCAAGGTTGGCCTCGTCAAGGCGTCCGACGGCGGAGTAGGCGGTGCCGTAGAAACCATCGTCGTCGACGGCGATGTCGAAGATGGCGGCCTTCTCTCCGGCTGTGCGCACGATGTCATTGACGGGCATGGGCAGCACCTCGCCGGTGGAGGCGCTCAGGAGCGCCATCCCGTAGCCGGGTTTGCTCGAGCCGTTGACCGGGAGAAGGAGCCGCCGATGATGACCTTGGAGTGGTCCGGGGAGACCTCGATCGCGTACACCTGGGCATTGGGCCCTTCGCGGGAGGCGGTCCAGTTCAGCAGCTGGCCGGTGGAGGCCTTGAGGGCGGCCACACGGGACGCGCGGCTGACCGTTCACCTGGTGAAGTAGCCCCCGGCGTAGAGGGTGTCACCGGCGACCGCGATGTCGCTTGACGGTCGTGCTGAACATGGGCTGGAAGGAGGAGATGAGGGTTCCGTGCCCCGTGAGTGAGGTCGAAGGCCGCCAGAGCGGCTGTGCCACTCGCCGTTAACCTGGTCGAACTCCCCGGCGACGTAAAGGGTCTTGCCGTCCTGGGAGAGGGCCAGGCTGCGTCCTGGCCCGTTGAGGGTGGGGCGAAGTCCTCGATGAGTTTCCCGGTGTTGAGGTCATAGGCCAGGATGTTGGAGCGCGCGACCTGCTGCTGCTTCTTGGGAGCGCCGGCCGGGCGGGCGTTGTCGAAGCTGCCGACGACGTAGACCACGTCGCCGACGACGAGCTGCCCCCAGGCGACGCCGTCGATCTGCACCGTGGGCAGGGGTGCCGCCGTGTACACGGGCTCACGAGAGGACTGGCCGGAGGGGTCGGCGCCTGCAGCGGCGGGGCCCTCGTCGTCACCGACGTTGTCCGAGCCGTCGCCCTGGTCCTTCCCATCGGCGTCGGCCTCCTGAGCCATGGCCACCGGCGCGGCGGGGGTCAGGACGACCATCGAGGCGAGCAGCAGCGGCAGGAGGGACAGGATGATGGCGAGACGAGGGATGGTGGAGAGACGACGCACGGAAACCTCCGGTACATATGGCGAGCAACGCGCAGGGGGATCACGGCACACCATTGACATCAGAGCGAATGAGGCCCACGTGAGTCGCCGGTCGAATGTCTGTGATAACGATTAATTTAACTGGTAGTGCGTGTTGCTTCAGGGAGCGTGTCCACTCATGCAGAGCACGAAGAGAGAACGAAAAGGTCACAAATCCATGACGGCACCACGCTACGCGACCGTGAGGTCGGATTGCAACATAATCGTTACCTGAAGAGTGCTCCACGCCCTGAGCGCGACTCGCCGTCATGGGGAGCCCGCCCCATGACAGACGCCCTCGCCGGACCCCGGTACGGGGCCCAGCGAGGTCGGGAGAGTGAAGGCCGGAACTAGCGCGCGGTGGCTATGGGGGTCCTGCGAGGAGCAGGCCCTCCGGCCTCAGGCGCCGGCGACGCCGACGGTGTCGAAGAGGGAGGCCACCGAGCCGTCGTCGAACACGGCCTTGATGGCCCGGGCCAGCAACGGCGCAATCGGCAGAATGGTCAGCTGGTCAAAGCGCTTGCCGGCGGGGATCGGCAGGGTGTCGGTGACGATGACCTCGCGGGCCCCGCAGGTGGAGAGCCGGTCCACGGCCGGCCCGGAGAGCACCCCGTGGGTCGCGGCGACGATGACGTCCTTGGCCCCGGAGTCCAGGAGCACCTGGACGGCCTTGGCGATGGTGCCGCCGGTGTCGATCATGTCGTCGACCAGGACGCAGGAGCGCCCCTCGACGTCGCCGACGACGCGGTTGGCCACCGACTCGTTGGGGCGGGTGACGTCCCGGGTCTTGTGGACGAAGGCCAGCGGGGTGCCGCCGAGCTGGTTGGCCCAGCGCTCGGCCACCCGGATACGGCCGGCGTCGGGGGAGACGACGGCGGCGTTGCCGGGGTCGACGCGGGTGCGCACGTAGTCCACGAGTACCGGCTGGGCCCACAGGTGGTCCCAGGGGCCGTCGAAGAAGCCCTGCTCCTGGGAGGTGTGCAGGTCCACGCTCATGAGGCGGTCGGCGCCGGCGGTCTTGTAGAGGTCGGCCACGAGGCGGGCGCTGATGGGCTCGCGCCCCAGGTGCTTCTTGTCCTGACGGGCGTAGGGGAAGAAAGGAGCCACCACGGTGATGCGCTTGGCGGAGGCGCGCTTGAGGGCGTCAACCATGATGAGCTGCTCCATGAGCCAGTCGTTGACGCGGTCGCCGTGGGACTGGACGACGAACACGTCGCAGCCGCGCACCGACTCGTTGAAACGGACGTAGGTCTCCCCGTTGGCGAAGTCGTAGGCCGTGGAGGACAGCACCTCGGTGCCGAGCTCGCTGGCCACGTCCTGGGCGAGCTCGGGATGGGCGCGTCCGGAGACAACGACCAGCCGTTTCTCACCCTTGGTAATGATGCCCGTCATGACGTGGTTCCCTTCTCACGGCCGGTGCGGCCCTCGATGTGACTGTTGGAGACGGAGGTGAAGGTCAGTGATCGCTTCGGCCGGCAGAGCCACGACGGCCTCACCGGTCGGGGCCGAAGCTGCGGTGCGCTCATGCGTCAGGCCTGGGCGGCATCGGCGTCGAGCTGGCTGAAGGGGGCCACGACGCAGCCGGCCGGGATGACGGCGTCGGTGAGGATCGCGTAGGCGCCCACGCGGGCGCCCCGGCCGATCCGGGTGCTTCCGCGCACGAGGACGCCCTGCTCGAGGGTGACGTCCTGGGCGAGCTCGGCGGTGACGTCCACCCAGGTGGAGGAGGGGTCGACGACGCCGACGCCCTGGGCCATCCAGTCGGCCAGGACGCGGCGGTTGAGCTCGGCGCCGAGCTCGGCGAGCTGGGAGCGGTCGTTGCAGCCCTCGACGAGCCAGTGGTCGGTGGCGACCAGCGCGCTGGTGGACCGTCCGGCCCGGTGGGCGTGGGCGACGACGTCGGTGAGGTAGACCTCGCCCTGGTCGTTGTCCGTGCCCAGGGTCGCCAGAGCGGTGCGCAGGTGGGCGGCGTCGAAGACGTAGACGCCGGCGTTGATCTCGCGGATCGCGCGCTGGGCCTCGCTGGCGTCGCGCTGCTCGACGACGGCCGAGACCGTGCCGTCGGCCTCGCGCACGACGCGCCCGTAGCCGGTGGGGTCCTCGAGCTCGGTGGTCAGCAGGGTGACGGCATCCCCGCGCTCATGGTGCTGAGCCAGGAGATCCTTCAGGGTGGCGGTGTCCAGCAGCGGGACGTCCCCGCTGGTGACGACGACGGGCCCGGTGAGGTCCTCGGGGAGGGCGGCCAGCCCGCAGGCGACGGCCCGCCCGGTGCCGGGGACCTCGTCCTGGTCGGCCGGGACGGCGTCGGGGGCGACCTCGGCGAGATGGGCGATGACAGCGTCGCGCTCGTGGCGTACGACGACGACGAGGTGCTGGGGCTCCAGCCCCCTGGCCGCGGTGACGGCGTGGTCCACCAGGCTGCGACCGCCGATCCGGTGCAGGACCTTGGGGGTGACCGATCGCATACGAGTTCCCTTGCCTGCGGCCATGACGATGACGGCGGCGGGTGCGGTTGGCGTCACGTGTCCTCTTCTCACAGGTTCGCGCCCGGGCTCCCGACGTCTCCGGCCGCGACCGGACGGAGGCCGGGGACGGACTCCAACGGTTTCTGAAATCAGGTACGGATGGACGGTTGGCGCGTATACCGCCGGCGGCCGGGTGACCGCCGTCGGGCGTGAGAGCGAGGGAACCCCAACGCCGCTCATGCTACGCCGCTCCGCCCCCAGGATTCGAACCCGGGCCTCAAAGGCTCCAAAGGCCTGCGTGCTGCCGCTACACCAGGGCGGAAAGGACACATCCCGCCCGAGCCCGACGGCGAGGGGCGAGACGCCGGGACAGTCTCATGTCCCGGTCGCGCTCGGCACCTTACGCGGCGGTTCAGCGCGCCCCGATCGCGCACGGTTGCGCCCCGGTCGCCTCCAGGAACGGACCTGGTACCGAGCCTCCCACCTGCGCGGGGCGCATGCCACACTCCTCGGACTTCGCGGTCGGCTGGGAGGACAGGGCAGGATGGGGGCATGTCCAGTTCCCCCTCCGCTCCCCTTCCCTCCTCCGGCAAGCCGGCAGCGGTGCGACTCATCGAGCTCGACGGGCTGCGTGGGCTGGCCGCCGTCGTCGTGCTCATCCACCACGCCCTGGAGACCATCCCCGCGCTGGCGGAGGTCGGGGCGCGGCCCGGCACCGTACCCACCGGCACCTTCAACCGGATCCTCACCCAGAGCCCCCTCCACCTGCTGTGGGCGGGCCACGAGGCCGTCCTCATCTTCTTCGTCCTGTCCGGCGTGGCCCTGACCTACCCGGTGGCCCGCCGCCACGCCCAGGGGCGGCGCTTCGACTGGGTCGACTACGCCCCGAGGCGCTTCGTGCGCCTGTGGCTGCCGGCGGCGGCCTCCACCACCTTCGCGGTCATCGCGATGCTGCTCGTGCCGCGCTCGGAGGATCCGGCGCTGGGGCACTGGATGACCGTCACCCACCCCGTGGGGCTCGGGGCGCGCCAGATGCTCATGGAGTACCTGCTCATCCCCAAGCACGCCTACCGCAACACCGTCCTGTGGTCCTTGCACGCCGAGGCGATCTTCTCCTTCGTGCTGCCCCTGATGATCCTCGGGGTGGCCCTGTGCGCCCGCTGGCGGATCTCCTGGCTGCCGGTGGTGGCGGCCCTGGCGGTGCCTGTCATCACCGCCAGCCCTGGCTCGGGCAGCTATCTGCCGGTCTTCACCATCGGCGCGGTCATGGGCTGGGCCTGGGGGCACAACCCCGCCCCGGTCCCCGAGCGTCCCCGCCCTGGGCGACGGCGCGAGGCCCTGGTGTGCCTGCTGCTCATCACTCTGGCCTGGTGGCCGGGGATGGAGAGCCACACGGCTCAACGTCTGGCCAACGCGGTCACCCTGGCGGCGGCGGCCTACCTGGTCCACCTCGTGGTGCGGGCCGGGGCGCTGCGCGGCCTGCTGCGCTCGCGCACCGTGCAGTACCTGGGCCTCATGTCCTTCTCCCTGTACCTGGTCCACGAGCCGGTCGTGGTCTCGCTGCGGCTGCTGACGCAGCCGATGTCGCCGTGGTGGGTGCTCATCCTGGCGCCGGTGGTCTCGGCGCCGCTGACCTGGATGTTCCAGCGCTACATCGAGGCCCCCAGCCACCGGCTGGCCCGCCGCACCGGGGCCCTGGCCTCGGCGCGCTTCGCCCAGTGGTCCCAGCGCCGTCGCTCCGCCCGGCCGGCCGACCGCAGCAGCGGGGTCTAGGGCCATGGCGGCCAAACGCACCCGCATGAGCGCCAGCGAGCGGCGCGAACAGCTCATCGCCGTGGCCCGCGGACTGTTCGCCGAGCGCGGCTTCGACGCCACGAGTGTGGAGGAGGTGGCGGCCCGCGCTCAGGTGTCCAAGCCTGTGGTCTACGAGCACTTCGGCGGCAAGGAGGGCCTGTACGCCGTCGTCGTCGACCGGGAGATCACCACGATCTCGGCCGCGATCTCCTCTGCGATCGCGGACCCGGCTGCGGACGCCACGGCGGCGCCGGAGGCCGAGCGTCACGCAACGGAAGGGCCTGATGCCTCCGGCTCGGCCTCGCGGATCGCCGAGCGGGCCGCGCTGGCCCTGCTGACCTACATCGAGGACTCCCCCGACGGTTTCCGCATCCTCTCGGCCGGCTCGGACCGCGCGGCCGGTACCTACTCGACGCTGCTGGCCGACGTCGCCATCGAGGTCTCCGGGATCCTCGCCTCGCAGTTCGCGGCCCACGACCTCGACCCGCGCACGGCCCCGTTGTACGCCCAGATGCTGGTGGGTATCGTGGCGATGCCGGCTCAGTGGTGGTTGGAGAACCGCTCGATGAGTAAGGAGGAGGTGGCCGCCCACATGGTCAACCTCGCCTGGAACGGCCTGCGCGGCTTGAAGGCCGAGCCCACGCTCCACTCCGGGCCCGCAGGCGACTCCAGGGGCTCCAGCAGCTCTCGAGGCGCTTCGGGGCCGGGGGCCGACTCGCGTACCGGGGGCTCCGACGGGCCCTGAGCACCGCCCCGGAGTCATTCACACCTGCGTCGTCGTGGGCTCTACTCCGCCCTGGCGCAGTCCCGTCGCGTTGGTCACTACCCGACCGGTCGATCATCCTGCACGTGCCTGCAATCCTCGAGCCCCAACGCCCCGACGAGTTCTGAGAACTGCCCGGGAAGGAGGTGATTCACTTCCCGTGCCCGGCTCTCACCCCAAACGGCGCGCTATTCTGTTGCTCCCGCAATCACCGAAACGGAACCCATGGACCCGGAAACCCTCATCATCGCGCTGCGCAAGAACGCAGTCCTGGTGGTCATGCACGTTGTGCTGGGCACCATCATCGGCACTGTCTTCGGCCTGTTGACGCCGGCGCAGTACACCTCCACTGCCAACGCGAACCTGTACGTGGAGAACGGTGAGGCCAACCTCCCCAGCACCTTCAACTACCTGACCTCCGTCATGCCGACGCTGGTGGAGATCGGAACCTCGGAGAGCACCTTCGCGGAGGTCTCCAAGAACACAGGAATCAGCCAGGACGAGCTGCGCAGGTCCGTGTCGGTGACCAGCAAGACCGGCACCACGCTGGTGGAGATCCGGTGCACCAGCACGGATCCCGAGCGCGCCCACAGGATCGCCGAGGCCGAGCTGAGTGCCCTGGACTCGGTGGCCCGTGACCTGTCCAGCTCCGGGCAGGCGGGGAACACCACCGCATCCCTCAAGGTGGTCGACTCCCCCACGACCCCCTCCTCCCGCTCGAGCCTGTCGGCCGTGTCCACCGCACTGATCGGGACCGCCATCGGACTGGCCGCCGGCGCCATCATGGCGATCCTGCTGTACTTCCTGAGTCAGAAGAACCCGCAGGACAAGGTCGAGGACCCGCTGCTCATCATTGGGCGTCGTCGCTCGGGAAGACGCCTGACCGGCCGTGGCCCAGACATGGTCGCAGGCCACCTCTACCAGGGGCTCGCAAACGCCGTCGGACACTGATCCCGGAACGGGCCGGGAACCGGGGACGACGTGGCGGCGGCTGGAGATGGCGATCGCCGTCGTCCTGCTGGTCTGCGTGGGTGTGCGCCGCGAGCTGACAGCCGCCCTGAGCGTCGGGGACTGCGTCGCGCTCGTCTCGGTCCCCATCACCTGGACGGCCGTGCGCAAGGCGCGCCGCTTCTCGCTGCTGCTCGTGCTGTCCATCCTGGCGGCGGGCACGGCCTACATCATGTCCCTGCTGGCCGAGAGCAGCTTCGTCGTCGAGGCCTGGGCCCGCCGTGTCACCACCTTGAGCCTGCTGGCCGTCCCTTGCGCGGTGGCCGTCTTCGTGTGGGGGGCGCGCCGGCTGGGAACAAGACGCGCGGCCCTGGCAGTCGGCTTCGGCATGTTCCTGGACTCGCTACCCCTGTTGCAGACCAACACCAACCCGTGGAAGTTCGGGGTCGGTGCGGCGGTGACGATCATGGTCCTCAGCCTCGTCGCCGACCGGCGCCGGCTGGTGCAGATCGCGGCCCTGCTGGTGCTCAGCGGCGTCTTCCTCGTCTCCGACTCGCGCTCCACCCTGGCCTTCCTGGCCATCATCCTGGGCACGGTCATCTGGCAGGCCCTGGCGTCCTGGGCCCGGTGGCACGTGCCCACTCCCCGGCGTCTGGCGGTCTCCCAGATCCTCGTCCTGGCGGTCGTGGGGATCGTGGCGATGGCCGGGGTCGTCATGGCCTCGGAGTCCGGGACCCTGGGCGAGGACGCCCAGAACCGGACCATCGCCCAGTCCTCGAGCTCGGCGGGGCTGCTGCTGTCCGCCCGCCCCGAGCTGGGAGCCTCCTGGGCCCTGTTCCAGAACCGGCCCTGGGGGTACGGCGCCGGCGTCAAGCCCCGTTTCGAGGACCTGTGGGTGGCCAAGCAAGGCATGGCCGCCCTGGGCTACGACCCGGACAACGGGTACGTCGAGAACTTCATGTTCGGCGGCCGCATCGAGCTGCACTCGGGCCTCATGGACATGTGGGCGGCGGCCTCAATCCCGGGAGGTCTCCTGCTACTGCTCATCGCCGGGATGGCGCTGGCAGCGATGATGCGCGACCTGGGGCGACTCAAGGCCACACCCTGGCTGTTCTTCGCGGCCCTGACCGTGGTGCAGAACGTCTTCGTGGGGCCCTGGACGGTGCTGCCCGCCTACCTGCCCGATCGTCCTGGGGGCCGCCGTCCTACAACCTCCCCTGCGTGAGGCCGCCCAGCTGGGCGCCGACGACGAGCCGGCCGCCCCACCACGGGACGCGTCCTCCGACTCCACGGCGCCCGCCCAGCAGGCGTGATCCCAGCACACTCCACGAGGGTGGGGACCCACTGGCCAAGGGTTGTGCATACTGCACGACCCCCCGACCCCTGGAGTACACCCGCCCTCCTCCAGTAGCCCCGAGCTTCGTGCAGTGCCGAGCAAGACGATGGCGATAATGATCCAATGTGCCTGCTTGGCGTTCGCGTTAGCGTATGCCTGTGGCAACTCAGTCTGCGACGACGGGGACATCCTCGTTGTAGGAGTGACGGACCCTTCAGGTATCGTGGTCGCGAACGAGGCGGAACCGGTTGACGTCTACGCAGCCGCACTGCAACTTGCGACCAAGATGGAGCAGATCGCGGTTCAGCGGTACAGGAGAGTTATCCTGGTTACGTCGTCTGCCGTCTGTGCAGATGGTGTGCGGGGCTCGTCATCCCGGTTAGCCCGGCCTTTGAAGAGGCTGGCGACAATCAGGTCAGCCGCAGTTTCTACACCACCGAGGGCGGCGAGCGAACAGGCGTGCTCGCAGATGTTTCATCTCGGGTTCGGAGCCAGATTTACAATGCCGGTCGAGTCTTCGTGGACCGATGCGTCGACCCCGAGAAGGACGTAGCCACGGTGATACAAATACATGCCGCACACAATGGACAGCGAGGCAGTCACTGCCCGTTCACAGTAGATTCGCTGACTCGCCCATCGGCGCCCGGGATCGACCTCACCTTCACGCGGCTCTATTGCCCCAAGGAGGACACCTCAAGGATGCTGGGTTTCAGTATCAGCGTGCACGACACTATCTCCACAGAGGCGCCTACCCGGGGCAGCCTTGATCGGGCAGCTACGGCAGCTCATCTTACCAAGTTTATTATCGCTGATACGATCCAGGATCTTGCCGGTCAAGGATATGGGGTAATCAAGTACGGATGCCGACTCGACGGTCCGGAGCACGCCGGACTTACCAAATTCTATCGCTGTATGGGTGGACGAGCAGTACCGAGCGTTTGGATACACAAGGAAGTACTCCCATGAGCGCACGCACCTTAGTGCGTGGGCCGATTTTACAGCTCGCCGCAGTGTCTCTGGGGTCAAACGTCGTCGATGGGATCCGGGTCGCTGCCTTTGCTGTGCTGACCGCTTCGTATGCCGACTCAGCTCTGGAGGTCGCACTAGTTGCTACCGTAGCAACGTTGCCCAAGGTGTTCCTCTCCATACCGATCGGCGTCATGCTTGATCGATGGAGCAAGTTGCGGACCCTATACCTGGTTAACCTAGCCCGCGCGCTCCTTTTAATGGGGCTCGCCGTGGCGCTCTACCTAGGCACCGGTTCTATCCTTCTGCTCTGTGCATTCGCCTTGTTCTTCGGCACGCTAGAAGAATTCTATGACGCAGCGTCAGTACTGGTTGTCCCGGATTTAACAGAACCTAACGAGTACCTGAAATCGAATGCCACCATCCGGTGGATGCAAGAGCTTGGCAACGGAGCTATCGGCCCGTTTGTTGGTGCCGCATTGGTAGGGTGGTCTGCGACAACGCCATTCACTTTGAGTGCAGGAATGTTGCTCATCATTGCGCTCGCACTACACTCTCTTCAGCGCTCACACTTACTGATACTTGATCAGTCGTCAGCCGAGGGACAACACGATGAAGGTCAACAAGGGAACACTTGTGACAAGAGTACGGCGGAAGTTAATATCCAACCGACGACCATAACTATTGAAGGTCGCATACGCGCCTTCATGAAGGAACTGCGGGATGGCCTTGTTGTGACTTGGCGAAATCCTTTTGCGCGTAACATTGTGGCGGTATTTGGACTCTGGAACCTTTTCGGCTGGATGCCGGAGTCTATTCTCGTCGTTTACGTCATGGAGGCACTGGAAGGCGGCGGCGACACCTACGGCCTCCTGCTTGCCATCACGTCCGCCGGAGCACTGCTCGGTGGACTTGCACTGCTAGTGACCCCTGACACAGTGAGCGTTCGTTGGGTGACCACCCTGGCTCTCGGAGTCTACGCACTGACTCTTGCTGTTCCGGGAATCTGGCCCGGTTTCTGGGTCGCTGCGGTGGCGTTCTTCATTCAGGGCCTCCCGCTGGTGCTGTTGAGCGGCGCACTGGCAGCTCAGATACAGTTGACGATCGATCGACATTTCCTCGGCAGGGTCTATGCGGTGATCGGTACGGTTGGCAGCCTCGGCATGACGGCGGGCCTGACTCTGGGAGGTGTGGTCGCCGATCTTACTTCAACGCCTTTCGTTTTTGTGCTCGGCGGAGTTGGTATCGGCTTTGTAGCATTGATATCTGCCTTGACCTTTTCCTCGACCACAGCAAGCATTCTTGCGACCCGCTGATTGAGGCGTGGGCGAGTAAGCTACGAAGGCGCGGCCTGTCGGTGATGCTGATCTTGCGGGCCGAGGATATGCGCCCGGACAGCGCAGACCCACAGGATGACGGAAGTGTGGCGGACCACCGGGAGCCGGCTCAGTATTGGGAGGCGCTCAGGTTAACTGGATTGGCACGAGCACACCGGAGGATATGAACGTTGCTCTGTCCCAGCCGCCGCAGGTAGATCTTGTCGATCCAAGGCACGATGGGGGTGCCCCTATGTCCAGCAGCAAGGAGCAAGGCCCCCACTGGCCAAGGGTTGCGCATACTGCACGACCCCCCGACGCCCGTGGAGTACACCTTGCCCTCGTCCAGTAGCCCCGGCCTTCAGTGGTCGTACTCGCGGTGGACGCCGCCTCCGACGCTGGCCGCCAGGATGCCGCGGCCACGCGCCAACAGCCGAGCTCCCTTAGCAGCATGCTGAGGACTGCCGATGAGGGTTCCGCCGGCGGTTCGCAGGCCGCCGACGACGATACGCACCAGGCCACCGGCCGCGGCCCTGGGCCCGGATGGCCGGCTGAGCCCCCGCCACCGGCCAGGGCCAGCTCCACGCGCACTGAGGTGGCGGCGTGGGAGCGCTGCCGCCGCAGGATCCAGGGGGCGGGTGAGGCGCGAGGCCCGGCACGTGGTCGCACGCGCGCCTCATCGCACCAGCGGATGACACCACCGGCGGCGCTCAGCCGGCGGGTGAAGAGCGTGTCCTCTCCCCAGTGGCGCCGAAGGCCCTCATCGAAGCGCAGCCCGGCCCGGCGCACGAAACCCAGGTCCAGCAGCAGGCGGTTGGAGGCCGCCACTGGGCGGACCGTGCCAGTGGGGCCAGGTTCTGCGCACGAAGAACTCGCCTGACGCACCCACGCCTCCGGGCTCGACCTCGTAGACGGGGATGACGGGTCCGGCCACCGCCTGGCAGCCGGTCGAGGCCCACAGCCCCACGAGGGCGGCGAGCCAGCCGGGCTCAGGCTCCTCGTCGTCGTCGATGAAGACGAGCAGGTCGCGCCCACCGGTCTCGTCCAGGGCGCGGTTGCGCACCGCCGCCACACCGGGCCTCTCCTCGATGACGTAGCGCAGGCCCACGCCCCGGGCTCCTCCGAGCGCCTCCGCGGAGGAACGCACCGGCACCCCGGCGTCGGCCGCTGCGGCGAGGGCGGCCTCGTGCCCGGTGCCCTGGGCGTCGTTGTCGATGACGAGGACCTCGACGTCGCTCACGCCCCTCCCTGGCATCCCCCGTCCGCATCCGTGGCGCCCGCAGCACCGCCCTGGGGCTCGCGGGCCTCAGCGCTCGAGCCGCGCGAGCAGCTCGCCGGCCTGCTCCAGGACCCCACTGACGGCCCGTTTGAGATCCTGCGGGCGGCGGAAGGTGGGGATGGCGATTGTCAGCCGGTTCATGCCTTGCTCCTGCCGGCCGGTGTTGTGTTCCCTCCGGCGCCGGGGGCGTCCGTACTCGCGCACGTGGACGCCCAGCGCGCCCACGACCATGCCCAGTCCCCCGCGCGAAGAGACCTCGTAGCGGGCCTGGGCGGGCACGTCACCGCGGATACGGGCCACGCCGGCGCGAGCCCCGTCGATTCCGGCCTTGGCCAGCCCTTAGCGCCGTAGCCCAGGCGCAGCCTGAGACGCGCGAGCCTGCCGGAGGCACTCGCCGTCAGCGGGCCCGGCCGTGTCGATACGCACCCGGGCCCAGGACGAGCCCGAACGCAGGGAGCGCTCCAGCACCCAGGTGCGCCGGGCACGGGCTGCGGGCACGCGCTGGTGACGACCGCCCCGGCCGCGAAGCGGATGACGCCGCCGGCGCGGGTGAGCTGGCGGGTGAACAGGGAGTCCTCGCCGCCGGTGAGCCCGTAGCGTGGGTCGAGCGCAGCCCCAGGCTCGACGACGGCCAGGTCCAGGAGCAGGGTTACCGGTGTCGGCGCTGCGGACCTGGGCGCCGTCGGCGGCCTCCCAGGAGTCGAAGGCACCTGAGGCGACCACCCACGCCGAGGGGTCGACCTCGAAGGTCGGCGGCGTGGGGCCGGTGACGGCGGCGCAGCCCTGGGAGCGCCAGGTGCTCACGAGGGCCTTGAGCCAACCCGGTGAGGGGATCTCGTCGTCGTCGATGAAGACAAGGGCGTCGGAGCCGTGGGCCTGGCTCAGGGCCCGATTGCGGCCGGCCACGATGCCCGGCTCGGGCTCGTGAACGTAGACCAGCCGCGACGTCGCCGCCGCGTCCGAGTCAGCCGACCCGGAGGGCTCGGACAGCACTGCCTGCCCGGACCCTCCGGACGATTCCGCCGCCTCCGGCTGCTCGCCGCCCAGGGCCGCCCGGGCGGCCTCGACGACGGCCCGAGCCCCGGCATGCGGGTCGTTGTCCACAATGAGGACGCTCACCGTCGTCTGCGCGTCACAGACGTCGTCGGCCTGCGCCAGCAGCTCGGGATCACCTGCGCGAGGTGAGTCGTTGCGGCGGTAGGTGAGCATCGCGATGGTCAGGTGCACGTCCAGCCCCGTCCTTCCTCCCGCCTGCCGGCGGATCGCGGCCTGATATCAGGGTCTAACGGTACTATCACGAAGCGGGTGCGCCCCACGGTGGGAGCACCCGAGCCACGACGTCGCCCCGCACCTGGAAGGCCCTGCTCCGATGACCTCCACCTCTGACTCCGCCCAGGGCACCGAGACCCCCGAGGCCGCCGATCCGAGCGTCCCCGATACCGGCGTCCCCGCCCAGGCCGTCGAGGTCACCGAGGCCGCCGAGGCTCTCTCCGGCGGCGAGCTGCTCGCGCACGGCGGTCATCGTCGTCAGCTACGACTCGGCGGCGCTGCTGAGCGCACGCTGGCGCGCGTGGCCGAGGACTCCCCGAGGCCCGCATCATCGTCGTCGACAACTACTCCACGCCCGCCGCCCGCGAAGAGCTGGTGGCGCTGGCCTCCTCGCGAGGGCTGGGAGGCGGTCCTGCCGGAGACGAACACCGGCTTCGGCGGCGGCATGAACCTGGGGGCGGCCCGGGGCGCGAGGCTCGGCGCCGACCTGCTGGTCCTGCTCAATCCCGACGCCGTCATCGCCCGGGCCGACCTCATCCGCCTGGCGGCCAGGGCGCACGCGGACCGGCTCGCCCTGGTAGCGCCGGTGCTCAAGGACTCCAGTGGCCGCATCGTCTCCGACGGGATCGTCGTGTGCCTGGCCGACGGCTCGATGCGCTCACGCCGCTCACCGCGCCCGATTCCCCCCGGCGGCACCCAGCCGTGGCTCTCGGGGGCCTGCCTGGCGCTGTCGGCGGACCTGTTCGAGGCCGCCGGCGCCTGGACGCGCGCTACTTCCTGTACTGGGAGGACGTGGACTTCTCGGCCCGGGTGCTGGCGGCCGGGGGCAGCCTGGCCCTGGTGCGCGACGCCGTGGCCGTCCACGATGAGGGCGGTACCCATTCCGAGGACGACCAGTCCGACCGCGCCAAGTCGGACATCTACTACTACTACAACGTGCGCAACCGGCTGCTGTACGCGGGGCTGCACCTGGATCGGGCCACGCAGCGCCGGTGGTGGCCACGGCGGGCCGGGCCGCCCGCGAGATCGTCCTGCGCGGCGGCAGGGCGCCAGCTCCTGAGTACTCGCCGCCCGCTCATCACGGCGGCGCAGGCCACCCGTGACGGGATGAGGCTCCTACGTGCCGCCCGCCGCGGCGAGCTGCCCGACGTCGACGTCCCCCTCATCCGCGACTGACTCAGCCGGAGCCGAGGCGTCCCGCCGCCGGCGCGGTGCCGACGGCGGAACGCCTCAGGCTGTCCGCCCGCCCTCACAGGGTAGTGGGCGCGCAGTTCCTCAGGGGCTCGTCGGGGACAGGGTCGGCGAGCGTCACGTCGAAGACGGTGCGCGCACCGGTCTCACCGCGGGCGGCCAGCCTCGCCACCGCGCGCGCCGTGGCGACCAGGACCGAGCCGGTGAACTCCGGGTTGGAGTCGAGCTGGAGCTCAGGCTCACGGTCTCAGCCACGCCCGCGGAGGTGTGCCCGCGGCGGATGACGGAGCCGCCGTGCGGGATCCCGGCGTGCTCGGCGGCCCAGCTCCTCGGCGGTGATGAAGGTGACAGTGGTGTCGTAGTCGGCGAAGTAGTTGGGCATCTCACGATCTCCCGCTCGATGCGGGCCCGGTCGGCACCCTCCTCGGCCACCACGTAGCAGTCTCGCGTGTGCATGGAACGGGTGGTCAGCTCGACGTCGTCGCCGGCCTTGACGGCGGCGACGGTGGCCTCCACCGGGCGGGTGTACTGCTTGGCGTCGAGGACGCCCTCGATGCGGCGCAGGGCATCAGAGTGCCCCTGGGAGACACCGGGCCCCAGAAGGTGGTGGTGGCGCCGTCGGGCAGGGACGGCCTCGCCCAGGACCCGCAGCATGGAGAACAGTCCCGGGTCCCAGCCGGCGGAGATCAGGGCGACATGGCCCGAGGCCTTGGCGGCGGCGTCGACGGCGGCGAAGTGCTCGGGGATGCGGGCGTGGGTGTCGAAGGAGTCGACCGTGTTGAACAGGGCCGCGGCGGCCGGGGTCTGCTCGATCAGGTCGGTGGCCGAGCCTCCGCAGTTCAGGCAGACGTCGACCTTGTCAGCCCAGGCGGCCATGTCGTCGACGTGGGCGACGGGCGCCCCCTGGGTGGTGACGCTGTCCGGGTCACGCCGGGTGAAGACGACGGCGACCTCCATGTCCGCGTTCTTGGTGATGGCCTGCTCGACACCGCGGCCGAGGTTGCCGTATCCGTTGATCGCTACCCTGATCATGGTTCCTCCTGGTGGGTTCTCACTACAGGATGATCCTAGGGACGCTCCGTGTTGCCTGCGTGTGACATGTCGGGGAGTGGCCGTCTGGCCGACAGGGCTACACGTGCCTGTCGGGATCAGGCGGTAGGTGCTCACATCTGCGCTGTCTCCTGACTTCTGAGACATGTGGGGTCATGACTTCTGAGACACTCGCTCGGGCGGGAGCCTTGGGCGGGCTGATGGTCCGGGAGGCGAGGGCGAAGCCGAAGGGAAGGGGGGCTGGAGTGTCGCTGGTGTCCATGGTGCTGACATCACGGGCGCACCGGCGCTTCACGACCGGAGAAACCGCAGTATTCCAACGATCCCCGATGGGTGCTTCGACGGCAGACTCGTTGATGTCAGCGCTGTGGACACCAGGGCCGCGCAGTAGTGAGTCCGGGGTTCTTTCCGCACAGCCCGGCGCCTCCACCACAGGCCCGCCCCCACCGCCCCCTGACCGCCGCCTGCGCAGGGTCCCAGTGGTCATGGTTTCGACGCCGGCTCCGCCCTCGAGTCTGCCCGAGTCGACCTACTCCACGAGGGTCGGGATCCACTGGCCAAGGGTTGTGCGTACTGCACGAAGGCCCCACCTACCTCAGTACCTCAACCCTCGACCAGTAACACCCACCCCTCGTGCAGTGCACCCAGACGACGCCGTCAGCCACCACAGTGACCGGGCCAGCCCCCTCCAACAGGCCGAAGCAGCAGCCCTCCCACCCGGCAGACCCACCCCACCGGTGTCGTGAGATGTCATGACATCCGAACCTCCCAGAAGCCATGAGCCAGCACAGTAGGTGCTCACGACGTCCTTGCCGCCTTGGCAGCGATGAAGGCGTCGAAGTCGAAGGGCTCCGCCTGTCCGCCCGCCCCAACGGATACGAGCGCCTCTTTTGGGTATCGCACTTGCCCGACATCCCCTCTCGGCACGCGAGCAGAACAGGGCGGGCCGGGAAGATCAGCTCTTCCCGGCCCGCCCCGTATGCGCGCTGCGCTCGACGGCGTCAGTGCTGCTTGATGGTGACCTTGTCGACCGACAGGGTGACGGTCTCCGGTCCGGCCGAGCCGGACATGTAGGTGGTCAGCCCCACGGTTCCGGCCTCATTGAGGGTCTTGTCGTTGTCAACGGCCTCGATCCCCCACTCGGCGGGCTCGGCGTCTCCGGCCCAGAGCTTGGTCTGGATGTTGGTCGACTCCGCGCCGTCAACCACCATGCGCAGGTGGAGCGGCTGACCGGCCGTGTAGGGCTGCTTCATGACGTAGGAGCCCAGGGAGGTCTCCTTGCCCTTGACCACGCGCGAGACCGTGACCACTGGGTTGCCGGCGCTGCCGATGCGGACCGTGGCCTGGTACTGACCGGCCTTGGTCGTGCGGGCGGCGTAGGAGATGAAGGCACCGTTACCGGTGGGCACCGCGTCCAGGGAGAAGTCCACGACGGCGTCGGTGGAGGTCGACTTGATCGGGTCGGAGATGATGGAGGCCGAGGAGCGCGGACCGGCCATGGCGATCCGGCCGCTGGTGCCATCGACGGAGAATGCCGCGGCGTTCCAGGTGGTCTTCCAGGCACCGCCGGCCTGAGCCTTGCCCCAGCCGCCGTTCACGCTGCGCTCGAAGGAGTCGTCCAGCAGGGCCTTGCCCTCGGGCTGCTTGCCCTTGTCCTTGCCGGCGTTGTCCTTGCCCTTGTCATCACCCTTGTCCGGCTCGACCTGCTTGCCGGTGGCGGCGGTGTAGTGCTCGGCGATCTGCCGCGCCGACAGCGGCGTGCTGTAGACGGCGGCCTCGTCGATGTCGGCCTGGATGTTGGTGTTGGAGGGCTGGCCGTTGACACCGCCGAGGGCGTCCCCGCCGATGCGCCAGTAACCGGAGTAGCTCTGACCCGCGGTCATGGCGGCGTCGAAGGCGGCGAGGTTGCCGTCCACGTAGAGCATGGCACCGGCGGTCGGGCTCATGGAGGCCACGATGTGGTGCCACTGCCCGTCGTTGTAGCTCTTAGGAGTGGTGATGGTGGTCAGCTTGCCCGGGTAGAGCATGAAGCTGAGCGTGCCGTCATTGCGCATGTACACCATGCGGTCACGGTTCCACGACTGGTTGGCCGCTGAGGCCGTAGCCCATGATCTCCCGCCCGAGGTCGAGGTCGTGCGGACCCACGCCTCCATGGAGAAGGTGGTGGGGGCCTGGGAGGCGACGCGCGTGGCGGCGTGCGACTTGTTCGTGGCGTCCGAGGTCAGGCCGAGCGAGCGCCCGAGCCCAGGACGGACCCGCTTCCGCGCTTGTATGCCTTGCCGCGAATCGTCAGGGTTGCGCTGGGCCACGAAGTCCTCGGCCTTGTCACCGCTGGTCTCGTCGAAGGACCAGTAGTGGGCGGCGCCGTCGGCCAGCACCCGGGCGCCGTACTTGCTCAGGCCCTGACCCTCAGCGGCCTTGACCGTCACCCAGTCCGAGACCGTGGAGGCCCCCACTGGTCGGTCACCTGGACCCGGTAGCGGTGCGTGCTCGGGTTCGACGACGTCAGTGGCGCTGAGGTCGGGGCGCTCCCAGAAGCCGGCGGTCGCCGTCTGGCTGGTAACCGGCTGACTGTTCATGTCGTCGCGGTAGACGTTGTAGGTCAGGGTCTTGTCATCCCGGTCCCAGTTGGCCTTGAAGGACAGGGAGACGACCCCGGCGCGCGGCGAGGTGCCGGAGACCTTGAAGGCACCGCCCTTGTCCATGGGTCCCCTGCTTGTTCGGGGCGATGTCACGGCGGGCGAAGCGCACCAGTCCCCTGCTGGGCGGTGCCATTGACGGCCAGGAACTCGCCGCCGTAGACGACGTACTTGTCGTTGCCCTCAACGGTCCAGGTCGCCTGGATGGCGCCGGAGATCTTTCCCGGCGTGAAGTCGGGATAAGTTGAGGTTCGTGGTGGCGTTCTGGCCTGCGTAGTTCTTGTAGCCCGCGACCTTGTTCTCCCCCACCGTTCCGGTGGCGGCGTTCGTGTAGGCCATCGCGTTGTGGTAGTGGTAGGAGACGTCCGGGAAGCCACCGATGTTGGAGCAGTCGTGGGAGTGGCTGGCGGCATAGACGACGTCACCGGCGGGCAGGACGTCATAGGAGTCGCCGTGGCATTCGGCCATGTAGTCGATGTCCCCGGTGACCCAGTTCAGACGCATGACGCCTTCGAAGGTGCCGAGCCGGGAGTAGCTCGCCGCGTACAGGCCGTGCTCGTCGGCCTTGACGCTCATGACGGAGGCCTCGGCGCCTGCGCCGTGGACCACGCTGGAGGCGTTGTTCTTGCGCAGGCTGCCGTCCTTCTCGAAGATGGCGATCCCGTGACCGGGCTTGTCGCTGCCCTCGACGGACTCGAAGGCGCCGCCGATGGCCACGGCCGAGCCGTCAACGGCTTCGACGATGCTGCGCACGTAGTAGTTGTCGATCTTCGGCGCGAAGCTGGTCAGCTGCTGGCTGCCCAGGTTGAGCGCTGCGACGCGCTGGCGGGCCGAGGAGTTGATCTGAGTGAAGGCCCCACCGATGTAGAGGGTCTGCCCGTCGGGGGAGACGCTCAGGGCCTTGACGCTGCCGTTGGCCGAGGCTCCCAGCGGAGCGCGCTGGCCGTCAGAGGGTCCTGACCGCTCCGACGCGCCAGGCGGTCTGGTTGTTCAGCGCGGTGAACTCCCGCCCAGATAGAGGGTCTGCCCGTCAGCGGAGGCGGCAATGGTGTTGATGGTGCCGTTGGTGGTGGGCGCCCAGTCGAGAATCTCGCCGGTGTTGATGTTGTAGGCCATCGCGTTGCTGCGCGGCGACTCGTTCTGGCCGGCAGGCGACCCTGCCGGCCTGACCGCGGAGAACTTCCCGACGGCGTAGACGATGTCCCCAACCACGACCTGGTCCCAGACAATGCCGTTGATCTCGGGCGGTGGGCAGGGGCGTCGGCGGAGACGGTGCTGGGAGTACCGGCGGCGCCGGCGGGGGCAGAGGGCCGGGTCCGCGGCGGCAGGGGAGGCCGGAGCGAGCGTGACGGCACCGAGGGGAACGAGCCGCGGCCAGCAGGCCGCTCAGGAGTCGGCGGGGAGCTTCACAGGTATTCCATTCAGAACATACTCAGATCACGGACACGCAACCTTACGAATGGCTGGTATTCCGCGCCCGACACGGGTGGACGGGCGCGCTTATCGTACACCGCCAACAACCTGCCCACCTCTGTTTTGGCGTACACCACAGAGCGGAACAATTCCGCCTGACACCGACCCCTCGTTCAAATCCCACCACTCCAGTCGTTTCAAGGATTCCGCAGCACTCATAAGTCCCCACGATCGGAACCACCTTCTGTATAGACGCGACTCAGGTTGCTTTCAGTGCCGGTTCACCCCATGTCACGACGAAGCAACGGTCAAGACCTCCGGCGGAGGCCTCCCGAGCGGTTCGCCGAGCACGCCAAGGCGCCGCCCGCCGCTCACTTTCGTGAGCAACGGACGGCGCTTGATACGGAACACGGAAGGGCGGTCAACACCCTCAGAGGACTCGTCCTGGGTCAGCCGGCAGACCCCGGAAGGTGGCGGCCCCACGGCCCGCCCCAGGTCCACGACGACCTTGACATTCCCTCGCCCATCCGCCGGGATGACGAAGGCTCGATTCACGGTCACCGTCTCACCGGCGGCGAGCTTGGCCGGTACCGCATCCGAGGCCGAGACGATCTCGGAGGCGGGAGGGTGCCAGCACCCTCGCCGTAGTTGACGGTGGTGGACAGCACGCTGGCCAGCGGCAGCTCCTGACTGGACCTGTTGGTCACCGTCACCGGGATCAGGACACCAGCGCCTCCCACTTCTCCGGGAGCGCTTGCGAAGTCCTTCGCCTGCATCTGCCCCTAGGGAGATCACCAGGTCCCCGTCAACGCGGACAGACTTGTCCAGGCCCACCTCGGGGTACTCATCCTTCGACAGGTCACCGGTCTCAACGGCCTTGGGGTCGATCGAGGAGGCGTCCGGGGTCGAGACGTCACCCGAGGGGGACGCAGGCGCCACCGTCGGCTTCGCGGTCTGGACCGTCGGTGTGGCGACATTCGAGGGGGCGGCCTGAGCGGAGGCCGAGCCGCTGGCAGAGGCTGCGGCGGAGGCGGAGGGACTGGCAGCGCTCTGAGACTTTCCGCCTCCGCAGGCGGCCAGCCCTAGGCCCAGCACCAGGACAGTGGGGAGGATCAGCATTCGAGTTCGTGACACGTGCCGAAGCGTACGACCTCCGCCGATCACTGCGTCACCCTCAGCGACCACTGAGTTGGGAAGCACACCCCCGCTGACGATAGAAACGGACGATTCGGGGGATACCCGCGGCGATCCGCTGACCCGACAGGCCTCATGGTCACCACCACCAGCCGCCGCCCTGGTTGTCGTCCCAGCCGGCCTGGTCCCAGTCGCCCTGGTCCCAGCCATCCTGGTCATCCCAGTCGTCCTGCTTCTTCTTGTTCTTCTTCTTGTCTTTCTTGTCCTGCTTGTCCTTGCCGTTGTCGCCGTCGTCGTTATTGCCGTTGTTGCCGTTGTTGCCGTTGTTGCCGTTGTCGGCATCCTCGTTACCGGGCTCAGCGGCGTTGACATCGCCACCGCTCATGGAGAAACGGACAAGGCCCTGCTGCTTGGTGCCGTTGACCGCGACGAACTCACCGCCGTAGACGAGGTACTGGCTGTTACCCTCAACGGTCCACACGGCCTGGTTCAGACCGCTGTACTCACCGATCTGGAACCCCGGCAGGGAAGCCGTTGTACTGCGTGGGGGCGGGCATTCCCGCATAGTCGCTGTAGCCACGAGCCGTGTTGGATCTCACGGTGCCCGTCGCCGTGCTGGAGAAAGCCCACAGCATGGTGGTAGACCCCTCCGTATCGGAACGGTCGGAAACCGCCGATGTTACTGCAGTCGTGGGTGTGACTGGCGATGTAGATGACGTCGTTGGTGGGCAGCACGTCGCAGGTGTCACCGTGACAGTCGGCCATGAGGTCGATGTCCCCGGTGGTCCAGCTGGCCCGGAACATTCCTCGAAGGTCCCTCTGGGAGTATCCGGTGCCGTACAGACCCCGAGAGTCCGACTTGAGGCTCATGATGCCGGAGTTCGAGCCCGCATTGCGGATGACGCTGGAGATGTTGGTGTTCCGTACAGAGCCGTCCTTCTCAGAACGGCGATCCCGTAGGCGTCGGAGGAGCCTCCCACCGAGGGTGAAGGAGCCACCGATCGCCACAGCGGGTTGTCAGTGGCTACCGTGATGGAACGAACCAGGGAGTCGTCGACCTGAGGGGGCGAAGCTGGTGACCTTGTTCGTCTTGAGATCCACGGCGCCGGCGCGCTGCCGCGCTGAGGAGTTGATCTGGGTGAAGGACCCCGCCAGGTACAGGGTCGAGCCGTCGGGAGAGAGCTCCAGGTCCATGACCGTCCCGTTGGCCGATGCCCCCAGCGGCTTGCGCTTGCCTGCAGCGTCCACTGCCGCCACCCGGTAGACCGTCTCATCATTGACAGAGGTGAAGTTGCCGCCGAGGTAGATGGTGGAGCCGTCGGCCGAGGCCCTCGACCGCATTGATCTTGCCGTTGACCTTGGGGGCCCAGTCCAGCAGCGCCCGGTGGTGATGTCGAAGGCCATGGCGTTGTACCGAGGCGACTCGTTCTCACCGGCATCGGCGCCGGAGGGGCGAGCGTTCTTGAACTCCCCGACGACGTAGACGGTAGTGCCCACCACCGCCTGGTCCAGAACGATGCCGTCCATCTGAGCAGTGGGTAGAGGCTGAGGGGAGGCAAGAGTGGTCTGCCCGGCAGCAGCGGCCGGGGCGCCACAACAGTGGGGCGACGAGCGCACCAAGGGCGAGGGGAGGGCGGTCAGAACCGCCCCCACACTGGAGACAGCGCGGGAAGGATGCACGAGTGCTCCGTTCTTAAGACGTGAGGGAACGTGGGTGGGTGGCGCAGTACGAACGGGGGCGGCCTCACCGCAGCGAGACCGGCGCCGGTCACGAGTATTACAGCGATAACGCTTTGATAACGACTCAAGGAGCCTTTGTTCCGCCCCTCATTGTGCAATCAGTCACTTCTCGAGCGAGGCGGCACCCTCCACCCGCTTTTCTCACAGATAGACTCTCATTAACCCGCAGTGAGTGCCACACCTGATTCTTGACTGGAATACTCAGCCCTTGCCCAGGTGGTGTGGACCAGTCGAACGCTATCCCTCCACCATAGTTCCGGCGCATCACCAGGGCGGCGCCCCACCGCACTCCCAGGCACCGGAGAAATGAACAGGACGACTCGTTCGGTGTCTACCTGCAGCACCTGCCTCTAGACTGCTGACCGGCTGTACCGGGCGGGTGCGAGGCCACCAGCCCGCAGGCGCCCCCACAGGAACCCGCGACCTCATGGGCGTGAGCCCGGCTCTTGGCCGCCTCGCCCGTCGTCTCTTCACCATCATCACCGTCACCACCCCATCACCTCATCGATGATCCTCCACCGTCGTCGTGACCGGTAGTCGCATCGAAGGGGATCATTGGTTCCATCCCTGAGCAGCTCCGCCGCCCTTTGAAAAGGACTCCGTTGACTGCTGTGAACCCGGACAGGGCTCCGTATCGCCATGATCGGGACGCGAGGGCGTCCCGCCCGCTACGGAGGTTTCGAGACCGCCATCGAGGAGGTCGGCCGGCGACTGGCCGACCGCGGTCACCAGGTCCTCGTCTACTGCCGCAACCCTGAGCCGGACACTCCGCTTCCCAACACCTACCTGGGGATGCGGCTGGTCGAGCTGCCCTCGGTGAAGAACCGCAGCCTGGAGACCCTGTCCCACACGGCCCTGTCAGTGGCTCACCTGCTGCGGCGCACCCACCCGGACGCGGCCTTCGTCTTCAACGCCGCGAACTCCCCCTTCCTGCCGGCCCTGCGCGCCGCACGCATTCCGGTGGCCACGCACGTCGACGGCCTGGAGTGGCGCCGCGGCAAGTGGGGCCCCACCGGCAAGCGCTACTACCGCGCCGCCGAGGCCCTGGCCGTGCGCTACTCCGACGCACTCATCGCCGACGCCCAGGGCATCGCCGACTACTACACCGAGGAGTTCAACGCCCCCACCGACCTTCTCGCCTACGGGGCGCCCCGCATCTCGGCGGACACCTCGCGCCTGGCCGAGCTGGACCTGAGCCCCAAGGGCTTCCACTTGGTGGTGGCCCGCTTCGAGGTGGAGAACCACGTCGATCGTCATCGTGGAGGGCTACGTGCGCTCCGGGGCCACGCTGCCGCTGGTCGTCGTCGGCTCGGCCCCCTACGCCGACGACTACACCGCCCGCATCGAGTCCCTGGCCGACAACCGCGTCCGCCTGCTCGGCGGCCTGTGGGACCAGGATCTGCTCGACGCCCTCTACTCCGGCGCATTGGTCTACTACCACGGCCACTCCGTGGGCGGCACGAACCCTTCCCTCCTGCGCGCCATCGGCGCAGGGGCCGCAGTGGACGCCTTCGACGTCTCCTTCAACCGCGAGGTCCTGGGCGAGGCCGGCCGCTACTGGACCACGCCCGAGGAGGTGGCCGCCCTGGTCGTCTCCGCCGAGTCCGACGTCGAGGCCCAGAGCGCACGCGGCGAGGAGTCCCGCAAGCGAGCGGCCCTCTACGACTGGGACGAGTGGCCTCCGGCTACGAGGGCCCTGGCCCGGCGCCTGGCCCTCGAGGGCCCCGTCCGCCAGCGCCCCTCGGGCGTCGCACCGGAAAGGCCGGCTGGTGAGCCGGGGCGGGGCGGCCGGCGCCCGCACCGGTGCCGTCCGAGTCCTCGTGGCCCACCCCTCCCCCGACCTGTACGGCTCGGACTGGCAGCTGGTGGAGACCATTCACGGACTCATCGAGACCGGCCACGAGGTCCTCGTGGCCCTGCCGCAGGACGGCCCCCTGGTGGCGGTGCTGCGCGACGCCGGTGCCCGCGTGGCCGTCATGCCCTTCACGGTCCTGCGCAAGGCCCTGCTGAGCCCCCACCGGCCTGGCGAAGCTGTCCGCTCAGGCCGCCCCCGAGGTCGCCCGCCTGCGGTCGGTCATCCGTGCCAGCCGCGCCGACGTGGTTCTCAGCAACACGGTGACGATCCCCTGGTGGCCGGTGGCCGCGAGCGCGGCCGGCGATGCCGGTACTAGCCCACGTGCATGAGGCCGAGGACACCCAGCGCCGGATCATCCGCGCCGGGCTCAACGCCCCGCTGCTGGCGGCCTCCCGGATCGTGGCGAACTCCGGGGCGGCCCGCGACGCGCTCCTGGATGCTCAGCCGCGACTGGCCTCGCGCACGGAGGTGGTCCACAACGGGGTCGCCGGGCCGGACCAGCCCTGGAGCCCCTGCGCCCCAGGCAAGCCGGGGACTCCTTCCGTATCGCCATGGTGGGGCGCCTGTCCCCGCGCAAGGGCGTGAGACGTGGCTCTCGACGCCGTCGGGCTGCTGCGCCGCTCGGGGTGGATGCCTCCTTAAGCGTGTGCGGCTCGGTCTTCCCGGGCTACGAGGTGGTACGAGGCCGAGCTGCGTGAGCGCGCCGGTCAGGAGGACCTGGAGGGCACGTCGAGCTGCTGGGTTACGTGCACCCCACCTGGCCGGTGCTGGAGGCCGCCGACGCCGTTGTCGTGCCCTCCCGGGCCGAGCCCTTCGGGAACACGGCCGTCGAGGCGATGCACGCGGCCCGGCCGCTGGTGGCCTCCCGGGTTCAGGGGCCTGGCCGGTCGTCACCGACTCGGTGACTGGTCTGCTCGTGCCCGCTGACGACGCGCAGGCCCTGGCTGATGCCCTCGGGATCCCTGGCGGCCAACCCGGCCCTTGGCGGCCCGGCTCGCCGAGCAGGGGTGAGCGCGAGGCCGCCGAGCGCTTCTCCGTGGCCGGGTACCGCGCCACGATGACGCGGATCATCGACGAGCTCGTCAGGCCCTGAGGCCCTGGTCCGCCGGGTCGGGCGGGAGCACCCCTCCCGCCCGACCCCGCCGGCAGGCGTCCTGCTGATTGAACGACCAGTGGGCCGTCAGCGCTGGGCGGGGCGCAGCGGGTCTCGGCCAGCCCCAGGGAGAGGCTGAACTCGCCGTCGAGCGGCTGGTCGGGCCGCTCGAAGGGACGACGCCGTCCACAGGAAGACGGCCATCTCCACGAAGCTGGAGAAGGAGGCCCCTGATGAGGTGCTGGAGCTGGCCAGCAGGTAGAGGTCGACCAGGCCCGAGCGCACGCCTTTGACGGTGTTGTACCCGCCCTTGTCGGTCAGGAAAGACGCAGCCGTCGAACTCACCGGCCAGCTGCTCCTGGGCCTCGGGAGTGTCGCAGGACAGGAAGAAGGGGACGTCGGGGTGGTCGGCACGGATCTGGCGCATCCGGTTGGCGAACCACTCCACCGGGGAGGACTCGATGGTCTTGGCGTGGGAGACCGCGTGGGTGCGTACCTGGATGCCGACGTAAGGGCGTCCCGCAGGTGGGCGTCGTAGAGGGAGCGGACCTCGTCGGCGATCTCGTCAACCAGGGGTGAGCTCGCGCAGCCGCTCGGTCCAGGGCGCGGCCCGGCGGGCGCCGTCCCTCCGCGGCGCCCCCTTCCAGGCCGGGTCCTCCCGGGTGACGGGCAGGCCGTGGAGTGGATCTGCCACAGGTGGCGACGGCGCAGGTCGGTAGTGATCCGGACGCCCTTGGGCTGGCGGTATCGGGCCACGGGGAGGAGCGCCCGGGAGGTCAGGCGCGATACGGGGCTGCCCCCTTCGAAGCGCCACAGCTCATCCATCCGGGGGCCGAAGTACTCATCGGTGCTCCACACGTAGTAAAGGTCGCGGTCCTCGACCCGAGCGAGCTCCTGGGCGGATAACAGCGCGCGCACGGTTTCCCAGCCCGTCCTTGCGTCCCGTATAGACCAGTAGCGCCTTGCGGCCGGTTAGCAGAGCCATAGGATTCCTTAACAGATATGAGGGAGATTGGATGGAGATCCCAGCGGGAGTGCCGGTGATCGGTTCACCGCAGCCCGTCACGGGCCGGCCTCACCACACCCGACGAGGCCGACGGCGGCGAGGGTCTACTGGAGGTCGTTACGCAGGTCTCGGTACCACTTGGGCAGGGCCAGCACCACGTGTCCCGCTGTGGCCAGGGCATGATGCCGTACACCCACAGGAAGACCGCTGGGCGCGAAGCGGGTCATGAGCACAAGCACATGAGCCCGTGGTCCGTGGGAGCCGACAGGACCGACTTGAGAATGCCGGGGCGGGACTCATCATGGCCAAAGGCGTTCCACCGTGATAACGCGCTGATACGTCGGGATATAACTGAAGAGTGAGTATTCTGAACCGCTCGAAAGCCAGCGGAATAAGCAGGACCGGGGACGGTAATTCTGTAAAACGGAACAGTGAGATCGCAATGGCCCCGTGATTGTCGGAGCTTGATAACGTCGGCGACGTGATCCGGCCATTCACCAGCTTTGGAACCACCGTTGCGTAATCTCGCCAGCTGCCCGTCAGCGGCGTCGAGAGCGTGTCCGAACGCGAGCAGCAGGGGCGGTGGCGACGGCGGACACGACTGTGGGACGCCACAGGGCGATGAGAGCGATGCCACTGTGAGGTGCACAGTGCCGACAGGACCGTCACCTGGTCCGGGGTCGCACCCAGCCGGTGAGCGATCGCGGCCAGGGACCCGGCCCTGCGGGGCGGTTGATGATACGGGAGTAGAGGGGGCACCGGCAGCGGACTTCTGAGCCCGGGACAGGGCCCTGATGTTCTCGGCGATGGTGGGGAACCAGCAGGGGGCTCGCGAGGCTTCTCTGCAGGCGGGGCCCGGGGAACCCGGGCCGGGTGTTGGACAGATGAGGAACGGCGAGAGGAGGAGTCGGGGGACGTCGAGGCAGCGGTCGAGCGTCGGGGCACGGCGTCGGCTCCCAGGCTGCATGAGCCGGCTCAGCACCGGCGGCCGACAAGGAGGGATCACCGCTGCGCCCGGCTCTCGACGACGCCTGGCCACGTCCCGCGCACCCACCAGGCATGCGAGGATCTGGCACAGGACCACCGAGATCACCGGCCCAGGATGGGCCCCGGCGGCGTCGAGAAGGGCCCAATGAGGGCCCAGGAGATGGCGAGGTTCATCGGCACCAGGATGAGCACCGGGACGACCTGGAACGCAGGCCGCGCGGGTCGGTCATGTACATGCCCAGCGGCTGCTTGCCGGCCTCGACGGCGACATAGGCAGCGAGGCCCACGAGCGCGGCCGGCAGGACGACCTTGCCGTGGGACATGACTCGGGCGGCCCAGGGTGATGGCCACCAGGGCCCAGGGCCAGGAGAAACCGCCCCACTGAAGGCGATGGCCGGCGGAAGGGGCTCTCGATGCGCTTATCGGCCCGGGCGGCGAGCATGAGCCACATGGCGACGCCAGCCGCCATGACCGTCTGAGTGAGCATGTTGAACAGGTTGTTGGCCAGGATGTGACTCGGCCAGGGGCCTGCGACTGCCCAGGTGGGACAGGAGGGCTGATCGGTCTGGAAGGCGATCCGGATGACCGAGGGACTGCAGCAGCTGGGGACCCGCCGTGTTGACGATGCGCACGCCGCACGCTGCGCAGCCGAGGCACGTCCTCAGGGCGCCCGTGAACGGGGACGGGTGGCGCGCCAGGCGACGACGATGCAGATCACCGACACCAGGGCGTTGGCGATGTGGGGAGTAGATGGACACGGCGTTGCCGCGCCCCAGCCCGGTGACGATGGCCAGCAGCAGGAAGCAGGGACATAGCCGGGGAGACGACCCTGACTGATGACCTGGGTGGTGGGCGCCCCAGGCCGATGATGACCCGTTGCCCCACGGACGGCGGCAGGGGCCGCGGCGTAGATGATGAGGCAGACGGTGGCAGTGAGTCCGCCGCCCTCCATGAGCTTGCCCCCAGCAGCCCGGGCCCAGGCGCCCAGCAGCAGGGATGACGATGCCGACGGTGCTGATGACCAGGGCGGAGCCGGCAGCACGCGGACGGCGGTGGTGATCGTGCGCCGCACGGTCGAAGTCGTGGGCCGGGTCGGTCGAGCTCGCCACCGTGTTGAGGATGACCGCGCCGATGCCCAGGTCGGTGTGAAGGGCATGAGGGTGGGAAGGTGGCCAGCAGACCGTACTGAGCGAGGCGTCGGCCCCGAAGTGTCGAATGATGAGACTGGTGACCGGGCCGAAGAGCCGAGACCCCATGACCACCACCTTGTACGGCTGTGGTTCCCTACAGATGACCAGCTGGCGCCCGACGACGACCCCGCTGAGGACCCCGCCGAGCCGCCGCAACAGCGAAAGGACGCGAGGCGCGCGACGGGACGGCCCCATCACTCACCTCAACCCCGAGAGGCTTGCGGCGCCTGAGACCATCCGCAGATCGCCCCGCACTCAGCGGCACCTCCGGGACACCGCCGGCGGTGGTTGCCCCCGGCCGGCTCAGGCCGACCGGGGCGCCGAAGAACTCGACTGGGTCACGTAGCACTCCTGATGTTGTGGAAGGTCAGCAATCCGGCATCGGAAAGACGTCGAACAGGGCGAGAGTAGACGCATCAGGACCGGCGACCTGGTATCTTTTTGTTTATCGTCTTGTGACATAGACGGCCCTCACCCACCCCCTTGGCACAACTCCAGCAAACCGGCTGACTGCAACAACGCCGCCTGCTGGAAAGAACCCTGAAAGGTCCCTCAGAGGCGCATTGACACCTCCATATCGTTGTGCACCTGTAACATACAGACATCTCAGAAACCTCTCGACTCCTCATCTTGCCCTGCGATCTTGGCCACTTCCACAAATAACGTCCATAAGACTTGGTAGCATTCTAAAAACGCGCTGCTGTTCACGACGTCCCGTCAGCACTAGCTCGACCAGTTGTGCCCACCCACGATCATCCTGCGGGAGTCCACCTTGTCTAGTTCGACCCTGACACTGCCCCAGCGCGAGCGCTAGCCGGCGTCCCTCGACAGCAGCAGCCGACGCCACCTCCCCCACCGCTCCGCGCGCAGTCCTTGGGCACGCACGCGCCACGACCTCGTCATCTGGCTCAGTCCTGTCCGACCTCTTCGCCGTCGCCGTCCCCTTCTGGCTCGGCCTGCTGGGCGACCACCTGCCACTGGTCTGGTCCGCGACCACCGTGGGCATCACGATGGTGCTCATCGCCTGGTTTCCTGGGCGCTCTGGGCATCGACGCCGTCGGCAGAGCCAGCCGGCCCCGGTACGAGGCCGCTTCGTCGCCGCAGCCGCCGTGAGCCTCCAGTGGCCGCTGCTGGCCAGACCTGTCCGGAGTCGCCCGGACCACCCTGCTGGCCACTCTGGCGGTTCCAGCTCCCCTGGCCGTCACCGGACGCTCCATCGAGGCCGGCTGGCTGCTGCCGCCGTCTCGAGGGGCACGCCCTGCGTCGCACCCTCATCGTTATGGGCTCCAGGCTCCCAGCCCATGCTCACCCAGTTGCGCCGCCACCCATGGACGGCTTCCTCATCGTGGGCTACCTGTCACTCCGGGCAGGGACCGCGCCCTTCCACTCAGCCGAGCCCGTGCGCAGCCCCAGCACATCGCCCAGACCCGCACGCCGAGCGCATCGACGCCGTCATGACGGTCGGCTCGGTCATCCCCGAGGACCTGGTTACCCTCATGCGCGGTCTGGAGGGCACCCAGGTGCGCCTCGTCGTCGCCCCGGGCTGCAGGACGTCGTGCCCGGGCGTATGCGAGCCCTGACCGTGACGAACAGCTGGACCGGTCTCATCGCACGTCAAGACCCGCCGCACGCAGTGCCGAGGCAAAGGCCCTGTTCGACCGCCTCGCCGGCGCCATCGGGCTGGCTCATCTCGCCGCTGCTGGCGAGCCACCGCGCTCGCCATCCGCCTCGACTCCCCCGGTCCGGTCTTCACAGACCCGCGTCGGCCAGGACGGCAAACCCCTTCACCATGTGGAAGTTCCGCTCCATGTACATCGACTCCGACGCGCGCCGCGCCTCGGTGGTCAGAGCCGGCGGCGACGCCGCGTAACGAGTCATGTTCAAGGACCGTCAGGACCCGCGCATCACCCGCGTGGGCCGCTGGATCCGCCGCCTGTCGATCGACGAGCTCCCCAGCTCATCAACGTCGTGCGCGGGGACGCGAGGCCTGGTGGGGCCCCGCCCGCACTTCCCGTCGAGGTCGCCAAGCCCGACGCCGAGCGCTGCGTCGTCTTCTGGTCAGCCCGGGCTGACCGGCCTGTAGCAGATCTCCGGACAGCTCGGACCTGTCCTGGGCCTCGACCGTGGCCCTGGACCGTCACTACGTGGAGAACCGGGCCGGAGCCTGGACGCCAAGATCTTCGCCGGAACGCTGCGCGCGGTTATCGGCGGAAAGGGAGCCTACTGATGATCACCGGCTACGTCCCCGGCGGCTTCGACATGCTGCACGTGGGGCACCTCAACATCCTCACCGAGGCGGCCAAGCGCTGCGACCACCTCATCGCGGGGGTCGCCACCGACGAGTCGCTGGAGCGGATGAAGGGCGCAGCCCCATCGTGCCCCTGGCCGAGCGCATGGCCATGGTGGCCGCCCTGCGCATGGTGGACTCCGTGGTCCCCTGACTACGACCAGGGACAAGCGCCTGGCGCTGGGAGCGCTCCCCTTCGACGTGCTGTTCAAGGGCACGGACTGGAAGGGACCGACAAAGGGCCGCCGTCTGGAGGCCGAGATGGCCGAGGTCAGGGCCTCGGTGATCTATCTGCCCTACACACCCACCACCTCCTCGACGATGCTGCGACGCACCCTCGTCCAGGAGGTCGCATCCCGTAGTCCTCAAGAGGCCCAGTGACCACTTCACGCAACGACTTCGAGACGCCCGACACCCCGTCGAGCAGTATCGACTCGCCGCAACCACCTCCGGTGCCGGTGACGGCGGAAGCAACCGATCCGACTCCGGCACCGCTCAGACCGAAGCGTCCACCGCGGACCGTCCCGGTCTGCTCACCCGCGCCGCCGGCGCCCTGCGCCCCGGCGACGGAGCGGGACTCCCGATCCGACGACGTTCAGGACGTCGGCTCGAGACTGACCTCCGGCACCACCACCTCCCGACTGGCCGCGACCTTCGCATCCCCCAGTCGCGCGCGCCCAGCGCGATGCGACTGCCTGGCGCCTGTCGACGCAGCCGCCGTCGTATGCGTCACCGCCCTGGGAACGGCCGCCTGGCTCCCACGAGGGCGTGGCCCGAGCCGACCTGCACCTCAACGACGGCGGCGTGTGGGTCACCTCACCTCCAAGCACCTGGTGGCCCGCCTCAGCTACCCCTCCCGCGAGGGTCGACGGCGCGATCCGCACCTCCTCATCCTCCTTCGACGTCACCCAGAACGCCGAGACATCCTGGTCTCCCGACTCCGGCGACGCCTCCGTCTCCTCGGTCGATCCCTCCCAGGTCGCCTTCTCCGGGGCACCCAGCTCACCAAGGGCGTGACCATCGCGGGGCGGGGACCGGGTCATGGCGGTCGACAGGTTCAGGGCACCATCCGCGCCGCCAAGGCCAGGAGGCCGGCTCGCTGGCCGCAGCCGCCCCCGTGGTCACCGGCATGCCCGACGTCGTGGCCGCCATCGGCAGGGACGGTGCCATCCACGCCGTCTCAGCCACTAGCAAGTCGCTGGTCTCCCTGGAGACCAGCGACAAGAGCTGAAGGAGGCCACAAACACCTCCCTGAAAGCTGACCGCCGGGACCGATCCTAGCCATCACCGCCGTCGGCGACCAGCCTGTGGTCCTGGGCGCGGCACCGGCATCCTCCACCTGCCCGAGGGCAAGTCCGTCAGCCTGGGGACCTCCGGCCTGGTGCTCCAGCAGCCCGGCCCCGAGGCGGACTCGGTCCTGGTCGCCTCCCGCAATGGGCTCATCTCCGTCCCCATGGACGGGGCACTCAGAACGCCGTCGGCCAGAGGGGCTCCGCCCCGGAGGACGTGCCCGCCCAGCCGGTGCGCCTGGGCAGAGTGCGTCTACGCGGCCTGGTCCGGCTCGGGCCAGTTCGTGCGCAGCTGTCGGGACTGTTCGGCGGCGGCACCGGCACCGCCCACGACGACAAGCTCGCCTCCTCCTCCCGCCCCGATCTTCCGGGTCAACCGCGACGCCATCGTGCTCAACGACCTGGACACGGGCTCGGTGTGGCTACCCAACGAGGACCTCGTCCTCATCGACGACTGGACGGACAAGACCGCCCAGACCGACGACAACGCCGATCAGAAGGACGACTCGGCCAACACCTCGGACTCCCAGACCCCGCCGGAGCGGACCGAGGAGAACCATCCCCCCAAGGCGGCCGACGACAGCTTCGGCGTGCGCCCGGGCCGCTCCGCGCTCCTGCCGGTGCTGGCCAACGACTCCGATCCCGACGGTGACGTCCTCACCGCCACTCCCCAGGACAACGGCGGGTCGCTCAAGGCCACCAGGCCCGGGGCGGACTGGCTCTGCGGATGGACATCCCGGACAACGCCTCCGGCAACTTCTCCGTGCCCTACACGGCCGACGACGGCCGCGGGATGAGCGACTCCGCCGTCGCCACCGTTGACGTCCACGGCTGGGACGTCAACGCGGCGCCCCGAAGCAGATCACCACCCCCACCCTCACCGTCGCCGAGAAGGCCTCCGGCTCCCTGGACGTGCTGGGCCACTGGCTGGACCCCGACGGGGACGACCTCTACCTGGTCTCCGCCCAGGGCGAGGGCCTGGACACCAAGGTCTCCAACGAGGGCACCGTCACGGTGCGCGAGCTGGGCGCCGGCACCGGCACCCGCGACCTGACCGTCACCGTCTCCGACGGCCGGGAGACCACCTCCGGCGTGGTCAGGTCGACGATGCAGCCGGCCCGATCGGCCAAACCGATCGCCAACGCCGACCACGTGCGCGTCGTCGCCGGCTCAAGACCGTCGTCTCGCCCTGGACAACGACACCTCCTCCGGAGACCCCTGCGCCTGGCCGCGGTGCAGGAGGCCCCGGCGGAACCTCGATCAGCATCGACCAGCAGGGCCGGTGTCTTCACCTTCTCCACTGAGGCCAACGCGGCCCAGACCTACTACCTCACCTGCGACGTCATGGACGGGGCCAGCACGACCCAGGGCATCGTGCGCGTGGACGTCACACCCAGGCCGACGCCAGCGTGCCTCCCGGGTCGAGAACGACACCGCCCTGCTGCGCAACGGCGGCTCGACGACCATCGCCCCGCTCACCAACGACTTCGAGCCCTCCGAGGATCCTGGTCCTGCAGTCGGTCAAGACCCCGCCGGACTCCGGGGTCACCGTCACGGTCGTGGACCACTCCTGCTGCAGATCAGCGCGGCCAGCACCGTCCCGGCCAACCTGACGGTGGAGTACACGGTCACCAACGGCACCTCCAGCGCCACCGGGAAGGTGTCCATCGTCCCGGTGACGTCCAGCCCCAGCCGCGGTGGTCACCATGACACCGCCGTCGTGCGAGGCCGGCGACGTCGTCACCGTGCCGGTTCTGGACAACGACTCCTCCCCGCCGGTCTCAACCTGTCGGTGAGACTCCCAGGTGAGCCTGGTGGGCGACGAGCTGGGCACCGCCTGGGTCAGCGAGGGCACCGTCCGCTTCCGCGCCGGCAACCAGCCCGGCCGCACCTCTACGCCTACACGGCCCAGGACGACCAGGGGCCAGACCGCCTCGGGCATTCTCACCGTGGAGGTGCGCCCAGGACGCCGAGCACAACTCCGCGCCCTCACCGCGCAACCTGGAGGCCCGCACCCTGGCCGGCTCGGCCACGAACATCACCGTGCCGCTGGACGGCATCAGATCCCGACGGCGACTCGGTGAGCCTCGTGAGGCCTCAACCAGGCCCCTCGCGAGGCTCAGTGGAGATCAACTCCTCGTGGCTGGCCACACGCCCTCCGAGGAGCCACCGGCACCGACACCTTCACCTACGTCGTCGAGGACCGATTCGGGGCTCAGGGCCACCGGCACGGTCCGGGTGGGCGTCGCCCAGGCCTCGCCCCTCAACGTGGCCCGGTGGCCACCGACGACCTGGTCGTGGCCATGGCCCGGACGCACCGTGGCCGTGGACGTGCTGTCCAACGACCTGGACACCGACGGCGACAGTCTCTCCCTGGAAGGCGACCCGGTCTCCTCCGACCTCCCTGGGCGTGTCCACCCGCGCCGGCCGCCTGGTGCTCGACCTGCCGGAGAGGGCAACCACTCGGTCACCTACACCGTCTCCGACGGACTGGCGGCACCGACACCGGCACCGTCACCGTCCAGGTCTCGAACAACGCACCCTGGCCCAACCCGGTAGGCGTGGACGACTACGTCACCGTCGACCAGGTCGACGCCAACAGCAGGTCACCGTCGGTCCTGGACAACGACAAGGACACCGACGGCTCGCCGTGGGACCTCAGCTGTCCTCCTCCGACCCCCGACGTCGAGGTGGGCAGGACTCCCTGAGCCTGACGGTGGGCGAGACCCAGCGGCTCGTGCTCCTACGATCACCGACGCCGACGGGCTGACCGGCCACGCCGTCGTCGTGGTGCCGGCCCGCTCGGCCCTGCGGCCCCGCATCAACCCTCGGCCGTGCCCGCCCGGTGCTGGCGGACAAGACCACCGACATCAGCCTGTCCTCCTACATCCTCACCCGAGAGGGCACCAAGCCCGTCATCTCGGACACCTCCTCCATCCACATGGCCAGGGGCACCAAGGACGCCAAGGTCGCCTCAGGCGGGTCCCGCTGTCCTTCACCCCGACTCGGGCTTCACCGGGCAGACCTCGGTGACCTTCACCGTGGCCGACGGCACCGGTTCCGGACGCCCTGAGCTCGACGCTCCGCTGCCGATCATCGTGGGTCCTCGACGAACCGACCGCCGACCTTCACCCCACCGAGGTGACGGTGGCCCCGGCGAGAGCCGTGACGGCAATCTGGCAGCCATGCCACCGACTGACCCGAGTGACAAGCTCTCGCTTCCAGGCCGGTCCCGCCCCGCGAGCGTTCGAGATCTCCTGAGCGGCTCGACGCTTTGTCCGTCAAGGCCTCCGACAAGACCGCCGAGGGCACCGCAGGCTCCATCCCGATCACGGTCTCCGACGGCGTCAACCGCCGGTGAGCGCCTCCCCTGCCCGTGCGGGTCAGCGCCTCAACAAGCCCCGCATGACCACGGCCCCGATCAACCTGGGTCCCGCAACGGCGAGGCGGTCAGCACCGACGTGTCCAGGCGGTGAGCAGCCTTCCCGGACAAGCCGATCACCCTGTCCGGCACCCCGACGATCACCTCCGGCCAGGGCTCGATCAGCGCCTCAGGGAACCACCGTGACGATCACCCCCAACAGCGGGTTCCACGGCACCATCACCGCGCAGTACAAGGTGCTGGACTCCACCGGCTCGGGTCCCGGGCCGTCACCGGCACCATCACCGTGCGGGTCGGTGGGTGGCCCCGCCGCCCCTCGGGGTGAGCGTGTCCCGTGGAGCGCCGACTCGGCACCGCGTGTCCTGGTCGACGGCTCCGCCAACGGCTCCCCATCACCGGCTACAAGGTCGGTGTCAACGGCACCGAGCAGTCCTGCTCGACCTCGAACTGCCTCATCAGCGGCCTGACGCCCGGTCAGACTGCAGCATCGGGTCGTGGCCACCAACAAGTACGGCGACTCCGAGGCCGCGACGGTGTCCTACCAGCACAGCGCCACCGCTAAGACCCGGCTGCGCCCGCAGACAACCGGCTCGGGCAGGGTCACCGCCACCTGGACCGGGTGGACGACCCCCTTCGGGGGCACGACGACCTCATGACGTGCGCCTGTCGGACGGCATGCGCAGACAGGGCGTCTCCGGGGAGCTCGGCCTCCTTCGACGTCGCCCCGGGACGCGCCTACCACCGCTCAGGTGCGCGCCAGGTCCAGCCAGGGGACGGTCTCAGGTGGTCCTCCCCGTCCAACTCCGGTGACGCCCTACGGCGAGCCCGGCACCCCAGGACTCCGTCATCACCCCTCAACAGGGGACACAGTCACCATCGGCTGGCAAGCCGCTAACGGCAACAGCGGCCCCGTGAGCTACAGCTGCACTGCTCCAACGGGCACACCAGCGACTCCAAGAACGTGGGAGCCCACCTCCATCACGGTCTCGGTCCGCGCGGACCTGGACCTTCTGGGTCGAGGCCGACAACGGTCACGGCACCAAGACCTCGGGCCAGGCCAGCTACGCCTACAAGCCGACCCGCTGACGCCGTCGACCCCGGCCGTCAAGGGCCACCGGCAACAGCGGCGAGCTGTCCGTGAGTGCTCTCACCCGCGCCGGCAACGGCTGGAGCGTGGGCGAGCTGACGGTGGAGTACTCCGTCGATCAGGTCACCTGGACCAGCTCCTCGACCATCCGAGGGACTGACCGACGGGCATGCCCTACCGTCTGACGCCCGCACCAACGGCGGCGGCCAGTACTCCGACGTCGTCGCCTCCCTCACCGGTGGCGCCCTACGGCCCGCCGTCAGCTCCCTCGGTCAGCTGTGAGCTCACCGGCAAGAAGCAGAAGGTCTCCTGCTCCTGGGAACCCCGGGGCCAACAGCGGCGCCGGCGCCGAGTACATGAGCAGACCGACGACGGCGGCAAGTCCGTGGAGAACGTCGAGATCGGCGACACCTATGACGGCAAGCTCAAGCGCGGTGAGTCGCTCACCTGGTGCGTGCGGGCCCGGACCAACGCCGGTACCTCCGAGTGGGGCTGCGACACCGTCACCCGGCCGTCCAAGCACGACAACGATGACGACGATGATGACGCTGACAAGAAGCAGGCCTACCCGGTCGGCACTGAGCAGCAGTTCTACGTGGACTACACGCAGAGGTGCCACCCTTCGGCCTGGGGCACCTGCTACCAGATGGTCTTCGACATCTCCGGAAACCCCAACAGCACCGTGTCCTGCGGCTACTGGTACTGGGACACCTGGAACTGGCAGCCCGCCTGGAACGAGGAGGAGATCGCTCTCGACAAGAACGGCTACGCCCGACACACGTTCCCGCACAGGACGCCGAACTGGGACCAGACCATCACCTGCACCCAGCAATAACCGGTTCATTAACCGGATCGATGCCCAGCACGCAACAAGTCACACACCCACCTCTCTCCACCCGAAGGATCATTGATTCCATGCCGATGACTCCCGAGAACGCGACATGGTTCGCTGACGCCTTCTCCACCATTGTCAACAACGTCGGTCAGGCGCTGCTCGACAAGGAAGACGTGATCAAGCTGGCCCTGACCACCATGCTCTCCGAGGGCCACCTCCTGCTCGAGGACGCCCCCGGCACCGGCAAGACGGCCTGGCCCGGGCCCTGGCGGCCTCGGTGCAGGACGCACTCGCGCATCCAGTTCACCCCCGACCTGCTTCCCAGTGACATCACGGGTGTGACGATCTACGACCAGAAGACCGGCACCTGGGACTTCCACGCCGGCCCGATCTTCTCCTCCATCGTCCTGGCCGATGAGATCAACCGGGCCAGCCCCAAGACCCAGTCCGCCCTCCTGGAGGTCATGGAGGAGTCCCAGGTGACCGTCGACGGCGTGCGTCATACGACCGAGCGCCTTCATGGTCATCGCCACCCAGAACCCCCATCGAGCAGGCCGGCACCCTACCGCCTGCCCGAGGCCCAGCTCGACCGCTTCCTCATGAAGACCTCCGTGGGCTACCCCAACCGGGAGGCGCTCACCCGGATCCTGTCCAGCTCGGCCCACCCGGACCGCTCCAAGAGCCTGTCCGCGGTCGTAGCCTCCTCCGTGGTGGCCTCCATGGCCGACCTGGCCGCGGAGAACCACATCGAGAACTCGGTACTGGACTACATCGGAGCGCTGGTGGAGGCCACGCGTGCAGCCGACGAGACCCGCATGGGCGTGTCCACCCGTGGCGCCATCGGCATGGCTCGGGCCGCCCGGGTGTGAGCGGCCTCCAGGGACGCAGCTACGTCCTGCCCGACGACGTCAAGGACCTCGCCGAGAGTCGTGTGGGCCCCACCGCCTGGTCATGGACCCCGACGCCGAGTTCACCGGCGCCACCGCCTCGGCGTCATCACCGCCGCCCTGGCCCAGGTCCCCGCCCCCACGACCCGCGACTGAACCGCATGACGCCTCAGACGACGTCAGAAACCTGCCCGCCAGGCCCGTCCGGGCTCGGCGGGCCGAGTCAGCGCATCCACCTCCTCCGCCGCGGCCCCGACATCCTCGGGGACGCCGGCGTCCGCGCAGTCCGCGTCGTCGGCCGCGTCGTCGACCTCCGCGAGCGAGGCCCTGAGCGCCAGGCCCTCGCGGTCCCGGCTGACCGCACTGGCCGCGGCGGCGCTGCGGCCACTGCGCTGGCTGATGCACACCGTGACCCCGATCGGATGGGGCAGCCTGGTGCTGCTGGCGGCGTGCGGACTGACCGGGGCCGTCATGTGGGCTGGCAGGAGGCGTGGGCGCCGCGGCCGCCGTCGGCATCGTCGCGGTGAGCGCCTGGCTGTGGCTCATCCCCCGCCGCGGCTACTCGGTCAACCACAACCTCCTCGAGTCCCGGGTCACCGTGGGCGACCACGCCCTCATCCGCCTGACCGTCACCAACCCCCGCACCCGGCCGCTGCTTCCCTCGCGCATGGAGATGCCGGTGGGGCCGGGGCGCGCCGTCTTCGTCGTGCCGACCCTGACCCCCGGGGCCGTCCACGAGCGCGGCTTCGTCCTACCCACGCAGCGCCGCGGCATCGTCACCGTCGGCCCGGTCCTGGCGGTCCAGCGCGATCCGGTGGGGCTGCTTCAGCGCGAGCGCTCCCTAAGCACCCCGCAGCACATCCACATCCACCCGCGCACCGTGCGCCTGGGCACGGTCCTGCACGGCGTCCTGCGGGACATCGAGGGCGCCGTCACCCAGGACCTGTCCAGCTCCGACGTCGCCTTCCACGCCCTGCGCGAGTACGTCCCCGGCGATGACCGACGCAACGTCCACTGGCGCACCACCGCGCGCACCGGCCGGCTCATGGTGCGTCAGTTCGAGGAGACCCGCCGCTCCAGCCTGCTCGTCCTGCTGTCCACCCGCCACGACGACTACGCCGGTGAGGAGGACTTCGAGACCGCGGTGTCCATCGCCTGCTCACTGGCCATGGACGCGATCCAGGACGGGCGCGAGGTCCGCTTCATCACCCAGATCGGGGCCCTGCCCACCTCCTCCGCCCTGCGGATGCTGGACACGTCCTGCCTGCTGAGCACCGGTGAGGACGACTTCGGCCGTGACCTCCTGGTGCGACACGCCTGCACGGCGCACCCCGATGCCTCTATCGTCGTCCTCGTCACCGGCCAGCAGGTCGACCGCGCCGTGCTGGCCCGGGCCCGCGGCTTCGCCCCGCTTCCCATGGTGACCGTTGCCCTGCGCGCCGGCCAGCGCGGCCTGTCGCGCCACCACGCCGGAACGATGCCGGTCGTGGACATGGACCGTCTTGAGCAGCTTCCCACCGCCCTGAGGGCGACACTGCATGACCCCCACGACGACCCTCACCACCACCTCCCCGCACCGCGGGCTCCCGATCTCGGGCGCCTCGCCGGCCGGGGCGTCCTCTCCGGCCGAGGCCCCTCACAGGTCACCGCCGCGCCCATGAGCGGCTCCGGACGAGGTCCGCCTCCTCCCTGGTCGACGGCGACGTCGTCGCGCACGCGCAGCCTCTACAGCAACGAGACGACGCGTCGGGCCCGCTCGATCACCGGCGCCGGCCCGCTCCTGTCGCGCCTCCCGGCCCGGCCCTCTCCGCCCGCCGCTTCCTGCCTCCCCGGCGCGGCACCAAGCCGCCCACGCTGGCGGCAGCGACCCTCGAGCTGGTCCTCGCAGGCCGGGATCCTCGCCATCGGTGCGGTCCCTTTCCTGCCGGTCTTCGCCTCCGTGGCAGGCTGCCTGGCCGTCGGCTACGGCGCACTCATCGGCGCCCTGACCTCGTTGGTCTGCTCGCGCCTGCGCCTGTCCGTGCTGCCGAGCATGGCGGCCCTGGCGCTGGTCCACGTCCTGGTGGCCCCATGGCTGCTGACCGATGTCGGCTCCGGGACGACGGCGATCAAGACGGTGCTGGGCTCCACGATCACCGTATGGCGAGACGCCCTGACCGTGCCGATGCCGCTGAGCTCCTTCAGCGGCATGACGGTGCTGCCCTGGTTGACCGGGCTGGTGGTCTCAGCGCTGGCGACCCGCCTCATCCTGGCGGGCCGTGAGTCCTGGCCGGCCTGATCCTGGCCTGCCCTGCCCGCCGTCGGCATCGGCTGGGGTGGGCAGGAGGCCGTGCGCCCCACCGTGCTGGGCGTCCTGTTCGTCGTCGGGATCCTGGCGCTGTGGACCTGCGGTTCCCTGCGACAGCGGCGCAGTCACGTCGTCGAGGCCCTGGACCTGAACTCCTTCTCGACGACCTCGGGCACCACGAGCGCCCGCTCCCAGCAGGGGACCCTGGGTCGGGCGACTCTGCGCGGGACGGTCATCGCCGCCGTGCTGCTCCTGGTCACCTCTGGCCGCCATGGTCCCATCCCCCACCGTCCCCACCTCCCGGACGGTGGTGCGCGACCTGTTCCAGCCGCCGCTGGACGTGACCGAGTACGCCAGCCCACTGTCCCTGGTGCGCACCCTGGAGACGGACAAGGCTCACACCCGGCTCATGAAGCCCATCAACCTGCCCTCAGGCGGACGCATCCCATCGCCGCCCTGGACTCTACGACGGGCTGTCGGCCCACGTCGGCCAGAACGAGAACGGGCGGTCGCGCTTCGAGCGCATCGGTGACAAGACCCAGCTGACGGCCAGCCGGCTCGACGGGCGCAAGCAGACCTCCTCCCTCGACCATCGAGGACCAGCAGCTTCCCCTGGGTGCCCACCATGCCCGAGACGATCCGCATCGAGTCCTCCGGGCCGCGTCAGTCGGCCCTGCGCGAGGGCATGTACTACGACAAGTTCTCCTCCACCGGGATCGCCACCAGCGGCCTGGCCTCGGGCGACGTTCTCACCGAGCGGTCGCCCCCTCACACCGCACACCCTCCGAGGCCTCCCTCAGCAAGGCCTCCCTGGCGCAGACCTCACTGGGACCGATCGAGCAGGTACCGTCGTCGGTGGCCTCCCTGGCCAAGGAGATCGTCGGAGCCGAGTCCAACCCCATCGCTCAGATCCGGGCGCTCCAGCAGCGCCTGCGCACGAGCTACTACCCGACGGCACCAAAAGCCCCTCCCAACCCGGGCACGGGGCCGCCCGCATCGCCTCCATGGTGGAGGCTGACTCCCTCATCGGCGACGACGAGCAGTACTCGGTGCTCGCGATGCTCATGCTGCCGCTCACTCAACATCCCGGCCCGCGTCGTCATGGGCTTCGACCCTGCTACTGACGGCGATGCCAAGACCGTCACCGGCGAGGGATGTCAAAGGCCTGGGTGGAGATCCTTCGAGGGGCTGGGCTGGGTGTCCTTCGACGTCACGCCGGACCGCGACCAGGTTCCCCAGCAGCAGACCACCCAGAAGGTCTCCAACCCCGAGCCCAACGTCCTCCAGCCCCCGCTGCCCAACGAAGACCCGGCCCAGCTGCCCCCAACTACGAGGACCCGCAGCGCGACGACCCCAGGACAAGGACAAGGGCGGTCTGCCGACGGCGGTCATCGCCGTCGGAGGTTCCATCCTGGCGATCACGATGATCGTAGGCTCGGTCCTGGGATGGAAGGCCTGGCGCCGCCGCCGGCGCGCACGCACCGGTGTCGGTAAAGCCCTGGGGGCCTGGGAGGAGATCCTCGACCGAGCCCGCGACCCTGGGACGCTACCCCGGATGGGGAGCCACTCGAGGGAGGCGGCCGCGCAGCTGGCTCCTCACTTCCCGCAGGTCGATCTGCCTCGATTCGCCGGAGCAGTTGACACCCAGGTCTTCGGCTCAGGGGAGCCGCCATCGCACGCTCTAGGGGGTTGTGGAATCCTCAGATGCGATCGTCCGCTGCATGGGGGCGGAACGCTCGCGCTGGGCGGGTATGGGCCCGTCTGTCCCCGCGCTCCTCGTCCATCCCGCCGGCAGGCGGTCACGTCCCCAGGAGGTTGCGGTCGCGACGATCACTGCTGACGCCCGTAGCAGCGCTTCGACCGCTGCGGGCCCATCGGCGTCCTCCCGCCCGTCCGACGACGCGACGCGCACCGACGTCGTCAGTCCGTACGGCACGGCGCCGAGTGCCCCGGTACCCCGCACGGCGGAGCGCAGACGGCCGACTCCCGGGGCTCGGAGCCCGGTGCGGCCCGGACGTCCTCGCACACGACCTCCTCTGCGCACCGCCGCCTCCCCCCGGCCCCGGTGCGGGCACGCGTGGTCGCCGGGGTCATCGATCTCGTCATCGGCTCACTTCTGGTGGGGGGCCTGACCGCCGTCATCTGGCGGGTGGGCGGCCGCCCGGTGCTGACCAGTGGACTCATCGCCTTCGGGCTGGTCGTCGGGGCGCGCTGGCTCACCATCGCCGCCACCGGCTGGTCCCTGGGCGGGAGGCTGCTCAGGATCCGCATGCTGGGGGCCCGCCACCAGACCCCCTCACCGCTGGGTTCCTTCCTCCACGCCGATCTCATCCTGGCCGTCAGCATCACCACGCTCGGCCTGGGCACCATCGCGCTCATGCGTGGCGGCCGCCGACCCCGAGGCGCGGCTGGCACGACAAGCTCTCCGGGATGGCGCTGCTCAGCGCCCGCAGAACGAAGCGTCCTGCGCGGCCCGTCTCCTCGGCGACCGAGCCGCAGGGCGCCCGCCACCGAACCCGACTCCTCCAGCCCCGGGCCGATGCCGGGGCCGAGGCACCGGAGGCATCCTCCGCCCAGGACATCGGTGAGGCGTGGGATGCTGCCAGGCGCGCCTCCCTGTCCTCTTCCGGCGGGCAGAGCACCACGAGCCAGGAGCCCGCCGCGGCCCCTCCCTCCGGCCACTGAGGCACCAGACGAGGTCCGCCTCCCGCACTCAGCACTCCCGAGCGGGCTGAGCGCAAGGCTGAGAAGAAGGCTGGGAAGGCGGCTCGGGGCAAGAGGCCAGGAAACGCGGCCCTCGTCCGGGCTCGACACGCGCACGCTCAGGTCAGGAGGCGGCACAGGAGGCGCAGCAGGCCACCACGGCGGGTCCCCAGAGCAGCACCGAGGCCGGCGCCACCGAGTCCTCCAGCAGGAGCGCGCACCCGACGACGTCGGATCCGGTCTCCTCCTCGATCCGTCGGCCCCGCCCGGCCCGCCCGGGGCGACCCGCACGCCATGCTGGTCGTGCCTTGAGTACTGGCTCGTCCAGCGGCTACGCATCAACGGCCTCAGAAACCTCCGCCGAGGAGCAGGCCCTGAGCACAGCTGCCGCGGCGTCCACAGCCACGTCTCAGAGCGCGGCCAAGGCCACAAGGCGGCGACCGTCTCATCGTCGGCCTCTGCGAAGTCGGCGGCCTCCGCCGGTCCGGCGATCGTGGAGACCGACGCCCAGGCGCCGTTGCCGTCGCCTCGGCCACCCCCTATGGACCCTCAGGCATCCGCTGCGATGGCTGCGGCCCGGGCCGAGTCCCGGCCGGCGGTGGAGAAGTCGCGAGGCCCCCGACGAGGGCCGGTCGACTGAGACGCGGTCGCCACCGCCCCGAGGCCCTGGAGGATACCGAGGCGGCGACTTCCCCCACTCAGGAGGGACACGGAGCCGGCACCGGCCACCCCCACCGAGGCCACAGAGCCGACAGCGGACGACACGGCACCAGAGGCATCATCAGAGCTAATCAGCTCGGCACCGGCGACGGAAGCCGAGGAACCAGCTGAGGAAGCCCAGGAGGCGGCTGACGAGCACGCCGAGGAACCAGTCGAGGAACCGGTCGATGAACCGGCTGCCGACGTCGAGGAACCATCAACGAGCCGTCCGAGGCGGACGTCGAGGAGCCGCAGGCAACCGCATCATCGAGCTCCGACGACGCCGCGTCGCAGCAGCCCTCGCCGATGGACTACCGAAAACCGCTACGCTCGACGTTGTGGAGGACGCACCGTCTCAGCCCACGGATGACACCGACAGCCGGGGTGACGAGGCCGAGAAACCCTCGACCCATGCGCGCCGCCCTCATCTGAGCACCCAGCCGATCAGCAGCAGTCCGAAGCGACGACGCCCTCAGCGGAATCCTCCAAAACTGCTGATGATTCCGAGGCATCCAGTCCTCCACGTCGCACGATGCGACTTCCACCACAAGTCCCTGCGCTCACAAGCCACAGAACCCGTAACATCACAAACGATGGAACCACGACACGCCCACGCCCAGCGCTGGAGGATTCAGCCCGGTCACACGGGCAAGAAGGCCTCCGCCTCGTCTGCTGCACCTACCGAGGATCAGCGAGAGTCGGTGTCACAGCCCGGCGTTCCTCGTCGCGAGCCTCTTCACCACCGAGCGGCAGCGCTTCGCTGCCGGAGCCGGCCCCGTCCCGAGGTCGCGCACACCTTCGACACCTCCAGCATCCCTGCCCTCGGGGGACCGCAACACGCAGGCCCTCATCGACTCGGTGCCCTGGTCCTCGGTTCCCACCTCGGTTGATGCCGCCACGGTGGACTCCCTGCCGGAAGGGGTCGTCGTCTCCGACGACGGCCTGCCCAGCAGCCGACGACGGTTTCGGCGCCTGCGCAGCACGCCTCCCCGATGGACCTGACCAACCCCGCCACCGTGCCCGGTGGTGTCCCGGCCGCCTCGGAGGGCACGGCACACCCCGACCGTGCGCAGCCACCGCAGCCATGCTCGGAACTCCGCCGGCAGTGCGACGAGTGCGGCCGTCCCGGAGGAGACCCCGCTCGCGCCGCCTCACGCCTCACACCGTTTCGCGGGGCCGGGAATCCCCTCGCCCACGGATGGACGCGCCGTCCCAGTGAGTCCCGCAGCGATGCACGCGCCGCGGATGCCGGCACCGTTCGTCACGAGCGCTCCGCCTCCGTTCAGGCGCCGGAGCAGCCCCGCACGGGTGTGTCCAGGCGCAGTGCAGGCAGCGTGCCGGAGGCGGCACACGCCGGTCTCCTCCCCGCTGCAGGTGCCTCCCGGTCCCCTGCTCACCCCCGGTTCCTGACGCGAGCGCCCAGACTGCCACGCCGTCGCTCCCCGTCGGCCTCCTCGGCCGCTCCGGCCCCTGTCGGTACGTCTCGTCCCGCTGCTGGGCGGCAACCCGATCCTCATCCACGAGCCCACGGTGGTGGGCCGCGACCCCGACAACATCTCGGCCTACCCCGCGGAGCGCGTCGCTCTTGACGATCCCACCCGCTCGGTGTCCAAGACGCACGCGGCGATCTTCCCGCTGCTGGACGGAGTGTGGGTCACCGACCTGCACTCCACCAACGGGACTCGGGTGGAGTACCGCGATGGGCGCACCGTCGAGGCCGTTCCGGACAAGGCCCTGTCCGCCCTGGAGGGCAGCACGATCTTCTTCGGCCGCATCGCCTTCAAGGTGGAGGTCGTCTGAGTCCCGCACCGGTTCCCTCAGCAGCTGGGGCCCGCACTCCTGGACAGGAGTGCGGGCCCCAGTGTCTGCCGGTCCCGGCGGCGCGTTCGCTCAACGACATCTGGAGCCTGCGGCCCTTGGGGCGTCCTACTCCACGAAGGTGGGGTGCTACTGAAGGAGGGTCGGGGGTACTCCAGGTAGGTGGGGCATTCGTGCAGTACGCACAACCCTCGACCAGTGGATCCCCTCCCTCGTGGAGTAGGCCGAGTCGGGGTGGTCCTCAGTCGACGTCGAACCACGGCCTCCGGGCTCCTGCACGGGAGCCAGAAAGGGCCAGGCAAGGGAAGGCGGGCGGCGCCGGGGTGAGGACACCCGGCTCCGCCACCACGACCCTGCCGGCAGCCCAGTGTCCACAGCGCTGACATCGCCGAGCCTGCCGTCAAAGCGCTCCTCGAGGATCCTTGGAATTCCACAGTTCGTCTTCGGCGTGCGACGTCGGAGCGGGGGTGATGTCAGCACCGTGGACACCGACGACCCTCCAGACCTCCTCCATCGGCCCTTCGGCGCCTCTAGGGCGACCGACCCCATCGCCGAGCTCCTGCCCGAGCCAGCGCCTCAGAAGCCATAACCCTCACATGGCTCAGAAGTAAGGAGACAAGACAGAGCCCTGATCCACGTGGAGTACCGCCTCAACTGAGAAGAGCCGCTCAGCTGGCACGCGGCGACTGGCTGCGTGAACTGCCACCCGGTGTACAGGATCAAGACCTCGACGAGGCCCTAGAATCTGACGGCAACGACGGAGGGGACGACGTTGATCGAGGTTTCCGCCGAACAGGTGCTCGCATGGCGGCTGCACAGGCAGTACGTGGAGCCGTTGACGGACACAGGCCCTGTTGAGATCGTCGGACGGCTCTGCGGCGTACAGGCGCAGGTGGCGTCCGCAGCTGAGACCGCTGTCGCCTTAAGGCAACGCAACCCGCAACCTGAAGGGGTCAAGCGTGCCTACTCCGACCGCTCGCTTGTCAAGACGTGGGCAATGCGCGGAACGCTGCACGCGATGCGGTCCTCAGACGTAGCGGAGTACCTGTCGCTGCTGGCCGGCGCCCGTACGTGGACCAAGCCCTCCTGGTCACGGCACTTCGGTGCGACGCCAGAGGAGGTCGAGCAGCTGACGGAGTCTCGTCGCCGACCTTCTCCACGGTCAGGGTGCTGTCTCGCGATGAGCTCGTGAGCGAACTGGTTCAGGACAAACGGTTCAAGGGGATGGAAGAACAACTGCGCTCCGGGTGGGGTGCTCTGCTCAAGCCTCTCGCATGGCAGGGTGCCCTGTGCTACGGCCCGAGCCCGTCTTCGAAGGCGACATTCACTCACCCCGCCAGCCTTCTGAAGAACTGGAATGGGCTGCCGGATCCTGCGGAGGCAGCACCAGCGGTCATTAAGCGATACCTCTCCGCCTACGGCCCGGCGACCCCTGAGACCTTTGATGCGTGGCTTTCGCGTAACAGCAACAAGAAGTCAACGCTCAGGAGCTGGTTCGCCAGTCTTGGCGAACAGATCGTCGAGGTGAGGGTGGAGGGTGAGACACGGTATCTGCTCGCCGAGCATGAGGACGAGCTCGCGGCCACCCGGCCCAGCCGCGCAACCCACCTCCTCGGGGCATTCGACCAGTTCGTCCTTGGTCCCGGAACGAAGGACACTCACATGCTGGCGCATGAGCATCGCCCGCTGGTGAGCAAGGCTGCGGGCTGGATCGCTCCCGTCCTGACCCAGGGAGGGCGGATCACCGGCGTCTGGGAGATGGATGATGGGAATCTTGTCGTTACCCCGTTTCCAGGTGAGCAGGCGCCGCCGTCCCAGGTGCTGGAGGATGCGGCTGCGCGGCTTACAGCGGTGCATGGTTCGGTGAAGGTGACGCCGCGGGTGGACTGACCCCGGACCTTTCCCAGTAGCCCCGCTTCTCGGGCAGTACGCGGCGGACACCGTTACGACTGCGAGTGACCGCTCTTGGGAGGCAGCCTCAGGGCGTGTCGACGCAGGCGGTCTTGGCCGGGGATGCCTTACCGTCCGAGCGCACCGCGGTGACCTCGAGGCAGGTGCGTGCCGGCTGGGCGTCCACGACGACCTCATTGGTGCGCACGAGTCCAGCTCGGTCTCCTCATCGGGCAGCTTGACCCGGTAGAGGTAGCTGCCGGACCAGTTCGTCTCCGGCTCACCCCAGCTGAACTTCACCGTGCCGTCGCCCTGCGCCTCGCCGACAATATCGCCGACCATGGGCACTGAGGGCCTGCAGGGGGTTGGCGTCGGGCTGCGGGGCGATCGTGGCAATGGGATTGTTGGGCTTCTTCTGCTTGTCCTGGTTCTGGGAGACCACGATCGCGGCGACGACGGCCGCCACCATGGCCACGACCAGCAGACCGGTCAGCACGCCCGCATGCGGTTCGGGCGGCCCGTCTCACCAGCCTCCGAGTCCGACGACGAGCCCTTGTCCTCGCCGTCGGGCTCCACCCGCATGGCGATGTGCTCGCTGGTGACATCGACCTGGTTGAACACCCCCATCTTCGTGGCGGTGTCGGTCTCGTCGTGACTGGGGCGCCGAGCCGACTTCGCGGCCTTGTCCGGCTCCTGGAACAGGTCAACGGTCGTGATCGGCAGGGTCGAGCTCGGCCTGGACCTGCTGAAGCGCGCGGGCGAAGGCCAGCGCCGTCGGGTAGCGCGAGTCCGGGTTCTTGTCCATCGCCACCGACAGCACGCGGTGCAACGACGGCGGGGCGTCCTGGCGCCCCAGCGGAGGCAGGGGGTCCTTGACGATACGGCGGGAGAGCTCGTAGACATCCGGGATTCCGTCGGTCTCGAAGGGGCTGCGCCCCGTGAGCATCGCGAAGGTGGTCGCCCCAAGGGAGTAGATGTCGAGGCGGGATTGGCCGAGCGCATCCCGACCAGCTGCTCGGGCAGGGGCCCAGGGCACACTCATCCCCGCAGCTCCTCGGTCCCCTCCGGGCCGCTCATGGCGGAGATGCCGAAGTCCGAGAGCACCGGACGACGGTACGTGGTGAACAGGATGTTGGCGGGCTTGATGTCCCGGTGGACGATGCCGGCCCGGTGAGCGGTCTCCACCGCTCCGGCGATCTGGATCGCCGTGGACAGGGTCTCAGCGACATTGAGGGGACCCTGGCGCAAGATGGCGCCCAGCTGCGGCGGCGGGCAGTACTCCATGACCAGGAAGGGGTGGCCATCGGCGGAGACGCCCGCACCGTAGATGGACAGGATGGCCGGGTGGGAGGAGACCCGCGCCATGAGGTTCGCCTCCGACTCGAAGCGGGAGGCGGTCTTGTCCTCCACGTCAGCGTTCATGACCTGACCGCGACCTCGCGGCGGGGCATGTGCTGCTCGAAGAGGTAGACCGTGGAGTAGCCTCCCGCTCCGAGTCTCTCCAGGTACGTGAACCCGGAGATGACCGGAGGCGGTCCCTTGTGATCCAGCATCAGGGGAGGTTCTCAAAGGCGAGGGTCTGACCATCACCGAGGTCGAGGACGTCTCCGCTGCGCAGGAGCACCGGGTTCGCCGAGGACAGGCGCACAGGCGCCTCGTTCTGGCGGTTGAGAACGGTGCCATTGCAGTTGCCCAGGTCCTGGGCCAGAACGCTCCACGCATCCAGGTCGATGAGGATGTGGTTGCGGGAGACGAGCTGGTTGGGGCTGGCGACGGTCAGCGGGCGGAGGGGGACCTCCGCGACGCTGGTGATGTCGTCGGCCACAGGGTTGCGACCCACCAGGAGGGGACGGTTGAGCTCGATGCTCTCGCCGCCGGAGGTGACCACTCGCCCCAGAGGGGGGCAGGCCACCGACTTGGCCGGACGGTTGAGCTCAGCTCCGCAGACGCGGCACACGGTGTAGTTCGTGGGGTTGGGGTGGCCCTGGGGGCACACCGCCGACAGCACGATCCGGATGGCGTCGGGTTCACTGGGAGAGCTCGCCGAGACCGGGGTGGCCGGGCTGGAGGGCCCGGTGCCCACGAGGGAGACGAGGCTCGCCGACCAGGTCCTCGGGCAGGCCGTTGATGGTCTGTCCGTCGTGGTCCCCACGACCGAGCTCCGCGGTCGCCGGCTCGCCGCCGGAGGGCTGCACGAACTCAACCACTGCGGCATCCGCGGGCGCGGATCCGGTCGGCTCGGCGGCCTCCGCCGACTGGCTCGGCTCCAGGGGCCAAGCCCCTGGTTGAGCAGCTCGGCGCGCAGCTCCTGGGAGAGGTCCTCGGGCAGGCCGTTGATGGTCTGTCCGTCGTGGTCCCCGGAGCGTACGGGCTCTTCCTCGGCGTGCGCCTGCGCGGCGGCCTCGGCAACAGCAGTGGCCTCCGCGACCACAGCAGCCTCGGCGGCCTCAACGGGCACAAAGTCGGCCGGGGTCTGGACGACCTCGGTGACCTCAGCGGCAGCGTCCTTGATACCAGCAGCCTCAAGATCCTCGCTCGACGGGGGCGGAGGGGCGGGATCATGGCCTCTGCCTCCTGAGCGGAGGGATCGGCAGGGGCCGGGATATCGAAGACGGGGGCGATCAGCAGATCCTCATCGGAGGTCTCCGGTGAGGACTGGGTGGCGACCTCAGCAGCCTCAGGGGTCTGGGCGTCCGGGATCGTAACAGGGGCCTCGACCGACTCGACCGGCTCGGGCGACAGCGTCACCTCGGTCACCTCGGTCGCCTCGGTCACCTCAGCGGCCTCGGAGATACCGGGCCACGACGGCCAGCAGGTCAGCGGGTCCCTCAGGTCCTCGGCGCTCAGGGCCGACTCCTCGGAGGCGTCGGAGTCCTCGGTGGAGTCCTCGGACTCGACCGGCGGTGGACTCTGTCGGCTGCAGCGGCCTCAGCGGCCTCGAGGGACGCGGCAAGCTCGGCACCATCGAGGGCCTGCTGCTCGGCGTTGTCCTGCGCGATCTCGATGAGGTCGTCGACGACGTCAGCGGAAGCAGCGGTCTCGGCAGGCGCCCCTTCAGACGAGTCGTCCTGCTCCGAGCGGTCCGACGAGGGCGGACTGACGGCGCGAGCGCGGCGCGATGCCCGACAGGGAGGACCGAGAGGTCCTCACGGCAGCAGCGGGGTTTCCGGCGGAGCCGGCAGAAGCGGTGGAGTAGTCAGGACCAGCCGGGTCAGGGTCATCGTCGTCGGAGTCACCGGACCCCTTCGACGATGCACGGCTGGGGGACGGGGTCCCGCTCGACTTCTCCGATCCGCGCAGCACCAGGTGACCGGTGCTCACGACGGCGTCGACCGCCGGGCGGCGCACCTGTCCGGCGCCGTCGGGCGCGCTGACGATGACCGAGTTGAGGGGCGGTCACGGTCGTCTCGAACCAGGTGGTGACCGCGGAGGCGTCGAGCGCCTTGCCGTCGACCTCCATCTGCGGGGCACCGCGCAGCGCCACGTGGAAGACGTCCTCGGGCGCCGAGACGGCGAGCACGAAGTCCGGGATCGCACCCAGACGTCCGCCCATCCCCATCACCAGCTCATCCAGGGCCCGCGTCAGCGAGGCCTCCTCACTGCGCAGCAGCCGCCACAGGCGCTCGGTGAGGTCCTGCGGCACCGACGGGGGCAGGATCATCACAGCACGTGGCGTGACCACGCTCAGTCCACGAACCCTCGGTCCACCAGACCTCGTTGTTCGCGCTGCTGTTCGGGCTGTTTGTCATCATTTTTCTCCTCAACGGACGATACAGACACCGTCACCCAAAGTATGCCTGCCGTCCCCGGTGCACGTACTCCGCTCGGCCGGGTGAGAGTCGGTGAACACCCTCCTCGTCCTCGACGTGGGTGCCGTTCGTCGAACCCAAATCTGTGACGGAACCCCATCCGAAGCGGGCACGAAAAGAGCGTGCGTCTTGGACACGGAGTCCTCCGAACGGAGCACCGCGACGAGCTGCGCATCGGGTGGGACTCGATCGGGGCCGGCCGGCGCCGAGAACAATCGGCCCCAGAACTGGGATTACTGAGCCCTCAACCACCAGGGAGCAGGCCGACACCGAGGTCGGCCTGGCACTGAGAAGAACCGTTCCGGCCAGTCGGTCGAACCAGGTGCGCTGTTCAGCACGCCATAGTGAGAGAATCCACAACACCAAGGGCCAGCCCTGCGGTTGCCACCAAAGACAGGCCTAAAAATGCGACGTAAATCACCGCCGAGCGTCCAGGAGGGCTGTTCGTCTCCGCCACCCTCCGCAGCCGGACCCCCGTCACCAGCCCACCGGGTGTGGCGCCTGTCATCGCCATCATGGCAGTCATCACAGCAAGAAAGCAGCACAACCGCCCCGACAGCGAATAAGATTCCACAGCAGCGCTCCGTGACGGCACACAGTGCGATGATGAGCCCGCATCCACCAGCACGCGGACCACGTCGGCGTGCGGATGCGGGCATAATTGTCGTATGTCGCTCTCGGGTCCTCATAGGACGAGACATGGTAGGCGCCCAGCCCACTGCCTCGCAGTCGGATGACGTCTCGGAAGGAACACACAGTGCAGATCGCGGTCACTCCTGATCCCCAGCGATGGGTGATCATCCCGCCCTTCCCACCTCGGGGTGGGCGCGGGAGGAGGCCAGGCACCGCAGCGCCCACCTGGGAGTGACCGGACCGCAGTGGCGCTCGAGCTGGAGTCCTGCTCAACGAGCTGCAGGCCATGGAGCGCCAGGGGCGCTTCGCCCGTCTCGCGCATATCGACGACGTCGCCCATCCGCCCTTCGTCGTCGACCTCAGTCTGGAGATCGCCAAGGATGACGGCTCCAGGAGGGGCGCCGTGCCACCCAGCGTCATCCGTCGCCGCGCTCCTGCCCGAGGCCGAGCTGGTGCGTCTCGGCCGGGCCCGGACATGGTGGGGTTCTCCGCCTTCTACGAGTCCAACGGCCCCACCCAGGGCGTCGTCGTCCTGAGGCTGGCGGGCCTGCCCACGGTCCCGGTGGACCTGGTCATGCGCCTGTAGGGGTGCCGCCGCCGAGACATCGCTCCCAACCTGGATCATCTCGTCGAGCTGGCCCGCCAGGTCGCCCCCGTCGTCTGAGCGGCCCTGGCAGTCGCGAGCAGCGAAGACGCTGCTCCAGTCCCCGCCTCATCCCTCCCACCGAGCCGCCCCTCCCCACCGCTTCCAGCAACAAGGCCCCAGGGCCGCCACGGCGCCTGTCAGTCCTCCAGCGCCTCCGCCGCCTCGCCACTGCTCCTCCAGATCGGCGTGGGTCGCCTCAGCGGCCACGAGCTCACGGCCGAGCTCGGCCAGCTCCCCGACCCGGTTCGGGTCTGCCGAGACCTCCTCCATGCGCGCGTGCAGGGCGGCGAGGGACTGAGCCGCACGCTCCATCTTGCGCCTGATGCGCCCCAGGGGCCTTGCAGGGGCCTCGTGCCGGCGGGCCCCGCTCGAGGCGCTGCGCTCAGAGGTGGACTCGCCTGCCGTCCCGCGTCGCCGCGGATGCCGCAGCGCCTGCTGAGGTTCTCGGGCCCCCGACGCCGCCCATGGCCTCGCGGCGCATCTGGAGGTACTGCTCGACCCCGCCGGGCAGATCACGCACGCTGCCATCGCCCAGCAGCGCCACCTGGTGGTCGGTCACCCGTTCCAGGAGGTGGCGGTCGTGGGAGACGACCACGAGGGTGCTGGGGAAGGAGTCGAGGATGTCCTCGACGGCGGCCAGGGTGTCGGTGTCCAGGTCGTTGGTGGGCTCGTCGAGCAGGAGCACGTTGGGCTCGGTCATGAGCAGGCGCAGGAGCTGGAGCCGGCGGCGCTCCCCGCCGCTGACCTCCCCGACCCGGGTCCAGGCGCGCTGACGGGTGAAGCCCAGGCGCTCGACGAGCTGGGCCGCCGTCATCTCCTTGTCCCCGACGACGACCCTCTCCCCACCATGGCCACGGCCTCGACGACGCGCAGGTCCGCGAGCGCGTCGAGCTCGTGAGTGGACTGGGACAGGGTGGCCACCTGAACGGTCTTGCCGCGGGCGACGCGGCCTTCAGTGGGCTCCTGGACGCCTTCGAGCAGGCGGCAGGGTGGTCTTGCCGGCGCCGTTGACGCCGACGACGCCGACCCGCTCACCGGGTGCGAGCCGCCAGGTCACCCGGCGCAGGACCTCCCGCTGGGTGGTCTCGCCGCCGTCGGTGGGCGGCCCGGGGTAGCGCACGGTGACGTCCTCGAGGTCGAGGACCTTCTTGCCCAGGCGGGCGGTGGCCATGGCGGTCAGGGCCACGGTGTCGCGCGGGGGCGGCACGTCGGCGATGAGGGGCCTCGGCGGCATCGATACGGAAGCGGGGCTTGAGGTGCGGGCGGGGGCGCCGCGACGCAGCCAGGCCAGCTCCTTGCGCAGGGAGGTTCTCCCGCTTGACGGCGGCCACGGCAGCCTGACGGGCGCGCTCGGGCCCGGGCCAGGACGTAGGCGGCGTAGCCGCCGTCGTGGGTCTCGATGCGGCCGGCCACCTGGGGCGCCCGCCGCCGGGGGTCGATGCCGGGGACGACCTCCCAGACGTCGGTGCAGATGGCGTCTAGGAACCAGCGGTCGTGGGTGACGGTGACCAGGGCTCCGGAGGCCCGGCCGCCCGGGCCGTTGAAGCGGGCCCGCAGGTGGCGGGCGAGCCAGTCCACGCCCTCGACGTCGAGGTGGTTGGTGGGCTCGTCGAGGATGACGACGTCGGCGCGGCGGGTGAGGACCGCGGCCAGGGCGACGCGGCGGCGCTGGCCCCCAGAGAGGTGGCGACGTCGGCGGACAGGTCGAGGTCGGCGATGAGTCCGGCGTGGATGTCGCGAACGGCCGGGTCGGAGGCCCACTCGTGCTCGGGGGCCTGCCCGTGGATGGCGGTGCGCACGGTGACGCCCGGCACCAGGTCGTCGGCCTGGCTCAGGACCGCGACGCTCACGCCGCCGGTGCAGGTGACGCGGCCGCCGTCGGGCTCGCGCCGACCGGCCAGGGCCGCCAGGAAGGTGGACTTGCCGGCACCATTGGGGCCCAGGACGCCGACGCGGGTACCGTCCTCCAGTCCCAGGGTGACCTCGTCCAGGAGCAAGCGGGAGCCGACCGTCAGGCGCAGGTTCTCCACGCCGAGCAGGTGCGCCATCAGCCCACCACCCGGGCGCCGGCCACGGGGGCGTCGGCGCGCAGGACGTCGGCGACCAGGCCCGAGGCCTTCAGTGCACGCGAGACCCGTTGGGCGCTGCTGGCGTCCTCGACGAGGGCGGCGATGGTGGGGCCGGAGCCGGAGACGATGGCGCGCAGGGCCCCGGCCTCCTCGGCCACGGCGATGACCTCGGCCAGCTCGGGACGCAGGTCGAGGGCGGCGGCCTGGAGGTCGTTGTGGAGGGAGCCGGCCAGGGCGCGGGCGTCCCCGGCGCGCAGGGGCGGCGGTGAGGGCCTCGGGGACGTCGCGCACGGCGGGCTGCACGCCACCGGTCAGCTCGTCGAAGCGGGTGGAAGACCGCCGGCGTGGACAGGCCCTCCTCGGACAGGGGCGAAGACCCAGTGGTGACGCCCTCGAGTCATGATCGGGGTGACCAGGTCGCCGCGGCCGCTCCCGACGGCCGTGGCCCCGGTCAGGGAAGGGACGTCGGCTCCCAGGCGCGCGGCCAGGGCGGAGAGCTCGGGCAGGGGACAGGCCCGTGCCCACAGGGCGTTGCAGGCCACGAGGGCGGCGGCGGCGTCGGCGGATCCTCCGGCCATCCCGCCGGCGACGGGGACGCGCGCAGCAGGAGGTCGACGCCCTCGCTGACGCCGGTGGTCTGCGCCAGGACATGGCGGCCCGCACGGCCGGAGTTGGAGTCATCGGCGGGGACGTCGGCGTCGGGCTCCTCGAGGGTGAGGGTGACATGTGCCGTGGTCCTGGGCGGACTGCCTGCGGGCGGTGACGGTCTCGATGAGGCGGACCGCCTGGAAGACCGTGGTGAGCGGGTGGTAGCCGTCTGGGCCGGGGCGCCGACGGACGGGAAGAGGTTGACCTTGCCGGGGGCCTCGACGCGCACCGAGCTGGCCGAGCCGCTGCGGGGCGGCGCGGCGGACTCACACGCGGACCGGTGGGGCCGTCGGGGACGGCACGCAGATGGCTCATGACTGCTCCTGTGAGGTGGGAGGCGTTGGCGCAGCGGTCCCATCGGCGACGACGGGCTGCAGCACCTCGGCCAGGGCGGCGAGGCGGTGATGTCGAGGGTCTCGCCGCGCCGGGTCGGGTCGATGCCGGCGGCGCGTAGGGCGGCCTCGGCGGCGTCGGCCCCTCCGGCGAGCCTGGCCAGGGCCTTGCGCAGGGTCTTGCGGCGCTGGGCGAAGGCGGCATCAACCACGGCGAAGACCTGCTCGCGGGTGGCGCGCGTGGTGGGGGACGACGGCGCACGAGGCTCGACGAGGCGGAGTCGACGTTGGGCACGGGCCAGAAGACGTGGCGGGGAGATGGTCAGGGTGCGGCGGGCCGCGGCGTACCAGGCGGCCTTGACGCTGGGGACCCCGTAGGTCCGCGAGCCGGGTTCGGCGGCGAGGCGGTCGGCGACCTCGGCCTGGACCATGACGGTGACGCTCTCCAGGCTGGGCAGGGCCTCCAGCGCGGTGAGCAGAACGGGGACGGCCACGTTGTGGGGCAGGTTCGCCACGAGGCGGGTGGGAGGGCCCCGGCATCGCCCAGCGAGTCCGGGCCGGTGATACTCAGCGCGTCGGCCTCGATGAGGGTCAGGCGGCCGGCGGCATGCGGCATGCGGTCGGCGACGGTGACGGGCAGCGCACGGGCCAGGATGGGGTCGATCTCGACGGCGACCACTCGCGCCCCGGTCTCCAGGAGGGCCAGGGTCAGGAGCCCAGGCCTGGGCCGATCTCAGGACCGTGTCCTGGGAGGGAGCACGCCCGCGCTCCTGACGATGCGGCGCACGGTGCCGGCGTCGTGGACGAGTTCTGCCCAGCGTCTTGGTGGGTCGGATGCCCAGCGCCTGGGACGGGCCGCGGACCTCCGTGGGACCCAGGAGGCCGGCGGCACGAGAACCCGCGGAGGCGCCGTGATCCTGGGGATCCCGGGGGCCGGGTGGGGAGCGCTCCGCGCGGGCCGCATCGGCGGGGGTCTCGAGGTGGCCTCACAGGATCCTGCAGGGTCGGGCCCGTCGGCGGGGACGCCCTCTGCCGGAGGTACCTGTGGATCGGGGCCGGCAACGTCATGGGGACACAGTAACCGGCGCCCGCCTTTTGTCACTGTGAGATATCTGGGAACCTGCCGCATGCTCTCTGCATCATCCACTCCGGGGTCTGCGCGGCACCCCGGACGCGGCTCGGGCCGCTCAGCGCAGGCCGAGCTTGTCGGCGCAGCCGGGCCACTGGCCCCAGCCGGACTGGGCCTGGGCTTCTTGGCCATGGCGGTCTGGGTGGCGGCGTCGGCCTCATGGGGGTAGCCGGTTCCGCCCAGGGACTGCCAGGTCTCCAGGGTGAACTGGTACATGCCGTAGAAGCCGTTGCCAGTGTTGGTGGCCGGGTTGCCGCCGGACTCGCACTGGGCGAGCTTGGCCCACACGTCATCGCCGACCGGACCGTCATTCGTGCCGGCACTGCCGCCTGACGCCGAACCACCAGAGCCTCCGGAGGACTCCGACGACGCCGAGGGCGCGGGAGCCTGACCCTGCCCCTGAGACTGGCCCTGAGACTGGGACTGTCCCTGAGACTGTTCCGGCTTGCTCTCCTGCTTCTTGGCCGCCCCGGTGCCCACCAGAACGACCTCATCGACCTTCTGGGTGACGACAACCCTGGGCGACGGAGTGCGGAGACCTCCCTTGCCGCCCACGGTGGTGACCTCGTAGGGTGGTGCGCGACGCCGTCGAGCACCGGCCGTGGCCACCTCGGTCTCGCCTTCTTCAGACAGATCGCCGCTCTCCTGCTGGACCGACCCGTGGGGGTCGGTGGCTTCGACCGTCTCGGTGGTCACCTTCTGGGTGCTCGGCGTGACCGAGACCCGGCTGCGACCGCCTTCAGCCCCCAGGCCATCGGTTCCCTGCGCGGCCGCTTCGACGCCGGAGGTGCGTGAGGGCTCCCCCGCGCGGACAGCAGCGTAGAGCGGCCCCGGAGACCGCGACCGACAGGGGCCAGGGCCGCCAGGCCGGCGCGCAGCGCGATGGTGCGCATGCCGTGCTGCTCCTGGGCCCCTTCCTGCGGCTCCTCCGGCAGGGCGTGGTCGTGGGAACGGGTGAGGGGAGTCATGGGGAGACGTCCTTCCAGTTGACGGCGAGTACCACGGTAGTGGAAGCGTGACGGTGGCGACAATAAGCACCTCACGCCGGCGTGACCTGCGTCCCTATGACAATGGCGACGGCGCCCCGCCTCACGTAGGAGACGGGCGCCGTCGACGACGATTCCGGTGCCGCGGGGCGAGATGCCGTCCCGAGAGGCCGCTCGGCTCAGTACCAGCCGACGGACTCAGGTGAGCCCAGGCCGAGCAGGGGGTGCCGTAGCGGCCGGAGATGTAGTTCAGGCCCCAGGTGATCTGAGTGGTGGGGTTGGTGGCCCAGTCGTCGGCGACCTCACTCATCTTGGTTCCGGGCAGCGCCTGGGGGATGCCGTAGGCACCGAGGAGGCGTTCTCGGCCTGGTAGTTCCAGCTGGACTCACGGGTCCACAGGCTCTCCAGGCAGGAGAACTCGAGTCTCCCCAACCGTGGCCGGCCATCATGGAGCGGGCGATGGCCTTGGCGCTGTCGGGGTCGGTCCCCGCACCGGGGCTTGGCCGCAGGCGCCGGAGTGCTGCTGTTCGAGCCCTCACTGCCCCCGTTTGTCTGGGCGGCCTGACCGTCACCGGCCGACTGAGCCTGCTGGGCGGCCTCCTGCTGAGCCTGCTGCTCGCCGGTGCCCACCAGGACGACCTCGTCCACCTTCTTGGTGACGACGACCTGGGCGATCGGGGTGCAGGGAGACCTCCTTGCCGTCCTGAGTGGTGACCTCGTAGTGGTGCGCACGAGACCATCAACGCCGGCAGTCTCAACCTTGGTCTCACCCTTGGGCAGGGAGTCGGTCTCCTTCTTCACCGTACTGTGAACCTGCAGGCTCGTCGACGGTGGTGGTGGAGGTCTGGGCGCTGGCGATCTTGCCGGCGCCGGCCTTCAGTGTGGCGGCGGCCTGGCCTGTCCGTCCGACTCACCGCCGATCAGCCCGAAGGAACCGCCTGCGGAGGAGCTACCCTCGTCATCCCCTGCGGAGATGGCCGCGTAGGCGGCACCGGAGACCGCCAGGGAGAAGGCTGCAGCTGCACCCCCGCCTTGAAGAGCATGGGGTCAGGAGAGGTCTGGCAGGGCCCTCGGCGCGACGACGGCCGTGACCACCGGAGGCGGTCCGCTTCTTGGTGGCCAGGCCAAGGCCGGAGAGTGTAGTACTCAGGGAGCTGGTCTGGGAGTGACGACCCACGATAGAACTTCCTTCGTTTGACGACTGCGTGTCACCGTAACCGATGACCCAGGGGCGTGCCAATGCACCTGCTCACACCCTGTGCGCTTGTGATGGAACCGTGCAGACAGGCCCTGATCCCCACCTGTCACCCGCCTGGGACACCCTGGAAGAACGATGTCAACCTGGGAGGCATCGTCCGGACAAAACCGGCGGCACTCACTGTCGCGCACTCTTTTCCTCTTCTCGGGATGGCAGCCTCCTCCCCGCAGGATGTCAGGGTCCATAGGTCTGAGCCCCGGGCGGATCCCGTCGGTCCTCGGCCGACCGGCGGCAATCACCAGGCCCCGTAGACCGTCTCGGTGGTGGCCTGCAGACGCCGGCAGAGGTCTTCCTCACTCAGGCCCCGCTGCTCAGCCAGGAAGCGGACCGTGTCACCCAGCAGGTAGGAGGCGTTGGGGGCGGCCGCGCCGCTCGAGGCGGGAGGTAGGGGCGTCGGTCTCCACCAGGAGCAGCGCGTCGGGCAGGGCGGCGACCGCCTCCCGCAGAGAGTCGTTGGCCGGGTAGGTGAGCGGGCCCGCGATGGAGGCGTACCAGCCGTGCTCAGCACAGGCGGCGGCCAGCTGCGGCCCACCTGAGAAGCAGTGGAAGACGGTGCGCTCGGGGGCGCCGTCGGCCTTGAGGACCTCCACGCAGGCGGCGTGCGCGTCACGGTCGTGGATCTGCAGGGGCAGGTCGAGGTCCTTGGCCAAGGCAATGTGTCCCGGAAGGCCTCACGCTGGGCGACGGCCCCTTTTCACCGGTGCGGAAGAAATCCAGGCCGCTCTCCCCGACGGCGACGGCGACGTCGGCGTTCGCCCTGAGCGTCTCTCCAGGCGCACCACGACCTCCTCGAGCGGCTCGGCATGGTGCTCCTGAGCCCGCGGCTCGAGCCCGTCGGGGCCGGTCTCGCGCACCCCGGCGTGCAGGACGGCCTCGTTGGGGTGCACGGCCAGGGCCACGCGCACTCCCGGCAGCTCACGGGCCAGGGCCAGGCTCTCCTGCCAGGTGGTGACCTCGCAGGCGGAGGTCACCACGCGGGTCACGCCCACGGCGGCGCGCGCTCGACCAGCTCCGCGGCGCTCAGCGGCGCCTCGGGAGCCAGGGGCCGCCGGCGTCCGCCGCGACCGGCAGGTGCGTGTGGTTGTCGGTGACCGGGGCCACCAGCGGGGCGACGGCGTCGGCCGGCGGCCAGGAGCGGTCGCGCTTCTTCGAGCCCATGGACCTCAGGAGCCGGTGACGTCGTCGGGCACGGAGTCGGCGTAACGGGCCAGCTCGGCCTCGACGATCGACTCGTCCAGTTTGCGTGAACACCGGGGCCCGGCTTTAGCCACGGGGTGCCGACGGTGACCGGGTGGCGTCCCCAGGTGGGGGCGTCCTGGTAGTCGCCGGTGATGATCGGGTAGCCGGGAGCGACCGTCGAAGGCCTCGGGCAGGTGGTCGGGGTCGGTTCATCGACCTCCTCGATGCGGGGCATCGGGGCGATCCGCCGTTCCCCGCCCAGGGACCCGGTCGACGTCAGTGGCGGCGTGCGGCAGGGAAGGGCGAGCATGAGATTGAGGTCGGTGACCGCCTGGGCCAGCGTGTGCAGGACCGTGGCCAGGCGGGCCTGGTGGCGGGGTCCTCGCCCTTGAGCTTGAAGGGGCTGGGTGTCGGCCACGTACTTGTTGGCCTCGCCGACCAGGGCGCATCGCCTCCCCAGGGCCGCCTTCTGGCGGTGCTGAGCGATGAGCTCACCCGGAGGCGAAACCGGCCTCGACGGCGTCGAGCAGGGCCCGGTCGATGTCCTCCAGCTCGGCGGGCTCGGGGATCCGCCCGAAGCGCTTGTGAATCATGGAGGCGGTGCGGTTGACCAGGTTGCCCCAGCCGGCCACGCGCTCGCCGTTGGTGCGCCGCACGAACTCCGCCCAGGTGAAGTCCGCGTCCGCGGGTCTCGGGCCGGCCGCGCAGATGAGTAGCGCAGGGCGTCGGCCTGGTAGCGCTCGAGGAAGTCACGCACGTAGATGACGATGCCGTGGGGAGAGGGACTTCTGCCCTCCATGGTGAGAACTCGCTGGAGACGACCTCGGTGGGCAGGTTGAGCACGCCCAGGCGCCCGGGCTCGCCGCCGGCCGCGCAGCCGTTGTAGCCAGGAGCTCGGCGGGCCAGATCTGGGAGTGGAAGACGATATTGTCCTTGCCCATGAAGTAGTAGGACAGGGCCTGGGGGTCGTTCCACCAGGCACGCCACGCCTCGGGTCGCCACTGCGGCGCGCCCCACTCCACGGAGGCGGACAGGTGACCGATAACGGCATCGAACCAGACGTAGAGGCGCTTGGTGGGCTGGTCCTCCCAGCCCGGGCACCAGGATGCCCAGTCGATGTCCCGGGTCATGGCGCGCGGGCGGATGTCCCCAGGAGGTTCTGGGAGAACTGATGACGTTGGGCCGCCAGGTGCCGGAGGCCCTCGCGCTCGTCGAGCCAGGCACCCAAGGCCTGAGCCAGGGCGGGCAGGTCGAGGAACGGTGGTGGTCTCCACGAACTCGGTCTCACCGTTGATCCACGCAGCGTGGGCTGATGGGTCAGTGGGGAGTCGAGCTGGTTGCCGCAGGTGTCGCACTGGTCCCCGCGGGCGCCGTCGGCGCCGCAGATCGAGACAGGTGCCCTCGATGTAGCGGTCGGGAGGGTGCGCCCGGTGGAGGGATATCGCCGAGCGGGTCACCTGCTGGACCATGTAGCCGTTGTCCCGCACGGTGGTGAGCATGTCCTGGACCACGTGGTAGTGGTTGCCGGCGGTGGTGCGGGTGAACAGGTCGTGAGGACGAGCCCAGGGCCACGGGTCCTCGACGATGAGCCGTTGTTGCGGTCGGCGAGCTCACGGGCACTGAGGCCCTCCTCGTCGGCGGCGACGAGGATCGGGGTGCCGTGCTCATCGGTGCCCGAGACCATGAGGACGTCATGACCGGCCATGCGCATGTAGCGCGAGAAGACGTCAGAGGAACACCGAAGCCGGCGACGTGGCCGATGTGACGCGGGCCGTTGGCGTACGGCCAGGCGACTGCGGACAGGGATGTGGGGTCATGGAGGTCAGCCTATCGGGTTCCCGACCGATTCAGTCCACGGCACAGATCTGGTCCACCGCCTGGGGGCACCACCTCCTCGGTATGTGCTCGAGTCGTGCGGCTCCCGCCCGGTGATTGTTCCGACATATCGACACCTCCTGTGAGGTCTCGGGTGCGCTGCGAGCTTCAGCATCGCGTTGCTGCCGTGCACGCCGTCATGATGGTTCCACGCGCTCTCACGGACACGATGGACCAGAAAGGCCAGTTATGTCCAGTACCTCGGCTCCCAGTACCCAGCGAGGCTCAGCGGGCTGGTCGGCCACAGCTACGACCCGAGCTCGCCGGCGGTCAACCTCAGCCCTCACGCAGTACCCGCCGGCCGCCCCGTTCCAGTCGCCTCGGGGCGGTTACTCAGGTGCCGCGAGCCAGCCGACGACGTCCAGGAGCCTGGCCGCCCCGACAGCCTTGGCGGCGGCCGGCCTGGCCATCCTCCTCATCGCCATCATCGGCGGAATCGGCTCGGCGGTCACCCGCGGCCAGTACAACGCCACCATCACCGACCTGCCAGGCGACCAAGCCGCCACGGTGAAAGCTGGACGAGGCAGCACCACGGGCTGTTCTACAGCGACGGCGACGACGCTCCGAGTGCTCGGTGACCTCTCCTGATGGCGACGACGTCAACATCGAGTCCAGCTCGTCATCCACGAAGGTCAAGGGCGGCAGCTCTTCTCGACCTTCTCCTCCCAGAGTCTAGCGCCTACACCGTTGACTGCAACAGCACGGCGGGAGTCTCCATGGGTGAGATCATCGCCCCTCGTCGAGCAGCCACTCTGATGTCCCTGTTCGGCGTCGTCGGCGCGATCATTATGGCGGTGGTGGGCCTGGCGATGGGCGCCGGCGGCGTAGCCTGGCGCTCCAAGCTGGCCGCCGCCGGTAGCGCTCCGGCTGCGGCGGGTGAGGCCTTCAGCACAACGGCCGGCGCAGCACCCGGGACCCCGACCGTCTACACCCAGGGTGCCTGGCAGTCCGACCAGCAGCCCCAGGCGGCGCAGTACGCTTAGCAGCCCAGTACCAGCAGCCCGAGCCGGCCCCCAGCAGGCCCTTACGCAGCTTCGGCCGCGGGAGCGAGGCCCAGCCCAGTACTCGCAGGTGGCCCCTGACCGCCCAGTTCGGGTGGACAGGGCAGCAGGCTCAGCAGCAGCCTCAGGCCGCGCAGCCCTCGGTCTTCACTCAGCCCATGCAGCAGGGCCAGCAGGGCCAGTACAACCCGCAGGCGCAGCCCGGGCAGCCCGGACAGTACCAGCAGCCCGGAGGCTGGCCAGCCCAATGTACGTCTCCAGGCAACGCATGGGTGCCCTCGCCGAGACAATCGGCGAGGGCACGCATCAGTGTTCAGGGTGATTCGGGGCCGCCCGGCGACCAGCGGTGAGCAGCCTGGCGGGCAGCCCCGGTGACTGGTGCGAGCAGTCCTTCAGTGGGAGGGCACCAGCTCGATGCCGGCGGCGCTCATGTCGGCGCGGGCGATGCGTCCCAGCTCGGGGCTGACCGGTTCAGTCAGATCGGTCAGGACCCGCACCCGGTAACCCTGTCGGACCGCGTCCAGGGCGGTGTCCTTGACGCAGTGGGACTCGGCCAGGCCGACGACGTCGACGGCCTCGATGCGGGCGGCGCTCAGGATGTCGGCCAGGGTGCGCCCGTCCTCGTCCACGCCCTCGAAACCGGAGTAGGCGGCGGCGTACTGGCCCTTCTTCACGGCGGCGTCGGCCTCGAGTCCGTCCAGAGCGGGGTGGAGTTGGGCCTCGGCGGAGTCGGCCACGCCGTGAACGGGCCAGGTGTCGATGAAGTCGGGTTCGCTGGAGAAGTGCTCTCCAGGGTCGATGTGCCAGTCCTGGGTGGTGACCACCAGGTCATAGTCCCCCCGGTGAGAGGACAGGTGGGCGGCGATGCGCTCGGCGACGGCGTTGCCGCCGGTCACCGGCAGGGCGCCTCCCTCGCAGAAGGTGGGCTGGACGTCGACGATGATGAGGCGCCCGGCGAGCGGGGGCCTGGGAACCGGTGCGGTGCTCGGTGTTCCGTGACCCGACCATAGCGGGATCGGCCCTGCCAGGAGCCCGGTCGGTTCAGTCTGCGGTGTCACGCAGCTCCAATGCCGCACGGTAGACCTCGTTGGGACGCAAACCGCCCTCACCAGCAGCCTGAGCCGCAGCCGCCTTGAGGCGCATTCCGGCCTCGGCCAACTCCAGGGCCTTGTGAGCGGCGGCCTCAGGACTGGCGACGACGGGCTCAGCTCCGGCGACCACGAGGACCACCTCCCCAAGACGCCGTCGGCCAGTGGCCCGGCCAGCTCCGGACAAGGAGGCCCGCAGCACCTGCTCATGAGTCTTGGTCAGCTCCCGGCACAGTGCCGCGGGGCGGTCGGCGCCGAGCACCTCAGCCATGGCGGTCAGGGAGTCGTGGACGCGGCGGGGGGACTCCAGGAAGATCATGGTGCGCTCCTGGGCAGCCAGAGACTCCAGGGCCCAGCACCGCTCCCCGCCTTGCGCGGCAGGAACCCTTCAAGCAGAGACCGGTCGGAGGCCAGCCCAGACAGGGGCCAGGGCGGTCAGCACCGCCGAGGGGCCCGGCGCAGCAGTGACGGGCACCTGCTCGCGCCACTGCGCTTGGACAGGCCGGTACCCGGGGTCGGAGACGAGGGCATCCCGGCGTCAGGACCACCAGGACGCGCAGGCCGCGCGGGCGGCCTCAGAGCAGCTCAGGGGCACGCTCGCGCTCATTGTGCTCAAAGTGGAAGGCGATGACGCACCCATCGGGCTCGACGTCGAGGCGCTGGGCCAGGGACCGCAGCCGGCGGGTGTCCTCGGCGGCGATGAGGGTCGGCCTGCTCCAGAGCGCGACGCAGCCGCAACAGGCGTCGGAGACGTTGCCGATCGGGGTGGCGGCCAGGTGATCGTCCCGCCGCGCAGGTCCGGGCTGTGGGCGGCGGGAGCATCGGCGGCGTCGACGTCGTCGGCAGCATCGACGGCGACAGGTGCGGCTGGTGCGGGCAGGGCTGCTCTCGGTCATAGGACACAGTATGTCGCTGCGCCCTCGCTGAAGCCTCCGCCTACACTCGGGGTGTGACGACTCAGCGCGCTGTCTCCGAACAGTCCCCGAGCGGTCCGCGACGGTGCCCCGGTCCGGACGCGGGCAAGGAATCGAGCACAGGGAACCCGTCTCAGGGTGGGATGAGAGCCACCGACCCCGCACCGCCGAGTCCGCCCAGGGAACCGGACAGGCCCACGAGCCCTGCACCAGCAGAGCCCATCGTCACCGAGCGCACTGAGGAACGAGCTGCGCACCATGCTCAGGCTGGGCGGTCAGGCCGTGCTGCCCCTCGGCGTGAGGGCGCGCGGGTGGATCGTCACCGGCGTCGTCAGCCTCATCGCCGCGCTGCTGCGCCTCATCGGACTCAATCACCCCAAGACGCTCATGTTCGATGGGATCTGCTACGTCAAGGACGCCTACTCCCTGCAGCACCTGGGCTGTGAGGGAGCTGGACGCCAACTCCGACCAGCTTTCGCCACGGGAACTTCTCCGGGCTGTCCACGGAGGCCGCCTACGTCGTCCACCCTCAGCTGGGCGAGTGGCTCGTCGGCGCCGGCATGGAGATCTTCGGTCCCGGAGTCGCCCTTCGGTTGGCGGTTCATGCCGGCCGTCGCCGGGATCCTCACGGTGATGCTGCTGGCGCGCCTGACGATGCGCCTGACCCACTCGCCGCTGCTGGCGAGGCAGCCCGGACTGCTCCTGGCCATCGACAGCGTGGCCCGACCGAAATCCGCATCGGGCTGCTGGACGTCTTCATCGGTTTCTGCCACCCTGACCCTGTACTGCCTGGTCCGCGATCGGGGAGTGGTCGCGAGCGAGCTGGCTCGCAAGATGGCGGGGACCGTGCCCGGGGCACGCGCCCGCGAGCCACGATCCGTCCTGGCTGCTGGCCGCCGCCATCCTCGCTGGGTCTGACCTGCTCGATCAAGTGGTCGGGGCTCTACCTCGTCGCGGTGTGCGGCATCGCTGTCATCATCTGGGACACGATGGCGCTACGGCGGAAATGGGGGCACAGGCCTGGTTCTGGAGGGGACGGTCGCCCAGGGCGTGACGACTCCTGCAGGCGATTCCGTTGGTCATCGTGGTCTACGTCGGCTGCTGGTGGTCCTGGTTCACCCACCTGGGTGCCTTCAAGCACAGGTGGACGGCCGGCAGATCAAGCAGGGGCTACCGGTTCCTGCCCCTGGCTATCGAGGTACGTGGGCGACTCGACATTCCAGAACATCAACGACTTCATCGCCTACCACCAGCAGATGTACGACTTCCACGTGGGCCTGGACTCTCCGCACACGTACCAGTCGAAAGCCCTCCGGCTGGCTGCTGCAGACCCGACCGACATCCTTCTTCTGGGAGGACAGAGGCTCAGGTGCCACCAGACCTGCACGGGCGGCGATTGCATTCAAGCCATCACCTCGATCCGGAACATCGTCATCTGGTGGTCGGCCCGTGGTGGCGCTCGTGGCCGTGATCATCATCGGGTGAAGAACCGCGACTGGCGGGCCTGGGTGCCCCTCATCGCTCCTACCTGGGCCTGTGTGCCCTGGTTCCAGTACCGGGATCGCACCATCTTCACCTTCTACACGGTGGCCTTCGTGCCCTGCGTCGTGCTCGTCCTCGTGCTGGCGCTGGGCAGTAGCCTCAGGCTGCTGCCACCTGCCCGGCTCGGCAAGCGCCGATGCAGATGGTGGCCCTCCACAGACGGCAGATCGGCCCGGTATCCGGCCGTGGCGCATGGGCGCCAGATTCCTCCGGTTTCGGCCGCAGTTCGCACGGCCGTCTGGACGCCCGCCGATGGAGGACCGACCCCGGCATCTACGCATCAACCCAGCTGACCGGCATCGACGACGACCTCGGGCGGCATCCTTCAGCGACCCGCGGACCGATGCGGCCAGGAACGGGCCTATGACAGGCTGACCGGATGTCCGGCCCTCGACGTCGTGAGCGCCTCCACGCCGGAATGGTCCGACGGCGGAGTCCGCAACCGGGCAGCCGGCGCGGGCCGTGGGCCTCCTGGCGAAGTGGACGATGGCCCCGTGGCAGATCCGCACCGGGCATCGGCATCATCATCGTGGTCACGCTCCTGGCCTGCGCGGCAACCGCCTTCTGATCAGTCCGATCTGGACCGGGCAGACGGTCTCACGTTCCTTCTGGGTGTCCCATGTTCCTGTCGTCCTGGATCTGGTCGCCGCAGGTCTCGGCGACGACGGTGATGGTGCTCGCCGCCGGGTGCCAGCTCGTCGACGACGGCGAGCGCCAGGTCCTCAGGGGCTGATGCGGGACTGCGGCGTGCGTCACCAGAAACGTGGTGAGTTCCGCTGGCGATAGGGCCGGTGGCAGCTCCTGGAGACGAAGATCGCCCGGAGGGCTGAGATGGAACCCAGCCCTTGTGGCTGTGCGCCTGGCACGCCCGGAACTGATCGAGGGCTTGCCTGGGCCGTCTCTCCAGACCGGCGGCACAATGGTGGGGTCGTCAATGGCGAGGGTGCGGAGGATTGCCGGGCGCGAGTTCAGCGGGCCGCGCCCCGATGATGAGCAGGGGCGTTCGGCCCCTGGAAGCGGCGTCAGGACGGCCGTCGTGAGTCGGGCCAGGTCGCTCTCGTGTCCGGCAGGCGGGCGCAGTGCGACGACAGCGCGTCACTGTCGTCAGGAGACCGGCCACGCCCTCGACGTCGCTGACGTCAGCAGGCGCGAGTGAGGCGGGCGCCAACCCGATGGCGGCGCCGTCCGGGATACGGCAGTCACCTCGTGACCGCGGCTGGGCTGCCCTCGTTGACGACTGCGGTCCAGCCATGCCGGTGGCACCAGGACGGTGATTCTCATGCGGGGTCCTTTCACGAGGAGGAGCGGGAGGAGGAAGGGCAGGCTGACCTGCGCTCATCGCAGTGAGAGCGGCGCGAACCCAGGAACTGGAAGGACGTGAGTGCCTCATCGGCGATGACGTGCCGGGCGCCGCGTTCAGGGGTGAGCAGACCCAGCAGCGCCGTCGGCGTGACCGGTAGGCGGCGGATGCCCGCGAACCACAGGACGTGAGCGGCCAGCCCTCCCACGAGAGACCGAGCCGGGGCGTATCCCGCCACACCGCCGTATCGATTCGGTCGGAACGCCGTCGATGATGAGGCGGGCACGATGAGCAGGACGGCACCGGTGAGCTGCCATCCAGGCCAGCCCAAGGGCACTGACGCCCTCGGGCCTGCCTGCGTTGGTGAGCGACTCCCAGCCCCATCAGGGCGGCTCCGCCCAAGCGGCCGTCACCCGAGGCGTCGAGCTGCGCCTGTGGTCCCAGGACGACGGAGCGATACCGACGACGCCGACCACGCCCAATATCAGTCTCCATGCCGATAGGCGCTCACCCAGGACGGCAACAGCGAAGCCTCGACGATGATCAGTTGCCGGCCCCAGTGTCCTGCCACCACCTCCGGGCAGACGCTGCGCGGCGACGAAGGAGGGGAAGAAGCGAGAGCCGTAGTTGAGGGCTCCGAGGACAAGACTCTTCCACCACCACGTTCCGTGCGGCAGCGTCAGGGAGGCGAGAGGCGGAACACCCGCTGGGGTGTCCGCATCAGTGCCGCGAACCGGATGCCCCGGGGAAGGACGTGGGTGGTGACGATGTACGTCGTCCCCACGGCCGGAGCCAGGGAGTGTCAAAACGATCAGGCGATTCTCGCCCGGCGGCCTGACAGGGGCGCCGCCGGGCACAACCGACTTAGGTCGCTCGAGGCTTGAGGGCGACGCGAGATGCATCATGCGTCCAGCCTGAGGTACGCGCATCGATTCGTCGATGACATAGATGAGATGAGGCGATGCGCGCATAAGATTGATGGGTGGAGTTGCAGCAGTTGAGGTACGCCGTAGCCATCGCTGAGGAACAGAGCTTCACGCGCGCGGCTCCAGCGGTGCTTCGTGGTGCAGTCGGCTCTGAGCCGGCAGATCAGAGATCGCTGGAGAGCGAGCTCGGGGTGAGGCTGTTCGCGCGCACGAGCCGCAAGGTGGAGGTGACGCCCGCTGGGGAGGCGTTCGTGAAGCAGGCTCGGTTGTGCCTCCAGGCGGCCGAGCGCGCGAAGGCCTCGGCAGCGGCCGCTCACGGACAGATCCGGGGGTCACTGACCATCGGGGTGATCCCGACTGTGACGGCAGTGGATATTGCGGCGGTTCTGGGCGCTTTCCGTCGCAGCTACCCGGAGTGGGCGTTCACGTGCACTGGTGGCGTGATGAGTTCCTGCGTCGTATTGCGGCTGGGGAGCTGGACGTGGGCGTCCTCGGCCTGGCGGAAGGCGTGACTCCGCGGGGCGTGCAGACGCGAGAGCTCTCACAGGAGCGCCTGGTGGCGGTGCTGTCAGAGGGGCACCGATTGGCGGGGCGACGCCGACTCCGCCTGAAGGACCTGGCAGACGAGGCCGTTCGTGGACTTT
>BNJU01003903.1_pt1 | contig 187534 bp, 198 predicted proteins | sample 8539281 | NCBI WGS metagenome assembly BNJU01 (sample SAMD00202456, study PRJDB9452) | human saliva metagenome | isolation source: human saliva | place: Japan | reverse complement strand
TTTCCGCCGCATTTCAGTCCATCTGCACGTCTTCACCGTCTCCGCAGATTACCACAAACACGATAAACGCCAGAATTGGTCAAAGACGTGAGCGTCGACATCGAGTATTGATGATTTTGAACCGATCAGCGAACTGACTATTTTGTTCCGTTAACACTAGGGAAAAAAGTGAACACACCTTCAGCCCCCGGAAATAAAACGGAAAAATAAACCTTTACGAAAGTTCGAGAATCTGAATCAAAGAAACAACAGAAGAAAGGTTGCAACCAGGAGTTGTAAAGACCGATGGTTATGAACTTGCCGATTCGATATCAGAGCAAACTTTACTCCTGCCGTTACAGAGTCATCATTCACAAACTTCAAAGATTTCGACATGATTATCGGCATCGGTAAACCAAAGGATTGCTGCCCGGCCAGTTAAACCGATCACCGTGCGGAAGCGAGTCTGACACCACAAACCCGGCTGACCTGGGCTTTGGGAACCAGCGAACAGAATCTTTCGACGGCAAACAGCCTTTACCCAGTTCGATCGACTCACGTCTCCACCATGCCCAGCGGCCTGGTCTCCCGGAGAAACCAGAGACAAAGCCGACCTTCACATCATTCCAGCACGTCCGATCATACTAAAAGTCGATGTGCAGCAACAAGATTATGTCATGATAAGCAGCACCGTCACTGTTGTTCCTGTTTCCAAGAAGAAAGGTTAATGGACATCGTGCGCGAGACTTTAGCGAGAATACAGAGAGACCCGAGGAATGATTGTCCGGATATTCAGAAGATTACAGCCTCGCGGTCTGGATACCAGAGCACATTTTCCAAAATCGACGCCGCTGAAAAATAATTCGTAACCGAAACAGCGACCTATTTCGTGCCACAGCCGGGCCTTCGAAATAGCCAGAGCGAAAGCCTTAACACGACCGAAACAGTGCAGAGAAAATCACGCCACATGCCTGCCGCTTCCGGAGCCGACGGAACCAGAAAACGAGTTCTCCGATTCGAAGACTACGGATAATCAAGAAATATCTCCGAACAGAATAGCCGATTTAGAAGAACCATCCACGATCACGCAAGCAAAACGATCCGAGCAGCGCAAACATTCCCCACCAGGCGCGCGCGTCACCATCAGCAAAATCATACCTCCTGAAAGATTTTCATTGAGCGAGAGAATTGACAAGTTTGAAAACTCGCTGACGATGCAACGCTTTGAGATGTTGCAGATAGCCGAAAACACCAAAGAACATCTCCGCTGGAATTTTGAGAAAACATGACGTAGAATCATTGACACGGCAGTCATTTCAACGCATTCTCCGGTTTGATTCGCGGACGTTTGTCCGCCAGCAATGGCGTCGAGGCTGAAGATCGGCGGCGGAGTATTATCCTTCCGGCGGCGGAGATGGCGGTGAATTGACAGTTCCGTTACCGCACCGTGGCCCAAAACTCTGCGTTGAGCATAGCAAAGCCTTCTTCTGCGTCAAGAGCAGCGGTTTGGCGAGGCCTCACAATTGAGTTTGCGCGATTTCATAGCCCTTGAGCACGCCCGGACTTTGCCGCCTCGGTCCGGTCACTTTCAGCAGACGTTTTCAAAACGAACAAACGCCGATTCAGCGGTGACGGAAGCGAAAGATACCAGCACACCGCCTCAGCGGAACCTGAACACACTCATAGGAAATTGGACCAGCAAATAAATATCTTATGTTTCGAACAGAAACCGAAAGAAATCTCGAAAGTTTAGAAAATTGGAATACGAAAAAGCAGACGAACCGGCAACCCAGAGCCAAAACCGGTTGGCGAACCGCCTGGGACGGAGAACATCAGCGAAACACTTCGTATTAAGATCACAGGGCACACCATAAAACCAAATGACCAGACACATTCAAATCTCCAGAACGATCGGATCAGTTCAAACAGTTACATCATCATTTCTGCGAGTGCAGCGAAATTGATTACCAGCCGACCTGAAGATTTGGCCTCTCTGGTGGTCAAAGGAAAACAGAATTTTGGTGATGGAAAACAGCGCCACTGGCTGACAGAGCCTCCGTCTCAATCATGCACCAACCGTGTCCCACCAACAGCCGCGAAACCATCGACAAACAAACACCACACACGCACATTGTGCGGCCTGTCATGACAAAATCATGCAACACAAGCCCCAACATCTGCCCGAAATTTCAGACTTCACAACGTCCATCATGACCGCACGGGACCACTGGAACTCGCGCAGCCCCCCCGCAAAACGCCAAAGATTGGTGTGATGACAGCCCAGCGATGAACACGAAACATCCCTGAAAGAACGGCGGAGCTGATCATTTGAATGGCGTCATTTGACGGAGTTGAGAACGATAATCAGGTTATTATTTTGAAACGACAGCTGGGCTGATTGTATCTACGACGAAGAAAGCGACTATTTCAAGAAAGAAATTTTACCAAAAATCTCATCAACAAACAGAATACGATTTGAACACACGCATATAGTAACAATTGAGTTCGACCGATGAAGAAACAGAGACGACGAAATCTCCGTTGAAAACGAATTCCTTCAACCATTCAAACACGAGCAATCAAACATCTTCGTTCATTGGCGAAACATCAAACGAAGTTGACCTCAGCGCAACAGAGCCACAACCCGCCACCAGCGACGGCGAGTGATCACACAGACATGGGTTTAGTGCCCAGCAGCTATCGAAAACTGACAAAACATCATACCCGAAAGATCAATCGCCGAAAGAAACATAGGCCCCGAAACAAAGCCTGAAGACCTGTTGACGATGCAACACTTCACGACGTCAAGATTAGTCACGAAAACAATCAAAACAGTCCTCCTGAATTCCTTTAGAAAACATGACGCAGACATATAGACCATTGCACAACGATTCGCGCTCTCCAATAACCTTAGACGTTGATCAAAACCGAAAGTTCTCCGGAGGCGGAGTGCCGGTGAGGACCAGACGGGCTCAGCGCCAACAGCCCAGCGCGATACATGTAATTCTGGAGCGGTGGTTTTATTAGATTGCCGTTACAACAACTGGTCAAGACCAAGGTACGCGATAGTCAGCGCCAGTCGCCGGTTCCGATGGATGCTTGTGGCCTGATCGATGCAACCGTTCAGCACGAAACGACAGAAAAGTTGAGTTCGCCAGCGAGTGCAGTAAGGTTCCCTGCAACAGCCGATAACAGCGTTTACCGCCTATCAGACTTGCCGCGGTCGTTATTGGTCCCGATTTTAAAGCCAATATCATATCTAACATACGGATAAGATTGATGGCGAAGATGAAGAACTCAAGAACGTCGAGCACGACAGCCGGTCAGACGGTCGTATTCATGTTAGTATTCCCCGGCATTACTCCGCACGATGGACCACGAACACCATTAAAACGCAGCGAAAAGCAGCCTCCGCCGACACAGCACCGAGCGCGCCAGGTCGGGAGCATTAGCATAAAACAGCCTGAAAAACTTTGTCGCGGTAACAGTTACGTACCATACGAGCGGCACCGCGAAAGATCAAAGCATTATTGTCTCAATGCCTGTTGCGCACATCATCAGCACGTTCGGCAGTAGTTACCGTCAAAAGACCCTTTGTTACATCGTAATGAACGAAAGTAACTTTGCCCATATCATTATCGAAAAGAAATGTTGGCAAACAGCGGTGTGTCTCGAGTTCATTTCACAGAAGATAAGAACAAGTCAAACGACCATCATTGCCGTTTCTCAACGATATCATGACCAAAGAAACACCCGATGTCAGTTGATAATCCTCTGAACAGCGATAGATTATAAACTCGATTGCGAGGCAAAGATCTTCTCGAATGGCCAGAGCATCCTTCAAAACCAAAGCAGCATGTGAAAAGTTTATTAAATTGAAGAAACAAGCGATTTGTAGAACGTGGTCAACATGATTTTATTGTTGTGCAGCATATTTATACCGCTTCTTTGTTTCCGTTACGGTTTTTCCGCCAGCGGTTTCACCAACGATTTGAAAAGTTTATAATGCGGCAGAATACAGAAAATCTCAGGCGAGATTTGTTGCACGAAGGCAAAGATCAACACAGCATATTATTTTTATCAGCGAGCGGCACCCAAAAGAATCAAAGCCCATGTCGATTTCTTTTCAATCATAATACGATACAGGCGGAGCAGCAAAACGTCAGCAGCACCCGAGTGAACGACAGCGACGTAATGAACCGATATCGACGGCGCGGCATAAATCACTGGACGGAAACTGGTATGAACTCCATTCTCCACAGATGTCTCGACAAATGACGTGTCACGGTGGTCACCCAGGCCACACTGTGCCAACACCAGCGAATCCTGTGCCAGCATTGGTCGGTTCACGCCTGAGCGGCCTCGAAAATTCGCTGAATACCAACGAAATGTTGTTCAACATTCCGGTGTCCTCAAGTCGGATCTAAATATATTGTTCATGTTGCAAGCACAATCGTACCGCCCATTTGATAATCATTTATCATTCGATTAACGAAATCATATTATTATCACTACTGAAAAAATCCTTTAATTGATGATAGGTCGTATCAACATTTTAACGGAGTGTAATATGAAAAAATGCCAAACATTATCGCACATGAGCTTTATCGTGGTACCAACAGCCGTCACAAATAGTTGTTACCGTCAATAAAAACTGCGTACTCGAAAAAATCTACTGAAAACAACCATAGCTCATAATTATCGAAAGCGAAATACAAAGTCAGTGCCAGCAACCGTAAACGAAGCATACGTCATCACACGACACCGAAGAAGATCTCAGCGACAGATCAATCGCCAAAAACATCAAGGAATCAGCGAATAAAACATCATCAGATCAAGAACACGAAGCCCGCCGAATTTCAGAAGCCGATCACACAAACACGATTAGCGTGCGAGCACCCTCTCGTTGATCCCCAAAATCACGATTGCTACGAAAACCGAAGAACCGACGAAGACGATATACAAAACGCAACATGATCATATCCAGTAGCGGTTTAATCTGCACCGCCCTTGCTCCATAAACATTTCAGCGTCGCAATTACAAAACAACAATCACGATTGCCTGAAAATCGCGACTAACACAGCACAGCAGAGAAAATAAAACCCTTGATGTGGCCCAGAGTGAGACCATAAAAATCAATATTACCGTTATCGGCGTTTCCTCGTCGTTTTGTGATTGCACCAAAAACATTTGATTAAAACAACAGAGAAAGAAAACCACAAAGGATCAAAGAAAGTTGTTGTTAGCACATTGGTAAAGAATCGAGACAACTTTGGTTGAAGAATGATGAGCGGGAGCGAATCATCTACATAAGCTCACAGCGATGGAAAAACTGAAAGACGTAAACGATCATTTGGAGCGACAATGAGCAATTACGTTTGAAAACGAAACAAGAACGTTGCACCGCAGCAAAATATTCATCAGACAGATATTTCGATGAAGAGCAGGTCCACGATCCGTCGCTTCCAGCGTTAAGAACCGCAGGCCCGCGGCAGAAGGTTTGAAGAAAAGCCGATACCAGTCGAAGAACAGACAAACTGTTAAACATGAAAGAATCATAACCTGATCATATGTTGTGCTTCGACCACCGAAACAAAGTTTTTGTCGTCACGCCATTTTCGTGCGAACCGGACTTTACAGCAATATCATGAACAGCACAGAACCGCAGCGAAACATGCGCTGAGTCCCAGACTTGCCGCACGTTAAGCCGAATCTTCAGTTCCCAAAAACCACGAAGTTTGAATCTGCGTCAATAAACAGGCGGAGAGTTCCCACAGAGTTTAATTGTTCGATATCTCAACGTTAAACATAATATCGATGGTCATAGTCGACGCTTAAATACGAAAATCTCCCAACAGCATACCTCATACCGTGAGCCTTTGCCTGGGAGATTGATTTAACGACCGTTCATTATTCAAACCCGCTTGTGATCCGGATTATTAAAGAGGCAATTTCATCAAGATTTTGAAACGAACCCAGCAGGTAACGATCTCAGTCAGCCGCAACGTTTAATCTCATTATCCGGAAAATTATTACGTTCATAAGTGAATTTGATGCAAACACGTGCGAGTTCAAACGACTTCGATCAGACGCCTCGACGTCGTCATGACGGGAACTTTACGGAGTTTCGCCGACAAAATAGTTGCGGCAAAACAGAGTAACTGTTCAGGCAGCCCAAACAGGCCCCGGCGTCAATCACGCAGTTTTCTGGCGAGAATATCGTTCCAAGATATGAAACTCATTTTTAGATGAAATTGTGTCGACGTGAACGCTAGTACCTTGAAGAACTTGAGCGCGAGTTATCAATCACGTCGTTCATCTGCTGATAGTCCGTCGAGAATACCTGATGACGTCAGTTTTCAACAACTGTTGTTGTTCGTCTGTTAGACAGTTTCATCGAACAGCATTTAAACAAGGGCAGACAGAACGAACTTCAGATTTACGCTGTCGATCATACTGATGATGCTGGTTCAGGATTTCAACTTTTGCGATCATGGAGACAACACAGCGAGAGACGCGATTATCTGCGACGCAATTCTCCGGCGTTTATCGTTTACGGCACTGAATCAGGTTCCGATCTCGCCCGCTTTATCGCGAGTTAATACCGGACCGACGAAATCGTTGCATCGACAGTGCGATCACAACTGTTCTGTCAACGATTTTGCCGGCGTCACCATTTCGCACCAGTTACAGCCACCATCAATCGCGGGTCCGACTCATTTGCAGTCGTCGCCTTCGAAAAGATATTTCGACCGAACACCACTGGCGTCATTTCACCCGATTTCGGAAAGAACGAAAACCTCTTTCTTCGATCCTGAGCCCGGTCAACCAGCGACTTTCCAACCCAATTCATCCGAACATCATCGGTTTCACTAAAATCAATATTGCGATCTCCACATAACGTCATCAAGAATCATTCGTCAAAAGATAACGATCTGACAAATCAACATGATTTACTCATCAGGACACCCGATCAGAATCGTCTCATTTGAGCATGCAATTACAGCGATCGTCTACAGTGACGTTACATGACGTCATGTTCAATCGCGGTTTCAGCACACATTTCGCCTGTTGAATTGCCCAGCAAAGAGAACCATATGATTAAACGATTAATCAGAAATCTCTTGTCGTAAGTCGTTCAGCCGCTCTGTCAGACCATTTTACTCCAGAAAACGTTCATGACGGATTTCCATAACCCGTCTCATTGAATGCACCGCTTCTTTTCATCACAAAGACGGATCAAAGTTCTTCGATTGCCGGAGGACAACCGAACAGCCATCGTAGCTGACGGAGCTACAACCGCATAATCTCTGCGAGACGTCATCAGGGGCTGAAACATTTCGTTCAGCATTGTTACCGACTCAAAATCTTTAGCTCAGACCGACCCCAGGCCGGCATTCCGAGAATCGATTTTTCGGTCATGAACGTCGCGCCGTCATTTTTAACGGCAGCAACATTTTCAACGATTCACCACGGCACAGTTGTCTCGTACCTTCACATCGCGTCCAAACCGGTCACGCCTCGACGAGCCCAGTTTCCATAACCGTGCGGCACTGCAATCATTATACGGTCAACTGTCAGCAACCGCCATTCATCATTTATTCGAAAGAAAACGACACTACAGCGTCAACGGAGCCCAAGGGCACCAGTGACGATACTACATGGCGTCTGATTAATCTCCATCGCCATGAACAACAACATGAACGGATCTGACATTTCACGCCACATTCGGTTGAACGAAATCATCAAAAAACAAACGAAAACGCATACGAATCTCCGCGAGTGTCGTAATTATCATAAATCGATGAAAATACGAAAGAGCGATATCGAGCGCACGTTTAAAAATAAACGACATTTGATAAAATACAAAGAACAACCTGAAAGTTCGTTAAATCATATAAAAATTAAAGACATAGAATGACATTATAAAGCCAATGACGATGATGGTTTAGGCGAGATTATCAGGAAATATGGTGAATCGTTTCACCAATTCACTTAAACAAATTACTCGTATCAATATTTTTGAAGAAGACACCTTTTCAACGATCTCCTTTTGTGTTTAGCATGTTTCAACGAGAACTGTCGAATAGGACGGATATAGAGCCATCAAAGTCCTGTTCGGGTGAACGAGTTCGAACGACATAAGATTTTCAGATTCTCGAACAGCATCAATCGGTGAGCAACCAAAAACAATACCTGCTCAGGGAATTATGCCAGCTGAGCACCGTTGTTCACACGACGAATCATTGCGAGTTCCGAAAGAAAGACGATTGTTTGTTGCGAGTTTAACGAAAGAAGTCATCGAAAAATCAGAACTACATCAACGCCCAGACAACGTTTATTCTACATCGCTGAATAAAATTTCAATCAGAACGAATTTCGCGCGGAACAGAACCGTGAGTACTGCTCGCGATAATATAATGGTCGCGAACTTTCATGCTTATGACCAGCGAAAGAAATATTACAGCTTGATATCTATACCAAAGATAGTTTCGTTTATCATGATAAAGAAGGATTGGTATTCAGTTGTATCCCTAACAGGTTTTGCCATCCTGAAAACAGCAGCGATTTAGCTCAAACTTGAAGGTCTCCACGAAAGGAAAATTATGTGTCGCGTCAGATCCTTGTAATCGCGTTGAAGCCTGCAGCATCGCGGATCAAAGGACAACAGGCGACGATTCTCACTGGCTCCCTGCCGCGCCGCTGCCGAAGCAGCACCGCCCGAAACCGCACGGACGAACTCTGAATCTGCCTAAAGAAAGACAAGAACTCACCGGAAGCTACACGGAAGACAGTCATCACCAGACGAAACAGAAAATGCAGCAGAGTTGCCCAGCCAGTTGCCCAACATGGTTACACGGTTCTGCCAAAGATTCTCCCGGTTCCTGATGATTTACCCCTGAACATCAAACAACAGCCAACGGCACCAGTTACCAGCATTAACCGGTGCACTGTTTCAGATATCAACAAAGCACGAGAAAACCCTCCACACGAGCTGTTTACTACAAAGACAGAAAGAATTTCAGAATAGAGGCGGATAATACCGTCGATTACAAGACGCATTATTGAAGCCCGCTTACATCCTCACAAATTCATACTGAACGGGAGTTTTACCAGAGCACAGAGTCGAGGCAGACGCACTTACAGCCATAGAAATGGTCGATCAATGTTGATTTTTTGAACGTCACTGCCTTCGTTTTTTAAGTTGAAGAACCACTACATGGCAAAAAACGCTTCAGAACCATGTTTGTCATGTCGATAGCGGTCCACGGGAGTTGCCTGGCTCAGGACCTTAAACTGATAGCCGAACCCCAAACACAGCCCAATCAAAGACATCTGGTTCAGCGACCCATCTCTCAATGCTGGCGGCGGGCGAACAGCTTCGTCTGTTTCACCGTCGCGCAACGGAAAAACGTCCTCTCAGCCAGCCGCCGCAGCCTCAGAGCGCCAAACACCACCACGACGACCACCGCGCAGTCTGGCAACGGCCCATCCGTCATATCTGCCCACTGCCCGTGACGTCGGGTCAACCGTAACAACAGGCTCCGTTCACAGAAATGAGCCTCAAATACAGGTCTGATGACACCGAATTTAGTTCATCAACATTGTACGGGGATAATCTGATGATGAACAAGACTACAATGTTGATTTGTGAGCCGGAGAACACCTCCGGCCAATATTAGCTCAACCTCTTTTACAGTAATAGTCCCGAATATATCAGCCGTTTCACTTCCGCACCGTCATCACAGTAAAACCAGCATTACTCAGATTTTGGGAAACCAAACGTTACGTTGATAGCATATCGAGTTCACCCAAACGTTTGATCGCAGTTGCGCTTCATTTTAAAGACAACACTGTATTTACTTAAACATTAACCCGGATCCCGGAACGGTTCAGAATTAGCGCCGCAATAGCCTCGTCTCAACGATTAACGAGGACCTGAACAAACATAACACAATCATTACGACACCGCATATTATCACATAGCGTTAACGGAACGAGGACCGCGAATGAACAGCGTCCTTCGAAGATCGCAAATCAGAGCAGGTCATTTTAACGGTTGCCACCGCAATCATAACGCCCTCGTCGCGATTACCTTACGTCTGTTTCTGGCTTAAACTCGTCGCCTGGTATTCATCAACAAAGACAACGGTTTGAACCACAACTCATGAACAAACCGTGCGCATTAGCCATCGCAATTCCTGATTTTGGTATCGGAGACCGGATTCAATGTCTCATTGTGCTGCAAGTTCACCAAGAGGAAAATGTTGATCACAAAGAATTGCGTCTTGGTACGTAGCTGAAATCTTTACAGATACTTTGAAGACGGCACGATAACACCAGTTGGGGACCAGTCGTAAACAACACGCCATGCGATCGGAAAACCTGCTACGTAGTTTCAACAGAGATAAACACTATATGAAAAACGTCTTCCACCCGAAAAAAGAGGTTTCAAACACAGTCACATGAATGCTTTAATGTTGCTCATCCTTGAACAGTCGGTAAAGAAACAGTTGCTGAAAGTTTCAGAATAATTTATCTCAATAGCAAAGATAGAGTTCGTGAATCTTTCGAGGTCAATCAGGTCGACGAAAACCCAAACAGCTTACTGATGAAATCACCGCCGGGATGCCAACCAAGAATAGCCGCCCACCTGATCACATGCACGATCAAACAGAGTTTTATCAACATGACAGTAACCGCCCATGCCGTCCGGGTCGCCCAGAACCAGGTCCGCAGTCTCTGCCGTAACCCTGTGGTCGTGTCAATTATCAGCGAGCCAGCAGACGGCCAGCAGCTATGAAAGCGAAATGACCATCGATAAGATTATGGGCACGTTACAGCACAATATCATATTAGAACAGACGAAGAGATGGAACTATCGATGCCACCAGAAAGTCGATTTCATTCCGGAGACGTAAACGACCGTGATTTCAGGAAATGACACGTAGTCAGACAGGTGATCATGTTCACGAGCTTCACGAAAATGCAAACATCAACATAATTGTGGCGCAGGAGTTGATGACGCGAAAGATTATACAAAGATGTCATCCAAGAACAGAAGCGTCAGACCCTTCAATGCTTTTTTGCACACCTTCAATTCCATTTCGCGGCCTAACGTAACATAAATTATAAGAGCGATGCGCATACGGAATCCGCGAGCATACGAAGACGAAGATTATTGTATTCGTTAGTTCGAGACAGGCAGTTATTTGTTAATGTGTCTCTTTATGTCGCACCTGAAAGCGACTTCATCTGTCGTTACACCACCTTGTAAAGAGGCAAAGAAACCAAAACCGATGAGGTGCCGAAATTGTTTCAGTGAGCAAGAATTGTATGCTCGCAATCGAAAAATACAGTTGCATGCTGCGCCCAGATGTCCAAACATATCAACTATTGACGGAAAGTTGGGCCGGACATGTAATCGTCAGTCCTCGAATGAAGATGACAGCATAAAACATCAAAGAAAAGGATAGATACGGAGGCATACATCGTCATAGTTGTTATCAAATAGTCTACAGATGCTGACCGAATACGATGCTGATGAACGGATATTGCCAGAGTCACAACATTTGAAATGAAGAATGATTACTGCAATAAAGCGATATTTCGTTCACATTTCGGCGATAATTTCAATAAATATTTGTTTTAAATACGACGCCTTTTTAGTAACTTCCGCACGAAGAAAGATAATACCAATATTACACATGCACATATTTTTCACCGCGTATTGCCGCGAGGATTTTATGCGGCCAGAAATTGCCCACCCGGAAGTTATCACAGTCAGGTCAGCCGTGTTCAAAGCCGACGACGATAACGGCAAAGCGCAACAGCGCGGCGCTGGTACAAACAAAACTGCGACACATGCTTATGATCAAATTGTTTTAGATACCGCGAATATTATGCCTGCATGACATACAACCCAGATTTTGACAATGTTCAAAGAATTCAGCAAAACTTCGCATTTTACGGATGGACTATCCCAGCTGATTAGCTGGCAAAAAAGCATTAACGTTTTCGCCTTTTTCCCCTGCGCCAGTTTGACAAAGATGAAACCATTGAAATTGAACAGACCCCAACAACATGCAACACTGAAACAACCACGCATTCTCGCCATCGTCATTTTTAAAACAAGAGGCGGCAGATGTTATGAAAATAACCTGCACCCAGCCACGCCCCGATTCTCAGCACGGAAGACCAACGTGCACACCTGAAATATCAATATAGAAGATATTTATATGCTGATGAGGCTATAGGGCTGAATGACAAATAGTGAAACGGAAGCACAGTTTTTAGGTAAAATAAACAACCGTCAATACAAATAATAGTGGCTGGCCAGGCGAACAAATTCTTGTGTCAGAAAAAGCGTTTGAAGGTACTTAAACCGAGACAGTAGAAAGTGAAAGCGCGAATAGAGAGAAACAGAAAGCCGAATATAAGCCGAAGATACACACGAAAGTGACGAAAATATCAAGTTTTTACATCAGAAACCGATCCACGGCAGCGATATCAGGTGACGAATACAAAATTCTTCAGGTGTGCGATTTGCGACAGAACAGCAACGAGGCTGAAAGCACTGGAAATGAAGATATCAGAAATATTACCGTACATATTGAAAAGCAGTACTTAAGATAGGTCAACGCGTGTTCAAAGAGTTGGTCCAATTGTTGTCGCGGCATAAATCGCGCGGTCAAGACCGCACCATCTGTTCGGTCCATCATCGCCGGACTCAGCTAAGCATTAGCAGTTGCGAGAGTTGCAGTGTCAATTAAAATTCATTTTATCGTTCATTTTACGACTTTCTGAAATACCAACGGTAACACTTCAGAAAACACAAATCATTGGCGAAATCACGTGCCGAAAGGAACAGAGTAATGTTTTAGGCAAAATAAACAGTGTTCATCTGGCAACAGGACAGTTTATATAAGATGATACAACTTAATTCTGAATGAAAGATTTTTAAAGCGTGGTTTTGAAACCGGAAGATGTTATAGATGCGAAACGGTATCACGGTGATAAGAGCGGTACGGAAAGGATTACTAATGTTTAAGATCAGGAAATGATCCGTATATGATATTGCGGAATTGCGTACCACCAGGTGTAAAATCGAGTTCGCACCAGAAAGCGAAGATCATTATCCGGAAGCTGACCGGTAACAGAAGAAGCGACGGTCACATCGAGGCAGTGATGTGGCCTTGAATGCAGTTCGTCGAGCGAGCCTACGACCGTTTTTGATGAAAAGTCATCTCAACTTTACACTCTGGCCCCGCTTTAGAAAAAATTACCATTAATTGCCGACAAAAAATTTTGTTCAATTTCAAGCAAACGCCAGCGCGAGATATTACGAAGACAAGCGCAACACTTCACTTTAGCAGCCCTATTTCAGCGCAGCTATCACGCGCCGGTTATCTGAGATCCATTTCGCCTGTTCCCGATTGCCACAAAACGCCATTTGTCACTGTCAGCATTGCGCTGAACAGACAAGCGTAATCAGGAGCATGACGATTGTTTAGATTTCTATATTCAGTAATGGCGTGAGGAATAAACAGAGTTGTGTCCAACTTTCGATTACTGGCAACATTTATAAGTAAACTTCATTTTCATTTCAGCTTTCACGAAAGAATACTATATACGTTATTGAACGTCATTATGCCTTAACGACGGCCTTGCATTTCATTAACATGTGTTAATGTGTAGCAGTATTTCATCAATCATTTTACAATTTGCTTTCCTCAGTTTCACCGGAGATTCTTCGCGTAAAGTCGCAAATCATCGATATAGAAAGATTACCAGATTGAAAGAAACAGAACTCACTGGCCCTTTCAGAACAACAGCCTTCGATTTTATCAAATTTTGCGCCTTTGGTTTTGAAAAATACCATTACAAACAACAACAGCAGCATCTGATCAACAACCCTGACCGTCACTGACAATCAAAACAAAAAAGCGCAAAAGCTGGTACAGGCCCAGCAGAACCACACGAGGCGGAAGTGGTTCTCACGCAAAGATTTGCAATCACCTCATCCACGATCTCATTGAACAGAACGCACTGATGTACCGAAGATTTAACAGAAATTACACCGCATGATGCACAGACATTAACCGAAGACGAGGTAGTTGTCGTCCATTACCACTTTTAGGGAATTTGAGGATACGACAGATACAGCACAGCGATTGCTTGTATTCAGGTTTGTTCTTTGAATAAAGATTTAACACCTGAAAATAATAAAGCGAATGTTACTAAAGAGGTATCGCCGCAGCAGTGCATTAAAACTGCAAGAAGAACGAAGCCGACGATACCAATAGCGAACGACAAAGCTTCCGCCGGAACTTTACGCCGTACCGCGTTAATACACCATGTAAAGTTGGTCAAAAGACAAAGATATTTGAGCTGAAGTTACTAGTGCGTGAACGAATAAAACCACAGGAATCGCGCTGAAATCAAAGTTATCAAAAATGAAATGGTTAATTTAATGAGGCTTGTTCGACAGATTACGACGACGAAAGTCAATAGTCGTTAACGTGAACAGCGTTAGCTCACCATCCTCAGATAACCTTCGCCAGCAACCATTCAGCTGGAGGCGAGCCTGGTGACGAGCTGTTACGGTTAGGTCCCGGACATCCTCAATCGCTGGTCCAATGCTTACCGCCGATCCGGCCGTCAGGCGGATGACGGTCCATCCAGACTCCGGATTTCAAGCGAGAACTCAAATCATAAAAATTGCCGAGAATGTGTTTCAGTCGTCTGGTTTAATCGATTACATGTGATTAAACGAACAGATTACAAACGAGGTCATTGAGTTCCGAAGACCCCGAATTGCGTCACGAAACGCCGAGAAGATTCCAGAAACAGAAAAATCGATCCAGTTATCATCGCCCGCGGCGGCGGCAGAACGAGCATCAGCTCGATAACTGACTATCGAAAGGCCCTTGAACACGCGCTGAGCAAAAGCCGTTTCAACGACGACAGAGTTTATATCGAAAATTACGATCAACAAAACGATAACAACCAGATTACGTTGAAACGCAATCATCTGCATGAACGTGATCAATCATTCCGGAAAAACCAAAAATTCCCGATGTTCACCCGACGGGTGGTTCCGAGCATCACATTCGTCGTCGTACCCGTGTCACCGCAACACCGCCGGAACCACGAGCCTTAGCCGGTTCTGCGCACCATTATTCATGAAATGGTCACCGCACCGTCGACATCCTGTCACAGCATTTATCAAGACGTATTGCATCAGATCAAATCCAACATAAGTTGTGATTACAAAATCAAATGATTGGTCTCATTGAACGTAGATTAACCGCCGACACCACCTGCACCTCCAGGAAGACTGAATTTTGAATCTCACCCTGTGGGCCCGGAGTTCATTGAACAGTTTACAACGGTCATTCACCTTGATCTCACTGCTTAGCCCTGAAGGTCATTGAAAGAGCGCCCGAGAATTATTGTCGATGGAACAAGCACAACATAGAGTTCAACATATTGTTGAGCGTCCAAATTTGACACGGGAGATGATACCGATGCCGCAAACAGCATGGGCGAGTTGGCGAAATGCAGAACATATTTACCAGAAAAATGGTGTCGCAAACCCAGGTCTCATGAAAAATACTTGGTCAGGCGAAATTCCGGCTGGTCTTGGTGCTTCGTCCAACGAGGGGAGTCCATGTTCAGTACGTGATCACCTGAGAACCGAGTCTGCACCGAGTTTGCAGACAACTCCTCGACGCCGAATACTCACGAAAAATCTTATCGACGACGAGCCGTTAGCGAACATGTGAACGGGAGAACTCAGAAACGTTATTTGCGTTATGGATAGCATGACAGCATGTAGTTGCAGACAGCATCGCGCATCAAAAAAAATCACCTCGGCGCTGGGCCCGCAACGTGCCATCGCAACGGCAAGACGAGTCAGCTTTAAAAACACACGACAGCCGCCGACATAACGAAGATCCAATCACAGAGGTGCTGGGGAGACATTGCAGAACCCCAACGTTAGGCCTTGCCGAAAGTTGTTGTCGAAAACTGAGCAACGAAAGCCATTGCGAAGAATCAATAGCGAGCCTGTTGGGAAAGCCAGACGCATAGTATCCAGAAAACAAATCAAAACATAAACTTTGACTACGGATGAAAGCAGGAACACAAAGATCATGGACATAGCGACCAGCAGTGCGCAGGCGCAACGAGACGAAAAGAGTCTTGAACAACACAGGCCTTGCGCAACCGAACTTCAACTCAGACAGATTGGTATCAAAGAAATAAGTCCGTCTAAAGCAAGAAGATCATATTGCCATTTCAACCACGAATTACGGGAGAGTCGTTACTGGCGGAGATGACAGCGTCATAATCGAATTGACGTTTCACGATTCCCGTCTGGTCGGCTAAAGGAAGATCACAGCAGGCCAGCGATGAAAGAAATTGAACGAGCACCGAGCAGTTATCGCAGTTACCAGGCGTGAAAATGAACAACATAACCGCCGAGTTGAGTTCACCAGAGCATTTGCCAAGATATAACAACGCCCACCACCGACGTCTCGAAACGACCCATACGTGCTGCGGGTCGGAGCCTGCCCATGCGGGCGACATGCCTGAAAATCCACCTATTCCACGTCAGAGTGATCACCTCATGGAAGATGAAACAAAACGTACATATGAAATGATGAAATTCAGTTTCAGATTTAAGAGACAAAATAGCGACGAACAGCAGTTCCAGGAGCTCGTAATATTTTAGTGACCCCTTTGACGATCAGAGCTTGAGCAGAGCCAAGAATTGAGAAACAGCAAAGATTTCGTTTTCATCAGCATAAAATAGAATACGAAAGTAGCCCGTTGCCCTGCAGTGGTTCGTTGTTGCATGATGATCTTCAGCCCAGAAACAGTGACGAGCGATTAAGAACAGAGCGCAGAATTCCTATTTAAAACACAGATCCGCCGCCGAAGCCAACAGTGCCCGCCGGATAAAACGAACACCCACTGTTTGCGCAACGGTCGACCCCGACACCTGACCCTTCTCAGCACGTGCTGGCAGCGCGTCAAATCAGACAATGTCAGCATTTCGATGCTGCAGCCTGCAGTTGAGCCTTGCAATTGTGAAGCTTCATGCTAATACATATCATAAAAGACACACAGGTTTCGTGAACACTTAGCAAAACAATAACTCAAAGACAGAACACATGTTTTATTTGGAGATGAGCCAAGTAATCCCAGGACGGAAATGGCCTTGACATTGCTTGGGAATGGTCAAACATTATTGTCGAAAATGACCTGAAATGAAAACGTTCTTAATCCGGCTTTTAAGACGGATTGCGAAGAGCACGAACTCAATAACGTTGTAGAAAACGATGTCAGCCGCAGATACATCAATTTAAAATCGAAGCTGAATTCGCCCGTCAAGCAAACAACAGTACGCGCCGCCGTGGCCCTAACAGGCACGATAAGCTCGTCACCCAGAAACGACGGCGAACATAGTCCAACGGCTTCGGTAGCCTCGAATCCAAAAACACAAAGGAGATGTTACCCATATTTGCGAGATTCAGTTCCGGTTAATCACCGAGGTGAGAAGATTAACAAACGAACATTGTGAATAAATGATCCGGATTTCAGCAGATAATCCCAGACCGCAAGATGCCAGTAATTCGCCTGACCGTCGAACCGGCGCAACGAACGTGAAACCATAAAAACGTCGACAAACCCTGTTATCGGAACGTTTACGGTCCTGTCATATTTAAACATTCGAGGTTATTTTGACGAAACAGTCATTAGATAAACCCGCCGAGGTCAGTTCAGCGAACAAACATTCAGTTCCAGTGCCGTTTGCACGTCGAGGCCAGACGCAACAGTTCGAGAACTGATCTGGAGGAAGATATCCTCAACGTTCCCAAGCAATGACGCGACAACGCATTGTCAGCAGAGGGCATCTGCAAAGAGGTTTTAATGCCGCCAGCAAAAGCAGCGATTGGTGCGCAGACCATTGCCTAAAAGAACGTCCAGTTCATCGTACCAGAAATGCCAGAACAGCGCAGGATGACTATCAGACATGGTCGCAGCAGGAACACACGGCCAGAATCTGTGGCCTGATGAGCAGAAAATTCACAATTGAAAAGAGTTCCATCACATATTAACTGCGTTAACCTCAGTTCCTTAAAAGAGCCGTAATCGCGACGTTAACGGTCTCGTGATGCCGATCAAAATCTTCAGGTACGTCAAACAGCCGACGAGCCAGGGGCCCCGAAAACACATGAAAGGAAAATACTCAAAGACTGCACCAGGAACAAGCCAATTCCACAAACAAAAACAAATCTGTGCAATCAATCATCACGAGGCATGGTTGAATCATCGTTCGTCTCCAGTGCACGACAGGTCGTTACGGAGCCTGTCGGGGTCACCCCGATAGTTCCAAACAACATCGAAGACACCTTGTCGTAACGAAGAGTGAAACGCAACAGTGGCCCCCACGAGCGATCATCGTCAACACACGGTCACCAACATGCACCGTTAAAGAACGTGTAAATGCGTCGACGCACCAGGTTGATTATTCTCAGCCCGACTGACTAGCGAAAGCGATACTTTATTACCCACAGGCACGATCCATTTCAGAAGATACGGGATCACAGCCGAATCCCCGATCTGTTGCACTGAGAGTGAAGCCGGAGGACATTCAGGCTTAAAGATGACGCGCCTAAATGATACCATAGACGAAATTGGAACGTCGAATAGTTGCCGATGAACAGTGGTCGAGCAATCGCATCCACCTTCAGCCGCGGAATTATAGCGACACTGCAACAGCGTGAACAGGAGTGACCAGTCAGAAATTAGATTTGCGACAGAAGAGCCCAGTAACATAGCAGACGTTTCTGTGCCAGCACTGTTGTGTCCACAGGAACGCCTTTAGCAATACAGTCACAGAGCATCGACAGCACGGACACCTCGTGTCATCGTCGATCAGGCTTCAACATGCAACTTAAACATTTCATTGGTATAACCGATGCTTAACGTTATGAAAACCAGAACCACGCCTGCAATGACAGTCAACAAGTCAGCCAACCACCCCGAAGCAACACCACCGATAAGATCATGAAGACATTTTATTTGCACGGCCTGAGCGTTCGGCATGCACCGTCAACATTCACCGTCTGCCGTTAATTGTTTTGAGTTGTCCCACAGAACATTTAAATACCCAACGTTCAACCCGAAGAGCTTCGAATACAAAGTTTGTGCAGCGACCGTGAATAGTGGCCCAGGAATAGCTTTAGCCCAGTAGTACTCGTTAAAGACGTTTTAGATCCAACGGGTGAGATTACAAATGAACGCCGTGCCCAGGTGTACGGAACGGCCGCACCCACCAGAGGCAAAAATACCGAAGACGCACCGTCAGAAAATGGAGACAAATCATAATAGTCCCAAACAGATCAACGTCAGGAGACGCATTACCTGAACAAAGATCTGGAGCGTCGCACCGTCCGTCGCCAGCGACGCATCATTTCGTCGTCGAACTCAAAGAACAACAAAAACAGTTTAATACCGAAGACGACGGCGACGTCGTACTGAAAACGAACAAAACAACTTCCATGTAGCGTCGAATTTACGACGAAAACGGCATTACTTTATCGGAAGGTATCGCCAACATCGCAGTCCACCGAGCGCGGCACGACAACGAACAGTCGCCACGCAGCGATCAACGAACCGCCCGAACGTCGATTACGACGTTACAAACCGGCCAACCCCGGACCACAGCAGTCAGCCAAAAAAAAAATCAGAAGAATAGCACGTTAAAGTTATGCGCGAGCAATACTAAATTTCGAAGAAGCTGAACATAAGCTGAAGAAGCGAAGAAATGGGAAGAGCTTAGCTCAGATACCATTTAAGAACGAGGCGAAGAAGATTTTGACGCATGATGCTGTCAGCTTAACCGCATAAACGCCACAATTGCGACGAAACGAAAATCGTTGCGGCCTGGTCAGCGTAGCCGATTTCGAACACGACAAGACTGGCGCAGCAGCAAAGTCAACCTAGAATACAAATCTGCCGCAAGAATGTTCGAATCAATCTCACAAGACGGGAGTCTCGAAGAGAAGAATGCTGTCAATTGGTTAAGATGAATCAAAATACATATCAGGTCGGCTAATCATCGCCGGACGAAACAGAGTTGCCGCGACGGGCGCAGCTCACCGAAACGATAAAGAAGAACTCGACTTACAGAAAATTGATAAGACGGAACGACGAAATCATCATTTGACGCGAACATTGCGCTCGCGCCAGTCAAGACGACTTTTTATCACACAGCGCGACTCAATTTAACGATCGTTCACCTGAAATATCCGAATTCAAACATTCGAGAGTACAGAACCGAAAGTTACCTGTGAATGCGGAACAGAACCGAGTCAAAACAGAATGTATTGAATGAAAGCGACTGCGCAGAGTTTTCCATATTTTAGCCTTGCTCGATAGCGAGTAGAAAGGACCGTGGTTATTGATGATGCAAAGAGATACAGTAGTAGTAAGAAGGAAGAAAGAAAGTCGTTACAATGGTTGGTGAAATTTTTGTACCAGAGATGATGCTGACACAGCCAGGAGAGTGAAGTTTATAACTCATCTTTGCAGCAGGATTTGCAGCATGAAGTAGCATCGATAAAATAGAGGAAAGACTTTTCGATGTTAGCAGCGATTTTGCACGGGAGTACGTTCTCGAGTTGCATCACGCCCGTAACCCAATGCCGGCTTCATGTTGTGTTGCAGATATGAGCCCCTGATGCCAATCATACAACAGCCCTTGGCGACGGCCAATGCGATTATCGATGCGGATACCGAACTAAAGACATAGAATATGCCACGTCATGGTGTTGCGCACTAACGATAAGTCAGAAACTTTAAAGGTTGCTCATGCTTTCGACAGTGTCGATAAAAGATGCAGTTGTTCTTACGTACCCGGTTGTGCAGTGGCGTTGCCGAAGACATCATTTACATTGGGTACTTGTCTCGCAACATTAATAAATTTAGATGAAGATCATCTGAATATCGTAAAAATAAAGGATTAGAAAAATATAACATGCAATGAAACTTTAGAGTTTTGGTGACACGAGTGAGATTTGAAGAATGGATTAACATGGTTTATACTAAATGAAATTCAACAGTCAATACAGACAGGTCTGTTTATTAGTAGATGAATGATTACAATGAAGAAAAGACAGAACAGCTGGGACAACGCGCATTTATGGGACAACAACACAGTTGTCGGGTGTTTTACGTCGAGCTTACACAACAGGTGTTTATTGCTTAGAAGAAAACAAAATGAAATTGTTTGCGACGATTTGGCAGCGCTTGTCGGAGGCGTATCATTAAAGTAAACAACGAAGCAACATTTATATTGCAGCCAGAAGAGGCCAAAACTGCTCAGTATGTAACGTGTCAGCATAAGCTGCGCCTTACGGCTCATATCAGAACCGACACTTGAGGATTTTTTCAGCCTGACCACCATTGAAACCTCAATATTCATTTCAAACCATCATTAATCATGGCACGAAGCTTTCCACAACACTTTTCGTGTTGCTGGGAGATAGTTTATTGCCCAACATGTCTCCAAAAGTCGATATTCTCAGAAACTGGTTCATTTCTAGGCCTTACAGCTTGCACATTGGTCAGATGGGAAGGAGCCGTTTTTGGTCTCGATAGCCCTGTGCCTCAATATTTGTCTTATTCTCAATCATATTGTCAATCATAATATTTAGGTTTGACTCGCACCAACCTTTTAAATCATTTTAAATTATATCGTTGACCATTTCCAGTTTCACATCCAAATATAGACGGAGCATTGCCGAAAGTTAGCCCAGCACTGGTTACTTTTATTCTTCAATCAAACAACCGACTGACCAAAACAGCAGTTCCCAGCATCTGCCGCAATCACTGTCCTCACATCACCATTGCCAATGGCACCACACCTTTCTGCTCATCTCGATTATTGTCATCGGGTGGCCCTCAACATACCATACCTGAACCTCCGTACAGCCCACACACCATACGACAATTCAGAAAATCATCCGATCAGCAAAAACATCAGCCACACACCTCAATAACAGAGTGGTAAACGGTCGAAAGTAATATCAAACGTCAAACGAATCATTGCAGATTTGCCCACCACATAATGTCAGTGAAAAAACAGGCTTAGTTGAAAAGGTGCCTCGTGCCTGCCGTTCTCACACTGTGGCCCAGACGCCATGGCACAGCGAACCTTCAGCCACGTCAGCAGACAGTGATTACTAACAAAACATGTCGAGAAGAAATAGCCAGAGTTGAAATAACAGAGCTGGCGTTGAGTTTTGAACATGATGATGATCTACGGTAACGATCGCGCATTAGAGACTTGAATTTGTCGAGATAATGAAAAAACAACAAAGTTTTAACTATTTTGAATTATTTTGCAACCGAACATAAGAAACGAGTCAGGCGATGAGCCCAGCAGTGACATCGTACCAAAGATTAACAAACAACAGACAGCGAAAGATTGGCGACGTGAGGTTGCGCCCGTCAGCCCGTTTTAGTCAAAATACCAGACAATCATTTCAGACAGATTTCCGCGAGTCAGGCGAATAGCAAAGAAATCATTCAGTAACCAACGTGAAGGAGGTTGAAGAACTGATTGCAAAGTACCGACGATGCCCCAGCCGCGGAATTGACACCAGATTGCAGCCCCAGCCTGTTGCCGGTTCACACGTCTCGAGAAATAGCGGCCTGAAGACGCACCATAAGTATCAAAGAGCATGGATACTAGATTGTGTCAATGACGCCTTAAGAAGAGAAGATTTTATCGCGGTAAGCAGATTTGACTGACGATACCGATAAAGAAAATCGATAAAGATTTGGAATATTTTCTGATTTTTCAGGAAAGCAGCCGAGCATCATATCCGAGCTCGTTAGCGATATTTAGTTGCGGCGGCAGCATTGCGTCTCGTACCTTGAAAATATCTGTCTTTAATGCCACAATTGTCGATGCATCTCGAACGCCGTTATTCCGTGAAAACACGCGACGGTCTGCATCTCCGTTTCGAGCAACCACTCGACCTGTCAGGCCCGTGGCGTGATTGCTTCAGATCCGGTCCCGCATCTGCGTTGCGCAGATACATCCACGGCGGAACGATTTCGGCGGATACGGCGTTGTGCCTGACTGGGCTGACCTTATCAACGATGTCAATCGATCTCGTCGATCTCAACATTATCGGCGGTCAATGACGCAGTCATAATGAGATACTTTGATAGTCATATATGATTTCAGCGAATAAAATTCTGACAGTTCAAACAGCCGAGTCATGAAATCGATGATTGTTGTCTTAAACGATTACGTGCAATCGAAAATTTAAAAATCAGAGTTATAACGAAATAGCCAGATCATTGCACAAACGTGCCATGAGCCTGAGTTCTCAGCGGTCAGCGTTCAAGACTCCGACGGCATTGCGGATTAATAAGACCGAACTGTTCAACAGAACTTCACAGTCACTGAATAGCGTTTCAATAGTCATTGCAATGAACTTTATTCGCAGCTCAACAATCAAGTTTCGGTTAAAGCGTTTGGTTAGAGACCTGATGGCAAAACAGTTATCAGCGTTTCAGAACATGATTATTTGTCCTCCCGTTAACAATTGCCCATCAAGAAGATTGACAGCCAACGCTTCTGCGCCCATGCCCATCGTGCCCAGTCAAGCTTCCCAGCCCATCTCGTAACTGCGGAAGTGTTCCACCAGGCAAGAGACGACGACGAACACAATCTGCACGATTTGAGGGCTCATGAAAGCCTGTCATAGACTTCAGCGTACCCAACAGCGAACCTCCCAAATGGCTGGCCTGTCCCAGTTTCCAGGTCAAATCCTTCCAACAAAAGAGCCACAGTCTCTATGATTGGCGAACGAAAAACACTTTGTCCGCGACTATTGTAACATCAACCTCACAGAGAACCATTTGCAAACGACAGAGTTGCAATGAACCGAAAACGAGTAGTCCAGATCACGAAGTCCGTCGAAGAAGACACAGAAAGTCACATGGAACGAAAATGATCATCATGAGCGTCTGTATTCGAGTCGACATAACAGCTCCGAATATTACTGCTTTCGATCAACCTGAAAGAAACAGAATATCTGAATTTCAGATGTTAAATGGAAGAAGCGTCACCGTTGCGATGTAACCAACGTAGTCGATGAACAGTGATATTTGCTGACAAAAATTACCGAAATTGCATTCAAATTATCAAGGCTGCACCTTCGCGTTACGGAACATGAACAAAACACAGCAGACGCCAAGAATAATATTGCTGGCGAAAACAAGAGCGTGACGAACAAGCTGAAACCGCATCATGCGTCACAGTTATGAAATGACAGATTTGGCAACAGCCCGACATTCCATGATGCCCAAACTTCGAAAACACCTTGCCGGTTATTGCACGTCACCAAACACCGCGAAACAGGTTTCAACGAACCGATGACGCAACGTATTAATCAAAATAAATATTTTATCCGAACAGCTTCCTCGAGCAGTTGCAAAAGGATGATGCAACTCAGCTCGAATCGTCAGCTTCGATGCCTTAATAGTTAAGATTTGAGAATTGATTTCAAGAAACCTTCTGTCATTTGGCTCCGCTAACCTTTAAAATTAGTTAAAGAAAATACATAACGCAACGTCGGAAAAATTAAAGAATTTGAAAGGAGACTTTGAAAGTCGCCGAATAGTGATTAATCAAACAGACGATTGCGCATTGATTGAAATATGAAGAAGTCTCAAATGGTCCACGAGACCATAAAATGGAAAAGACAGAGCACAGATTTGACGGGACACATACAGCTTCGCGCGAATAAAATCAACGAACCGACGAGGTTATTCACCCAGTGCAACATTCACGGAGCCGACCGTAGCCCGCGAGTCGCCACCCACATTTGAAATAGCACCGAAAGCGACTGGCGTAACCGAGCGACTGAAGAATTCACGACATCTCCGAGGAAAATTCAAAGTCGAAAAGCCGCTGCTTTCAGCGATGACAGATCCTTTGCAACGTTTTCAATGGAGAATTCCGAAAGCACCGCAAGATGCGTGAGAACGCGGGGACACAGAGAGAACTTTAAAAAATTCGAGCGAAGCGCATATTTTGCAACTGCATCATCTTTGCCGATAATGAAAAAGAATTTACATAAAGCGAACGCGAACTGTCTCGGTTTTCACATGACACATTTATTCCCGAGTGTCAGGAAAGACTCTGCCGAAATGTCTGTGCAGTGTCACCAACACAGAAAAGAGCATCAGAGTTGATTTCAAAAAGACGGTAAGACAGACGGCATGGTGCCGCCGCGACACCACGGAATCACTTCCCGTTATCAGCCAGCAAGGTGGATGTCCGAGATGAAGATGCGTTAGTACGACGACGGTCAGGTATGAAGAGTGGTTGCTGAATGTGATGAGGCCCAAAGACACTCCGAAGATTTAATAGAAGAAAGGATCGCATGACCGTCAATCATATCGTTAACACGCAATCGATAAAGAAGAGAAAGCCAGTGGTTCAGGATTACGCCACACCACGTTCACTACAGTGCCGATGGAACAACGTTTTAAAACTCAGGCAGTAATATTACGCCGAAGAGTCAGAAGATACGCATTATTATCGCAAACTTCAATCGAAAAGCAATAACAGAACGCCTGTGTCATCCCATCACTGGTCGTTCAGCCGACTTTTCTGGCGGAGGAATATGAGAGCGAAGAAAATTGCAACGCGTTCATCCAGCGAGCATTGTGAGATTCGCTCACGAGCCAAAATTGGAATCGCACCGAGGCCGACCTCATTCAACTGCAAAGGCATTGAATCCTGCAACAACTCAGCCAGCGGCACACCCAATGTGCCTTGCCCATCTCATCTCGACACATGCGACAGTGAGACGATACCATCACGTTCATGCCTGAAAACACAGTTACAAAACATTTTTGCCTTCAGACATCAATAACGAATCATTTACGCCAAACAAAGTGAACAAAACATATTTAGGACCTTATTTGTGAGTTCAACGAAATCTCAACATACCAAAGAGCCTCAATTGACCATCAATGGAAAGAAAGAAACAGGAGCCCCAGCGACACGAAAGACTTTAGCGAAAGTTCATTGAATTTACGTTAAATCATCACCGAGATTTTAATATTGCTAGGAAATACTGAAGGTCAACACAGAGATGTCTGAAACTATTTGATATTTTGACAATTACGACAGCGAAGATACAGCAGATTCGTCAAACATATTTACTTCCAGCCAATGAGTGAAAATAAATCCGCTTTCGAAACAAGTGAAGAAGACTCCAAACCCGGAGTTGCTTCAGAGCGACGAGCCCCGCCACAGGAATATTGACGTTATTCGCGTTCGACGTCAATAAAACGCAGCCAATACGAGCACAAACAATTGCCTGATGAAAGAAGAAACAAATGTTCATCGTATAATATCAAGAGCACCCGCTGATTATTCGAGGCAGATGCAGTACGCTGAAAAGAACACAGTATCTCAATAAGTTGAATATCAATACGAAAGAAAGATACAGTGCACATTCGAAATGGCAGTTGCAAGAAAAATCACAAACGACAATTATGACGATCGCAGATTTAAATCATTCTTTAACAGGAATAGACACTGTAACACATGATACAAAATCACCAGAAGTCCGTCCCAAACGAAAGAAAAAATAAACATGAACCAGGACCCACCATCATCCACGTCATTTCGCGCCGCGATTTAAAAATAACACAGTCTGTAACGAGCCAAAAACATAAAGATAAACATCAGCCGTTTATCGAAATTGAATGTTTATTAACACATTCTTCTTTACCATCGACCTTAATCATTTTCAATATTAACCGGCAGTTCCGGGCAAAAGAACACCCTGACATAAACTTCGGTAAAAAATCGTCGAAAAATCCAAAACCCGTCACCGGAGGTTTGTCTTCAACCATTTTAACCGCAACGTCAAACAGGCCTGTCAGCCCCGCTATTCATTACGAGGTCAATATTTCTGTGGCCCGACTTCAAAATCCTATTAAAATTGAAGATGACGGTCGATCGACGAGCAAACCAGAGCCAATATGCAGACCGGTGCCAAAATTACGACGCAACAGAGTCACACTTGAAAACCGCGAGCGACGCACCCGATTACAATAGCCAAACAAAGCCGACACCAAATTGATCAATCTATATGAATGCACCGTTGCTGAAAAGCCAGCGGAAGCCGAGTTGTCTGTCGACGACAAAAGTCAGAATCTGTGGTTAATCATCAGCAGAGATTGCAATGGCACAGTTAAGATGAAGAAATTGCCTTTACTTTTTGAAGCCGAAAGAAAAGCGATCATTGAAGAACTTCAAAGATTTGGTTGGCGTAAACTCGTCGATTTCCAATATCTGTGAAAGCATTCACCCAGACAATAATTATATCGAAGAATCACCAGTCGACGATTACGGTGAATTTGTCGAGCAGCTATCCGCTTTTGGCTTATGAACCGAAAAAGCTGTTCCGCGATTATCTGACTTGAACACTTTCGAGCGACAAGGTGCGATTCAACAATCCAAAGAATCATCGTCACGTATCGTTAACCGTTTATCTCAATTACCTGAAAAAATCAAATCATCACGGGATATCACATCCGAAATTCCAACATCACTGAATCACGATGAGCCTGAAATAGCTATTGAAAAATCACATCAGTCATCTTCACCAACGAGCTGGAATGCCCGAAATTAAGATCAACGAGTCTTCCGAGTCAATCCGACCAGCGTGGCCTCAAACGTCGAAACAAACAAAACACAGATGATTGGCCCTGCCGATCGAAGAAATCTGCACCACTGTTAACACCAAACACGCAGTGCCCAAAACTCAGCCCAGCCAGCTGCCGGTGCCGCAGCCGGATATTATTCGCTGTTATATACCGCCGATAGTTATGCGAAGCTCGAAAAGTTTCGTTATCAGTTCGAAGCCCCGATGCCTGATCATCCCGAAAACGTTATAGTTATTCACTTCGAACGTCACAACAGCGCTTCATCAAAATGAGACGAGGTTGATCCCAACGCTGAGAGTCATCAATACCGGTATCTTCGGAACGATATCGCGAGACTCAGCCATGACGGCGCATGAGTTCGTACTTCGAAGATTAGTTATCGCCCGACGGTACCCGTACCGCACCGGTCAACCAGCGCGATAGATGATTTCCGTTCCGGTTTCGAGATCGATCACCAACCGACCGTCGTTGATTTTATTTATCTGCCTGACATTGTCCTCAGTTACTCCGGCGAGCGCCCAGCCGCTCAGAACGAAAGCTCATAACCAGTGTCCTGAAAACCCATGACGACCTGACGCAGCCTGTTCGATCATCACCAAATACCTGTCATCGCGGTGCCACAACGTTCAAGACAGCAACACAACAAACGACAGTCGAGTATCATATTGCCGTCGGAAAGAACTGCCAGTGATTGCGGTCTGCCTCATGGAATCGGAGATCTGTTCATCCATACAGAAACAGGTTGTGCAACGATAATCAAAAAATGTGCCAGCGGCATTGTAGAATACCCCTGGAGGATAGTTTCATTTCAGCATCAAATGTCAATATTCAAGTTTTCATCAGCTTACGTTCATATCGCCGACTTCGATGCAGAATTTTCAGCAGCATGATGCGGGATACACTCATTGTCTCCAGAAGACAACGAATACAGAAGCAAATGCGGCCGAAACGTCCAGTGCGCGAGTACCAACGAAAGAATTTGTCAGAGTCAGTTAAAACGGTGAGTTGCATCTGGCGAGGGAGACCACGTATTAGCGTGAATTCCGTCCGGCAATAGTAGGCCGTCGAGGACTGGTTGCTGATGACCCTGAGTACCGCGTTGGTCGTCGGGCATTTGCCAGGTCTCTTCATCACGTCTGGTTACAGATACCGAAGGTCTGTCATGGTTCATCGCGGAACCAGCCGACATCGTTGTGCTGCCGTCGTTATTCAGTCAAAAACGAAGAACGATCAACCAAAGTCCTCTAGCAACGGTCGAACTCACGCATTCACATCTGCAACGTCCTTATCACTGTCGTCAGTGACCAAACAAAAAGACAACGGGGAAGATCAGATCAATATTATAGATTAGGTCCAGATGCCAGCCCAACTGAAAAACAGAAGATGCCAGCAGTTGCATCTGTATAGCTCGTGCCGACAGAGGCGCACAAAAGACAGAATACCAACTCGTTACCAGCAGAAAGACAGCGACGGTCATAAAAAATCAAGAACGACAACAGTTTTAACGAAGAAAAATTGCAACATTAAATCACGAATATTTGAATTGCCGAAAATCATTGAAGACTTCGACGTTATGGAAGATGCGAATTGTTCTCACGGCGAAAAAATCACAGGAAGAAAAAATATCAATTGCAAACAGTCCGTTGAAAGTGATCATCATTAACGGAAAATACCTTTAAACGAACCTCTCTCTGGCTCAATCGATTTGGAAGAGCCACTGAACGAGTAGCTATCACCAGATCATTTGTTAACAGAGCAAGATAGTTACTCATTCATTCCGTTACAAATGAGCAGTGTCCCCGTCAAACGCTCAATCAGCAGCGACGCAAAGTCTGAAATATTGCCGCTTCGAACTCTGTCTCATGAAATTTCTGCCGATAGACCCGAAAAACTGGCGAAATAGTTTTATCCGACGCCTTAAATAAAAAACAGAGATAAACACGGAATTCTCCCGATGTTCAGCGATACTTTCGCGGCAATATCGATATCCTCAAAGCCTTTGGTGAAGAACATATTTTAAAAGAAAGCTGATCAACGTATTGCATGCCAGACCAGTGGAAAACGATTTGTGAGAATTAGCCCGGATGATTGTCAAAGATTTGGCGAACGCCAGAATCTTTATGATAAAACAAAGACCGCTGGCCGACACCATAAGATGTGCTGGCCTTAAAAGCCTTGGGCTCAATGAATCAAATCTCCAATGATTTTGGCAATGACGATTCTGTTGACCAATAACCCTTTACGACGAAACAAAATCAAGCAAAAGAAACCCAGAAAAAGTTCATCGAAAGGAGATTAATGAACCTGAAAAACATTTAGAACGTTCCACGACGACATGTAGTTTCAATTCATTGCCCAAACAAGATTGGCAGAGTTCATCGTAAATTGCAGATTAACGATAGAACACCAGTCTCCCACGTCTTGAAAACATGACGGATCATTTCATCGAACAGCAAGAAAACCAATCAATCCACTGATGGAGCCGAAGCTACCAGCCTCGTCAGTTAACTGGGAAAACAAATTAACATCCTGATGCCTTGAGTCAACGGCTCATCCCTGAATTAAATAGCGTCGCAGTTTCATGGAAAATGCCGGGACTGAAGATATGATTCTGTCTCTTTTCAGAGCCTGAGTTCATACGCAGCCGCACGAAAGGCATGATGCCAGAAGAATTACCGACGTCCAAAGAGCGAGCGATCATTATTACCGAGCATCACAGATATTCCCGAAATCATTCGCATTAACAACGGTTGGTCTGGCAATTTTACCAGCAACAGAGGTTTCAACACAGGGCTGGCGTCGGTCAACGAAGAACGCCGAAAATGTCGATCACCGCACAAAGCGAGGCCACGGAAAGCCTGCGTTGTTTTCTCGGACCTTCCGTCGCGCGAACGAAGACGCGAACGCACGTTGCCGGTTTCCCCGATAACGTCATCAAGAAATCATAAACGGAGGTGACAGTAGCCCTAACCGCTTCATGAAGAAATCAGGTACAGACCGGACGACGTCTCAACAGGCAGTCCGACTTATCGAATCCTCGGGACCGGACGTCAGAACAATGTCGATCTGGCATGGCCAAACCGAGTTTCACGCTTAGTGCCACAGAGCAAGGCATTCAGACAGAAAGAATGATTTCGTTCCGAAAATAAGACGAAACACGAAATATATCCAACGTCAAGAACAGTCACCACGCGAAGAGGTTCTCCGAAATCAGCGGTAAATGAAATTTCATTCGGTTATTCATTAATAAAGTCGATGAACAATCTGGTAAAATGAGAACCGACGATGGAATTGTTAATTGAATGATGATCACGGTCAGAACCATAATAGTGGATTCATTGTAACAGGTCAGATATTTTTTCAGCTTCCAGACCCGTCGAACAGCAGTTCGAAGATCAACCGCAATGGCAGATGCAGAAATACCAGGCCGGAGAACGTGAACAGCATTGCGCACGCCTGTTGAACTTCCAGTTTCCAGAAGACCGGTCACCACAGCCGAACAGTTCAGCATTACCAACATGCCGAAACAACGTCGCATTCATACAGGCCCATATGATCAGTTCATGTCGATCAACTTCGTCACATCAGAACGTCTGTCGTCTCGAAGAAATGCCGCGATTAGCGATATCCAGCACATCTGCATCCAGAGCTGCAGCATCTCCATGAAAGAGCGTCATGCAAAACGTTCAGTGAACAGATTGAGTTGCTTTCTTCCGCGAGATACTTAACCGTTACCGAGCTGACTACCATTGAGTCTTAGCAGAATACCGTTATTAACCGGTCGAATTTCATTCATTGGTCGATAAGACGGACAACCATGACGAGTACGACAGAACACCCCTCACAGCCAGCCGTTCGTCTGCAGAGCCAGCATGATCGCTGCCGAGTTGCCAAGTCTGTCACCATTGTTTTCCAAAAACACCTCAAAACGTTAAACTATTTCAGTTTATGACGAAGCAGCATATTCATTTAGCGAAGATTGAATCCGCAGCGAATAACGATGTATTTTCAAAACACCGAAAGCTGGATACTATCTGAACGAAGCTGCGCCGATACAGGTCATCAGCGAAGGAGTGCACTTAATGCTGAAGAGCAGGAGAAAATAGTAGTAGGACTCGAGCTGCGAAGGTGTTAAAGAACATTTATTAACCAGTTGAAGCCAGAGTTCAAAAACGGAGAAAAGAAGAAGAAAGAAAGTTCTGAAATCGAGGCGATGGGGCATCCGTTATGAATCAATTTAAGAGACACATTCATTTTTTATCCCTTCATCCTGGAGTTTCGAACATGATCAATGCCCCAAACTTGCCGATGCTGGGGACCCAAAGATTGGCTCCCGAATGAAGACGACATTAACGGCTCATCAATCTCAAACAAGAGTCTTCAGAATCATTCAAACAGGCATTTACTAATGACTTGGCCAGAGACACGAGTCTCCGTCTGTCTCCATGGTCGCCGCATCGTCACATCGCCAGCCAGGCGATAAAATTCATGAAGAGGCTGGAGCACAGAATACTGAAGCCCACCTTATCGATCGCATTGCTTCAGACAGACAGCATTATTAGTCTCACAGTCGTTCTTTAACGAGTTATCTGCAACGTTCGTGCCGGTTTCATTGCCGATTAGTTATTGATAGTACTAACGATTCAAATTGGCGCAGTTACCGCGAGTTTTCTGTTAAAGAAACCGATGCCGTGTTAACCGACGATCACCATGAAGAGCCGGGCAGACCAACACAAATTCCCACTATTATCACCCGATATACGGCGATCAAATTATTCTTCGGGCGAATTGATAAACAGCGCAGTTTCAACCCCAATTTCGTATTCCTTCATCGCCACTCATGATAGCGTAATGCAGCGAGCAACATCACGCGCAGATGGTCCCACCATGCTGGTTACGCATCAGGCAGAGGTCAGAATCGGCAGTATCTGGTGAATCAGCACACGAGCAGATACCAGCCTGGCGATGCTTTTGATAAGAACATGACCAGCGACGATTACCAATAGTGTTGAGAAACCTCAACCAGGTCGAATTAGTTCCAAGAACAAGTAGAGAGAATATCAACATTTAGAAGTTATCAGTGAGATATTTACAAAGCTAACAACCACACGTATGGCCTTTCAATCAGCGAAATATTCTGTAATCACAAAGATACAACCGAAGATAAACAAGACATCTCAAACTGCTGTTGCCACCAGCCATCTTCAGCGAGCGCAAAGTCCTGAATTCTTGAACAAAAGGTATGCTTCAGTGAACAGGTTCATTACTGAAACAAAATGTAATGAGTGCAAATATTCCAAAATGAAATTCTGACAGCATCAGAACGACAATATTCTCGATGGTTATGCTCAACCGACGCGATTTTAGATCACATTCGATACATTGAACTTCGAGTTTTCGTCATCAACGGCAGACGAAATCGAAAGACTGCAGGCAACGCCTGAGCACAGAACAATTCCCGATTCGGGCCGTTCATTGCAATGAAATCAGAGCAGGTTTGCGCGGTCATTATCAGCGACCACAGCCGGGCGATACAACAGACAAACCAGTTACATGAAAAGAGTTGCCGCACCCGCAACGTCTTGTCGTGTGTCCAATATTTATCAGTTAAATCAGATAAAACCCCGATCATCATGCCATAATCAATAGCGACGTAAATTGCCTGCACACATGAAAAGCGAGAGCCTATTATGACCCCAGAAAATCCAACCTCCCACAGAAATACAATCTCCGATTCTCTTTGTAACGGTTAGCCTCATTCTTCAGAACTAGAGGCCCATGCCGATACCGTAACAGTTCAGAAAATTACCGCAGAAAAATGTAAACGTTGAAGAATAGTGTCTGAAAAGTTCAATGACTGAAGAAGGAGAGAAGAAAAATAAATTATCCGTTACTTAAAAGATTTATTGTGTTGTAAATGTAGTTTTAACCAAGCCCAGACTTCATCGTCATTATCAAACAAGTCGACGAGCCATTGCCGGTAGTGAGCCGAACGACTTCAGGCCTGGGCGAACAAAATTAGCACGCATGCTCATTAACATCAAGATGGGACATTGAATGGAACAGAACTCCGTATTCACCGGTAGTCATTGGCACCGAGCCACGTCATCTCGGTTCGTATACGAACGGCGGCATGATTAAACCAGATTACCGCCGTTTCAAGGTCAAGAGTTTGCCGATAGTGCATAAATGGCGGTTTCAAAATCAAAAGACGTCGTTCCCTCCGGCATGGGATCGCTGCGGATTTCCACTTTATCAACGAAGAAAAATTTACTACCCAGTTCGCAGATCACCACAGTAACAGAAAAATACCTGCTGGTTTCGAGTGTATTTGTCTGCCGCAACATTGGGCAACAGAAGCAAATGACCTCAATCATATGCTTGAAAGATGTCTCAGAAACAGTAAGGTTTCGATGGCGATTATTAGCATTCATCATATGTTAGCCCCGGTTCGATGTAGTACCGAGAATAACGAAGATACATCATCTTCCACGGTGAAGATGCATAGTGATTAACATAACGGTGTATCTGAGCGATAAGATCTTCAGAACTGCGATCAATGAACAGGCAAAACAACCGGAAAACATTCGTGGTGATAGACAGACAGGTCATCTCCAGAAATATTAATACGCCGCGTCAGCGATGACCATGCCATTGCGAGACGAAGTCCAACCGACCAGAACACAGCAACAAAGATTCCCCAAAGATACCGTTGCGACATACGGAACAGGTTTGCTGTCGAATTGCGCTGTTTATTCTTCTGGTTAATCATTGCACAGATCTCGCATACACTTTATTCGTAAACGATCAAGGTGCCAGCCCCGTGCCTTATCAACGCTGAGTACAACGACAACATCAACGCAGTCTGCGGTCAAACAGATTGGCAGTTCGCTCGGTTAGAATGAAGGTACGAACTTGTTACCGATTATGCTATGTTATCTCGCGCAGGTTCGTCGAGCCCAGCGCCCGTAATGCCGCAGTTAAACATCTCCAGACAGCGGGCTGCCGACGGAGTTGGCTCACCGTTAGTAACGGAGCTGTTGACGTCGCTGAACAATACCTGCTAACGATGATCGCTATTATTACGCGTTTAGCGAGAAATGTCAGTGGCTTACGTCGTACTTATACGTTGCATTCAGCCTGGCAAACCGTTACCGCCAACATCGGGCATACGATGGATACATGAGGCCGCCGAACCGAAAGCCGAACAGTGGGGGTCCACGTCAGCGTCCGAAGAATCGCAATCAAACCACAACATGAGCAAGATAACAGAAGCGCCCTCATTAAACACAGTGGCGATCAGTTACGACCGAACAAATGGAATTGCCTCAACAGAAAGTCATAGTTACCACCAGCCATTGCAGGTTTAAACAGATGTTGTAAATCGAAGCCGGAATATCGTAACAAGACAATTGTCAGGTCATCGAAATGAAAAGAGAGGTCGCAGTTCCCCAACAAAAAGCCTGTCAGTACCGATCGAACAAAAAACTTTATGCGACAAATAGTTGTCTGTCGTTGGAGAACGATACCACCTGTTTGTGTCAGTTCAACCGACTATATCACGCTGTATCCAGCAGTGAGTTGGTACGGATACGATGATCAGGTATCGGTTGTGTTACTATTCACTTGTACGAGCGTATAGCAATTGTGCGGTGCCCGGATCATCAGGATAAAGAGGAAACTCAGCAAGTTGAAGAAGATCGCACAGTGTCCGACGATAAAGGTCAGGCGCCGTAACAGACATGGTATTGCTCAGATGTTGTGGTCAGCGCAGCATCTCCGTACCGATGAAGAGAAAGCAGAGCGCTTAGTAGTAGAAGAAGAACAGTAACACAAAGATAACAGTCAGTTAAATAGCGGAGGTCACAGCCCGTCAGCTCCAATAAAATAGAACTTCCTTCAAAATCACCAACCTGATACCCACTGCCGTGCCTCGAGCCTGCTATCGTTGCAGCGCGTCGTTGTCAGCCATTGGTGCGTTGCAGTCAGGTATTTGAAGAAAGTTATTTCAAGGGTGTCAAATTGCCACCATGATGTAATCACATCGTGGCTTTTTAAGAAAAAATTTCAATCATGGTCATCAACAGAAAATACGTACGCTGTTTATTTGACTTCATAGAGACCTGTTCATCGACAAATTATAAGACAATGACAATAAAAAGGAAGAGTTTCATATCAGATAAAGCCGACAATTTGTGGACAAGGAGGAGTTTTCACCTTTGTTTTGCGGAGTTAATACGCGATAACTCGCGCTATCAGAAACGAAAAGCCGGTTCATTTTAACGATCGGTCACACCACGACGCCCGCATCGGTGCCCGACCAGCAGTCAAATCAGAATAAAACAGCCTTCAAAAATACTAAAAGTTACGTTTTGAAAACGCATCAGATACGCAGCCCCACCACATAGCTAACCGTCCATTCAGGCCGAATTCCTTGCCCCGCGAAAACGGAAACAGCCGTGACGGCCGTGTCGCGAACGGGAAGCCCGAATCACTGCCTTTGAGTGCCCAGACGGAAAGAAACACATCCCCGAGTCAGGAGTTTCGAGTCGAACAGTGCCGTCATGTTGCCACCGTTCAAGACGAAAGCATCTGACCAGCAAACATGCAAGAAGACCGAGAATCAGTCGACAAAATTGAAAGACCACCCACAACCCGAGTGCCACACTGACGCCACCATTCAACGGTATTGTCCAGCGTCACTGTCACAATCTCACCTCGAAACAGCATTGCTGCCAGCACTGCACTGAGATTATCAAAAGATCACGGAGCCTTATCGATCGTCTGTATCGAAACGAGCGAGGCCGTAATCGCCGCATAGCAAGACGCGCGAATCAGGCCTCACGTCCCTCAAACAGCAGATATTGCGGGTATGCGCAACAACGGAAAGCCACGAGCACCATGAACCAGTGTCGGTCGGAACGTCGGCAGCGGTTCCAACCCCGAGCCCAACAAGTCCAGATCGCGGAACGAACCCGCGGCCTGGCGGATCTTTACATCTGCCAAACACCCCGAGTCAGGGCACAAAATATCGTCGCGACAGTACCGATGGCCCAGTTCGTCGACATGGTTCCTTGAGAAACGCCTGAGTGCAAGCACCAGATCGCGAAAGACGTCCACGACGTCTCGGCGAACACCCGGCCGAGTCTTGTCTTCGGCCCAACCGGACCGTCGTCATAACCAATCATCTGGGCTGAGCTGCACGACCGTATATGACGAGTTCATTGCATCCGCCGATTGCACCTGAGACGTGCACGGACCGACGAATGTCTCGGACCAGTCGTTCCACTCACAGTCAACGAAAGACGGAAGATATCGAGTCGAAAAATATCAAAGACTGAGAGGCCCGGCCTGTAATCTGTCAATCTATCAGATGGAGATTTCAGATAAGCTTGAAGAAAAAGATAGTATTATCCAAAGCGATAAAGTCGCCCTGAAATATTCACCAATACTAAGCGATGAATTTGAAAAAGACGTCGTGCCGGTTGGCAAAGATCTTCGTCAAACAGTTTGAGCCGAAAACACAATTTGTCTGTCGAGTTGAAGCGATTAGCATTGAATCAGGCATGGACGCCTGAAACGAAGAAAACGGGCGCGAAAGAGCGCGAACTGAAGATCCAATTTCGATGACAGCGAAATATTTCAAAGCATCCCAGAACGGGCAAAACATCATCGCCGCGCAGAAGTCAGCAATCACAACGCCAGAAGATTTTACAACACAACCGCGCCCAACAAACCGACTGGAGTCAAACCCAACTGCGACGGCAATATCAACGCTGTCGCATGGTGATAGCGACCTTCGAAAACGTCACATTACGTCCAGAAGAACAGTTCGCGCTTCCACATCGCACACACGCCAAGAAACTTGTCACATCGCCAAACAGTCCGAATTACTAAAGACGATCGAGGACACGACGATTATAACTGGATTTCCATCAGCGCCCGATTGCGAGCCTAGCAATTGTTGTTTAAAGAATTTCAGGGCCCAGGAACAGACTTTAATTACAGACCGGGTTCATAGAACTTATCAACCAAACAGAACACACGATCTCAATGCCGTTACCCACCAGCAATTTGACCAGGTTTGCACACGACATCAGCCACCCTCAGACGACGACCGACAGTCTGCACCATCTGCCCGAAGAAGAATCTCATATTGTAAAAACGTTTTAGAGAAATGCATTAAACGACCAGTTAATCATCAGCAAACAGTGGTCTCCGTTTGACGAATATCTTCGCCCGACGAAAAATACCCACAAACATCGCCTGTCACCCCGAAGAAAAATGTTTGCAATTGAACATGAGCTGGTGACCAGGAGACTAGGCCCAGAAATGGAAAACACCTTAGTGACAGGAGATTTTACCATCTGAAGGAAAACACCCAAACCATGACTTTGAGTTATTGGGTTCACACGACTGGGGTCCCCGTCATTACGCAGACCAGTCAGATCGAATCAAACCATGCGAGCAATCATCGCTGAAAGCCTGCCCATCAGGCTCACGGAACGACAGTTTTGCCGGGCGGAACAGCCGAGCCTGACGACCATTGAACGTTATCTCAGACACGCAGAACAGAATCATTCCCATGTGATTCAGCAGCTCATTCGAATATTGCCACCGAATTATTTATCCAGTCGGAGAGCTGGTCTTTCACCGCGGTGGTGCCGAAATCGACAACATTAATGGCCGACGCCGCTTGGAGGCGTATCAACAATCCCGTCACAACGACAGGTTATCATTTTAGCCGAAATACGAGCGAACATAGCAAATAGTTGGCGAACGTTGCATCTGTATTGCGGAATGACGGTGAATCGGAGCCTGGTTACCAGCATCGCGTTGCCGGACGCTGAATGCACGATCAACATAGAGTCAGAGCATCAATTGTCACGATTATGCAACAAAATGCACCAGCGAACAGACAATCAACTGAAATGACATAACGAAGAACATCCCAAAGAGCGCCAGAACGCACGAGCATCATCGGATGCCAACAACGATAAAATCGTCACCAGTGAACACCCAAGATTACGCATGCGAAAAGAGCAGAGAGTCATCAACCGCGACGTTGAGGTTTTCAACCCCCAGAACAGGCACGAACCACGACGTGGCGTTGCTACCGAAACTTTCGATTCAAGATAAACATATGAGCCGATGAGAAATGCTGACGGCGCCTTTAGTCGCTGGTTCAGAATCACACACGCATTGCCTCGGAGTATGAGCTCTAACAGCCCAGCAGCACCAGACACGGCGGAATCTGATTATCTGCACCATATGAATTATTCTGCGATGAAAGCACAATTGCAGACCAGCACCAGCGGTCCGAACACCTACTGGCGTTGGCGATTACCGCATCCGTGGGTCGAACGGCAGTCTTCACGAGGTGGTTCGTCACGCCAGGTTGAATGTTCACCCGAAAACATCGAGCAGTCCGCCAGGCGGATGCAGCACATCGTGCCAGTGAACGCAGCATTCAACGACCGTCATCAACGCCCGTCTCGAATCATGCCCAGGAACCGGAATAACGTCTGCAAGCGAGTCAAAGCCAGAGACCGGAACCCCTTTCGCACCAGTCACACCAACCAGCTCTGCGTCAAAAATCACATCGTCGTTTCTCGTCAGCGGCGAACGACCTCATTTCAGTCCAACGACTCATCGTCAGTCAACAAAATATTCATTATCGAACAAAACATCTTGTAACTTAATCATTTTCAACGTCCACCAATGAGCAAAATGGACCGAAGCCTTTAAAAACATTTTCTGTAATCGCCATGTCAATTAGCACACAGACCGCGATTGTTATGTTAACGAGTGAGAACACTGGGTGAAAGGTCCACGACCGACGACCGAAACCTGTTACCCTGGTTCGCAAAAGACAGTAACTTGATCACGAAGGCGACGAGCAGTTGGTGAGTATCAGCTTTATTGCAATGTACATTCGCAGCAGTTAGTTATCGATGAGACCGCGACAGGCGTTGCGTGTCGGGCGAGAACTGACGAAAAACGACGGTTGATGAATAGACATGAAGAAACACCATCCATCGATTTAGTGCAGCGCAACGGCATCAGACGCCATAAAGAAGCCGACTGGAGGGCGCAGGAGCCCATCACGCTGGCCGAGCCGAGTAGCGACAACCGATAGCAGTCGGTCCTGTTACACATCAAAGCGATCGGTCTCATGTACCGATATCTCAGTGAATATGATTTTACTTTCGCACGAAGCGTACGGAAGGAAAAAAGCGTATTTTAGGTACGAAGATAACCGGCTTCGTTACGACAACGAGCGTCGTTCATTCCCGAGGTAAGCGTTGCAGTTATCAACACCGCGAGCATCGCAAAGACTATTCGTTGTCAACAGAGTATTGTACTTACTTCGGCACAGGAGAATGTCATCACGTCACTGCATCATTTGATGCTGTTCATGAAACATCATATTTAGTGCTGGTTATGAACGGGTCACGCACCAAAAGAGCGAAACAGTAGATCGTGTTTCAGACATTGCAGAATTTATTGGCGGCATTCAGCGAATGGAAAAAAATACCGGCGGTTCAACGACGGGTGAAACATTACCATACCCCACGTCAATAGCAGTGAAAGGTTACGGCGGACCATTATCTCGAGCAGCGCACCGGGCCGTGGGTCCTTTCGGTAGATGCCGATGGTCCTGCGCATCAGCCCTCAGCTCACAGTTGCCCGAAAATGGCTGAGAGGCGAAATACTAATGACCGCATGAATGCGGGCCTGCCCGCGATTCGTCCGTCGTTATCTTGTCGAAACCAGACCGTAGCCGAACATGCCAGCGAAGAGCATAGGGCATTACGTGATCTAAAAACATTTGAAAGCCGAACAGAACGACAAGATAATAAAGAAAATTAGTCAGTATCTCGAAAACATGAAATAGGCGCAAAGAGGTCAGTCCTGAACGCCGAAGAAACTCACTGCAGCCATCAAAAAGAAAACACCGTTACAGACAGCAGAGTCGAAACACCTGCAGTGCCAGCAACGTGAACACCAGCCTGAACAGCAGAAAATCATGAACGCAGCGGCGCAGCCCGCGAAAGACGCAGCTTCCAGTCCAGAAGCGTCAGAAAGACTGTGGTGAGAGGCCCAGACAGCCTCGATACGTATCAAAGTTTCGAACAGTAGAGAATCAGGAGGAAAACACCTGTTAGAGACGCAGCCCCAGTAACCTGAGAGTCCTGCAAGAGACACCGAAACTGCACGTTTCAGCGAAGACCCGCTGAAGAGAAAAGAAAGACCGGGTGACGCATGAAGAACTCACCCAGTTATTTGCAGGATCGTCCTCACAGCAGCAGTGAGGCAACGGTGTTGTCGTTACGAGAGACAGCCATAGTTTCGATGTCATCCTTTGCCTGCCGGCCCATTCTTTGTTTGTGACACAGTCATCATATCAGTGGCTTCAGGTGTCAGATCACATCATGAAAATCGGTCATTACGCACCAACTACCATGTTCATTCCAAGTCCACCCATACCGTTTCAAATTCATAATGGCAAACATACCTGCAACCATCCGGCGAAATAGCAACCGCACACTGAAAGCCAAAAGTTATCCGGCAATCATCAATCTTATACTGGTCCGCAAAACAATTTTTCGTAATGTATTCTTTAATCTACTGCAAAAATTATGCACCAATGTAACTAATAATGCCTGAAACCAAAGAAATAAATTCAAGCTAAAGTTGGTATCAGAGCTATAATAACATCTCTCATAACGGTACTACCCACCGTTGCCCTCACTTCTTATATGAGGAGATCGATCCTCACAAATAACTTCATTTGAGGTTCTTCATGTTACGTCCACCCTGCAGGTCTTTTTCTTCTCTTTCTCTTGTAGGTCTTCCTTCTGGAAGCATCACCAGTTTCAGTTGATCTCTCTTCTCTTCTTCAGGACGCTCTGATCTCTCTCAGGTTCTCTAGAGTTCTTTCACGTCTTTCTCTAACAGGTCTTTCTGTACTTCTTCTCCTGATTCTGAATTTCTGCTGTTTCAGAACTTGTTGATACATCATCAGAGACAACTCTTGATTTTCTTTTCCTTACAGGTCTTTCTGACCTTTCTCTGGATCTCTAGGAGTTCTTTTGCGTCTTTCTCCAACAGGTCTTTCTGTTTTACTCTTCTCCTGATTCTGAATTTTTCTATCTGTTTCAGAACTTGTTGATACATCATCAGAGACAACTCTCGATTTTCTTCCTTACAGGTCTTTCTGACCTTTCTCTAGCTTCTCTAGAGTTCTCTTCTCTTCTCTTGCTGCAGTCTTTCTATTTCTTCTGAAGTAGAAGTTTTCTTCAACATTTTCAGTCTGCAACTCTTTTTACTCTCTTCAATGTTTTCAGATCAACTTCATTTTTCTTTTGTATCTATATCTGTTCCCTTTTCCCAATTCAGAAGGACTTCAACTTTTTAAATCTTTTTCGTCCATAGAATACCTCCTTATTCTCTTCCTTTGCCTTGTTTTCTAACTTCAGCTTTCCTGAGTCTGATAGTTTCAACTAAAGGTCTGTTTGACGGACAAATATATGAGCAAGAACCACATTCAATACAGTCCATTAAATGTAATTTTCCGCCCCTCCAACTCGATTTTTCAAGGTATATAGCTGTAAATACAAAAGGCTAGTGGGCACACAGGACAAATATCAACATACTACCACATTCATGCAAGGACTTACAGCTTTAGGTGCGCTTTCCTGAGTCATAAAAAGTAGTCCACCCATCAAGCCTTTCCTGTAGTAACATTAGGAGTATATTGTGTTTCACCCATCATTGGACCGCCGGAAATAATTTTTCCGGTTCACTTGAATACCTCCAATAAATTCTACAATATCTGAAACTTTTCGATCCTACTCTAACCAGTAACATTTTTGTGGTTCTTTAGTGCATGACCCGTCATAGTAACCAACTTTCATATAGTGGTTTCATGTAAGACAGCATCATTAATCGTAATGGCAGTATTGGCATTTACTACCTTATACCAACTGCAGAAGTAGAAGCTCCTGAAGGCACAACTACCCTGTTGTAGCTTGAATAAGTCTTTTTGATCTCCTTGAGGATATTTTAGTCTTTACAACACTTTACAGTTACCTCAGGATAAGACTTTGACGCTTCTTTCAATTTATCAACAGCGTGGTTTATTATCTTCAATACCAAAATACCTTTTTCGCTCATTGCCTTCATTGCAAGTAAAGTCCCATAACAACTTCTTTTCAGGATATAATTCCATCATGTTGATCACTTGTTAAATATGGCTCACATTCAGCGCAGTTTATTGGTTATGTAGTCTGTAATTTGTCCTTCTCTAGCTGTCAACTCAACATGAGTAGGAAATCCTGCGCTCCAAGTCCGACACACTCCGCTTCTTTTTATGGCGTCTATTATGTCTGTTGCGCTTACTTCATCAATAGTTAAATTCTTTCTTCATATCCCAATTCATCCAAACCGTCATTTTCGATAGTTACTCCTTGACACACAACACCTGTCGCAGTCATAATCTCATCAATAGATTTAACTTTCCCACTCAACACTTGAATGTACATTTGCAGAAATAAAAGCTGATGCTTCACCAATTTTCTGTCCAACTTTTACTAAATCATGCTAACCAAACAAGTAGCAGTGCTGAGTGTTGTGATAGAGGTATAGTTACTATCTTTGGTACAAAACCAAAATTAATAGGTTTCGAATTAGTCAACTCTTAAAGTCATGGATATGCTTTCCACCTTTAAAAGTGTTCACACTCACTTCATTCACCTCTTTTAATATCACACTTTTTAAAAATCTCTGTAGTAAACAAAATTAATAACATATTGCGAGTACAGAAAAATATTTTTAAAAACTGTATTCACAATTATTTTTACAACTATTTTTACTCTAAATGTCAATTTTAAAATCGGACAGTAAAAATGATTAAAATTTATAAAATGTTTTTAATTTCAATATAGATATTCTTTATTGATTATTTTATTTAACAATAAATATCCGTTAGTTTTTAAATAAAATTCATTCTATCAATGCTTTGTATCAAATAGACCTTTTTAATCACTGTTTTTGACTACTCCGTTAGTATAACTAACTGAGTTGGTGCAGAAAAAGGATTCGAACCCCACAAGCTTTGCTCACTACCCCTCAAGATAGCGTGTCTACCAGTTCCACCATTTCTGCATAAATTCGGACTTAAAAAGCCCATTATTAACTTAATCTATTTGGAAATCACTTTACATTCCATGCTGATGGACATGCTGACATCCGCTCAAAGCTGTTTCTCTCAATGTTTCAGGTAAGGCATTTCCAACTTCATACATAGCTTGAACCACTCATCAAAAGGCACTATACATTCAACCCCTGCAAGCGCAATATCACTTGCTACCAGTGCATTAATTGTTCCTGAACCATTTTCTAAGTGCACAAGGAAATTCTACAAGCCCTGCTACGGATCACAAACCAAACCTAATACGATAAGCATTAGCAAAAGATGCGGCTATCAAAGATTGTTCGAGTTCCGCCATGAATTCTACAATTGCTGCACTCATTGCAGCGCGCCCGCATTCTGCTTGGCAACCGCCCTCTGCTCCGAAATTGTCGCATTTGTAGCAATAATTCTCCCAATTGTTCCGAAACTAAAAGCGCCATCAGCATTTCATCATCAGTAAAATTATATTTATCTTGAATCCAAGAAAGACTTCCCGGTAAAAATTTCTGCGCCTCCTGCAGTCGGTGCAGCTACGATTTTTCCCATACCCGCATTTAATTCTCAAGTTGAAAAACCTCTAGCAATCGCAGTCACCATTGACTCTCCCAAAATACTTTTTCCCACTTTAGCATATCTTAAAAATTTTCTTTGCATTTCCACCCAGTTATTTTAAATGGATTGATTTATCATTCGTTATAACATCCGATGCAGATGCTTTCATTACTTCATAAGTTTCTCTAAAGCATCTTTAAGAGTTCTTCTTTGTTATATCCATTTCTTCCAGTTGAAGTTCTAATGCAATTTCACTAATTTTTATCTTTCACATAATCGTAATAATTGTGCTCCTGAAGAAATCATATAACCTCCTATAACGGTTTTAAAATCATGCATTCCAACATGTCCGGCAATTTTACTTATTCTATAAATAGCCATTTTCGTCAATTCCACCATCAATTTCCATAACTGCAGATGCAACGCCTCTTCCTGTTCATAACCAAAACTACCTATATTTATCTTATCAGCTAAAGATTGTACTCACTGTCAGCAATCATTCCGTATCTATCATTATATTTAGGATTATTGTATTATACACCCCTCAAATTTAACGTCAACCCCATTAATATTTGTAATTTTCAATAGGCACCCACCACCAATTGAAGAGCCTATTACGTAAAAACTCTCTCCATTTGGATCAATAAATTCAGTTTAACTGTATTTGGATGTGCAAATAACAAGTCCATAGGAACAAAAGGAAAATTCTATTCCTCTACTGCAATATTTAAAGATCTCTAATTCTTTCATCATCAGTATCAAATCTAATATTCCACCTACCAAAGCCTCTATCAGTTCCATGTCCTTGATATGTATTTTAAAAACTCCATGTAAATGAAAAACGTACTTTCTTTTATGTCTCTCGTATAAATAATTTTTGCAATTCGTCCAAGCCTACAAGCTCCTGCAGTATGAGAACTGAAGGACCAATCAGTTATAGACCAATAACGTCAAAAGTCCATAGTTTTTCATTATTTTTCACTACTCCTTCAAAATTATTAAAACAAGTCTCCTTGTCTAAAAATTATTTTTATCCATTTTTCTAAAATTTTCATCTCTAAATTTTCCACCAACTCGTATTCCAATTACAAAAATAAACTGTTTTCAGGAACACGGCCAAGCAGTCTTTGTAAAATTATTTTTCGTCAAGATTTCTTAGAAATAACTAAATCAACAAATTTTTCTTTACTGATTAATTTAACTTCGTCATTTAAGCACATTTCTGCCTAAAACCGTATTTTTACGATATATAGTGAATGTAATTTAACCTCTTCCACATTTAGAGCAGATAAAATCTTTTGCAGACTCCACCATATCCAGCTCATCATCCCAAGAGTAACCCAACAATAATATGAGTACAAACTCTAAAGCAAATTTGTGAATTAAATTAACAGCATTTATAAATTCAGCCAAAGTATGACCTCTGTTTAGTTTTATTAAAGTTCTATAATTTACAGTCTGTAGTCCAAGTTCAAAGTCTATTTCTAAATTTCTGTTCTTTTGAAAATTCTTTAAAAATAACAATTGCTCTTCTAAATGCAATCAGGCCTTGTTGACAGAGAAATCCCAATTATATCATCGTCGACAATACTATCCTCAATCATCTTTTTAAAATCATCTATTCCAAGATATGTATTTGTAAAATTTTGAAAAATATACAATAAATTTCTTAGCATTGTATGAAATATAGCTATTTTTCAAAAACTTTGTTCTCTTACGACATAGAAATATGACAATTTTTCAAAAGAACCACCTTCTTCTCCACAAAAATACAACCGCCTGTTGCAATATTACCATCCCTGTTAGGACAGCTCAAATTGAGTTTGACAGGTAGTTTATAAACTTTTCCATAAATATCTTTAAGATATTTTGAATATGTTCTATAAAAATCTTCCTCTAACATTGTAATTCCTTCCAACGCTTCTAAAACTTTTTATAGCGTGGTCTTTAGCTCTTTACATTTCTAAATCTTTTAAAAATATTTCCTTGTCATCCAAAATAAAATAGTAGATCTAATAGTTCTATATACTCTCTTACCACACATTTTCTTTAGTTTCAAACGTCAAAATGCTTCTGAATTGAAAATATCTTCATCAGAAACCAACTCGACAGTTAAATTGTGTTTTTCAATAAACTTCTATGACTGGCAAGAGAATCTTTACTAATCACCGATAATAACGGCATCTAACTTTTTCAAATTCATCCTTAAGTTCGCTAAATTGAATAGCTTCCAAAGTGCAACCTGAAGTATTATCCTTGGATAAAAATATAATACTATCTTTTTCCTTTAAACTTATCTAAAGAAAAATTCTCCATCTATTCCATTAAACCTTAAATTACAAGCTCATCTCCTAAAACATCTTTTAAATAATTTTTCAACTCGAAATATACTCCATCTTCATTATTTGTAATTGGTAATATTGTTGTCATTAGACTTTAATTCATCAATTCCATTTTTCATCGCAAAACCAATTCCTGAATTTTTAATCATAGATTTATCATTAAACTCATCACCAAAAAGATAGCAACGTCTGAAAGTTCAATATTCTTGCTCTTAAGATAATTAGTTATAGCAACCCATTTATCCGCTTTTTCAGATTGAAATTTCAAAAACTTTTTCCCATTTGGAACAAAATACTCTATTTTTAACCAAATTATGTTCATCCTTGAATAATCCGTAGAACTCATCAATCTTTTCCTTTTTGATCTAAAAAGATGCTATACATAAAACAGTTTCTAAAGAATTCATATCAACTTGACTAAAATATCTATATACTATCTGTAGCAGTCTTTTTGTCTGCAATATTTTCTTCAAAAATGACTTTTGAGGTTGCCCGTCTTTATAGACGAGATGATAGTCGTCGACAAAAAGAATCCACATAAACATAAGGATTCATTCCACAATCTAAGGCTTTTATTATAAACTCCCAAGAATTTGGAATTATTTATATATTCAACATTGACCAACTTACTGGATTCCTTAAATCTACTCATAGCTCCATTATTTGCACATACCATAATATCTCTTTTAAAAGGTTGTAAAAAGCCTGATGCCATATAAAAATGTCTACCTGTAGCGATTACAACTCTATACCATTTCCAATTAAATTGTCCAATAATCTAAAACTCCCGTGGTGATATTTTTGTCATCATCTAACAAAGTTCCATCTAAATCTAAACAAACCAGCTTTTAACATAAATACCTCTTTTCATAAAGTGCCGATAACGGCACTTCATAGACTAATCCTATTCGTCGTCTTCCTCAACTAAAGCATCAAATGCATCAGAAACTTTTTCTGAATTCTTCGTCGTCTTCAATTTCTTCAACTTCAAATTCTCCGTCTCTTTTCTATATATTTGCAAAGTAAGATACTTCCATCTTCTGACTTTTGAAGTGCTATATATTCTTTTTCTTCAACTTCAAAAACTCCTATAACTTCAAAAAGTCTCTTCTTTTCCATCTTCGTTTTTCAAAAACTAATAATTCAGCTTCCATTTCTTCTTCGCAACCATCCCAGCCACATGCCACAAGCTTTTATTTTCTTCCATTGTGTATGTCCTCCTTAAAAATTTTAAAAATTCTAACTTTCTAAATCGATAAAGATACTTCTCCATAAAATTATGAAACACATATCTACAATAATGATACCACATTTTTCAACATAGACTTTTAAAATATTTTTAAAAATATTTTATTCACATATTGCGAAGCAACAAGGTTCTCAGGCACCCACCCGATGCAAAGCATCGTGGAAGGGTGAGGTTCTTATTGATAATGTTAAAATAAACCAAATTTTTCCCGATTTCCTACAAAAATTTGAAAGTTATCCCATATTTTTATAAAAGTTATCCACAAAACAAAAGGTCAAAAATATCCACTTATCCACAAGTTATTCAACTTATCCACAATTTTATCAAAAACTCTTTTTACTTTTTATTATCATTTAATCACTTATAATAAATTTTGTCAAGTGATAAATTTCTATAAATTAAAATAATAAAAGCCAAAATATAAATACTACATTAATCTGTTAATTTATTATAATTAAAATCGCATGAAAAATACGATGTTCTTAACGAACTACATCGATATTTTTAATTTAACTAAGAACATTTTTATCTAAAAATTAACTATTTCAGAATTTCTCTTCTAAATACTCATGGCTGTACTCCAGCGCACCAAATGCAGCACATGCCCAGTGCTAAACTAGCACTTGCAATACCTGTCTTGAGGTAATGTGGCTGGTTTAGATGGATTAGGTTCAGGGTTTTTGAGGAGTTTTCTGGTTTTATTTAGGAACAACTGGTTTAGCAGTATATTTTACTTCTAACTTGATATTATCTTTGTGTTACTCTTTCTTCTACCACTACTAAAACATCTGCTGTATGTCCATCCACCACTGGAGATGTAACTTTGCATATTTTGCTTTATCTGAAACCCAAGTACCATTGTCTGTCACAGCACCTGTTACTTTATCAATGTAGTTACTGCTTACGAGTCCAAGTTGCTTTCTTCAACATGGCTCTGCTGGAGTTTTATATCTCACGCTCACTCGTAATTAATAGTCAAACTTACCTTTTTAGTTTCTACTTTGCCTCCTTCACTCGTATGTTTTAGTGAATAGCAACAACCAGATCTACACAATCATCAGTATCAAATTTATTTGTAATGGTTCTTGGAGATACGACTCATAACCTTTGGTTTTATAAAATTCTTGGCCACATAGTTTATAGTCAGTTGTAGCTAGGCTAGTCAGAAATTAATTAGCATCTGATTCTCCAGCAGCAATTCTTCTTTATCACGTGAAAGTGTTCGGTAGTATCGATCAATTACTGCGTAAAGAACTTTTTGTTAGGATTTGCGAGTATATATTTACTGTTTCATTAATATTAGTGCTATCTGCTGCTACATTATTTACAGCTTCACTCTTCTTGCTTTATCTGGTGTGAGCCGCACAACAGGTAGTACAACTACTATCAAGAAACTTTCTGTTAAAAGGGCCCACTCCATTTCGATACAATTTGTCCTGTAACTAAGTCCTTTACTATTATTTTCTAGATAAAAGTAACAGTTGTTACTTTTCTAGTAGGAGCAGCTTTCACTATTGTCTTGATATACATATTTAATAGTTTGAGTTACATTCTTAGTTTCTACACTGACGTCGTTTTATGGACGAAGACGAGATCACAACATTTTGTCAGCATATGTCATTCCTCAAGATTTAGGCTGGAAGCGCATCACTATCAACCAGTTCATATTTATCCATATATCCATCAATAATATCTTGATATTTGGCTTAGTATCATTGGGCAATTTTAACATATTAGATGGTGCTGATGCAATGGCTTTTATCTTCTAAAGCTTTTGCTCAGTCTCATCAATTACAGTATAAGTTACTTTTTGGAAGCTATTTGCTGTATAAACATAGTAAAATACTTGATCATCATTAGCAAAAGGTATTGTTGCTGTTGTCAACTGGAGCTCCGCTTTCTACTGTGTAGTTACGGATTGCTGGAGTCTGTCAGTACGAGTATATCCTAAATTGTTTTAACTGCATTAGAAATTGGGTGATGCTGGAGCTATTGGTGAACCTGCTGGATAACCATAAGCACAATCTTGAGTAACAAGTTCACACCTTCGGTCTAAATGGTGAACTGTATCTTTGTTGTCCTGTAGATTTAGCATTTGATGGTGTCGTTTGTGCTTTCAAGCATTATTCGAAAATTTCAGTTCCAACACCTTGATCATTTACAGAATAAGAATAACTATGCAAATCTAGTTGAAATACTATTATTAATAGAAGAATCAGCAAAACAATTCTTGTTGATAAACTCTGTTCCATGTATCGCTAACAGTATCTTTTAGAATCTTATCAACTCTTTTTATTTACTTCTTTCTGTTCTGTCAATTTCTTGGACTTCATCTCCTTAGTGGCATAGTCATCACTTGGCCAAAAATCGTGATAGGTAGTGGCTTCTGGACCTCATTTTCCTAAATTTATTGCAAATATATAATCACCATCACCTTTTTAATAATAACTGAGGTGTTTTCCAGTTTGGTGTAACGCTCCTGAAAATATCTTCTCATTAGTCGCAGTTTCTGGAAGAGTTAAGGTCTTATGATTTGAATCACTTTTTCAGTAGTCCTACCAGTTATAGTATCCTTTCACTAAATAACGACTCATCTTCACTAATAGGCAAAGATGAAGTATATCTTTTGTTATTCTCAATTTTCACATCAATAATCTTTTGAACCAGGATTTGCTTTTTATATGAGTGAATACTAATAATATCACCATCAAGAATACCTGTTTCGCCAGGATTTTTCCCATCACTTTTCAAGCATATTATTATAGTAATTAGGGTCATTTACTTCTGTTGCAATAGTTATACTATTTGCAGCAAGACTAAATGCACTCGAGACCCACAAAATTATTTTTCCTTTTTCTTACAATTGTCTACGAACTGGAGTAATGTAATTTTTCTCCATTTATTTGTCAAAATTAAATCCTTAAAAACTTGATTTTGCTGATACCTCCCCATACCCAGATGAACGCTGAACAATCTCTACAGTTTTTGCGTACCATTTTGTACACTATCAACAAACTCTTGACTTATTATAAAAACATATGCAAAGATTGTCGGTCTAGTATCTAGTTTAATCGTACTACACCTGCCCACTGTTTCATGGCACCTGAACTTAAGTTAGCGTAAAAACCAGTACCATATTTTAGCATTAATAGCTTCTAGTGGAATACAGAGTTCTGTTTCCATTTTCAATGTCCCATCTTTGAAGTAATTGTAAAACCTATACGTACTACCCTAATTTTATTCCTTGACCTACAAGTTGTTCAGTACTACCAGCTATTAAAACTTTCCGTCAGCAGTTTTTATTGTAGCAGTAAGATTAGAAATCTGACTTGGAGCTTGATTTAAAGCTACATTTTACTAACTTTTAATAAATCTTTAGAAATTTCTTTAGTTGATTTATTTTTCTTTACTCTCAACTGCTGAATCTAATTTAGACTTTTTCAGATTTTTCTTTCTTTACTATTTACATTTTCTGCAGAGTTAAATTTTTCTGAACTATCTTTCAGTATCAGCATAAGTTGTTTTGACCACCAACTATAGTTCCTAAAAGTGTAAGAAACTAGCCATTACTACCAGAGTAAATTTCTTATTTCCTAGAAAATTTAGATTTTCTAGATTCATAATAAATCCTCCCCTTTTCATAAATGCAAAAATAATTTGTCTAGTAATTATATATAATTGTCAGGTTTTTGTCTAATTTAATAATAAATAATATAAAATTTTACAGAGCTGTTGCAAATTGCACAGCTCTTTTTCTATACTTGTTTATCTATTATATCCTTAACTTTCATGAAGTCTTGTAATAGTAGCCCTTCATTTTCATCTCCAATTTCATTCTAATGAATTTAATTGTTTCTTCCAAATCAGAATTGTTCTATACTCAAGGCATTTCACCCTTTCTACGAGTCTTTTCAATTTCATCTGCCATTTCATTGATAAAGCTTTTTCAACTTCTGCAAGTTCTAATAGCTTATCCATTACTGAATGTAATTCCTAAAAATCGCATCGTCAAGTTCGGAAAGAAGTTTGAGCATAACCGTAAGGAATATTGCTCCACTTGATTCTGTTCCTGTCAAATTTCATTTTAGGAATATTTACACTCATTACATTTTTGTTTCTAATGTGCAACGGATACCTGTTCTTTGGAAACGCCACAGCTTTGTCCGATTCAGGACTCATAACAGCACTCGCTAAAAGAAAAGATTTAAATGAGTTTTGAGGTGTTTCTTCAACTTCAAGATCATAGTTTTTGTTTTTCTAATCATTTCAACAAATCTTCTCATAAGTCTACATCTTGTTTTATCTTTCAAGTTTACTGACCCTTTTAGCAGTTACAAGTCTTCCTTTGAGATTAGAAAGAGCCATACGTAGGATTTACATTTAGCTTTGCCATCTATATCTCCCTTTATTCTGTCTTTTCCTAAATATTTATCAATATATTCCTCCTCTAATTTCTCTTAAGTTCTGTTCTTGGAACTATACTTTATAGTTCCCAAACCTAAGTTTAAAGTTTCTTCTATCGTTCTGTTAGTATCATATCCTTGGTCAACATACTATCAAAAAGCGTCTGCGAATTTTGCAAAAGCTTTTATCTGCTTCTGACAATGCTGATTCACCCAAGATTACTGCCAATTTACGAGCCTCTCTACCTGATGCACTAAACTCAGCGATAGATTTGGTCTCGATTGTATCTGCATGATCTCTCTTGTCTTTCCTTTACCGATACACTTTATCCTTAAGTCTTGACAATGATGGAATTACAAAAGATATGTGGTTGAACACATTGTTTATATAATTCCCTTGAGAAGAATAATTTGTCCTTCTCGTGATATATCCTGTAAGGTCAGGGATTGGATGAGTAATGATCATCTTCAGGCATTGTTAAAATAGGAACTTGTGTAATTGATCCCGGTCTCTCCTTTAAGTCTTCCGCTCTTTTCATAGATAGTTGAAAGGTCAGTCATATAGATATCCGGATATCCACGACGTCCTGGTACTCTTTTTCTAGTCTAGAAACTTCACGAAGTGCTTCTGCATAGTTTGTAAGGTCAGTTAAGATTACTAAAACATGCATTCCTTTTCAAATGCTAAATATTCAGCACAAGTAAGAGCTACATGAGGTGTTGCAATTTCTGATTGCAGGGTCATTTGCAAGGTTCAGGAATAATACTGCCTCTATCTATCGCACCTAGTTTTTGTAAAAGTCGTCAATAAAGAATTGAGCTTCTCAGAAAAGTAATTCTCATTGCTCCAAATACTACGGCAAAATTTTTCTCCACTACCAAGTACTTTTGCTTGTCTGGCAATTTCAGCTACACATTGTTATGTGGAAGACCTGATCCTGAGAATATAGGTACTCTTGTCCTCTAACTCAATGTAGTTAAGTCCATCTATTGTAGAAATACCTGTTTGAATAAATTCGAAGGATAACTCTGATACGGGATTGATTGGAGAACCGTTAATATCATCTCATTTCTGGGAATAATCTTTTATCCCTTTATCAATTGGATTACTAAGACCATCGAAAATTCTTTCCTATCATATCTCTCAGAAACCCCAAGTTCAAGAGGATGACCCTAAAAATCTACAAGAAGTATCTCTGTTAATTCTGCTGAACCTTCAAACAATTGAACCATTGCTTTGTCCCCATCAATTTGCAGAACTTTTTCCTCTTCTTTTCTCCGTTTTTGAACTCTAACTCAACCAATTCTTCGTATTTAACACCTTCAACACCTTCAATACAACCATCAGTACATCCTACTACTTCTTTTTACTGTCTTATACTCTTTTAAGCATATAGATACTCTTCTGCTTATTAATTTTTTCTACACGCTTTTAACTGTTTGAATAATCTCATCAAACTCTTTCCAATTCATTTTCAGAAATATTTTTACTTTTGTTATTCCTTCACGAGATTCAATCTTCAAAATTTCATCAAGATATACTCCTGCATCTAAAGCTCGCATCACAGAAACTTAAAATAAGATTTAACACCTTTGAATTGTTTTGGAAGGAACAATATGAATCAACTTCGTGGAAAGCATTTTGTTGTAAGAAATCTTCTCAAAGACTTAGGCAACTCTAGCTTTAATTGATCCGTTTCTGAAAGTGACCACTTTACCCACATGACAACAACTCTTGCAATTTGATTCTTCTTGTAAAAGTAACGATTGTATTTCCTATGTGCAGAGAATTTTCATCACTATTTCATCCATAAACTTATCTCATCTTATCTTGATATAATGAATAAGAATCAGTTAATAGCAGGAAATGGGCTCTATAAGATAATGCATGTCAAGCCCAGAATACTTTTACAATTTAAGAGTAGCCAGAAACTGGTTCAGAAATATTCCACCCGGAGGGAGAAAACCGCTCCAATTACGTTAGCACCTTCTATCTTCACCTAGCATTTTGTTACACCAGCTCTTTCTATAGAAGTCTGCAACTCTGGATGCAAGATATGCTGATATCCTTCATCACGAGCATTTCTTCAAGACGACCGGACATTTCACGAAGTGCTCTTGCCCAACGAGAAGTTGAGTCAGCCATAAGTGCAACTGAATATCCCATGTCTCTAAAGTATCTCCATAACAGTGAGCACTTGTATAGATTGAAGCTCACTGAGCAAGCAACCGGCATATTTGAAGCATTAGCTATAAGAACTGTTCTTTTCATAAGTGATTGACCAGTCTTAGGGTCTAGGAATTTTCAGGAATCTCCATAAGAACGTCTGTCATTTCGTTTCCACGTTCTCCACAACCTCACATAAAACTACTATTTCTGCATCTGCCCATTTAGCAAGTTGGTGTGAACTACTGTTTTTCCTGAACTGAAAAGGTCCTGGAATTGCCGCAGCCTCTTTGCAACCCGGGGAAAATGTATCAATCACTTTTGACCTGTTACAAGCGGTCTAATTGGATCCAATTTTTCTGGAATATGGACGACTACGATCGTACTCGGCCATTTTTGAATCCATATTTAATTCTTTAATTCCATTGTCAGTTTCTATTTTACAAATTATTTCATCAACTGTATGATATCAGGAAAATGTCAATTTTACCACTTTACAGCTGGAGGAACCATAATCTTATGTGAAACAACTGTTGTTTCTTGAACTGTTCCGATTATATTTCCTTCCTGAAACTTCATCACCAACATTTACTGTTGGAACAAAATCCCATCTTTTTCTCTATCTCAAAGGTGATACACTTACTCCTCCTTAAAAGGAAATCTCCTGCTTTCGCTTGCAAAAGCTTCAAGAGGTCTTTGTATACCGTCAAACATTTGTTCTAACATTCCAGGTCCAAGTTCAATAGAAAGTGGACTACCTGTTGAATAAACATCATCTCCCAGGCCCAATACCTGTAGCTTTCTTCATAAACTTGAATTGAGGCTCTATCACCTCTCATTTCTGCTAATTTCTCCAATGAGCTTATTATCAGAAACTCTCAACAACATCAGTACGTTCGCATCTTCCATTCCTTCTGCAACTACAAGAGATCCGGAAACTTTTAATAACTTTACCGACTTTCAATATAAGCCCTCGCTTTTCTATAATATATTTGATCCAACAGCTCTTTTCAACATTCTTGTTTGATATTTTCTAAGCTCTATATTCAAAACTAATCTGTTACTAGGTATTAAAAATTACTGCTGGAATAACTTCATTGCTATATCTTTGAATAGTTTCGGGAATATCTTTTGCCAATTGCTCAGTCAATATAAATAATCCCGCATATCCTTCTTTTGCTGAGTTTGTCAATAATTCTTCTGGCATCATTACCTTCAATTGCAGTGAAAACATGAACTCCAAGAGCTCTAAAAGGCAAGAACAGAATCCTTATCGCCACTACAGCTATTTTATACATAAACTTCACGCAACCTTTTCCTTATAAATCCAGGAGATAACCATTGACTTTTTCCTACTAAAAATAAGTCTCTAAATTTTTAATTTCAATTCTTTAGCAAAAAGAAAACTAAAAATAACTTCAGCTCCATAGTGGATTGATTTAGTTTTTCTTACTATTTCAATTAAATAGTCATCCATATTTTTCAAAAACTATTAAGAGAACTAGTATTCCTATATTCATCTACAATTTTTGATAGAACTCTACCAATCTTTAAGCTTTTAAACCTAATGCAGGTAAAACTTCTATATCATCGTAGAACATTCCTAAAATCTTTTTCAGTTTCGATATCTCCACCTTTTATTAAAACTTTTTCTAGTTTTCTTTACTTTGATTTTGTTTTCTACATCTTATAAAAGTTCTTAGATTAATAAAAATCAATCATTGTCTAAAATATTCAGAAATCATATCAAGTTTAAATTCTTCAGCCAAACCCAAAAACTTTTTCAAAGTACTTTTTATCTATAAAATGTCAATATCTTGAGGGTCTTTGTTTTATCATAAAATTCCTAAACATTCCTTAAAAATCTTTTTGACAATCCCTCATCATCTTTTCAAGGCTAATTCTCTAAATGTTTCAATACCACTTTCATCTAACATACAATACATTGAGTCAAACTTTTCTTTTTAAAATATGTTCTTTTACCAAAAACTTTTTAGATTATGATAATTATATTTGCAAAGAAAGTATCTCAACTAAAGATTTATCAGGAGAAATTTCGTAATATCTCTGTATGTTTTATTTAAAACATCAGATAAAACTTCTTCATAGTTTCAGGTCTATCCAGCTTAGAAATTTCACTTGAATAAGAGTTTCATTAAGTAGCTTAATAGCATCTTCAAGACTTTTGCATCAGCCAGCTCTTCTGAAGTTGTTGTTTAGTAAGGAGTTTTTCTCAGCATAACGAATTTAACACTTGATTGATAAAATCTTCTCTATCCATAACACACCTCCCTATTAACTAAATAATCTAATTGATACTTCTCGTTCCAAGTCTTCCTTTATTAAATCAATTAAACTTGAAAATTCATTGTTTTAAAATTATTTTTCCATTCTTTAATGAAAAATCCACTTTCAGCAGTTTCTTTTGCAACTTTAATTCCAAATAGCTTTTCTCCTGCAAGTTTTTCTTTTCATTCAGTAAGAATACTCTCACTATCTTCCTTAACATCCAAAGTCTTTAATGAATTTTTCAACAAATTTCAAATAATCTTCATGATTTAATGTTTTTAATTTTTCTTAGTTAATTCAAAAACTTTATTTACATGTTCTTGTTTTGCAACCAAAAATCATATCTCTTGCTGTTAAACTTGAGTTTGAAATTATTCTATCTTTTGATTGTAGTGCCCTCTACTCTGCTTTTTCAATAATCTTATCAGCATGAGCTTCACTTTCTGTTTTTCCCAACAAGATTCGCAACTTCACTTTTAGCATCTTCTACTATTTTTTTCAGATTCATTTTTAGCATCTTGAAGATTTCATCTATAATATTGTCCAAATTAGACATTCAACCACATCCTTTTTATTTTATTTTAATGCTTTTTATTTGAATGCAACGTTTGAAAGTAATAAGAATGACATTGCAAATGCCAAGATTGCGTAAGTTTCAACCATTACTGAAAGAATAATACCTTTTAGTTTGATGTTCTTCATTTTAGCTAAGATATTAATACCTGCAACAGCAACTTTTGCTTGATAATAAGCTGATTTCAAACCTACAATACCAACAGGTAGTGAAACCATAACATAGTACAAACCTTCAATTAGGCTCATATCTACTCTTAATTTAAACATGATGAAAAGACCTATTACAAATCCGTAAAGTCCTTGTGTACCCTGGCACAATTGAAATACCATTGCCTTTTCACCAAATTTTTCAGGTTCATCAATAACCAATCCTGCAGACTTCCCCTGCCATTTGAACACCTCTTGCAGAACCAAGTCCCGCTAGTAATACAGCAAGTGCTGCTCCTAATATACCAAATACAACTCCGTCATTTTGTGCTAATACAGCCATAAATTCTTTCATTACAAAAATCTCCTTTTCGTTTATATTTTTATTTTAGAATTATTTTTACTTCTATATATATATCACTTCTAAATTTCTTAAATGCTTTTCCTCCACCTTCGTAAAATTTACTGAAAAATTCTACATACATAAGTCTTGAAGTATGAACATAAGCTGATAGAAAAACTTAAGAATATATTAAACATTTGAGCAAAATACAAAAACTATCACTCCAAAAATTATTCCTACAATTCCTCCAGCTTACAAGCATTTTTTACTAATTATGTTGATTGCAACTGCAATAAAACCTCGCAAGTCCAAGTGCCATAAGTCTAAGATATGAAACAAAATCTCCAATATATGATGTTATTCCATAAAGTGAATACAATCCACCAGCAATTCTTCCGGCAATACTTTTTGAATCTCTGGCTCCAAATGCAATAATCCCTAACATTCCAACTATCATTCCATAAAAAGCTATTGTATTTACTATCTTAGGCATGGTATTAGCTTTTGACTAATACAACCAAAATAACAGATGTCAAAGTACCACCAGAAATACATCGTAGAATGCATCCATAGGTTTTCCGTATTAGAACATAAGCTTTTCATTCCCAGCCGAAAGCTAAATGTACTCCACCAAATGCTAAAGACAATATCAAAAACCGTCATAAAATCTTTTTGACGAATCCAATATTTGAGTTGGTAAAGTAATCAAATCTCCAAAAGCCGAACCGTAAATCAACTCTCATATCATAGTTGAAAAACTATGCAAGAAAAATTTAAGAATTTTTGTCGAATCATTAAACTAAACATCTTTAAAGCTATCCCTGAACCTATGCATAAAATTAATCCATAAGCAAAATCATGCACCATCATTCTGAAGAATACTCAATAAAATATTGATAATATAAACGTTGATCAACCTCATCATATTTTGGTAGAGACATATATTTGTAACTGATTCAAAAAGTGAGTTATCTTATTGTTTTTCAGGATGATTGGAACATCAGGGTCATCCTTTTTGCATCTTCAATTTCCAAATATATCTTTAATGCTGAAACTTTTCAAGTAAAAGCTTTGAAATTTGGGCTTCCCTTTATCAGCAGGCATAGCCTTGAATAATATCCAGCTTCTCGTAGCTTTAAAAATTAGAAACAACTGTATTTCTAAGAGTTTTCAAATTTGATAATATTCACAAACACTTTGCATCTTTTGAATATTAACAGTAAATTTTTAATTTCTTCAGTGAACTTAGAATTATCATCTTCTAATATTTTCTTTTTCAGCTTCCAACTCTTTCGATTTCTTCAGAAACCACACCTTTTTAAATTCAAGATTAACTTGAGAAAACCATTTAATCTTAAATTTTCAAGAGCCATCTTTTTCCAACTCATTAGTGAAGATAATACAATATGAATCAACTATATCTACTTCTTCAAAATATGTAAATTTCTAAATCTACAGTAGATGTCTTAAATTTTTCAAGATTCTTAGTCGGTAAAATATCCTATAATGAATTTTTGATTTTTCAAATGAATTTAAGTCGACAATAGGTTCTTTAATAGATTTCATGGCGATAATTCTTTTGATTGTATTATCTATAGCTGTTAATCTTTGATTATTTTGAATCTCACTACTTATATCACCCAAAATATTAAAAATCCGAGATAATCATAAGAACTAGCTCAAGTTCACTAAATGTATAAACAACGGATACTTTTTCAAAGCGGATAAACCTTTTTCCTTTTCGATAAATCTCACTACAATCAATCATCATTTAATTCTTGTGGATTCTTCAATATAATTATTATCTAGTGATAGCTTCACATCTTTAAAGATAATCAAATTGTTCAATAGAGTCGGATTTTGAAAAAGTTTACATAACCAAATCTTTGAAGTTCTTCTAACAATCCCTTTCTTTCGGCCACAAAAAGCAAATAAAAGTGAATTTCTTCATCTTAACTATTGCCATTTACGACTCCACAACTCTCGTACTATTGAAATTAACCAGATCTCTAACTTTTTATCGTCAACAGACTGAATGTGCCTCAACTTCCTTTAGCTTTCTCTCTCATTGTACAGGTGTCAGCCACATTTCACCCTCTACTGATTAATCCTAACTTGACTTACCTCGGGCTTTTTATTTGCTTTCGCTGAATCTTTATCGAAATTGCACCACATTCCTCTTTCCTCGAAGTTTTTCAAATCTGTAGCCTCAGTCGAGCTGCATCAACCAAAGATTTTGCTTCCAGTTCTGCCTCTTTAACTCCAGTTTATAGCATCAGTAGTCATTTATCACCTCTCAATTTTAAATAGAATTTAAATCAAATTTAGAAATAATATTTTCATGGCTGGAATTCGCAAAATTTATGAATTTCGAAAACCCATTTTATTTGTTACAAGTCAAAATAAAGTTAGAAGACCCCCAAAAACAAAAACCCTCCTACTTTTTAATCGCAAGATCATCATAGACTAGTTTTCTACACTAATTTTTACAAAAGAGCTTTGTAAGTAAATTATTTTTCTTTACCCAAGAACTCACTAGAGTTAAATACAAAGAGATTATAAAATAAATTTAGTCAATGATAAATCTCAGAAAAGAAATATGTTAAATAAACATTCAAATTTCCAATAGCTAAACTTTTATCGGCAAATATTCTCACCTTTATATCCTTTTATATCAAAATTCCTTTATGTTAAGAAGATATATCATATATTTTAATCCGCTTAATATATGAGAGGCTAACTAATAATGACGATGAAATAAATCTCAGGTCCTGAAAATCTCTAAGGCAGTAATTTGTTTATTTTATTTCTTTCATTTTAGCCAGCTAGTAAGGAGCTTTTACAATTTGAACAAAAGTTTTTGTATCCATGTATTTACAATTATCTATTCTCTCAGACAATTTAAAACCTCCCTACATTCATCAAGCATAATTCTCTCTCTCTGTGATCCTGTTAGCTACAGTTTTCACCATTTCAGATATTACTCTCTCATCTCTTTCTTTCTCAAATACTATCTCTTTCATACACTTATATTCTTTAAATTTATAATGTGTCTTTCTCAACATTCATTTACTTTGTACTCACTCCAAAAGGAATAACATCTTGGAGTGCATATGCCTACATTGATATCTATATATACGGACGAAATTTCTCATTTCTTTATTTCCATCAAGAAGAATTTGTTTGTACTCATTATAATATTCTTCGTTTTGTGTCTTTCCTTACAATCAAACTCTGGAGCATAACATCAAATATTCCAAGATTCGAAGTTTGCAAGAATCATCTTCAAAGAGTCTAGGGTCGAAACTCTTCATCACTTGTGGCACGAAGCATTTTATTTTCCTCACCCATTGAAAACTTGTTAAATATATATTTTGATCAAAGATATACTGTATCTTTCACATACTTTGAACTATCAAAATATCACATCGTTTCTACGACAGCCACCTAACATTTGACCTCAAATTTTCTTGTATTTCTCCTTAATACACCCAACCACTCTATTATGATGTTCTTCATCAGAAATTCGACAGACTTTTCTACTAAAGTCTTTCCTCTCATTGCACTTTTCAAACATCGCTAGGATATATTTCTTTTAATTCTTCATGTATTAATCAATCTCTTCAAAGAAAGCTCTTGAATATGGTAGGACTTTCGTTTGGACAACCCATACAAATATCAGGTAAAATGCTCGTCCATAAAATGTTTTTCATCCTACTTTTGTTAAGCTATAAATGATCTCATTGTAGTATCTGAAAAACCTAAAAATATCTGCTGTATCTATATCTCCAATTCATTATTTCTCAACAACAAGGCAATAATCTATATGACTATCATCTCCACTCTAATGCGCATATACATCACATCAGTTGAACCATCTTTAAAAAGCTTTTATTAAATCTTTCTGCCCTTGCTTTCCGGGCTATGCAATTACTACCCTAGAGTAGGTAAAATCTCACTTCAATTCCATATCTCTTTAGCTCTCTAACTCCAATTTTGAATCTCCAAGGAGTACCAAAATCTTCTCCTAATACTCCGCTGATAAAACTTACAAATTCCAATTTTCATTTACAGTCTCATAGACTCACAAAGAACTAATTGATCATTTCCATTATAAGTCAATTATCTAAATTTTCATCTCGATTTTACACTCTTTTTCCAATTCAAGTTTACGACATAACATCCCTTTGTATCTCCCTCGTCCTGAGCAGTAGTACCTACCCTGGGTCGAAAACTGTTATTCCACTCAACTTTTTCTCCTTCGTTTAAAATGAACATGAGTGATACCAAAAGAGCATAATCCGCCCCTACCCTTTAGCTTTCAACTCTATTTTATCAATTCCACTGTTAACACTTGTTATAACTGTGTCCATGCGTCAAAAAGTAGAATCTTCTAACTTCGAAAACTAAACTTTTCCGGATCTTTCCTGGACTTTCTATCACACTTCCAGCAACCACATAAACTTCCATGGCACCTGTTATCTGTCTCCCATTTTTCTTGCATCTTCTAAGAATTATCTCCAAGATGAAGAACAACATCCACCTTATTCTCTTTGCAAACTGTATGCAACAGGAAGTACACAATTCCATGAGTACTCACGCACAACGCTACTACTCATATCTATCAATCTAAATATAAACTCTCTAGTACCGCTCTTTTCTATGACTCAAATTTATCTGCACTGATTCTCAGCCAAAGTCTTTTCGCATTTTCAGGACATAAAATCTTTGTCAGTACTCCAGTGCCTACATTTTCCCTTTCTGACTCTCGAAATAGTTCCTTTGAAAAATCTCCTACATAAATTCTTTTCCATTTCTCATCAACAAAGACAATTACAGCTCTTAGACATGCACTCTATCGGACTCCTCTCAAGATAAAAGTTTCTCTCATTTGCTTCCACTATATCGTGTTCCTCCTGCATATCCTGCAGATAGCGCTCCAGGTTCGTCCATCGAAGCACGGCACAAAGTCCCAGTATCAATCAGCCAAAACAGTGCAAAGAACACATTCCTCTTAGCTTTTCAGCTTTTAGCTTTGAATCTTCTTCAAGTGTATCAGATTTCTTCAAATCTCAGCTACACCCAATCTCGCTGTCATTACTATTTCAAAACTCATATCGATACTCAAAACGTGCAAGCATCTCTTTGACTTTATTTTGTAAGTATCCGTAGATGTGCTTACCTTTTCATTGTAAACTAACCTTTCTAAAATCAATCTACTGAATTTTGGTGATTACCCTGCCTGAAGCCTTCATACATTGGTCCCATCAAAAATCCTGTAATGCTCTGTCTTTTTCCATTTTATAGTCTAATTGGAAGATGGATTATCTGTGAACTTCTTCAACATTTCAATCAATGCGCCGTCATCTGAAATTTGAATTTAATCCCCTTCTTCAACAACTTTTGAAGTGGATCAAAAGTCTCCTCTTCAAATAATTCTCTAAGGAGTTTTCCGACATTTGCATTTGTATCTCATTTTCTTTTGAACCAATTTTCAGCAAGACTTGCAAAAGATCGCATATTAAGTAGAATTTCTTCCAAATCTCACTTTCCAAATCTTTAACTCCTTTCCGTGAAAACACTCTGGAAAGCAACCAGTCTTGTCAAGAGCTTGCACTCACTCAACCTTTTAACTACTCTTTCAAAATATCTCAGATAAGACGGATTTTGAGTTAACATTTGCACTCATATTTCGCAAAGTTTGTAACTCACCTAGAAAAATCTACTTTTTCTTATCTCTTGGAAGCTCTGCATTTTCCTTGAGTAGCTTCACACAGCCCTTTTCTCAAGCCTGATATAAGGAAGAACAGGCCTCAGCACTAAACTCTATAAATCATTTCCCCCTTCTTTATGATGCACAATCATAGCTCTCAAGCTTTTGACCATCCCAATCGTCTTTGGTCTCTTTTCTACGACAATCTTTGTCTTAAAGACTTTTCTATATGTCTTTTGTCTCATATTCCAGAGCATCGTAAGGCAGCACTTTAAATGAATTTAGATTTTAATTTGGTACCTTTTAGTCTAAATCCACTTTCTCCATCAACTACATTTTAAGTTTATAGTCACAGATCAGTGAGCTCTCTTCCACTTTTAACATCCGAATTCCAAGATATTCTTATAGTTTCTTTCAAACTCACGTGCCAAGCAATAGCCTCTTTCCAGGACTGTCTCATATCAGGCCCAGATACAACTCACTAATGGAACTCCTGCTCTGTTATAGTCCATTAGAGTATGTCCATTTTCATTATGAATTGACTTTCTCGTATCTTCTTCAATATGAATTCTTTGTAGTCCAAGCTTTTTCACTCCACTTTTCAGTATCACTTTCTATACATCCATTTCTACAGATAGGGAGTCCTCTCCTTGAGCTATTCTGACAGCCCTTAACCCAAAGTCCTATAGGATAAAAGATTTTTCTATCCATTTTCATATCCATAGAAATTCTCTACAATTAAAAAGCATTCTCGCCATTAGCTGCACATTCAATCGCCTCTTTATTTATTCTTGAAGAGCTCCTGGATGACCTAAACACAGGACAAACATTAGTATTCTGAGGACAAACACGAGATTCATTTTACAACCACAGAACATTTTGTGATATCAGCCTGTAACTCCAACGATCTTCACTGTCCTATTGTTTTCTAAACTCGTATTAGCTCCCTTTCTGAAAATCTCACGTAAGATCGACAATCTTCATCATCAAATCTTCTTACCTATAAACTGAAATACTCACCTGCACCTTTTAATTTCAGATAGGAATTGAAGAAATGTAAGTCGGTAAAATTATGATGTGCTATTAAAAGTATTCCGGGCATAAGATTTTTAAAGAACAGTCCTCTTTCGTAGCTCCAATCTCGCTCTGGGTAGACAAGCTGTCGTAGGAGTTAAAATAAACTCACATTCCGAGACTAATTGATCACTTCACTGAACGAAATCTCTAACTTCCCAGCCTTTTTGTAAAGAGCTTTGACTGCTTTGAGCCTGCAAAGACAGAAAGTCCCCATTGCACCCTCTTCGAACTTCTTCCAAAAACCCTCTACTTCTAGTAATTTGTAAAAAGTCTCTTTGTTGATCGCACTCTCAGTTCCATATCCATATCCGATACACCGTCAAACCCTTGATGCTATTACTTTGAAACTCAGAGCTCATAAATAACGAGTACATACATTTCCAGAATGCTCGAAGAGCATTTAAAATCTATTCTCGTAAATTATAGTCTTTGATCTTTTAAACCTTCAATCGCCTTTTATAACTATTTAAAACAACAATTTCACCACTGCATAGCTTTCTAACATTTAGAAACTGTCGTAATCTTTAGTCAACATCTCGAAAGAAAAATCACTATCTCCTTAACATCTAAAGTATCTCCTCATTGTAACTGCATCCACTTTTCCATCCAAACCACCGCCAAATCAGTATTTAGAGTCGGCAGAATCTGACTTTAACGTCATCTGACAAAATTCTACTTTCTGATCCAAACCTGCTTGCCATAGAACAACTCCATACCTTGAAACTCATTCCATAAGTAGGTCGGTATCCTACAAGCACAAAATGGTGATGCAGGATTTCTACAGAACCGCCTGTACGGGATCCCAAACTAATCATTGACTAAATCTGCATCTATACCACTACTTTGCAGAGCCTGAAGATGAACGCCGGGAATTGCTTCACTGTCAGAGGGCTCTTTTGTGGTCTCCAAAATAAGTCAGTCTCTCTCGGAACCCTCTAATGCAAAATTCATCCATATTGACTTTTCCTAGAATAACAGCGTCTTCTTCACAAAAAGTCTACTCACAATTGTGGCATTATCGAGAATACTTTTCCAAAAATTTTCGGAACCGCAAGTTAATTTTGCATCCTTTAACTCAAAATATTATCCTTATTAACGGAAACTTTCGAAACTCCAAAAGAGAGGAGCCCAATTTTCTATATAATCGGTTATTTAAAAATCTCAACTCTTTTCCTATAATTTTTCTTTAGAAACAAGATCTCAAATCTTTTTATCTCTCAATTCTCTCTGTATACATCAGTATAAAATGAAAACTCAAATCCACCTTTTACCACTGATAAAACTTCTCTATACTGAAATACATCCATTATTCTCACAAACCTTGCTAATCTAAAAGATCCATACTTTTGTCACTTGCATTTCAGTGCATCTTTCCCTTTGAAATACTTTTCTTCAACAACATCTTTCTCAAAGGACTGCTATGTTCAACAACACCTCTAGGAGTCAAGCACGAAGTGATCAAGTTCCTATAATTTCATTGGCAAAACCAGAACATCAGTCGAACTTTTGCACATCATCGCCGCCAAGTTCCTTTCTTCCTTCCAAGCATTCAAGTCTGCAAGATAATAAATTTTCTTTACTTCTTCCTTACTAACCATATTCTCCTATCTGAAAAGCATTAATTATCAGTGTATTATTTCTAACATATTTTTGAGCAAAACAAAAAGAGGCTGTCACGAAACAAACTCCCCATTTTTCTATCTAAATATTATTCCTCAATCTTTCCTTTTATCCTATTTAATCTCTTAATCTTTTAAATTTTGGTCTCCTTAACTTTAGGGCTCATCATGTGACCTCATTTCTCTTATATCTCAGCCTTTTAAAAATAATTCAAATGGATCTCAAAACTTTTATTTAGAGCTCTCCATTATCTGAGGAAATTTAAGTCCTCTTAATGCACGATCAATCAAATTTTCGCGGAATCTCATCATCGCCATTTCAAAACTCTAGCCTTTACCCGTTATTCTCAACTCTAACAACTCTCTATCATCTTTTATCGACCAATATATTTTGTTAGGTATCCCTTTTTATAAGTCTCCATGGCATTAAACTGAAAGAGTTCCCTTTGGTAAACTCATATTATAGCATCCAAGCATTAATTACCTATTGTGTTATTTTCTTAATCTTTGAAACATTTTCAAGCAAATGAACTTCACATACTGTCAAAGTGCTGCACCCTTTTTCTTCATAGCATTTTTCCTGTATATAATATAAAATTAAACAACACTAACAATTCATTTAACGCCTTGTCTCGAAGTTACTCAGTCACTTTTTACCCTCCTAACTTATATTAAAAGCATATAATAGCATTTTTCACTTTAGCCAAATATAGAAAACTCAGTATAGTTGTCTCAAATTTATGACATCATTATATGAAAAATTTTACAGAACAACTTAAACAGAGTAGAAGAAACTATCTAAAGTATAAACATTAATATTGAAATTCCTTTGTACAGTATTTAATCCAATGTCAAAGCATATGTAAAACTGCAAAGATAAACGAAAATTATGAACTCATTGTAATAAGTAAATGAACAGACTAATGTATAAAGAGGGAAAAGTATAGGTAGATGAATCATCTAGTAAAGATACTCGAAATATATATGCCCATTTTCAATTAATCCGAATTGTTTAATCGAAAGAATCTTAAAAGTAAATAATTTTAACTCAGCGTTGCTGTTCTTCGTTAGCATAAATCCATGTCTGTAATGTAGATGTAAAACTAAAATGGTAACAACGACATAATTTTAAAATGATTTAAAGGTTGGAGGAAATTCTTTCGTGAAAGCTCAAATAAACCTAAAATACTGATACAATTGATAGTATGATTGCTGGAATAGGAATAAATGTAAAAGAATTTGAATCTCTCCAAGCTTTACATCGCACATCTATTGAAAATAATATCAAATATTAAAACCTCAAGAAATGAATTAATTCTCGAAAATAACCAACTTTTGCTATGATTTATATATAGATAATAAAAACTATCCTCAACCTTTACAAAGAAAATTTCTATGTCTCTTGGAAAAGTAGATATTACCAGTAATTCAAAAATGAGGAGACAATTCTTTATGGCAAAGCGATAGATACGATGAATAATGGTACTAATAGTCCAAGAATCAGCAGATCATCAAATGACTGTTCTGATATAAGCATAAGATAAACTCGAGGTTTCTATATCAGTTTTAATTTCCAACTGAACAGATTATATTTCTCCACTAAGCAAACAGTCTTGTTTCTCAACTGCTGCACAAACTTCTGCAATGTAACATTGTTTTCGTTATCTCACAAGTTTTATCTAGTGTCAGTACATCCTCCCGTAGAACCATGGTTTAAACTCTCATTTCTATTAATCAGCAAAATATCCAATTTTATGTTTTCTTCTTTGCTAAGCTAACAGAACACAGCCTGTTTGATAGCAAAGCTCTCGGACAATTAAAAACAACGGTATGCACATATGTTTATTCGGAACATGTCCCATAAATTGCATTCTCATCTTGTAGACTTTGACATACTTTATCCCAACATTTCTGTCTCTATCTCACTTTATATAGTCAATTTCATCTAACCAGTAAAACGGATATCTATGTGGTATTATTTCTGGAATTTCATCGAATTATAAACCATATATTAGGTCCTCCCCATCAAAGATTAACCCTACTCATGTCCACCAAAACCCAAAGAGTTACTCATTGTATATTTTATATCTAACTCTTTATTTTCACGATATTCAGACTCGCATTTCTTCACTCGATTTCACCGGTATTCCAATGTTGCAGCGAATATAAGCACCTTGTACATGCTAAAGTTAGATTACTGCTTCTACGCACCACTTGCCCCAAGCAAATGGCTGTCCTGTAGCTTGATTTTGTCAGAACTAACGCATGCATCTTTATAATTTCTTTCTCCAAAGCGTATTTTATTGCTAAAGTTTCTGGACTTTATCATTTAGAGGAGGTGTACGTACCATGAGCATTGATATATCTAGTATCTTTTGGTTCCAATCCGCATCATTAATCGCATTTCCACATCGCTTCTTTCCTGCTCCACTACTTCATCACTTAAAGGAGCAGCTGTTATATGATTAGCATCACAAGAGTCGCGCATATCCTACAACTTGGTGCAGCATAAATTTCCGAGCATCATGTGTAGGTATGTTCACTTTCACGAACTAGTACGCACTTCCTCTCATTGCCAAAATCCATTTCTTTCTTTTATCAAAAAGGAACACTCTGCTTCATTTTTATCAGCACTTTCACTGAAGCTCCTACACTAGCAAATCCTGCTACGGCAAAGTGGAGTACCTGAAGCCTACTTCCACTGTAAAACAATATCCAAACATCCATCCTAGTTTTCAAAAGACTTCACTTCCATTGCATTTGTGGCGGCTGCACAAGCCGTGCAATAACACTACGCAACATCCTCAAAGCATCCAAACTCCACTAGCCACAGTTCCAGCCTTTGACATTTACTAGTGCCATGCAGGAAGGCAAAATAAGGAGAAACCCACTTGCGCCTTTCTCATTCAAATACATCTTTCTACAATCTGAAATAGTCTCTATTCCACAATCCCACCTTGCCATAACTCCTAGTTCCCATCTCTATCAACATCCTAGAAGATCTGAATCTTCATGTTTGTTTAGTAGCCATCCGCAAAACTTTCACAAAACGACCTCAAATAAACCTTTAAACTCACGCTCGTTATAATACTTTGTCAAAAATCCATACTTTAACTTCTGCGCAAGCCTTTACCTTATGATATCCACTCTGCACTCAAAATAGAATGAAACTTTCATCAATTCCACATCTTATAATTTTCTATAGAATTCCAAAAGTTCTCTTTCTCTATCATCTCCAATCGACGAAACAACGCTCTAACCCATCTATAACAACTCTCTTTCTCACATCACACCTCATATCATCATTTCCACCGTCCCGTCAACACTGACTACCTGAATCTGCTATATACTTTTCGATCCATCACTACCAAAATCTAGACAACATTTGCTACAGCATTCTAGGACTTCCAATTCGTATTCATAGGGATTGATTTTAATATTCCGTCTCTTTACATTTCTCTAGAAAGAACATCCGCTCATTTCTTGCTTTCTATAGAAACCGGGAGCAATGGCATTACATCTTACATTTAGCGAAAACGATTCTCTTTGCAACAGATTTTGTAATTCAAAGATCCAGCTTTTGACTTGCACGTGATTAATTAACTCGTCCAATATTTCCAGAAAGTCCAACTACAATTTGAAATATTAATTATAGCACTGATTTTGTTTCACCATAATTTTAACATATGCAGTTACAAACAGCCCTTACTTGAGCATCCATCACCTTGTCAAAACCTCTCGCTCATTCTAAAATTAAAGTTATCCCTAGTGATTCCTGGAGTTGCTACACTACAAAACATCAACTCTTCCCATTTCTTTCTTTACAACTCTTTAAAACATACTCCAACTTCTCCAAATTTTGAAATATTACATCATATATAACATAACTCTAACATTATATCTTCATAAACTACTCACTTCTAATGCTCATAGTCGGAATGATGTAAGTTTGATAACTACGTCACCATCCTTCTTCGGCAAGCTCTTGATTGAAATAGCTCACGTATTCCTCTCCACTTCCTCCCGTAATCAATGCAACTTTATCTCGTGGCGTAATAACTCAACCACCTTTCCAATGGACTCGAGACTTCTACTGGATAAATATTTACATCCGGGACTAATCGTTTAACCAATCCACTTCCAAAATCTCTTTCACAGGTCCCATTCTTAGTCAGATATTCACACGCATATTTCAACTCATAAACTCACACATGGTCTGCATAAATTTTACGACTTGATCGTGATTCGATTTTCAAAAGCATTTTGAATATCCTCACTCACTGTCTTCCCAATAGTATTAAAACTATTTTTCTATTTTGGTTCTTTTAAATTCAACTTCTTTTAATACAGGAAAATAATTCATCACTAGTATCTTTTTAAATAACTTGAATGAGAAAGCTCCCACTACATTTAATTTTTGACTTATATCCCAAGTCTTTTAATTTCATAGCTTCATCAATAATTTCATACTTCCTGTAATTACAATCTGTTTAGGACTATTATAATTTGCTATCTCTACATTTTCTATATCTTTAATTGCATCTTCAATTATTTTTGCCCTCATAATTGAAAAATTGCAGCCATTCCTGTGTCAGGCACAGTATCTCGGGATATAATCTCACCACGTTTTTCAACAAGTTCTAAAACATCTTCTACAGAAATTACTTCACTATATGCCAAAGCTGTATATTCTCCCAAACTCAAACCTGCCAGCATATTCACACAGTCCATCCTATAGCTATTTTAAAATTTCTTTTGCTATTCCTAAGGAACTGCTACTATACAAGGTACTTAAAGTATTATTTAAGTCTTCTGTAGTGACCTTCAAACAAATCTTTGTAGATTTGAAGGTAGATATTCAAATACTCCTTTAAATGTTGAACTATCAGACAATTCTTGTCCCATTCTTGACATATTGAGCACCTTGACTCGGCAAATAAAAATGCTATCTTTCATGTAATCACCTCAATTCATTATTTTGTTTAGAAACCAATTCTGAAATTAATTCTTTAACAGTTGTTATTTATCTATTCTATAAGTATTAGTTCCTGAAAATATTAATCTATTTTTCCACATCTCTTTACTGTTTCTTTATTAAAGTACTCAGTTATACAATAAACTGTGTTTTTAGGATTATATGGTAAAATACAATCAACACAATATTTTACAGGAATTCTTCCATCTTTATCCAATCTTTCTTAAAATTTATTTCATAGCTCTTCCGGAGAAAACCTGCTTGGACTTTTAACTATATGATGTCTCTTTAGCCACGAACATCTTTATACTTTTCAGAGCATGCATTCTTCTGTCGCACTAAATCTAGTTCCTATTTGAACTCCACTCTGCCCTGTTTCAATATTTTGTAATATCCTTCCTGTAAAATTCCACCAGCTACAAAAATTGGAATTTTTGATTATATTTTTCTCATAATCAACAAACTAATTTTCAAGCATTGTTCCAAAATCATCTATACTTTCACAAGTATCATTTAAAACATCATCTTTTAAAGCCTAGATGTCCTCCAGCTTTCACTTCTCAATTACAACAAACGGGATTTTACTCGATGATGTGGATCCCATCTTCTAAGAATAAGATTTAAAGCCTTTGCACTTGAAACTATGGGAGCAATAAGAATATCACTTCCTTTAGTCAATCCAGTAAATTGAGGAAGTCCCGTTCTTGAAACTATTGCATCAACACCGAGCTTTACACATTCTTTAACATAAAAGTGCATATTCAGATGTCAGCAACCATTATATTGACCTGAGTAGTCCTTTCCCATTAGAAATTTTCTGCATTCTTAACTTCCTTTCATCGTGCAATAAAATTATCTTCCGATGTATTTTTGATGTTGGTGATTAGATCCGTGAGTGAAACTTAAAACCCCATAGCATTTTCTCACTCATAACATTACCTCACTAAATTTTGACCAATGAAATTCCAACCCCATACCCTCCTTGAATAATTGGTAATTTTTAAAATTTTTATTTTTTAATTTAATAGAATTAAGCATTGTCTCCCTATTAAATAATCTTTTAAATTCTATTTTGCTTTCTTCCATAATATTTTCAAAAATTTCTCAAATGTCTTTATCACTACCTTGAAATTTGTCCAAGCATCATCAGAACCATTTCCTTTAACATCACCTTCAATTACAGCTCTTTAAAGAACCTAAAAGTTAACTTTTCTAATTCTTCCTTGATGAAAACTTCTTTTCTAATTGTAAGAATTTTCTACTCATATCATTTTTAAAAATTTAACCGGTGTATTTACACGATACGACCAGTAACAACGAGTGTCTATATCTTTTGCTTTTGAATTACAGCATTTTATAATTTTGATGAACTGACATCTCTTTAGCAAACTAGTAGGCAAGCACTCTACTTGCACACCAATTGCTCCCAAACTTAGAAGCAAAGATTAAAACCTCTGCGTCAGCAATTCCTCCTCAGCAATTACTGGAATATTTATCGCATCAACTACCTGTGAACAGAGAGCAATTGCTGAAAGTTCTCCAACATGCCCTCCAGATTCGGTTCCCTCCAACATAACTGCATCAACACCTGACACTTTCCATTCTTCTGCAAGAGCAACACTTGGAACAACTGAATAACTTTATTCCTGAGCTTTTTAATTTTCAACATAAACTCCCGGGTTTCCTGCCCTGTAGTAACAACTGCAACTTTTCTCATCTAAAAATAACCTCAATTATTTCATCTGCAATAGGATCATAAGCATTACATTAACTCCAAAAAGGTTTATCAGTAAGTTCTTATATTTTTATAGACTCCTTTTACTATCTTTTGGGTATTCATTGCACCAGTTCCGATAATTCCAAGAGCACCCGAATTACTAACATCTGCTGTAAATTCTGCAGTTGAAATATTTGCCATCGCACCTTGAAAATCGGATATTTTATTCCATATATTTATTTATCATTATCTTCCCTATATTTCTCAATAATTGTAGAACCCCAAGTTAATCCTCCACTCAGCCAACTCAAAATTACTTTATCTCCTTTTGTAATCGATTCAAAGGTTTCAAAAGAGCCATTGGAGATTTTACATGACTTGTATTGCCGTATTTTTCTAAATTAACACTTATCATTACTTATATTAAATTTTTAGCAACATTATTTATTATTCTCTGATTTGTTTGATGTGGAATAATCAAAATTAATATCTTCAATTTTTAAATTATTCATATATCTAAAATTTTTATTATGATTTTTCACATTTATAGCAAATTTAAATACTTCTTTACCATCCATCTTTAAAAGCCAGATTTAAGAACTTTGTCATTCTAAAATCATTTCTACATTTTCAGCAATGAGATCTTTGTCATTTCTAAAAACTACAAGTGAGTAAAATCTCATTTTTCTGGTTCTTTTCTACAACAATGCAATCTAGCCCATCTCCAAACAAAACACATGTATTTCTATCTTCAAAATTTATTATTTTACTAAGTGTTTCATAGCCTATTATTAATGCTTTTTATGATATGTATTAAGCATAGAAGCTACAATTTTTAAGGTATATACAAACCTGTACATGCAGATTTACATCAAATGCAGTAACATTATCTCCTAGTCCCAACTTTTCTTTGTACCATACATGCATTGAAGGAGTAAAATTATCAGGAGTCATTGTTAGCAAACAATTAGGGTCAATTTTCATTTTTATCAATATTTGAATCATCACATCAACAGCTGATCTATATGCCAATCTACTTGTCAGTTTTACTCGGAAATTCTACGCTCTTTATTCCTGTTCTCGAAAAATCCATCTATCACTTGTTTTCCTACAAATTTTTGAAAGATCATCATTTGTAATAATTTTTCTAGGAACAGCTCAAAACCTAAAATTCTCATTAAACTCCAATATTCCTATAGTATAGATCTATTAGAAAGTAAACTACTTTTACTAACTTTTTCTCAATTCTTTAATAGATACATCTCATCTAAAAGTTTTATCACCTGGAAAATTATTTTGTGCTCCACCAAAAGTGTGTCTCTTTATTATTTCATCAACTATATTTTTATTCTTAAGTTCAAGCTGTAAGTTTCATCATTTCACTAGCTGCATTTCTGTTTTCATCTTCCATAAAATTGATGAGAAAACCTTCTGAGTGACAAAATCGAATAAATTGAATTTTCAAGCATTATAATGCTATCTCCACACTTAAAGAGCAAGAGCTCCACCGCTTCCACCTTCTCCGATTACAACACATTATAGGTGTTTCAATTGTCGAAAATTCAATAAACATTTAGCAATCGCTCTGCTCTGTCCCTCTTCTTCTGTGCATCTTTTTCTGGGTAAGCTCCGCAGTATCAACAAAAGTTATATTGGTCTGTTAAATCCGCTTGTTTTGCAAGTCTAATTGCTTTACGATAACCCTTCCGATTACTCATTCCAGTTTCTTCGCAATATTTTCTTCTGTAGTCTTTTCCCTTGCTTGTGCTATTATAGTAACAGGAATGTCGTGAAAACATCCCACCCGAAATTATAGCCTTTATCATCTCCATAATAAAGCGATCTCATGTATCCAATGAAATTTGAGCAAACACTTTTTATATAATCTTCTTGCTTTTAGGATGAGACTGTTTCTTGCAATACAAACCCTATCCCAAGTAGTTAAATTTTCGATTTGCTTTCATAACAAAGATTTTTCTTATTTATGCTTAAAATTTCTTTTTCTTTTTCATCTGTTGCACTACTCTCTCTCTAAAAGATCCTCTTATATAATAGTACCATAATCTTTATATTCCAATACTTCACCCATGTAAAATTAAAAGTTTGCGTATTGTATCTTTTAATTTATTTCTAGCTACTACAAACTACTAAGCTCTCAACAAGCACCACTTTTTGAAACTCTTCGGCATCTTCTTCTTATTTATGAGGAAGTCAATAACTCTCTTTCCAGCAAATCCTATACATTGAGCGTGCAGCAATAATATCTCCTAGCATTGCAAACTAGCACTTACAATCACCCTCCTGTAGCGTTGGATCTGTTAAAATAGTTATATATACAAGCCTTTATCATTATGTCAAAGTCGAACTCGTCTTTAAGCCATTTCCAGCATTAAAAGAAATAATTCCTCTGTAATTCCAAGACACCACCACTTGCAGTTGCTAAGAGATTAAAGGTGCACTTTTAATGCTCGTCGCTATTCAATTGAACGTGCAATCTTTCTCCTCACAACTCTTTCCCATGCTTCCCATCGCAAAATTACTATCCATAGCACAACAACGACTCTGAAATTTCTCTCCAGTACCCACAAACCACAGCCTCATTTATTCCTTGGCTATTTGCTTTAGCTCGAGCTTTTTCATCATATTGATAAAAATTTTCTTCATTAAAGGTGGTAATTTCAGCATCAAATTCATCAAAGGAGTCAATATCACAAAGCTTTCTAATTTCTCTGAGCAATCCACTGCAAATGATGTCCACATTTACCATACAAACATAGCACTGGACCCCACCTTTCATTAGAGATATTCTCCATTACAATTTGGGACAAGTCTGAAAAGATCATCCGGAATTTCCCTTTGGTAAAATGTAGTATTATCTCATAAATTTTAAGTTTAATATTTTATACTCTAGTATTAAATATATTCTGCATTTTCACTTAACCCTATATATATATGTGCAACATATCCAGTAATCACATCTCCCATTAATAAAATTTGATCTGTAATAACAAATATTGAAAACCTCAAGATTTGTACTGTTCCATCAACAACACAAGCTAGCAACTCTCATCTTCTTAATGCAAGCTAATCTTGTAGGAGTCATAAGCTATCACCTTCATAATCATAGAATCATAAAAAGGTGGAATTCCTTGTATAGAACCATTATAAACTGCAGTTTCAATACATGAACCCATTCCCACACAGGTAAATTCAAAAATCTCAATCTCACCTCTGGAGAAGGTGCAAAATTATTCTTAGTATCTTCTAGCAGTTATCCTACATTCAATAGAATATCCTTTGATTTTTAGTATCCTTTTGCTTTGATATTTAGCTTTAATCCCGATGCAATACGAATTTGTTGCTCTTACCATGTCAACTCGAAAATCATCTCTGTAATAGGATGCTCAACTTGGAATTTGGTGACTCATTTCCATAAAATAATAATTGCCTCGACTTATCAACTAAAAACCTCAATAGTTCCAGCGCTGAATAATATTTTGAAATGCTACAAAATTTTAACAGCGTCTGGTAATCAACTTTTTCTCGAATATCGAGAACATGACAAGGCGCTCTTCCAGTAAATGATTTTTCCTTTGGTATTGGAACAAATTACGTTCATATAGATGAATTACATTTCCAAACATATCTCAAAATTTGTACTTCAATATGTTTTTGCATCCAATATATATATCAATACAACCCCCATCATCATTAAAACTAACTTTGCCTCAGATTTTGCGGTATTAAAATTTCTCACAAAACTGCAGAACTATCCCAAACTATTCTCCTCATTCCTTTACCACCACCACCACTAGAGGCTTTTGATGATAACTGACATCCAATCTGCATTTCAAAAGTCCTTCTTTCTCAACATTTTAAATGATCATTTTAGTTCCAGGAACAAATCGGAACTCTAATATTTTCCATTTGTAATCTCGCTCTACTATCCCCAACATACTTATCACCATTCATGATTAGGACACAAAATTAAACCACATTCTTCAACTGATTTTGCAAATTCTAGGATTCTCACTTAAAATCCAAATCCCGGATGAATTGCATCATCCGGCTACTAAGCAAGCAGCTTTGAATAATATTATTCATATCAGATATGATTGTAAAGGATTACTCAGCACCTATCATATATTGCTTCATCCGCCAAATTAACATGCAACGCTTTCCTTATTCCAACTGAATGAACTGCAACAGAGTGTTATCCCATTTCCTTTGCAAGTTCTAATTATTCTTACTCATATTTCATACCACGATTAGCGGAACTAGTAACTTTCTCTTATCGATTTCAATCTCCTATCAAGATAAGCTTCCCATTAAATTCAACCATATTTCCATTTTTGTGCTTTAATTTCAAGCACAGTTCCACCTTTATTGATTTTATTATTTCTGTCTATAACTCTCATATATAGCTTCCAAACACAAATAATATCACCTTCTTTTTATCTTTTGACCAACTTTACATACAGGCTGCTCTATTAGCACTTGCGCAAGATAAAAGTTCCAACAAAAGGGAGCTAATCCATTCACTGTTAGTATCATCAACTTGCTTTCTTCTTTACAGGTTTTACAGAATTACTTTTTCTACAACAACATTTACTACCCTTTTAGTAACATATTCAACTTTATTATTTTTCAAATTGATCTAAAATCTTTAAGTTCTAAAAGTCATTTTCATCTTAAACCTGAATTTTAAACAATTCAATAGCTATTTATCTTGTCAATATCCATACTCCTATTTAGTAAGTCTAGTTTTGATAGCTTACTATCGTCTTTGAGTTAATAATATCTATTACATCTACAGTTTGTACTTTTCATTAATTTCTTCATCTTTCAATTTTATATATCGAATTTGGATTCTATTTCCAATGCAAGTTCAATAGATGATAAAGAATCAATTCCCAAATCTTCATTTAGTCTTGCAGTAGGAACCACCTCTCACTCTTCGATATCATAATAATGATTCTGCTAAAATTTCTCTTAACTTTTTCTAACATAATTTTATCTCCTTTTATTTTGATTATCAAATATTTGACAGTCAAAGTTTTGACAGTCAAAATATATATTATTTGTTTTATAATCGTCGGGGTTATTTTCAGAAACTAACTTTTTATAAAACACAAAAACAACACCCCCTTAATTTGATAAAAATCAAAAGAGGTATTGTTTCTCATTATTAGTTCTCATTTCTTTAATCTGGGCATCTTTTCTATATCCAATGATTGCAACCACACAAGAAAGTATATCTCCGGGTAAAACTAAAAATAAATTATTATAAAATAAATAACTTTATCAAATACACTTCTCTCCCATTGCTACATATTGTATAAATATAAAAATACATCATTCCTAGAGCATAAATAATTAATATTCCAATAGCAGCACTTTATATAAATATTTCTTCTCCAAAGCTAGAAACAAAATAAGTTGCAAATATAAATGATACTGGGTATCCAAAAGTTGACTGAAAAATATAATTTATTCCTCCACCATTTGCAAATATAGGAAACTCCCAAGGCTCAATCATTATATATATACATAATTACACTCTAATACAGCTATAATTTACGTTCCAACACCAATGCTGACAGAACAATAAATAAGCGTTTGTACGTAATCGGAAATCAAAGTGTGAAATGGAATCTTTATAAATGCTCCAATCTGCAATTAATGCACTAAATAAGGCTTACCAAAGGGAGATCTTTGCACTTATCTTCATAATATCTCTCTTTAAAATTCTTACTAAAAATTAGGAACATATTTTTGTCAATATTGTAAGTCAAATTTTCCCTCAAAGTGAATTGAAATTATAAAAGTTAAGGATATTTTTCTGATAAAAAGCAGTCTGTAAAACCACCAACAGACTGCATTCAAAAATATCACTCACTTTTCGATATATATATATCGCTTCTTCTTATTTCACCTTTCAAGTCTCAGAGCTTCCGGATAATGATCTGCTTTTTCTCTAATTCTATTCTGGAACTCTGATGATTTCTGAAAGTGAAATTTTCACCAAATTTCAATCCTGGATATCATATACCAATGATCAGTTTCCGAATGTCTTAAAAACAGTAAATATTCCTCATCCTTTTCCATTAACTCATATCCTGCAATATGATAAATCTTTCCTGTTTCTCATCTATTCCGGCGCTTTCTATAAACATCTATAACATCTCCCGGTTTAAAATTTCCACTTTTAAAAATCTCTATTTTAAAAATTCGCTGAGATCGTATATGCCCCATAAACACTCTATACAACTTTTGTCCTTTTTATTGTAGATGGATTTTGTTTTATACCTAAAACACCATACTCTATTTCCTTTTCAACATCATTCAAATTTCCACATCTAGCTTTAGCATCTGCAATAATATGATTCCCATATTGATCTAAAAATTATTTTCTACATACGATTTAGTTCTTCCATTGCTACAAGAAGTCAATAAATGAACGATAGAAATAAAATTTCTAAATTTATTTTCATAACTTCCTCCTGATACTAATTAATACTTTCAGCTAAAATTCCAGCTTTATCATCGATAGTGGATAGTGTTTATAATTAAATTCTGCTGTCTCATAACAGATCTTGGAATTATTTGGTTGGTGTGTACGTGATAACAGTTGGACTTCCAACTCTTTTAATTTTATGATTATTCTATCTTTTAAATTACTACTTTTCAATATATATATTGCTTCTTCTCTTATTCTATCTTCATGTTTCAAATTCTTCCAAATACTGATTTGCTTTTTCCATTTCTAATCGCAAATCTCCTACCTGAAAGTGAAATTTTACCAAATTTCAATCCTGATATCATATACCATGGATCGTTTCCGAATGTCTTAAAAACAGTAAATATTTCTCATCCTTTTCCATTAACTCATATCCTGCAATATGATAAATCTTTCCTGTTTCTCATCTATTCCGGCACTTTCAAAACATCTATAACATCTCCCGGTGAAAATTACCTTTAAAAACCTTTTTCTATTTTAAAATTGAGATTGTATATGACCCCATTAACACACCCTATATATATCTTTTGTATTGTTGACGGATTTTTGTTTTATACCCTAAAAACACCATTTCCGTTTCCTTTCTCAACATCATTCAAATTTCTATAGCATCTATCTTAGCCTCTATCAATAAATGTCATTCCCATATTGATATTTTTCTAAAATTATTTTTCATACGATTTAGTTCTTCCATTGCTACAAGAAGTCAATAAAAAGAACGATAGAAATAAAATTTTAAATTTATTTTTCATAACATCCCCCTTACTTTATTTTTAAAAACAACTAATGGCAAAAACCATTAGTTGTTTACTAATTTTGTATATATTTATTTAGGGTCACCCTTTTTATATTCCGTATTAGTTTCAACATCAACAATGGTTTTTCATCTTTTATCCAAAAACTTCTTTTCAGGGACATTAGCTGTTAAATACTTTTTCCGCCTCTTCAAAAATTTCCTGGTTCCAAAAAGTTTCCATCATCCGTAAAATCACCACTAGTTTTTAACGGACTCTTTTGAACATTATCAAAGTTCTATAGGTTTAGCCTTTATAATACATCAAGGCACACCATAATATTCACCATTATCTAAAAACAATTTATGAATCATACGCATAATAATATCCACAGATTTTTGCTATCCTTTACTTGCCTTTCTAACTACTTGCTGTATTATCGTCATTAACTTTGGAACTTTAGAACAACCTGACAAAGCAATAAAAACAGGCAGAATTAAAACCAATTTCCAAAAATTTTTTCATAAAATCCTCCTTGAAGTATGCACGGGTTAATCTCAAAAATATGTACATCAAATGACGTATGATAATATACTAAACAAAAATTATTATCTTTTATTTTATTATACCAAATTTAAAAATGTCAATGATTTTTAAAATAAATATTTATTAAATTATCACTTAAATATGAAATTTAAGGAATAATATCTCCTTTTATTTTTACAATGGCAAAAATCCATTCTTTTTATTTTCCAAATGTTTGCTTTGAACTCTGTAAATATCCCATTCATCAATATCGAATATTCTAGTCCAACTGTCTCATAACTATTTGTCTTTCTTCTGGAAAAACATTCTTATACTTTCCTCACTCAAATCCATTATCTATCCCTTTTCTTTTTAATCTTTTTATACTTTTATCATCTCTTCTTCATCCAATGGGATATAATGATGATTGAGTACATAATCCCATTTAACTCATCAAAATAGATTACTCATCTTTTTGGAACATCTAAAACTATATACAACTGACATTTTCAATTCGAGGCATACAATTTATTATTACTCCACACCCAAACAGGTATTTCAACTTCATCCGGTTTTTGGAAGTCTTTTGACTTGCCTCTTTTTACAAATAATTATAACAATTTAAAATATAGTCAGAAATCACTCCAAAATTTTCTTTAACATAAGAAATTTTATTCGTAAAATATCCTTTCTCTCAATTTCCTTTAAAGATCTAATATCTCTGTCTTGTATATAATCTTACAGTTTCCACTATATTCACATCCTTCTTACTCTCTCTATAATTTATTATATCACATTAAATTGCAAAAACTCAAATTGACAAAATAATACACAAAAAGCTATTGAAAATTTCAATAGCTTTAAAATTACTTTTTATGTTATTATTTTAGTGTAATCTTTTCCGTCGTCATCAAATACCATAAAGTTTTTAATTCTAAGTTTAATATCTGCATTTTCTTCGTAAACCCGTAAGTTTCAACATGGTCATAACTCTGACTACATTGTCATTTCCTAAATCCACCTTTACAGTCATTTACATCTCCAAGATAGAATTGACTTTACAAGTTTTAGCATCAATAGTTCCATCTCTTTCTATCAATTCTAAGAGCTTCCGGTCTTATTGCAACTATAACATTACCTGTCTTTATCTCCGTCATAAGGTAATTTCTTCCGTATTTGCAAGTTCAAACAGCCGTCTCATGCAACTCCTTTAATGAAATTACACGACCAACAAAGTTTGCAACAAATGGATTTACAGGATTTCTGTAAATTTCTTCAGGAGTTCCTATTTGTTGAACAACACCTTATTAATCAAAAATAATTCTATCACTCATTGTCATAGCTTCTATTTGATCATGTAGTTACATATACAACTGTAATTCCAAGTCTTTTTGTATTTCCTTTATTTCAAAAACGCATTTCTTCTCTAAGTTTTGCATCCAAGTTTGAAAGTGGTTCATCAAGTCAAAAGTAATTTAGGTTTTGCAAATCAAAGCACGTCCAAGTGCAACTCTTTGTTGTTGTCCACCTGAAAGTTCTGACGGTGCTCTGTCTTTATATTGAGATAAGTGAACTATTTCAAAACTTTTTCAACTCTCTTTTTATTTCTTCTTTCTTTAACACCGGCTATTTTTAAAGGATAGCAAACATTGTCAAAAACATTCATATGAGGCCAAACTGCATATGATTGAAATACCATCCTGATTCCTCTTTTTCTTTCAGGTGGAAGGAATGTTTTTCCTCCTGAAACAACTTTATCTCCTATTAGTATTTCCACTTGTGGGTTTTTCAAACCCAGCTATAAGTCTTAACATTGTGGTTTTTCCACAACCTGAAGGTCCCTAATAGAGTTATAAATTCTCCATCTTTAAAAGTATCTGTAAAAGGTTTTAAAACTTCTACATTACCAAAAGATTTACTTAATTCTTTTATCGTAATTAGTTGACATTTTTCTCCTAAATTGAAAAAACTTACCTTTTGTAAGTTTATTTAAAATCCAGTTAACTACCAATACAAAAATCAAAATTGCAGTAGCAAGTACACTTGCAATTTTGTTGACTATGATAAGTTTGATAATTGTAAAGTTCAAAACCGATTGTCTTCAGTAGGAGATGAATACAAAAGTGTAGCTCATAGTAAGTTCATAAAAACAAGGCATAAATATTAAGAAATATACTGCAACAATTGAAGGCATTATAAGCGGTGCTGTAACATCTTTAATCATTCTAAGCCAACCTGCTCTGAAATTTGCAGATGCTTCTTCTAGAGAAGGATGTACCTGACTCATTCCCTGATACAACAGTCCTCATTCCCATTAACATATACTTAATCATATATGCAATTATCATAATATAAATTGTATTATAAATATTTATTCCAAATTTTCCACTCATTGTCATTATAAGAGCAAGAGCTATTGCAATACTTGGAGTTCCTGAACTACAGTTATTAAAAAGTCCGGAATCTTTTTCTTCCTTTAACTCTCGTTCTTTCAAGCAAATAGCCATCATGCAAGAAATTATTATCCTAAAAATGCTGCTGACAAGCTGCAATCAAACTGTTCATTGTAGAACTCAATATACTATCTCTTGTAAGCATTTGTTTCCAAAATCTAAATGAAATATTTCTTGCAGACAAAGGCTTACCCATATTGATAGTTACAGAGTAAGAGCAACTGTTATAAACGGAACTATTACTACTATAAAAAGAAAAATTGAAACCAATATTGTAAGAGGTGTTCTCCATTTTCCTAAATCAACTATTGTAGGTCTTGTTGATTTCCGCTCATAGTTATAAATTGTTTCTTCCCCAGTACAAATGTTGAAAAGTACAAAACTAAATTTGCAATTATCATCAAGAATACTACAAAAGTTGTAGCATCAATTATACCTTCTTCATTTTCCTATATGAACAAACTCTATTATTCTAGTTGTAACTGTATGAATTTGTCCTGAGCTCCAATTATTGACGGAATACTCGATAACAAGATGCAGCCTGTTACAAAAACTAAAAGTCCCGACAGATTAAACTTGGTGTCATCATTGGAATTGTAACAGTAAATAAAGTCTTTAAAGGACTTGCACCTGAAATTCTAGCAGCTTCTTCTAAAGAAGGATCCATTTTTCCATTGCACGAGAAATAGTGATAAAAGCATAAGGATAATAAAAACAAGTAAGTACCCAAATCATCTCCACTACACTATATATATTGAAAGATAGGTTCACTTAGACCAAATATCTTTTGAATAAACATATTTAAAGTTCCAACTCTCGGATTTAAAAGTCTAAGCTAGCCATAGCTCCTACATAAGGTGGAACCATATATGTTATAACAAACATAGTTCTAAATATTTTTTACCATATAAATTAGTTCTTCCAACTAAAAAGCAAGCGGAAAAGCAATTAACATTCCAAAAATGTAGTTGCAACCGCAGTAACAATCGTATTTCTTATAGCTATAAAAATTCGCATCATAACTATAAAACTCTCTTAAAAGCTTCTAAAAGTAAAACTCCCGTTTGAAATATAGATTTAACAAAGAGATATAAAACGGAAAAACTTCAAAAATAAGTAAAAATGCTATAATCGATAGTATTATTATCCACTTTATATCTATTCTAAATTTTCTTTCTGTCTTTTTGCATAAAATAAACCTTTCGATTAACAAGAGGGAGTTTCTCCCTCCGTTATATATTTCTTTTATTGTGAAAATAACTAATTTCTATATTCTATGAATTTATTTTTTACCAATTGTATCTGTAAACATCTTTCTTAGAGAATCTCTATCTTTAACCACTGTTCCCTATATTAACATTTATACTGTTTGATGTAATTTTGCAAGTTTTAATTGCATCATAAGGAACTTCAGGAAAATCTTTTTAATACAGAGTGCATCCATCCTTTAACTATATATTTTTGACCTTCTTCTGATAAAAAACCATTTTGAAATAGCTTCTGCAGCTTTTGTATTCTTGTTTTTCTGTTAATTTTTCATCTACAACCATAATTGGTGAAGGAACCACAATAGTTCCAGTCTTTAGGATATATAACTTCAATGAAGAGTTATCATCTTGTCTTTTCTTTAAAACAGATTCTTCAAGAATCATAAGTTCAGTCCATTTCTCCGGTTTCAAGTTTTAGTTAAAGCAACACTACCTGCTTCTATAGCAACTTTCTTCTTAGCTAAATTAGTGAAATATTCATCCTTATATTTATCCTTTAATCCGCTGATAGTCTGCAAGAGCTGTACCTGATTTTTAAAGGATCTGACATTGAAATTTTTCCTGTAAGACTTTCCTTTTTCAGCAAATTCTTTTAAAAGTTTGTAGCTAAATCTTCTTTCTTTGTTTTTCAGGATTATAAGCTAAAACCATATTAGAAATTCTAATCTGATACCAATATCCTTCTTTATCATATTCGAAAGCTAATTTATCTTTGTTTTTCGATATCAAATTTATAGTAATACTTTCTTTTCTTTTTAATTCATAAGCATAAGAAGGTTCTGCAACCATTATAATATCACAAGCAAGTTTTTCCTGCATCGATTTCTCCAGCTATTTTTGTTTGTCAGTTCCTGTTCCGCCCTGAAAAATTCGATTTCACAATTAGGAAATTTCTTTTTGAGTGCAGGTTTCATATTAGCAATAATATCTTCATACATTGAAGTATAGATTCTAATTTTTCCGGTAACTTCTTTCATTAGCCTGTCATTTTTTACTCGTATCATCTTTCTTTTCAGAACTTCCTCCGCAAGCAGTAGTTCCAATCATTAATGCTGACAACATATGCCAAAAATTTCTTTTTCATAATTCCTAAATAGAAATATTATCTTTTGTTGAGTACACACTCCACGATTAATTATATTCAAAATCCTATCTATATCATCAATTTTTCAAAATAATTTTAAATTTTTGAACAATTAAAAGGGACTTATTGTCCCCATGCAAAAATATCCATCCCTATTTGTTAGTTCTCATTTAAAACATACTAGAAAACAAAAAGAGAGATTATTTATGAAAAATTGTCTCTCTTTTAATGTTCTATATAAATTTTTGAATAATTATATTCTAAATTGCTGTACAAAAATAGATATATCAGACAAGTTTTTATTCTATTTTCTCCAAAAATTAATACCATAAAATTTCAACCCTATGGTCTTCGCATATTCAAAATCACTTATGGAATCCCCACACATAGTGATTTGCGATAAATCTATATTTGGATATTTTTCAATAGCTTGTAAAATCAAGCCTATTTTTAGGGTTTACAACATTTACAGAGTCAGTTCTTGAATGAGGACAAATAAAACTATCTAATACAATTATATTGTTAGTAGCTAATATCTCTAAAAGCTGATTATGAAAACTGTTAAATTGTTCGACTGTACATTCCTTCCCTATTATACTACCGATTACTTACAATAATTGGTTTCAAACCCTCGTTCATTAAGATATTTCATTCCTCTGTATTGCTCCATCTAATAAAACAGGTCTTTGAATATATTTCCAGTCTTTATCAGGATAATCTAAATTAATGAGTCCCATCTCTGTCTAAATAGCACTTTCTATATAAACCTCGAAAATATATTAAGTTATTTTACCAATTTCAAATATATCTTACTTCATCCATTCATTAAATTTATCCAAAGTTTTCTCTACCAATGTCAGTAACTTTTATAATGTCATTTTCTATATATGCAAATTTTTATTTACTATGTTCTTTCAAAAACTTTTTCAAATTTATTCTTTGCATAACATAAATGCTCATTTATTTTTACAACATTACACTCGATGTCAGCTCTTTCAGTATTTTTCATGATTTATAATATGAAGCATCATTGTAACCTCTGCAAATTCAGCCCTTTTTCTGTTTTCATTTAATATTTTTTGATAATTCCGTTTCTCGGTTCAAATATAAATACTAATAAAAATATCAATCCGTTAACTATGGCTATTGTTCCTGCAATAGAAAGGTCATAAATATATGCCATATAAAAATCCTATTACACTACTTAAAACTCCCGTGAAAAACACTTATAAATATCATTTTTCTTCAAATCATGTGTTAATAGATATGCTGTTGCAGACGGAACAACCATATATGAAATTACAAGTATTGAACCCACCGCATTAAATGCTCCTACAGTTGTTATAGAAACTAAACTCATCAAAGCGTAATAAATAACAGCCGGTGCAAATCCGAAATCAAACTTAAATTTTTGTCGAATGTAGAAATTTTTAATTCTTTAAAAACACCCAAATAAAAATCAAATCAATTAAAAATATTACTGCCATTACAAAAATAACCTTTGACATTTCATAACCGAAAAACTCGATTCTCGGAATTATTGAAAATGCAACTTCTCCAACTAAAACGGAGTCAATACAGAGATGCACTCCTCTTAAAAATTTTTGAAATCAATATTATAGCAATACTGAACAAAAATGGAAATACAAGCTCTATTGACGCATCTTCATGCAAAGTTGTCTTTTTGATTTATAAGCTCCGTCAAAAAATACAGTAAGTATTCCAACCAGTCCGGCACCGACAATCAGCAAAGGACTTGTCAAATCTTTTGTAATGAAAAAAAGCAATTACGATTCCAAGTAAAATTGTATGAGTTATAGAATCTATCATCATAGACATTTTTTTCTAAGAATTAAAAATATGGTCCCAATAGTGAACAAGCAGCTGAAACTAAACTTACAGCTATTAAAATTTCTAATTGTCTCATTTAGTCCCTCCTTGCATAGTTCTCTTTTTACTGAATAAAATTCCTTTTTAGGCGAAAAATAATATACTAAAAAATACAATTAAACTTGCAACTATCGCTATAACCGATCCTGTTGACAACCCCTTTATAGTACATACTTATAAATGAACTGGTAATTCCTGAAAAAGCTCCAAAAATTCCTGATAAAATCATCATAACATTGAATTTATCCGTCCATTGTCTTGACAGCAACAGGTGGTGCAATTAACATTGTACTCATAAGAATTACTCCAACTGATTGAATTCCCATAACTATTGAAATTACAAGTAAAACTATTAATATTCCGGTCATTAAATTTATAGAAAATCCCTTTTGTTTGTGCAAACTCCGGATCAAAGGAAAAAGTTTTTAATTCTTTTCCAAAAATAGTAAAATTACAAACAATACCAAAATAATTATTCCGATTAAAAAAATATATATCTTTTTTCAAAAAGCGGCAGCTGTCCAAATATAAATTTATCAAGACCCGCTTGATTAGTATTTGCTTCTCTTTGAATAAGTGCAAGTAAAAACAACGCCAAGCCCAAAAATGTTGACAAAACAATTGCCAATGCACTGTCAAATTTTTACTTTTTGATTTTAAATCAATTCCGAAAAATAAAAAGTGCAGCTATAACTCCTGCAATAAAAGCTCCAAGAAGCAAAAATTCCAAATTTTTAATTCCAAGTACCATAAAAAGCAATACAAACACCGGGAAGAGTTGAATGACTGATTGCATCACAGATAAGTCCTTGTTTTCTCACTGTAACATATACTCCCATAATTCCACTTAAAAGTCCCAAAAAGTCCTGAACCTAAAAGCTATCATCAAAAAGTATAGTCAGTAAGTAAATCTAAAATTCCGTTCATAATCTACACCCTATATGCCTTATTTATATTTTTCTTCAGTAAAAACTTCTCTAACAGAACCTGATGCAACAACCAATTTATTTAAAAGTACAACCTCATCAAAATATTCCTCAACAGTTCTCAAATCGCGATGAACAACTATGATTGTCTTTCCGCTATCTCTAAGTTCTTTCAAAATTTTCATAATTTCTTTTTCCGTTTTAGCATCAACCCCTTTTAGCGGTTCATCTAAAAAATAAATTTCACTATCTTGAACTAATGCTCTCGCCAAGAAAAACTCTGTTGTTGTCGCTGAAAGATCGCTTATTTGCCTATCGACAAACTCTTCCATTCCAAGTTTCTTTAAAGCCTCTAAAGACAATTCTCTTTCTTTTTTACCTGCTCTTTTTATCCAACCGAGCTTCCCATAAGTTCCCATCATAACAACATCCAAAACATCTGTCGGAAAATCCCAATCGACAGACTCACTTTGTGGCACATAAGAAATATCTTTTCTAAATTCCTTATAAGGTTTGCCGAAAAATGAAATTTTTCCGGATGAAATGGGAATTAAATTTAACATTGCCTTTTAACAAAGTCGATTTACCTGCACCGTTTTGGTCTCAAAATCGCGGTAAGTTTACCTCTTTTTAATATCCAAATCCACATCCCAAACTACAGGTTTAAGATAATAGGCAATAGTTAAATCTTCAACTTTTACAGCTATTTCGTCCATTTTTTCCTCCAAAAACCAAAAAATCTCCACAATATAAGTATATATATTTAGGAGATTTTTCAGCATTATTTTAAAGCATCAACTATAGTATCAATATTATATTTAAACATTGAGATATAAGTATTTTCTTTTGTATTATCATCTCCTAATGAGTCAGAATACAACTCTCCACCTATTTTTAACATTATGTCCTTTAGCTTTTACAAGATTCAACTAAAGATTCAATAGTTTTCTTAGGAACTGAAGATTCAACAAAAAACTGCTTTTATTTTTTGTTTTAACCAAGAAATCTGAAAGTTTCTTTTATATCAGCTGCACTTGCTTCTGATTCTGTACTGATTCCTTGAATAGCCTCTACCTTAAATCCGAATTCCTTTGCAAAATAGTTAAAAAGCATCATGAGCAGTAACTAAAACTCTTTTTGATTTTCAGGTAATTCAGAAACTTTTTCTTTTATATAATCAGAAAGTTCATCAAGTTCTTTTTCATATTTAGCAAGATTTTTATCTATTTCTTCAGCTTTTTGAACTATCAGCTTTCTTTCAAACCTTCTGCTACATTTTTTTCTGCAGCTATTTTTCCAGTTCTTAACACTAAACCAAATATGTGGATCATTAGGACCTGCTCCTTCTTCATCCCAAGGAAGTAATCTATCTGATGGAATATTTTTTTGCTGCAGTTACAACGTTCTTATTTTGTTTTTCTAAACCTTGTAAAAATTTCTCCCATTTGTCCTTCCAAATGTAATCCGTTTACAACTACAACATCTGCTTTTTCAAGTTTTTCCACATCGCCTGCTGTAGGCTTATATAGATGAGGGTCAACTCCCGCTTTCATCATTCCTTCAACTTCAAAGTTATCTCCACCGATTTGCTTTTACCAAATCTGTAAGCATTGTACTTGTAGCAACAACTTTTTCTTTGAAGTCTTTTTGCTCAGTTTTCTTTTCTCCTTTTGTTTTTACTATCATCTTTTTTTGGTACAAGCTCCCTAAAAACCCCCAACGGAAAAGTACCAATGCAAGTAATAATATAATTTTTTCTCATTTTTTTCCCTCCTAAACATTTTTATAAAGAGTTTGTTTTCTTACTAATATATATTATCACAATTTTCAAATAATATCAATAATTATTATTTATTTTTGTAAAAAAATTTTTAACCTTCTAAAATATTTTATAAATTATAACAAAAAGGCAGTACAAATTCGTACTACCTTTTGGATATAAATCATATTATTTTTGTTCTGTATATCCCATCTTATTCATCAATTCTTCAGTTTTTTTCATACTAATCTTAGTTTTTGGGATCTTGAAAAATTCTTTTCCAAGAACTTCTTTTGCCTTTTTCATAATCAATATTTGTGTAATCAACTTCTAAATCTTCAATAAACTTATCTTCTTGATAATCTATTGAATGTTTTATTCCTTTGATTCCTTGATATTTTTAGCGATTGGATCTAATACCTTTTGAGCCTCTTCTTTAGTCTTCGTACTTGGCAATTGAGCATATATGCCTTCATTTTTAGTTGTTTGCTTTACAACTTTGTCTTCCTTTTCAATATAAGTATAAACTATAGTTGTTTTCAAGCCGTTTTTTTCAAGTACATAAGTTTTGTAGTAGTAGTAGCTTCTTTGCTTGAGCAAGCTGTTGACAGTACCACGATAAAAATCATAGCCATTGATAATAGAACATTTCTTATTTTTCATAATATACCTCCATTAAAATATTCTTGATACATTTTATCATAATTAAAAATTTTTTCAAGTAAATTTTAATATTAATATACAATTTCATTAAATAAAAATATCAAAAATATGATAAAATGACAGTTATAAAATAAAAAAGGCAGTACAATTGTACTACCTTTTTATAGAATAATATTATTTTCTTTAAATCCGGCTTCCAAAAGAGATTTTTCCAATTCTTTAAAAACTCTTTATTTTGTTTAGCCCTTCTTCAAGCTCTCCTGAAGATTTTTCAGAAACTTTTCCTCCAAATGAACCGGCTAATGCTTTTAGCTTTTCAGGATTCACTTTTGTTCAAATCAATATTAACTTTTAATGTGGCTTCATTATTACCATATTCAACATCAAATTTTATCCCTTCAAGACTTGCTCCCATACTCTTTATCATAGAAAATAGAAGTTTTTGCCTGTTCTTGATTTTCTACATCCAGTGATTTATATGACATTTTAGCATCAATATCCAATTCATTTACTACATCATCTTTTATATTTTACCTTTACTGTCATTTCACTTCCGTTTTCTGACATGTAATAAGTTTTACTTTTTCTCTCCTCCACAAGCTATCAGTAATATAATTGAAAAATCAACATAAAACTTGTAAGTATTCTTTTAAAATTTTTCATAGCTACCTCCTTACAATCAAAAATAATATACTAATATTATCTTTTTCACAAATCTTTACCTTCTTAACAATCTTTAACAAATCTCCTTCACATAAAGATTTCTATAATTATTCTACCACATTATAAAAACTTTTTCAAATGCATTGGAAAATTAAAACCACTAACGGAAAATATCATAACAAACAAAAAGCAGTATAAAATTATACTACCTTTTTATAATAAAATCATATTATTTTTGTTCTACAAATCCTTGTTTTAACATCTAATTCTTCGCTTTTTGCATACTAACTTTTTAGTTTTGAAGGATCTCCTGAGAAAGTCATTCCAGGAAGATCTTTTGCCTTTTTCATAATCAAAGTCTGCATAATCTACTTCAACTTCTTCAAGAAATTTATCTTCTTGAATATCAAGAGTTTCTTTTTAAACCTTTAATTCCTTGATATCGTGTAGAAACAGCTTGTAATTGTTTGTTTTTAACCTGTTCTACATCTCTACCTTGAAAATGCTGAGAAATGGAGCTTCAGTTTTTGCTTGTTTGCTTTTATAACCTTGTCTTCTTTTTCAATGTAAGTATAAACCAAAGTTACTTTACATTCCATTTTTGTTCTTTAACAAAAGTCTTTTGTAGTAGTAGCTTCTTTTGCTTGAGCATGCTGTTGATAGTACCACAACAAAAATCATTGCTAAAGATAATAAAAATACTTTTTAATCTTTTTCATAATTTACCTCCGTATAAATTTCTTTTATAACTTATTTTATCACATTAAAAGTTTTTCAAATATTTTTATACTATTCTCCCAGACATTTTCTCTATAAAATTTTACTAAAAAAAGCACCCTTTCGAGTGCTTTTTAATTAATCCCAGCTTGGAGGACTGCTTTTTCTTCTGTGTTTTTGAAATATTCGTATTCAGTGAATCCCATCATTCTTGAAATTAATACTACAGGAATACTAACATAGTCCTATTAAATCTGGTAACTGTGTCATTATAAATCATTCTTGAATTCTTTACATCTTGTTCATATTCATCAATCTTGTCCATTGTATTTAGATATAATGTATTAGCTTTTAAATCAGGATATGCTTCAACCACAACAGCAAGTCTTGATAGAGCTTGAGTAAACATATTATCATCAGCTTCAATATCTTTTTACAGAACTGCTACTGTTTACACTTCCTCTTGCTTGAATAACTTTTTCTAATGTTTCAGCTTCATGTGTCGAATATTTTTAGTTGCATCAATCAAAGATTTTAAAGCATCCCATCTTGATTCAACATTTGCTGCTATTTGTCCCATAGCATTTTTAACCATTTCTCTAAGTCTTATTAATTTGTTATAGCTTGACATAAGCCACAATCCTAATAAAACCACCACTCCCAGAATTACATATAATGCTATCATAATTTTCTCCTTTTCTAAATATATATTGTACTAAATTTATAGCCAACTATCTAGTTCCTCCACCGGAACCGCCACCGAAGGATCCTCCTCCTCCGCCAATACTTGTAAAAGCCTCCGCCTCCTCCGAAGAACTTTGAACGCTTTTTGAATAAGCATCTAAAAAAAGTTATTAGAAAACACGTGAGAATAAATCATTGCTGTATGCAATGAATATATATCTACATCATAATTTTCTAAAAATTCCGGAGAAAGTTTCTTTAATTGTTTTTTTCAACTTCATCTGCAACATCATAAAGTGTTGCATAAATCAATAAGTCTTTTCCAAACTTTTTATTTCAGAAATTTCTCTTTCACTCAACAGTGAAAAAAATCTTTTCAAATAATTATAATATTTTATCAAATGTTTCAGTAAACTTTTTACCATTTTCATTATATCTGTATGTCCACTTTCCTCTCATCACTTAGTATCAAGCAGGTTATGCTCTCTTGCATAACTTAAAGAGTCTTGTTTTAATGTTTCTGTAAAGACTTTAAAAGATGTTTGATTGTTTCGTCTTTTTAAGATAGTTTGAAAATTCATTTTCCTGTAGAATTTCATCATCTCTGGCTGCTTTAACAACCATAGTGAATAATTTTTCTCTGTTGTAGTTTCAAAATCGTATTCTAATTTATTATTAATTTTTAAAGATAAAAATTTCTTTCTTAAAAATAAATCCTTTTTCTTCGGTCATAGGTATCAAAAGCTTTAGCTTGTATCCATTTCAAAAATATGCTCTAATTATCGATTCTGCTCCATCAAAAGCCGGCGCATTTTCAAAATGAAGGATAATCTCCACCATTCTTTTTCAGGGATATTTCTATAATATTCTCCTTTAAAATCTCCCTTTTTGTATCCACCTTTAATCTTCTTATTTGCAGAAACAACTGCAGAAGTTCCAAACATTCCAGCAAAAAAGAATATAATAAATTGTATTACAAGTCTAGAAATTCTTTGACGATCTTTTTGAGCTTGTATTTTTATAATTTTTATCATAACTTGACCCTTTAAATGCCATATCTTTGATAATATGAAAAATCTTTATTTATTCTTTCTCCGGAAGTAATTTCACCTTTATTTAATTGAACCAAGACAGTTACATAATTAGAACTGGAAAGTCCTGTCAAACTATTAAAAACTATATTTCCATCTAAAAATTCTATTTTTCCCTTTATTACCAAAAAGCCCAAATCTTAGAATTCGTATTATCAAACTTTTCCTTCCTCCTTAGAAATAGTAATCTTAACTTCTTTTTGGAGCGGCACTTTAGTCTGTCATTTACAAATTTCCAAAAATCATATCTGAATCATTTAAAAAGTTTTATAAAATTTGTTACCCTGTATCTTAATACAAAAGTCTTCTCTTGATATTCTCCAAAACCAAAAACAGAGTTCATAACCGTTTGAAGTTTTTAAAACTCCTGACTTTTTGCCGGATTTTTTTCCTGTCTGCTTTTGTTTTGTATTCCAATTTTCTAAACTTTCATAGGAATTTCTTTCCCTGTTTTGTATTTCAGAAACCTTTAAAATTTAACTATTTTACTTTGTTCCAAGATTTTCCTATAGGAATATAGTATTCAGTTCCTTTTGATGGCTGAAAATCCATAATACTTTCAATATCAGCACTTCCATCCTTTATTAATTTCTAACTTTAATTTCATTTCTTTATAAAAAGTGTCTGCAAAAAGAATTATTGGAACGTATTATCAAAAAGCCTAGTAGTATAAAGAGAAAATATAAAAAATCTTTTTACAAAAATTTCTAAAATTTTTCATAAGCCTCCTATACCAACCTTCTTAATATATTATTTGCAAAACTTGTATTTAGTCATAGCTTTACGTTTTGCAAATTTTTATACTATTTTTTTATATCTGTTAACCATATCTGGTTCCACCACCGTCACCGCCGAAGGAGTCATCTCCACCGCCGATGCTTGTAAAGCTCCATCTCCATCAGAAAAGCTCTTCAACACTTCTTGAATAAGCATCTACGAAATCATTAGAGAAATGCATTAGAATAAATAACTGCCGTATGCAATGATTCTACATCCATATCTATATTATCTAAAAATTCCGGAGATAATTTCTTTAATTGTTTCTTTCAACTTCATCTGCAACATCATAAAAGTGTTGCATAAATTAGTAGTTTTTTTCCAAACTTTTATCTCTGAAATTTCTCTCTCACTCAATAATGAAAAATCTTTTCAAATAATTATAATTTTTTACTAATTTTGCAGTAAATTCTTTACCTTTTTCACTATAGTATGAGAATATTTTGTCCTTTACTACTTTTTCAAAAAGATCATTTTTACTTGCATATTCATTGGATAGTTCTTCTAAATCTTCTTCTAATGATTCAAATTCTATCTTGATTATCCGTCATCTTTCCAAATAATCTGAAAACTCATTTTCTTGTAAAGATTCCATCAGCTCCAGCAGCACCTGCAAACATAGCAAATAGTTTTTCTCTACTTTTTCTTCGAAATCATTGTTTAGAACAGCTTCTTTATTTTTCAGCCAATGTGTCTTTTTTTAAAAATAAACTCCCTTTTCTTCAGTTACAGGTATTAATATTTTTCTTGTATCCATTTTAGAAAATATGCTCTAATTATCGATTCTTGACCATCGAAACCTATATCTTCTAAAATATCGGACAATTTCCACCATTCTTTTTCAGGAATATCTCTATAATATTCTCCTTTAAAAGTCTCCTTTTTGATATCCATTGCTCTTTTCTTGCCAAATATTTTAACAAGAACAACAATGGCAACAATTATACCTCCTGCAACATAAAAAAATCTTATTACTACTATCGGCTTTTTTTAGTATAATCGAGCCTTTTAAAATGCTAAATCTTTATAATATGAAAAAAATCTTTATCTATAGTTTCTCCGGAAGTGATATCCCCTTTGTTTAATTTGAACCAAAACCGTAACATAATTAGAACTTGTAAGTCCAGTCAAACTATTAAAAACTATTTTTGCCATCCGAAAAATTCTATTGTTCCTTTTGTTCCCAAAAAGCCCAAATCTTAGAGTTTGTATTGTCAAAACTTCCTTCTCCTTTTGTGATAGTAAGTTTAACTTCGCTGGAGCAGCGCTTTAAATCCTTTGTTTACAAATTGCCAATAAATCATATCAGAATCTTTTTAAAAGTTTTATGAAAATTAGTAACTCTATATCTTAAAATAAAAGTTTTTTTCTCTGATATTCTCCAAATCCGAAAACAAAGTTCATAACCTTTATCAGTCTTTACAACTCCTGATTTTTAGCCTTTTTCTTCTTTGTTTTCTTTGTATTCCAAGATTCTAAACTTTCATAAGGAACTTCTTTTCCATTTTTTTAATTTCCGAAACTTTGAAATTAACTATTTCACTTTTTCCCTAAATTATTAACAGGAACAAAGTATTCAGTTCCTTTTGATGGTTCAAAATCCATAATACTTTCAATGTCAGCACTTCCATCTTTGTTAATTCTAACATTTATCGTATTTTTGTAAAAAGTATCTGCAAAAGAATTATTGAAAGGTATTACAAATAGACTAAGTAATACAGCAGAAAAATACAAAATTCTTTTTGCCAAATTTCTAAGATTTTTCATAAGCCTCAGCCTCCTATTACAATCTTCTTAGAATTTCACCTTTACCTAAAATCTCTAAAATGTTTGAAAGTTCAGATTCATGAACTTGACCTGTAAGTAATGCTCTAACCGGCATATACAAGTCTTTTGCCCTTAAAAACCTGATGCCTTTTTGAACTTTTTTTCATAAAAGCCTTTGGCAGTTTCCTCATCCATTTCCTCGATTTGAGATAATTCCTCCTTCATTTTTTTCTTTTAAAAATTTCTATATGTTCTACATTTCCTCATTTTCAAAGCATCCGGTTCAACTGCAACATCTTCAAATAAAATCTTGATTGTTCAACAATTTCAGGAAGTCTTGAAATAGATTCCTGAAAAGTCTTTCGTAATAAGTTCAAGTCTTTTTCACAAATATCTTCCTTTTTATAAAACCTGCTTTAACTAAATAAGGTTTAACAAGTTTTGCAAGTTCTGAAACTTCCATCTTTCTTATATATTGAGCATTAGCTTAATCTAATTTATCTACATCAAAAACCCCACCTGATTTTTGAAACCCTATCGAAAGAGAATTGTTTAACCATTTCATCCAAAGATAAAAATTTCTTCATTGCTTTTCAGGGGCTCCAGCCCACAAGCGCAAGATAATTAATAAGTGCTTCTGGTAGATATCCTTTTAATCTAAAAATCTTCAACAGATGCATCATCATTTCTCTTAGATAATTTCTGCCACTCTTATTTAAAAACTGTTGGTAAATGAACAAAAATAGGCTTTTTCAAAACCAAGAGCCTCATAGAGATAAATATGTTTAGAGTTGATGAAATCCATTCATCTCCTCTTACAATATGAGTAATTCCCATTAAATGATCATCAACAACTACTGCAAAATGATAAGTTGGAAAAACCGTCAGCCTTAATCAAAAACTTGATCGTCCATATCATTTGTATTTATTGTAATTTTGCCTTTGATTACATCTTCAAAAAAACAATATCTCTATTTTCAGGTAATTTTAATCTAATTACATAACTTTCGCCATTTTGCAATTCTCTTTTTAGCATCTTCAATGCTAACACCTCTACAAAGTCCGTCATATCTTGGAATTTTTTTCCATCAGCCTTTTGTTGATTTTTTTACATCATCAAGTCTTTCTTTGCTACAGAAACAATAATAAGCATATCCCCTTTTCGATAAGTTCTTCTGCATATTTATTGTAAATTCCCTTTTTCAACTCTTTTTCAGATTGGATATATGGATCACATTCACCAACTTCTGTAATCTTTCCGTTTTTCATCAAGACAAACTCCTTCATCTGCCTCAACTCCTGCCCATTTAAGTTCGTGAATCAAATTTTCAATAGCTCCTTCAACATATCTAGTTCTATCAGTATCTTCTATTCTAAGCAAAAACTTTCCACCATTTTTGCTTAGCATATAAATAATTATAAAGTGCAGTCCTAAGTCCTCCTATATGTAAATATCCTGTTGGACTTGGTGCAAAACAGCAATCTAACCATTCCTATTTCCTCCTAAAAAAATAACATATATCTATAATAATTATATATCAATTATATTAATTTTGTAGGGTTTTTAACAAAAATCAAGCTCAAATGCACATAAAAACTGCGAGTTTATAAAAGTACTTGCAGTTAATTATATTATCAAAAATATTAAAAAGCACATTTTTTTATAATAATTTTTAAGTGTCAATTCTTGTTATATCTTTTAAGTGATTTATTACGATAAATTAAATCATCTCTAATAGTAAAAACCTTGTTTTTCCCAAAAATATTTCCCTTTTCATTTTTATCAAAAAACTACAAGAGCAACTTTATTAATTCCCAATTTAATAAGTTCATTTATAGCTGTATTCAATAATTTAGTTCCAATTTTTGATTTTTGATAGTTTTAGGATTAACAGCTGTATGATAAATATAACCTCTTCTTCCGTCATTTCCGACCATAATAGCTATTCCTACATACAATTTTCCTCCGCGACAAAACATGTATTGGGATTGTGAATCAAAAACTTTTCTATTCCTTCTTTTGAATCATCAAGATTATTTAATCCCATTCCCTTACAGGACATCCAAAGAGAATACACTTCCTCATAATCATCTATAGTCATCGGTCTAATTAACATACTTTTATCCCTGCTAAACTTGTAATTTTAACTATTTCTTTCTTGCAACAAAATAATATCTGTGAATTCTACCTCTAATTACTCCTTCTTTTTCAAGAATTTCCTGTGCTTTAAAAGTTTTCTTTATACTTTTCAACTTCGAAATGGAAATTCCCAATCTATAATCCTTGCAAACCAAACTAGAGCACCAACATCATAAAAACTCTATCGGCCTATAAGCTTCTGCTTCTTCAACAATCTCAAAACCATTTTCTATAAATTCTTCTTTGAAATATTCAGATAAGCTTTTAGGGAAATGGACATCAACATCTCCTATTAAAAGTTCCACTAATTCTCTGTCATTTTCAGCACCAACCTGTTGTGTAAGAAATAACCCTCCACTTTTTAGAACTCTTTTTAAAGCTCATCTATATTATATTTCCCATGTCTATTTGTAATAATATCAAAATAATTATCTTTAAAGAAAGTTCATCCCCACCATCGTCTCGGTTTAAAATCTATTCCCAAAGGAATAAGTCTCTCCTCACATATCTTAATATTTGGCTCATAACCTTCTATTGCTGAAGTATGTTTGGGATTTATCATAAAAGATAAAAAGAAATTCTCCACCGCCAGTTTCCATATCCAACAAATAATCATTTTCTCTTAAATAAGATTTTATAATAGCTTTCAAAATCCCATGGAAGATCATCTTCTTCTCTATATCTTTCTCTAATGTGAGAAAAATCCAACCCTAATATGGGCAATTTCTGCTCATATAACCATTCATTTAAAAGTGTCTTTTTATCCATATTTTTTCCTTAAACTCCTACTTTTTATCTAACAATTGAATTATCCGTCATCAAATTAGCTATTATGAGAAATCATAGAAAACTTGCATTGACATTTCAACATGATAATTTTTATCTATACATTCATCCCAATACTCAAGATGCTTTTTATCTATCCACGAATCAGACTCTTCCACTCTTATTCCATTTTTCTCCCTGAGTTGAATACCAATAAAGATACTCTTCATCCTCACATTTTCTCTAAAAATAGTTTCTCATACATTTTCTCTCCGTCCAAAGTAAGTAATACTTCCTCCATGTTTTCATTTAAAAATTCATCCACTATCTACTACTTCCGACTTCCCTTTTCTGACACGAAATTGTGATAATTCTATATTCATACTTTCCCCAAAAATAGTACTTTTTATATTTGACTTTCTAAAAATTTTACAATATTCTAAATTATCTTCTGTAATTTTATCACAATGCCCATAACCTTCCCATACTTTTAATTTAACATAAGGTAGTTTTTTGGGTATCACCTTCTTCGCTTCTTTATAATCAAACTCTTTAGAACCATAACAAAAATCAGCTTTTTCTTGCTCATCCTTAGATAAATCTGAAATTTTTTTACAAAAGAACAGTCGTGAATTATATTCACAATACTTTCATCATCCATCCTTATAAAAAGACTCTGCCATTATTTTACCAAATTCCGCTCCATATAGAGTAGTCATACAGCAAAATTCTTATCTTTAAGAGCTTTCTTATGTTTTCTCAAAAAAATTTTCTTAAAAGAAAATCTAAAAAAATAAGCTTTTTCCACAAACTAGCTCCTTCAAAAAAACACATTTATCTACAATTATATCCTTGCTATTTAATAAATTTAACAATACTACTCCACCTAAAGAGGCTCCAAAAAGCTAAATTTATCTTATCTATTCCGTTTTCAATTAAATAATTCTTTATTTTTATTAGCTTCCATTTCCACTGACTTATATACTTCTCTTGACTTTCCATGTGCTGATAAGTCCGGAATTATATATCTATAATCCCCTAATATATTGTCAGCAATTAAAAATTTCATTCCCTCAGCAGAAGATAACATAGGATGAATAAGTAATATTACCTTTTCGCCACCCTTATTAATATCAACAAAATTCATTTTTGCTCCTTAATTTCCGTATTATCAATAATCTTTTTAATTTAATTCTATTATACCACTTGTTACAATTCTAATCTATATATAATTTAAAAGAGAGTGATTTCTCACTCTCTCAAATAGTTTTTCTTGCAAATTAGAAAAATTTATACAAAAATGTATATTAATCTTTATTGGAGCTTTAGGAGATCTTCCAGAGCAACTGTATCTTTTTGATACAATTGCCCGTCAGACCTACTATTGCTTGTAAACAAGCAAAGTTAGGGCTAGATTGACTTCGTTTCACTTCACTCAAGATGACGTGTTGGGAGTATTACTTTTCAAGTTGATATGACGTGAAATATTTAGTTTCATATAATTTTTAATAATTAAAAATTTTTTCAAACACTTGGTATTTTTTTAGAATTTTTGAAGATTATTTACTTTTGACGTCTTGCTCATTAGAACGAAGATTTCTCCTTATACGTCATTTTCGACCGAAACGAAGTGTGCGGAGAAATCTCATTTATTTTTAAACAGCAAAAAGTTGGTACAATGTAAAATTGTCCAAATCTTTGATTTGATAACAATCGACTGTGGAAATCTCATACTTTTGCTTTAGCAAAAACTAAATGTATCGAAGATAAGTCAGATATAAAAATTTTTCATACTAAATGAAACTTTAGAAATTTTTGTATAGATTGCTATAACTTTTTAAGTCATTTACATGACTTACTATTATTTGCTTACAAATAATAGTAGTGAGATCTTTCGACTTCGCTCAAGATGACGTGTTAGGGGCATTACTTTACAAATTGCTATGACGTGAAATATTTATTTTCATATAAATTTTTAATAATTATAAAATTTTTCAAATAATCTCTGTACTTTTTGAATTTTTAAGTTTATTTACATTTAACGCCTAGCTCTTAATCGAAGTTTTTCCTTATACGTCATTTCGACCGAAGTGAAACGGAGTGGAGAAATCTCATACTTTTGCTTTAGCAAAAGTAAATGTATCGAAGATACATAAAAATAGATTTGTCGTTTTTCTCACATAAAAAAAGACGGTATATCTACCGTCAAAAAAATATTAACATAAAAATTTCAATTTTTCGATATTTTTCCCATCTTTTATTTATTACTAAACTTCTAATTTAACTATTTCTTTTCTTGCAACAAAATAATATCTGTGAATTCTACCTCTAATTACTCCTTCTTTTTCAAGAATTTCCTGTGCTTTAAAGAGATTTTCTTTATACTTTTCAACTTCGAAATAAGGAAATTCCCAATCTATAATCCTTAGCAAACCAAACTAGAGCACCAACATCATAAAACTCTATCGGTCTATAAGCTTCTGCTTCCTCAACAATCTCAAATCCATTTTCTATAAATTCTTGTTTTTGAAATATTCAGATAAGATTTAGGAAATGGAATATCAACATCTCCAATTAAAAGTTTAACCAATTCTCTATCATTTTCTGCACCAACCTGTTGTGTAAGAAATAATCCTCCACTTTTAAGAACTCTTTTTAAAGCTCATCTATATTATATTTACCATGTCTATTGGTAATAATATCAAAATAATTATCCTTAAAGGAAGTTCATCCCCACCATCAGCTAGTTTAAAATCTATTCTCAAAGGAATAAGTCTCTCTTCACATATCTTAATATTTGGCTCATAACCTTCAATTGCTGAAGTATGTTTAGGGATTTAATATAAAAGATAAAAAGAAATTCTCCACCGCCAGTTTCCATATCCAACAAATAATCATTTTCTCTTAAATAAGCATTTATAATACTCTCAAAATCCCACGGAAGATCATCTTCTTCTCTATATCTTTCTCTAATGTGAGAAAAATCCCTAGCCCTTAATATGAGCAATTTCCTGCTCATGTAACCATTCATTTAAAAAGTGCCTTTTTATCCATATTTTTCTCCTTAAACTCCTATTTTATTGATAATCTTTTAATTTAACTCTATTATACCACTTGTTACAATTCTAATCTATAAAAATTTAAAAAGAAAGTGATTTATCACTCTCTCAAATAATTTTTACTTGAAAAATTAGAAAAATTTATACAAAAATGTATATTAATCTTTTATTGGAGCTTTTTAGGAGATCTCTCGACTACGCTCGAGATGACGTGTTAGGGGCATTACTTTACAAGTTGCTATGACGTGAAATATTTATTTTTCATATAAATTTTTAATAATTATAAAAATTTTTTCAAATACTTGGTATATTTTTTTGAATTTTTGAAGATTATTTACATTTAACGTCTTGCCATCAAACGAAGATTTTTTTCCCTATACGTCATTTCGACCGAAACGAAGTAGTGGAGAAAATCTCATTTTATTTTTAAACAACAAAAAGTTAGTACAATTTAAGATCGTTCAAATCTTTGATTTGGTAACAATCGGCTGTGAAAATCTTGTACTAATAGGGCTTTTTAGGAGATCTTCAGAGCAACTGTATCTTTTTGATACAAATGCTCCCGTCAGACCTACTATCTGCTTGTAAACAAGCAAAGTTAGGACTAGATTGACTTCGTTACACTTCGCTCAAGATGACGTGTTAGGGCATTACTTTACAAGTTGCTATGACGTGAAATATTTAATTTCATATAATATTTTTAATAATTATAAATCAAACACTTAGTATATTTTTGAATTTTTGAAGATTATTTACTTTTTGACGTCTTGCCATTAAACGAAGATTTCTTCATGACGTCATTTCGACTGGAGCGTTAGCGAAATGGAGAATCTATCAGTTTTGCTTGTAAACAAGCAAAACTAAATGTATTGAAGATAAGTCAGATATAAAATTTTCATGCTAAATGAAACTTTAGAAATTTTGTATAAATTTTCTATAACTATTTTTGTTTTTGAGACTCTTATAAAACTTACTGTATTTGCAAACAAATAGTAATTAGATCTCTCACTACGGTCGAGATGACGTACTGGGGGCATCACTTTTGCAAGTTGCTATGACGTGAAATATTTAGTTTCATATAATTTTTAATAATTAAAAATTTTTCAAACACTTAGTATTTTTAGAATTTTTGAAGATTATTTACTTTTGACGTCTTGCCATTAAACGAAGATTTCTCCTTATACGTCATTTCGACCGAAACGAAGTGTAGCGGAGAAATCTCATTTTATTTTTAAACAGCAAAAAGTTGGTATCAATGTAAAATTGTCCAGATCTTTGATTTGATAACAATCGACTGTGGAAATCTTATACTTTTGCTTTAGAAAAGTAAATGTATCGAAGATACATAGAATACAAATTTATTTTTACAACAAAAAGACAGCATCGCTACCGTCTAATTTCTTTTAATTAAAAACACAAAATCTACTAATTCTAAAAACAATAAACTTTGATTCATTTTATTGCTATTAATTTTTCAATCCCATTTTTATCAATGGATTTTTGCTTTACTTATACGAGCATTATTATGACAAGCCTTTACACAAGCCATGCAAACAATACAAAGCATTCTTGTCAGTTACAATATTATTATCTATACAAGCTTTAGGACATTTTTATACAAACACCACAATTATCACAAAGCTCGTAATCAGTTTTTGGAATAGTAAATATTCTTCTCCCAGTATGTACAGGTTTTATATCAGCAACTTTTGCCGATAAATCTATCAAATAAGCTTTTAAAGCTTTTATTCTTTTTCTATATTATTTTTTTAATTCCTCTCTATAGCCTTTCCAAATGAAATTGCCACATTAATATCTTCTGTATTAGGTCTATTTATAGCAACGGGTAGTTCTTTTTGTTGAAAAGAATGTTCTCCGACAAACTCTCCATATCCCACAACATTGCCATTATTCTTTTTACTATAGAAACAATCTCTTTTAGCAAACATAATTACAGCATTCCCATATAGTAAAAACTATAGCGACAGCTTTATTATTAAAATCAATATTCTTTATATAATTTCTAAACTCTTTTATACAAAAATCCACCATAAACTGGTGCTCCTAAAATAATTAAATCATCTTTAGTAGTATCAATTTTTCTTTCTTTGAAATTCTATTACTCTCTGTTAAATCAACATATTCTACTTGTTTTTGACTCAATCCCTTTTAATTACATTCTTAATTATTTTTAGTAGTTCCCGTAGGGTGAAAAATAAATCACCTAACTTTTGGAGAAAAAGATTCTTTCTCATCCAAAATATTATCATCTAAAGAAAGCTCTAAATTTTGATTACTCTTATATTCCATAGTACTACTCATATCTATTCGCCTCTTATAAATGTTTTTAAATAATTTATAAACCAAATTATAACTTTCAAAAAATATTACTCTACTGTTTCAAATATACCTTTGACTAATTTAGCTAACAAAAATAAAACTACTTGAAAAATTAAAAATATATAACTATACAAATCAAACTAAATATAAATTTAAAAATTATCGATATAATAATCTATATAGGGGTATCACTATAGTATAAGTTATTTTTGTACAATAAATTACATATATATAATTTACGTAAAGTATTATAAATTTACTTCAATTTTTGAATTAAATTTTGATACTTTTTAATACTTTTTAAGAAAGGAGGAATGTATAATTTAGCACCAAAAAGATATTTTGATTAAGATGAATGGAAGAGGCTCTTTTATGACTAATAAGACAACATCATCAATAAAATCAAATAACAAACCAGTACACAAACTAGGATTTTTTGGTTTTTTTGCTATAACAGCATCTATGGTAATGACGGTATATGAGTATCCGTCTTTTGCTAGTTCTGGATTTCAACTTGTATTCTTTCTAATTGTTGGAGGAATTTTTTGGTTCTTGCCTGTTGCATTATGTTTCTGCAGAAATGGCAACAGTAGAAGGTTGGGAATCTGGAGGTATTTACTCGTGGGTTGAAATACTCTAGGTCAACGATGGGGATTTTCAGCTCTATTTTTTCAATGGTTTCAAATAACAGTAGGATTTGTTACGATGTCATTCTTTATACTTGCGGCATTGGCGTATGTTTTTAAAGTTGATGCACTTTACAATAACCCAATGGTTATGTTTTTGGAGTTGCAATCATTGTGTGGGTTCTAACATTTACACAATTAGGCGGAACAAAATATGGAAAGAATTTCTAAGATTGGTTTTCTTGGAGGAATAGTTCTTCCTGTTATTATACTTTTCATAGGATTAATTGCATACTTTAGTACCGGTGGAGTTTCTCAAATTAAGATGACAACAGAAACTCTAATTCCTAATTTCAAGGAAACAGGAACGCTTGTAATTTTTGCTTCTTTCATTCTCGGTTACATGGGTGTGAAGCATCAGCTTCTCACGTTAACGAACTTAAGAATCCAACAAGAACATATCCTTTAGTTATGATTGTATTAACTATACTACAATTTTACTTGATGCACTTAGCGGACTTGCTATAGCTACAACTCTTCCGGAAAAATTTTAAATGGTAATCTATCTTATGGAGTCATTGAAGCCTTTGAAATTATCTTTTATAGAACATTTTGGTTCATAATATAATTGGCTTGTTTTAATTGTTGCTATACTATTAGCTCTTGGTGTATTAGCAGAAATATCTTCTTGGATTGTTTGGCCTTCAAGAGCTCTATTAGAAGCTGCAAATGATAAAATTTTACCTCCATCTTTTTGCAAAACAAATAAAAATGGAGTATCTGTAAAAACAGTTATCCTTCAAGCCATTATAGTAACAATTTGGGATGCTGTCTTATGTGGTTCTATAGCATTAGCAGGAGGTTCTGATTCATCAGTTGGTTATTTAACAGCAATAGGGACTTACAGTTGTAATCTATTTGGTTGGATATATTATTCTTCTTAGGATATTTCGTTTTAATATTGAAAAATCTAATTTAAAACGTACATTCCAAGTTCCTGGTGGAAAAGTATTTTAAAATAATTGTTGCTACAGTAGGATTGCTTATTACAATAGCAACTTTAATTATTTCATTTTTCCCATCATCAAAAATTAACAACTGCAGATAATCAAGTATATCAAATTGTGCTAATTATATGCTTTATTATCTCCTTAATAGTTCTATAATTATTTATTCAAATAAACATAGATGGGCAGCAAAAATATGATGATAAAAATAAGTAGTTATTATAAATTATTAACTACATTTATAGTTCAAATTTTATTTACAGAAAGGAAGCTTAATATGAGTAAAAATATCAAAATCAAAGTAGAAAAAGCACTAATCATATCAGTGATATTCTTGAATCAATGAATCAAGAAACTAGATATCTTACACCAATTTTTGGTACAGAAGCTAGTGATATTGAAATGCCAAACAAGAAAAATAAATGAAGATCCTGTAGCACCTCAAGTTGCAGACAGAAATTATCAGAGAATACTTAAAAAAACAGAAGGAAATGCAACACAAAAATCTTGCAACTTTCTGTCAAACTTATATGGAACCAACTGCAACAGCATTAATGGCAGAAAATTTTGAAAAAATGCAATCGATAAAGATGAATATCCAATGACTGCAGACCTTGAAAACAGATGTGTCGATATTATTGGAAACCTATGGCATATGAATCCAAAAGAAGAACCTATAGGAACATCTACTGTCGGTTCATCAGAAGCTTGTATGCTAGGTGGTCTTGCTATGCTTTTTAGATGGAAACATCTTGCAGATAAAGCAGGAGTTAATAGATTCACAAAAAAGAGACCTAATCTTGTAATTTCTTCAGGATACCAAGTATGTTGGGAAAAATTCTGTCGCTATTGGGATATTGAAATGAGAACTGTTCCACTAGATATGGAACATTTATCTCTCAATATGGATACAGTAATGGATTATGTTGATGATTACACAATAGGTATAGTTGCTATATTAGGTATTACTTACACAGGAAAATATGATGATGTAAAAACTCTTGACAAACTAGTTGAACAATACAATAAAAAGAAGCCTGAATTACCAATTAGAATACATGTTGACGGAGCTTCTGGTGGTATGGTTGCACCTTTATAGATCCTGAATTAAAATGGGACTTCAGATTAAAAATGTATGGTCAATTAGTACTTCAGGTCATAAATATGGTCTTGTATATCCGGGAGTAGGCTGGGTAATTTGGCGTAGCAAAAAAGCTCTTCCAGAAGAATTAATTTTCTGGGTTAGTTACTTAGGAGGAGAAGAAGCTACTATGGCAATCAACTTCTCTCGTAGTGCATCTCAAATTGTCGGTCAATACTATATGCTTATGAGAAACGGGTTTAAAGGCTATAAAGAAATTCATCAAAGAACAATAGATGTAGCAAGATACATGGCAGATGAAATCAAAAATATGGGAATATTTGAACTGCTTGAAGAAGCAAATCAAATCCCAATCGTATGCTGGAGACTAAAAGAAAATGCAAATGTACAATGGACATTATATGACCTTGAAGATAGACTCCGTATGCATGGTTGGATGATTCCTGCATATCCTATGCCTGAAAATATTAAAGATGTAGATGTACAAAGACTTGTTCTTCGTCAAGACTTCGGTATGCCTTTAGCAATTCTTTGTATAAACGAAATGAAAAAACAAATTGAAATATTAAACGGCTCAAGAGTTATTCTTCGTAACAATGAAAAGAACTCTAAACCCTAGCAAGGATTCGACCATAGCGGTAGATAGTTGAATTAAAATACTAAAAAGGGGCTGTTATCAGCCTCTTTTTATATGAACTTAAGCTTTAGGAGATCTTCGAGCAACTGTATCTTTAGATACAATTGCCCCGTCAGACCTACTATTACTTGTAAACAAGCAAAGTTAGGGCTAGATTGACTTCGTTACACTTCGCTCGAGATGACGTGTTAGGAGCATCACTTTGCAAGTTGCTATGACGTGCAAACATTTTGCTTCCTTATTTTTGTTTTGAGATTATTACTATTAACGTCTTGCCATTAAACGAAAATTTCTCCCTCGTCATTTCGACCGTAGTGGAGAAATCTCATACTAGCTGGCAAAGTAAATGTATCGTAGATACATACGAATTTTTACAACAAAAAGACGGTATCTCTACCGTCTAATCAAATAACTATTCTAAATTCCAACAAAAACATCAACAACTTTTTCTTATTTTTCCTAAGACTATTTCTTTTTCTTTTCTCTTACTCCACCTCTTCTGGATAGTGGTGGAATTATGCCGTCTAATTCATCCCCAGCATATTCCACATATCCTTTGATATGGATTTTTCTATAAATCTATTGGCTTTTTCATTTAGATTTTTCTTCAGCAATTAGTTGATTAATTTTAACTACTTTTTCTTTTTTGCAAAATCATAAAAAGTTTCAATAATATCATCAGTATTTTTCAACTCTGATCAATCTTGTCTTTGCTAATAAATTCCATACTAAATCTTCTTTTGCTCTTGTTCCAAGACTTGATCAGATTACTCTACGAACTTCAGCTTTTCAAGCTTTCGATATCGTCATTTTTTCTCTTGCCTTTTCAGAATCAAAGTTAAAATATAGTCTAGATTAATTTCGTCAGTCTTTAGTAAATCAATTTGAAATTCAACATCTGAAAAAGTCAACTTGTAGCTTCTTCAACTTCTTTCTTCTTCTTTCATTCAAAATACTCTCTCTGATATCGACATATACACTTTTTCATATCTTGCATTAGTCTTTCGAAATAATTTTTCAAAACTTTCAAATTCATCAAAATTTCTAAGAATATTCTCAGCTTTTAACAACTCTCCAAAAAGCTGTACAAATTCTTTTATCAGCTTCAGTACAATTTCAGTTGGGTCAGGAAATTTAGCAATTATTTCTTCACATATCCTTATAACCTTTAAATTTCTTTCCTGTTTCTTCATCTGTAAAAGCCGTTGATGTATTCATCATAACTCTTTTCTAAAAATTACATTGACACTATTTTTCATCTCCAAAAGTTTTTAATCGCATCTTCTGTAGCTCTTTCCAAATTTCTAAAACATACAATATTTCCAAATGTTTTTACTTTATTTAAGATACGATTAGTTCTTGAAAAATGCTTGAATCAGCCCATGATATCTTAAATTTTTGTCTACAAATAGAGTATTTAATGTAGGGAGCATCAAAACCTGTTAAAAACATTCCTACTACAATTAGCAAATCAACTTCCTTATTTTTAACTCTGTTAGATAAATCAGAATAATAATTTTGAAATTCCTTTTCCTCAGTTGAAAAAGTTTGATTTTAAAAAGTTTATTATAGTCATTTATCGCCTTATTCAAGAACTCTTTTTGCTGTCAGAATCCATAGCTGACGGTTCAAAATTTTTCATCCTCTATTTCTCCAATTGCAGATGGTTCTTCATTTGCAGAAAAAGCTATAGATTGTAGCGACTTTTTAATCTCTTTTTCTTCAGGTAGAGCCTCTTGTTGTTTTGAAATTCTTCATAATACAATTTTGCAGACTCTACACTCTGAACAGCAAACATCGCATTAAATCCATTTAATCTTCTATGTTTTTAAATCATAAAAGCTCATTTCTATGTGTCTTAGTATCAAAAACCTTTAAAATATATTTTGTAATTTCTAAAATACGTTCAGGATGTATTAACATTTTTCTCTATTTTCTTTAAACTTTTTCTTCATCCATTTCCATTTCATACTCTTTTAAATTTAGGAGTAATATTATTATAGTCAACCTTGAATTTTAAAAACTTTTTCCATCTCTAATCGCATCAGTAATTACATAACAATGCAGTTGTGCACCGAATGTTCCTGAAGTCGTATCTCCTTTAAGAGAATTTTTCAGTAAAAATAGGTGTTCCTGTAAAATCCAAATTGATAATATTTTTAAAGATTTTCTAATGTTTTTGTGCATCTCAAACTGTGAACGATGACATTCATCAAATATAAGAACACAATGTTTATCATAAATTGGATGATTAGGATTTTTCTTTACAAAATTCATTTTAACTTTTTGAATTGTAGTAACAACAATTCTATTGTCATCTCTTTTTCAATAGATTTTTAAGTTCTTAGTATCCTTGCTTCCATTTTACACTATCTTCTTGAAATCTTTTGTATTCTTTCATAGTTTGATAGTCCAAATCTTTTTCTATCAACTACAAAAACACTTTATCAATAAAAATCAAGATTAGTAGCAAAGTCTTGCAGTCTTAAAAGAAGTTAGAGTTTTACCTGAACCTGTGTATGCCAAATAAAACCACCAGCTTCAGCAGTTCCAGCCTACCCTCATAACTTGACTTTTATTTTTCCATAAAAATTCTTTCTGGGTAGCTGCTATCTGATAAGGTCTCATAATAAGCAAAAGTGTTACTTACATCAAAAACACAATATTTTGTAAGCACTTCAAGAATAACTCTTTTTCAAAAAGTTTTAGTAAAATCTTCTAAATCACGAATAACCTTATTTTCTAGCATCTGCCCATTCACTAGTAAATTCATAATTATTTTTATTTTTCTGCAGTTGTATTTGCAAAATATCTATATATGTTCCGTTTGGAGATTACAAAATTTGTACAAATTTATAAAGAGAATGTTCTAAATTAAAACTCTCTTTACTATATCTGTGAATTTGATTAAATGCTTCATGTAAATTTACTCCACGTAATTCAATATGAACTAGTAAAGCCCATTTACTAAAAAATAGTTACATCATAACGATTTGATTTTTTTCTCCAGCAGTAACTTGATTTACAACCTGCAAGTTATTGTGAATATTTTTCTTGTCAATAATCTTTATATTTTTGTAAATGCCCATCATCAAAAAGTAAAATCGTAAATATAGTCCTCTTGTACTTTCTTGTCTTTTTCAATCATTCCATCCTTTTGGAGCAATCAACTCAGTTAAAAATCTCATTCAGATTTTGTAAAAGGTACATTATTTAATCTTTCGATTTGAGCTTTTAAATTCGAATACAATTCATCACTAGTCTTGCAATTTTTCTCTTTCATATCGCAGAAACTAAATTAGCTATCAACTCTCTTTCAAAGCTCAGCTTCACTTTGATATGAGCCTCCATCAACTCCTGTTATTTTGCTCATAATGTGCTAAGATAATTCCTCCTGTCATCTCAGCAATAGTTGACACACGTATTTACTCGTTTCCTCTGACATCTATACTCCTTCCATAAGTTTTAAAAACATATTCTAAAAATTCTTCCAATTTCTTCACTACTTCTCTCTCAATTTTTCAATCCATCTTTTAGGTATATTTTCATAACCAAAATTTTGCACCTGCAATACTTCTGCAATCCCTGCAATTGTATCTGCATCTCCACCGTGATTTACAGCACTAATGATACAATCTTTCAAAAGATTTTCTTTTGCTCCAATAAATAGCATTATTAAAGTATTGACAATATATCCACTGGGCTCTAAAGAACTCTCTTTTTAGACTTATTCTCTTCCCTAAAATATGAGCTTTATAATTTCAGTATATTCCTTTTAAAATATTTCTACAAATATCAGTTATTATAGGTAATCGTCCCTGAATAAAATTAAGTTCTAAGATTTATCTGATTTAATAATGAGACAAGCAGAGCTCTCATAAGACTTCCAGTTGCCCAAAAGCAGTATTATCATCTACAATATAATTTCCAGACTCTCTATAAAAAGCTATTGCTTTCTACATTGATTTTCCATGTCTTTTAGGTTTTGTATCATACCAAGCAACAAAACTATCAGCCACATCTTTCTTAAAAATTCTTAAAATCATTTTTCATAAGAACTTCCATAACACAAATCGTCATCTGTGTATCATCTGCTAACTTCTCCCAGCTTTTAAGTCGAGTCAACCTCCACCAACTATATCAGTAGCTTTTCCGTATTCACTTTTTGATTTCAGTAGCACTCATAGATTCAGTAGTCGCCCCATTGCATCTCCAATCGCAAAACCATAGATGCAAACCCTTTAACCTGTCTTTAATATTATTCATACATCCTCACTTTAAATTATCTATCAAAACTTAATAATTTTTCTATAATATTCATATTGTTTTTGTCTTAATTCAATTTCTTTTAGGCAAGCCTTTAGAAATATCATTTACAATAGAATCAAATTTATTAAGAATAGAAACAATATACTTCGAACTGGGATAGATGGAATAAAAATTGTAATTTTCAATTTTCTCCAAGATTAATTTTATAGAGTTGCATTATGCAAAATTCTTTTACTCAATTCTTTTTACCTGATTACTTTCATAATTAAATATTTTAGAAATTTACTAACACAATATCATTACTTGGTCTAATCAAATGCTAATGTTACTAATAAGCTAAATTATCATCATTTTTAACAATAGCACAAGTTCCAATATCCCTATTCTAGTCATAAAACATCATTTTTCTAGGTTTAACTTTTTAAATTTATTATATTCTTCGATTGTTATATATTTGTTAGTTCCATAAATATTTTTAATATCCTGAACACCTACAAAAAGGAAACCCTGCATAACATATTTTGGGTTTGGATGAGTTCCATCATAAATTTCAGCAAAATCTTCCAATTTCTTTAGTTCAACTCCAAAAACACTAACACCAACAATTTTTCCAGCTTCTTTAAGAGAATTTAGATCAAATTAGAGGGATATTCTCTCTCTCTCTCTCTCTTAACAGAATTTTCATCAAATGTCAAGAGTTTTTCGCGATAATATTCATATTGTTTTGTCTCCTGTTCAATTTCCTGTGGCAATACAAACCTTTGTATCTCGCCAACAAAGATTGAAACATCAAGAATTTTTGCCATCAACAGTGTTGTAATTCTCGTCAATTACTGGATTGGCAAAGAGACGAATTATCTCGAGCTAAAGGTACTTACAGAGAAGAACTATTAATCCTTTCCAGTAATTTTCAGACACTAGAAGATGTTAAATAATAATACAGTCTGAATCTAAAATATTATGTAAAATCACTTATTAGAAACCCATCCATCATGAATAGCTCCATCAATATCACGTCTCTGGGTCTTCCATAACTCCTTAGAATTTTGACATTATAAAATCACCTCAAAAATCTTGATGCTCCTTTCTACTGTAATTTCTTGAGCTGTTTTTGTAACATATTTAGAGTTTTGTTCCTGTATCACCAATTTTAATCCAAGGTATTCCTTCTATATCTGTCAGTTATATGTCTGTTATTGGTCTGGTGATGCTCCTCTCATTTATTTGAGCATACTTTCTCCAAAGAGTTGTAAATTTGCTATCATAATCTTTACATTCTAATCCATCTATTTTGTGGTGAAATTTTATTCAAATATTCTTCACTTGTAGCATATCTCTATAATATTCATACTGTTTAGTTCTAGCTACCATTCAGTAATTCAACCTGTAATTCACTAACATAATTTGTAAATTTGTCAAGTGTTCTTACAATTTTTCTTTGTGTTTCTATTGATGGCATAGGAATATAAATTTGCTTTAAAGTCTGTTTTATTAAATTTTCCTTGACCAGTTTCATTTGTAATCTTACATAACTCACTTTGAAAATATACATCTCTTGGAATAAATAGTATATACAAAATTTCATATTTGAGTACTTCTAATAAAAATAGCATTAAATCACAGTACATTACATATGTAAGGCACTTTATCTGGGGAGAATGCGATAAATTTCTCCACAATTTCCTGACATTTGGTGGAAATCAAAACATTCTTTGTCTAAATTTACACGAGATAAATAATCAAAAGCTCTTTTGTTTTACATAACAAAAGAGTCCAATATTATTAAAGGTGATTTTATGTCTTTAGTTCCTAAACTAAGTTGTGCATAATGATTCATTTAAATAATTAACATTTTTCGACCAATAGATTTGAAATGAACCTGCTGAGCAACATAATCTGTTACAATTTCTTGCCAAACTTTCCCAAGTCCATTCCAACTTTTTCGTCTTTTGATAATTCATCTATTTTACCCATCTTCAAGCTCCTCTTTACAATTTCGTTTATTGAGCTTTTAATTCGTCTATTTTCTTTACTGTTTCTTCAATTTCTTTGTTTAGAACTTTTATGTCAATTTTTCTCTGGTATCTTCTTTTTCTACATAGGTAGAAACGGATAAGTTATAGTCATTTCTCTTCGATTTCAGTTCTATTCAGTTATCTTGAAAAATATTCTTTGTCTGTTCTGTTTCTAAATTCTTCAACTATTGCACTTATATCTTCCAAGATATTGTTATTTGTTTCTTTTAAATTCTTTACTTGCATCAATAAAAAGAACTTTTGTTTTCGTTTTATTTTTAGCCATAACTAAGACACAAGTTGCTATTGATGTTCCGAAAAATAGATTTTCAGGTAATTGTATTACACAGTCTATAAAGTTATTGTCTATTAAGTATTTACGCATTGTTCTTTCTGCACCTTTTCTGTAGAAAAATTCCAGGAAACATACTATTGCGCTCTACCATTTGCTTGAAAGATAGCTTAGTGAGTGCATATCAAAAAGCATAGTCTGCATAAGATTTCGAAAAGCACTTTTCTGCAGGAGCAAAACGAACATCATTAATCAAAGTAGGGTCTGCATCTCCTATCCATTTAATTGAATATGGCGGATTGAAAACAATCGCATCAAAGAGGCTTTTCGTCATTATGTAGCGGATTAGCAATGTATCTCTCTTTGATAGAAAAGTCATTATAATTTCACATTGTATGAAGAAAACATATTCATACGAGCTAGTTAAAGTTAGTCATATTAATTTCTTGACCAAAAATCCTCATCTCATGATATGTTTCATCAAATTGTTTTTCATTTGTAAAAGTAAACTTCCACTTCCACATGTTGGGTCATACACTTTTTGATTTTATTCTTTTCCGTCCATTACAATTCTAGCTAAAAGTTTTGATACGGTTTGTGGAGTAAAAATTCTCCCACCGGATTTTCCCAGCATTACTTGCATAGTTAGGAAATTAAGATATTCATAAGCATCCCCAAAGGCATCAATATGATTATCTTTAAAAATCTCCAAAAATTTATTTGAGCTATTCCTGTTAAGATATCTCTTAATCTCTTATTTTTCTGCAACAGTTCCACCAAGTCTATTGCTTGTTGTGTCAATATCATCGAAAAGGCCTTTGATGTCGTCCTCAGATTCAGGCCCATAGCACTTTTCTTTTTCAATGTCAGAAAAAGATATTAGCAGAGTTCTAGTATTTAAAGTTTTTCATTATCTTTTTGCACTTGCACTACATTTTCAAAAAGCTGACTAGGCAATATAAAGAAACCTTTGTCTCTTACTGTATCCGCTTAAAGTCTCTTTTTGCCTCATCATCTGAAATTCTTGCATACTCAAAAATCAGGGTCTCCTGCCAAATGTTCATTTTCATCAAAATAATCTCTTAAGTTTTCAGAAATAAATCTGTGAAAACAAAATCCCCAATATATTGTTTAAAAATCCCAGCCATCTACGGCTCCACGAACATCATCTGCAATATGCCCATATTTTTCTATGAAGCTCTGTTCTCTGTGCAGTTTCATTATTTTTCTTTTTGAAAAATCCGACATTTTTCTCCCTCTCTCTTTTTAAATTATTTTGATTTTACTGCAATTTTATAAAACCAATTCATAAACAAGCAAATCCTCGCTATTTATTAGCTTAAAATTGTTATTTGTTGCGATTTTTGTAGTTGCTACATTGTCTTTATCACATTCGATAATGAGTGAATGGATATTTATTGTTTTTGCATAGTCAATGAGTAATTTTGTTATTTCGTCTGCTATGCCCTGTCCCCAATAATTTTGGCTTAGGATAAAGCCAATTTCGTAGTTTCTTTCGTCGTATTCGTGAAAAATAATATGTCCAATTAATTTTTGTTTTGTTTATATTCCAAAGCAAAAACTCGGGGAGGATAAGACAGAGCATTTTTGTTTAAAAAGTCTTTTGTGTCTTCCAAAGTGAAAGGTTCTTCAATGTATTCCATCACTTTAGATTACTTAATATCAGATATAGGTCATCTACATCTGATTGTTTTAAATTGTCTTATCCTACACCTTTTTGTATCTATATTCATAATATCTTCCCAAGATTATCACTCCTGATTATTTCTATTCACATCTTTTTAATGATTCTATCATCGGAACTTTGCTAGCATTATTTTTACTACAAAGTAAACCACAAATGTGAATAGTAGTGTTACTAATGCTGAGATAAATGTAGCTTATGAGTTTTACTTTGTTGAAAAATCTGATTGAGTCCATCAGCAAGTTGTTCCATTATGTTTATGTGTAGACTATGGCCTACAAAGACTCCAAGACCTATTCCTAACATTGTTAGTATTACAGTTTCTTTTGTAGATGTAGTTGTCAATTTCCAAAGGATAGAATCCCAAAACTTTAAGTGTTGCAATTTCTCTTTTTCTTTCAGAGATATTTATATTACTTAAGTTGTATAAAACACGATTGACAAAAAGCCTGAACAAACCACAATTATGAAATTATTGAGTTTATGCTGTAAGATGCATCGTCAATTATTCTTTTCAAGGAATGTATGTTTGTGCCTTTTACGGCAACATAGATTTTTTCTAATTCATTTATTACTTTTTCAATATTACTCTTGCTTCCATCATTTTAAAATTAGTAGCTTTGTATTTTTATAGGTTTTCTGAAAAAGTTTGTTCATAAGTTTTTTCGTTCATTATAAAGAAATTGCCAACATGATTTTCAAAGATTCCTGCAACGACTCCTTTATATTCCTTGTTGTTATTTATAATCTTATTTCATCTCAACGAAAGTGAAAAATTTTTCGCTAATTTTCTATTTATATAGATTCCGTCATCTAATTTTTCGATATCTCCATTGTATAGACCAAAGAATTTAGAAAAATCGCTTAAATTATCAGTTGTAAAGGCCCTATTTTTCATCAAAACTTGATTTTATGTTTACAGATAATAAAGATAAATCAAGACTTTCTTTAATATCCTTGTTTGATTTTATATCTTCGTTAGAATTTTATCTAAAATCTTTTGACAATGCCATTGGATTATAGATAACTGATGAATGATATTTTGTATATTTTGAGTATTGTATTTCGAAACTCCGTCCAAGCTGTCTTTTTATTCCAAATCCTAGCACTAAAAAGTCCCATACAACCCATTACACCTATAATTGTCATTGTACAGTCTAAGTTTGTATCTAAAGACATTTCTTAGAGTTGCTTTTTGTAAAATGAAAGTTCTTTCCACATATATAGGTATTTTTTCAAGAAAAAACAAAAGTTTCCTGACTTTGGAGCCTTTGCTCTCATAAGTGATGAAATTTTTTTCTCTTTTAAAGTTCTTATACATGTTACATAGGACACAAAAGCTGTGCAGAAAAATTGCAATTAAATTCCTACACAATTATTTGTGGATAGTAACTGTCAAAAACTTTTTGTAAATATAAAGGCTTTTAGATAAGATCTGTAAACAAGTGGAGAAATCACTTTGAATCCTAGGATAGTTCCTATTATTCCTCCAATGATACTCGTTAAAAGTCCATAGTAAAAGTATTGTTTTGCTATATCGATATTGCTATATCCCAAAGCCTTTTAAAGTTCCTATTTTGGATTCTGTTTTCATCTACCATTCTAGTCATTGTTGTAAGTGATACTAAAAGAGCTATGAAATAGAAAAATATGAGAATACATTTGAAACATCATAGATTCCATTAGATGCAAAATAAACTTTTGACATTGCAGATGAAACAAATCCTTCTTCAATATTGTAATTTGGTTCTATCAATTTGGATAAGACCTCATCTCCGTCAGAAATTTTGCTATCTGCATCAAGAAACTTTTTCTTTAGCATCCTCCAATTCATCTTTACCTTTATTTCAATTTTTAAGTTAGTTTTTCTTCAACTTTCAGCCTGAACTAACTTTGCATGGTATTTCGTCAAATTTATAAACCTTTCCTTTAACTTTGCTTTCCAACGTTGCATACTTTTCATATTTTCCATTTATTCGAAGACTTAGTTCTGTTCGGCTTCGATAATTCATTTAATCTTTAGAAATACTGAATATACTGAATTAACCGAGTCTAAATTTCCTTGAATCGTTTGTCAAGAGTCGTATTTAAATTCAGTTAATTTTTATGTAATTTCCCTCTACCTTATATTCACTTTCTCTCCAATTAGTCTTTGCCTTATAGTTTTCTTCAGCCAATCTTAATTCTTCATTTACATATTCTCTAAATCAACTTCGATTTTTGAGTTTTTCCAAATTCTTCTTTATCTTTATATTAAAGAATTGTTTTTATCTATTAAACCATCTTTTGTTTTTATTTAACTCAGCTAGACTTCAGTCATCTAGGGCTACCAATGTCATTTACATGTTTAATAAATGGATTTTTGATAATCCAAACTCGCAAATGCTCTTCTAAATCTTTTCTTCCACTTTGTACTTTTTCAAGATTTTTGTTGTAATTTCTTTTTCACTTTCTTCAATATCAAATTTATTTTTATTAACCCTTCCTTGCTATCATCTAAATGCTTCTGAGCATAAATAACATTATACTTCTCAGCTCTACCTTTGAAACAGTCTTGTAACTCTATTTTTCTTTTGTTTGATAGTTTTTATACTCTTTACTATTTCTATTCAAAACCATTTAGGTCTGAAAAAGGTAATTTTTGCATAAGAAAAATAACTGAAAATCAAAAGTGTCTTTTTGAAACTATCGCCAAATATCCATTTTCGGTAGTTCCATCTAACAATGTAGCTAAAACCTCAGGACTTTTGATAAAAGCCTTTTTAACTGTAAATTTATTTGTTTTAATTTTTACTTCATCTTTAAAAATTCCAAATTTTTCAACATTTTTTTAAAGTCTATTTCATCTCCGATTTTATATTTATCTTTTAGTCTTTCATCCAACAAAAATGTCAGAGATCGGATTCAATATCTTTTCCCCTCTACTACTTGAACAGTACTGATTTTTCAGGCTTGTTTTTCAATGGTAAAATCAACTTTCCTATCTTCGTCTTTAAGATTTATACTATAACCATATTCAACATCCTTTTAAGATTTTTAAATTGGAAATTATATCCTCATCCTCTTTTTGCAAGCCAAAATTAGAAGAAATTTTATAATCGTATAAATTTCCTTCTTTTACACGTTCATCAACACTTCTTCTCATGATATATGGAGTTATTTTAAGTCCGACAAAGACCATTACTCCAAGTAGCAATCATAAAATACAATAGATACAAATTTCGGAATGTCCTAAAATTGTTCTGTAAAAATTTTTAAACAATGATTTTTCATACTACCACTCAATTTCCTTTATGTTCTTTGGGCTTTTATTTAATATCACATTTTTACAGTACTATCGTTAATTTCAATAACTCTGTCTCGCCATTGGCGCTATTGCCTGATTGTGAGTTATTAAAAATTATAGTTGTATTTGTACTTTTACATCTTTGGTGCAAAAAGTTCTAAAATCTCTTTCCAGTATGATAATCTAAAGCTCCTGTAGGTTCGTCACATAAAAAGCAGTTTAGGATTTTTACATAGTGCTCTGGCTATCGCAACTCTTGCTGTTCCCCACGGATAATTGACTTGAAAAATTTTTTTCAGCCTGTGAGATAATTCAACAGATTCTAAAAACCCCTGCCGGATTTAAACTTTCCTTTACGATTTGCCCTGCAAGTTCAACATTTTCCAAAAACTGTTAAATTAGAAATTAAATTGTAAAATTGAAAAAACAAAACCTACATCATATCTTCTATAGTCGTTAAGTTGTCTTTTATTAAATTTACAAAATATCTTTTCCGTCTATAAAAATTTCTCCACTTGTTGCATCGTCCATTCCCCTAAAATATTTAAGGATTGTGGATTTTCCTGCCCCGGATGGTCCGACGATAATACAAAATTCTCCATGTTCTATTTCAAAAGAAACATCTCTATTTGCAACAATCTCTGAACTTTTTCCTTCATTATATTTTTATAAACATTTTTAAATTCGACAAAAGCCATAATTGCCTCCCATTTTAATTTATTCTAAATATATATACATTTATATTTAATATTAAAAATTACTCAAACTAACCTAATTTTACTTTAGCACAAAAAGTGATAAAAATCAAGATTTTAAGTACATTTACCAAAACTGTTCTTTAATCAAATTTATTAATATCGTTTGCAATAATATTCTATAAATTTAATCAAAAATATTTATTTTTCAATAATTTTATTAACTGTAAAAACACTTGTGTTTATTTATTGCAAAATGGTATAATGAAAAAGAAATTAAGGGGTGGTTTAAATGTTAGAATTTTTGTACTTGGTCCATCAGGATCCGGAAAAACTAAATGGTTGATAGATAAAGCGAATGAAGAAGTGAGAAAAGGAAACGAAATATCATCTTTATATGATGCAGATGATTCTCATATTTTTCAGCTTAGACCACAGTGTAAGATTAACAAATGCTAAAGAATATGGAATAGTAAATCTTGATAAATTATTCGGATTTATCTTTGGAATTGTTTCAAGAGACTATGATGTGGAAAAATTTACATCGACGGAATCTATTCAATAATTGATCTTGATAGCGATAAGCTTTGCAAATTTAAAAAGGATGTCGAAGCATTTTTGCAAAGAGCACAATCTTGAAGTTTTCATGGAGATTGATATTCCTAAAGAAGAACTTTGTGAGGGAGCTCAAGCAACTTGTGTCGAATTAAAAGTTAGACTAAATTTAAAAAGGCATCGTCAGGGATGCTTGTGAGTATGAATATTCCAACAAAACAACTTGAAACTTTTTTCAAAAAGAAAGAAATGAGTTTGATTTTAGAACTATCGATGGAAAAATCGACAAATTATCTTTTTGATTATGAATTGATACAAAATTTAAATATGAAACCACTTTTAAATATATCATCGCTGGAAGAAGGGATGTATAATTACCAATACTATAATATTTCTAGCGAAATTTTTTTAAACAAAAATCAATTTTGTATTCAAAACAACAAGAAAAACAAAATATAATGAAAAATCTTATGAAATCTAATAATTATTATGCAGAAAAAGACAATATCTTTTAAAGATGATTGACTTTTAGATGAAAAATCTACAGAATGCTATTTTATAGATATGAATTCAAAAAGACTTAACAATCTCTTTTTGAAATTGTTGTGAAAAGATGTTGAATTTGCAATTTTTCATTCTATGAATATTGAAATTTTACAGAAATTAAAAGGAAAAGAATATATTTATTGATGAGATTAGAATTTCAAAAGATTAATGACTATGTTAATACAAATATTTAAAAGGTTGTGTAGCACATACACAACCTTATTTTTTTAATATTAAGATTTCTAAAAACTTTGTCAATCACTTCTTTTAGAGTTTTTAGATTTTTCTACTTTTAAAGTTTTTTTAAATTTTTATGATCCACAACTTCGTTTTGAAAGTATGACCTTTTATAGCCCATCCTGTCAAGTTCCGTTAATCTTTCGCTTAAATTTCGGAACTTTTTAGTTCTCCAGTAAGTCCAACTTCTGCAAAAATACATTATCTCTTGGAACTGATTTATTTAAAATTGAAGATGCAACGGAAATAATACAGCCAAATTTACGGATTGCTCTGAAATTTTTAGTCCTCCCGTAGTCTTTTAAAATTACATTTTTATTATATAAATTAAATCCAGCTCTTTCTTCTAAAATGGAAAGCAATGTATTTAATTGATCTTTTTAAGACTATCTCCAATTCTTGCAGGATAACTTGTAAAAGATTGAGAAACCAGACTTTCAACTTCAACAACTAACATTCTGCTTCCCTCTTTTTACAACGGATAATACACTTCACAAATGTCTTTTTCTCTTTGAGTTACAAAAATTCTGATGGATTTTTAATTTCAAAAAGTCCCATACTCTTCCATTTTAAAATAGTCCGATTTCTCCCAGTTCTTCCAAATCTATTTTTTGTACTTGTAAGAGTTCTTAAACTTTCGTCAGACTCTCCCTCTAAGAGCAAAACTGAATCCACCATATGTTCCAAAGTTCTAAGTCCTGCCATTTCATCTTGCTTTGTCATATGACAAACTATAAAAATTGCCCTAGGCTTTTTAGCATTTTTGCAACTCTAACTAATTCATTTATACATTCAACAGTTTGTGTTGGAGAACCAGCTCTTGACGGAATTGAACTAAGCATAACAGTTTGAATACTATCTAAAATTACAATTTCTGCATCAACCTCTTCGATAGAATTCAAAAGCCTCGTCCATACTTTGTGTAGATTGTATCCAAAATATTTTCTGGAATTTCTTTTTACAATTCTATTTGCTCTTGACTTTATCTGTGAGGAGCTTTCTCTGCAGAAATATAAATAGATTTTACATTTTTTTACTTGCAAAAGTCAATGCAAGTTGTAAAAAGCAATGTGCTTTTTCCCACAACCGGGTCTTGCAGTTAAAATATTTACACTATCCCTTACAATCCCACCACCCTAAAACACGATTTAACTCATCAATTCCGGTTATAAATCTATCATTTTCATTTATATTTACATTTTTAGCTTTCTCAACTTTTTCCTTTGCAACAATTTTTGTCAGTTGGACTTTTTCACGTCAGAAACTTCAATTTCTTCTATCGTTCCCCCAGCTACCGCAGAAACTACATTTTCCTTGCCAACCCAATGACTCTTTCTTGCAATTTGAACATATATATTTTTCGTCTTTCATTATTAATCACCAACTATATTTTTAATGTAAAACTTTTTAAAAAGCAATAGGCGAAATTTGAATTAAATTTTTGCAAATTAAATTATTAATTAAATTATATGCTTTGTATTGACTTTTAGAAATCTTTTGTAGTATATTAACAACGAATGAATATTTTTATATAAAGGAGATAAAAATGGATGTTTACGAAAAAGCCTTGTTGCTTCATGAACAATGGCAAGGAAAATTATCAACAGAATTAAAAAGCAAAATTGGAAAATGCTGAAGATTTAACTTATGCATATACTCCAGGTGTTGCAAGACCTTGTATGGAAATAAGCAAAAGACCCTTCTTTAGCTTATAAATATACAAGTAAAGCTAATACTATTGCTGTTATTTCTAGATGGAACTGCTGTTTTAGGTCTTGGAGATATTGGTCCTGAAGCTGCTATGCCTGTTATGGAAGGAAAATGCTGTTTATTTAAAAAATTTGGTGGAGTTAATGCTGTTCCTATAGTTTTAGATACAAAAGACCCTAAGGAAATTATTTCAATTGTAAAAGCTCTTGCTCCTACATTTGGTGGAATTAATCTTGAAGATATTTCTTCTCCAAGATGTGTTGAAATTGAAAGAACATTAATAGATGAACTTGATATTCCAGTATTCCACGATGACCAACATGGTACTGCAATAGTTGTTACAGCAGCATTAATTAATGCATTAAAAATTAGTTAAAAAAAGAAGCTAAGGATATTAAAGTTGTTGTTTCAGGAGCTGGTGCTGCTGGATATTCAATCATCAAATTAATTATGATGTTGAGTGTTGAAAATGTAATAGTATTCGACTCAAAAGGTGCAATCAACAAAAAACATTCAGAAAAAATTATAATTTTTGTAAAGAAAGAATTAGCTGAAATTACAAATAAAGAACAAAAAAAGATATGACTATGAAAGAAGCATTTGTAGGTGCTGACGTATTCATAGGTGTAAGTCAAAAAGATTTAGTTACTAAAGAAAATGGTAGCTTTCAATGAATAAAGATGCAATTGTATTTGCAATGGCAAATCCTCAACCTGAAATTCTTTATGCAGATGCAAAAGAAGCTGGAGCAAGAATTGTCTGCAACAGGACAGATCAGATATGCTTTCAACCAAATTAACAATGTAGTGCTTTTCCTGGAATTTTTAAAGGTGCTTTTAGAAGCAAAAGGCTAAGAAAAATTACTGATGAAATGAAATTAGCTGCAGCACATACGGACTATGTAAGTATGATTCCTGATGACAAAATCAGAGAAGATTATATTATATGTTTCAGCTTTTGAAGAAAAATGTAGCTGATACAGTTGCAAAAGCAGTTGCAGAAAAAGTTAAATAGTAAGTATTTAGTAGTGAAATCCTCAACAATGTTGGGGATTTTTGTTCTGATTTTTGATGTATCGAAGATACATTTAGTTTTACTTGTAAACAAGTAAAAACTATGAGATCTCTCGACTACGCTCGAGATGACGTATAAGGAATTTTTCTGTTTAGTAGCTAGACGTTAAATGTAAATAATCTTAAAAATATTGCCAAGAAAATAAAAAGTTTTCGTCATAGCAACTAGTATAGCAATGCCCCAACAAGTCATCTTGGGCGAAGTGAAACGAAGTCAATTCACAAAATATTTGTTAGATATAAAATGGATTGTCGTTTTCGACAATCCATTTTTCTAGCTCAAATATTTAAAAACAGTTCCCAAAACTGCACACATTCCTTTGTAAAATAAACTTTCTTCAACATCGAATTTTGCTATGATGATGAGGATATATTTTATCTCCTTCGTGAAGCTTCGGATTTGAAAGCATAAAGTAAGTTCCTTTTGCTCTTTGTAGGAAATAAGCAACATCTTCTCCACCCATGCTCGGATTTTTTTATAATTTCAACTGAATCCTCTCCTAAAAATTTCTTTTGTATTTTCTATAAAAAAATTCAGTAAATTTTTCATCATTCATAACTACCGGATACATAAAGTGATAAATTGTTTCCGCCTTTTACAATTATAAGCTTTTGCAATTCCATCTGCAATTTCTTCAATTCGCTTTGCAATAAATTCTCTAACTTTTTCGTCTAAAGTTCTAACTGTTCCTTTGATGTAAACAGATTCCGGAATTACATTATGAGCAGTTCCTCCTCTTATTATTCCGATAGTCAAAACTGCATTTGAAATAGGATTTATTTCTCTTGAAATTATCTTTTTGAAGTCCAAGTACGATTTCTGATGAAACAACAATCGGATCTGCTGAGAGATGAGGTGTTGCAGCATGTGAAGATTTTCTCCTTTACATAGATTTCAAAAATATCCGCTGATGCCATTATGGCTCCTGATTTTACTCCTATTTTTCCATATTCAATAGGAATTAAGCACCCTTCATGAAGTCCAATTACTGCATCGACTTTTGGATTTTCCATACAGCCCTCTTCAATCATAGGTAAAGCTCCTCCCGGTGTTTCCTCTCCGGGTTGGAAAAATATTTTAACTGTTCCTTTAAGTTTATCTCTATTTTCATTTAATATCATACAAGCTCCAAGTGCCATAGCAGTATGTCCGTCATGTCCACAAGCATGCATATTTCCGTTTGTGGAAGCAAAAAGAAAGTCCTGTTTTTCAACGACAGGAAGTGCATCACTATCGGCTCTTATCGCAATACATTTTGCTCTTTTGTTCTCCGTCAATTTGAACGACAATTGCATTTCCATTTAATAATTTTTATAATTTACACCAATTTCATCTAAAACTTTTGAAATATATTCCATAGTTTTCGGGAAGTTCCAACTCAGTTCCGAATTTGATGTAAATCGCGTCTTATCTTTTATAACTTTTTCTTCTTTTTCTTTAACCAGCTTTTAAAATATCCATAAAAACCTCCTTCATATTAATTTAATAATATACTCATATAATACCACTTTTTGTAATATAGGGTTTCCCTATTTAAGCAATAACTTTTTTTCAAATTTTTCTTCATCTTTGTTTACACTATCAACCAATTCTTTTCCCAATATTTTTTTCAAGAAAAGGAGTAAGTAATTTTCTTGTAAATTGAATAAAAGGTCCTGCAAAAAAATGTAATAATCAAAGTTCCAATTCCAACAACTCCACCCATTAAATATCCGATAATAACGAGTAAAAATCGGAAATAACTCTTACAGTCCTGTAAGAAAAGTTTGTCTTATTACTTATTAATTCAGAAATTCCGTCAGTTGTCTCAACTCCCAAATCTGCAAAAATATAAACTGTAACACCGATAGCTATAATAAAAGGTTCCTACAATACAAATTATGACTCTATAAATTAAATCTAAATCTTGTAAATTAATCCAACCAAAAATCAAATTCATAGCTTCAACTGTATAACCTATTATAAAAATAGCTAAAAATTGATGATATATTTATATACTTTTTATCCACAAAAATATTATAGTTAAAAATACTATATTGAAAAATTACTGCACAAGTTCCATAACTTAATCCCTAATTGTTTTGACATTCCAAGATCAACTGTACTTGCAGGGTCAACTCCCAAATTAACTTTAATTGTAAAAATACCCTATTCCCCAAAATAATCATTCCGATTATGGACATAGCAATCCTAATAAATAATTTATCTTTTTCATCTTTCTCTCTCCTACCCAGATATTTTATAAAAACAGAAATATCTTGTCAATGTTTAAAAATAGGATTTATAAAAGAACTTTGTTAATTTTTATAAACTATTAGATCTTTTAAAGCAATTTAGACTTGTTTTTAATCTCTTTATTTATGATAATAAATTGTTTTTATGATATAATATATATAGTATCATTAATTAAAAATATTAGAGGTGTGATTTTGAAACAAGCTATTTATAGAGAGTTTTAGGCCTAAAGATTTTACAAGAGTAGTTGGTCAAGCTCATATTGTTGAAATTTTAAAAAAATCAAATAAGAACGGGAAATTTAGGACATGCCTATCTTTTTTTCAGGAATAAGAGGAACCGGAAAGACAAGTTGTGCTAAAATTTTCGCTCGTGCAGTAAATTGCTTTAAATCCAATTGACGGAAATCCTTGTAATGAATGTGAAAATTGTAAAATGATTTTTAGAAGACAAGGCTCTTGAAGTTGTAGAGATGGATGCTGTAAGTAACAGACGTATTGACGATATAAGGGAATTAAAAGGAAAAAGTAATCTATCCCTCACAAATCGTAAAATACAAAGTTTATATTATAGACGAAGCCCATATGATTACAAATGAAGGCTTCAATGCTCTTTTTAAAAGATTTTTAGAAGAGCCCCCTAAACATTTAATTTTTCATTCTTGCGACAACAGAAATTGATAAACTTCCTGATACAATTATTTCAAGATGTCAAAGATTTGAGTTTAAAAGGATTAATAATTCAGACATTGTTGAAAAATATAAACTATGTTTTAAATAATCTAAATGTAGAGATAGAAGAAGATGGAATCAATTTAATTTCTGAGCTTTCTTCAGGCGCAATGAGAGATGCTTTTAAGTCTTTTAGATCAAGTTGTAGCAACCGGAAAAGAAAAATTACTATTGAAGATATTAATGAATGTTTAGGGACTTGTAAACTTAAATATGTTGTTTGAACTCTCACAGTCAATTTTGAAATTCATCAAAAAACAAAACTATTGAAACTTTTTAGAAATTTGGTAAAAAATGGAAAGACTCCACATAATATAATCATCGATTTAATCAAACATTTTAGAAATATAATTTTAGTAAAGAGTATAAAAAAAGAACTTACAACACTAAATGATGTTGAGTATAAGAGATATTTAGAACATTCAAATAAATTTGAAATGGATGAACTTATTTTCATTTTAGAAAAATCTTTTAGATGTTGAAGATAAGATGAAAAAAAGTGATATGCAAAAATGCTCTAGCTGAACTTTTTAATTATAAAAATCTGTTCATTTAAAAAAGAAAAAATCTGAAATGGAAAAAGAGAATTGAAACTCTTGAAAAATATTATAAAGAGTGGAAATTTAAAAGTTGATTATAGAAAAAGAAGAAAATTTCATAATGAAGAAGAAGAAGAAACTATGAAACTATTGAAAAATCACAGGAAAAACTATAGAAGATATAGAAAAGTACTGAAACTAGAAAAATACAGAAGATATTCCCGAAGACATACAGAAGATGATAGAAAACACTAAAAAATGTTGAGACAACCTACAGAAGAAATAATGATGAAATTTCATGAAAAATTGAGTTAACTCCTTTTTAAAGATGTTTTAAAAAGCAAACTATTTTCAAAGAAAAACTGTTTCTAAACTTTTTCGATGAGAGTGTAAAAGAAATTTATTATTTCCCAAAGAAAAATTTCTTACATATCGACTGTAAAGAATATTTATTTAAGTTCGGAAGTTATAAAGTTGGATGAGAAATAATTGTTTTCGCTTTAAAAGAAAACTGCTGTTTTTGAAACGAATACAAAAGGTTAATATGCCCTGTTCAAAACTCGTTGACCATTTATGCAAATTTTATAGTTAGAATGTTTATTTTTAGTTATTGTAGTATTAAGAACGGAGGTATGCTATGAAAAACTTGTTAAAACTATTCTTTTACTATTCATTTCAGTTTCCTTTATTATCTTGCTACGAAAGTCGGATAAAGCTGTTTCCTGAAAACAGAGAAAATCTGCATTTGATGACATCTTCAAAATCAAATAAGACAAATAAAGTGAAATTTAGATATTTTTCTACCTTTGCTGAAAAATAATAAAAACTGATGAAAAATTTTGTTCTATCTCCTCTATCAATACAAAGATGTTTGGATTTAATCTCTCTTTGTACAGATGATAGGAAAAGATTTACTGCTTTTTGAATTTTGTACGATAAAGCTCATCTTCAAAATCTAAAATTTAAAAATACAAAGTTGGCAAATTTAATTTTAATAAATTTAGAAAATATCAAAGGCGAAAACTAAAAATCTTGAATATACGGTAATATCAAAGACTGTTAAATCAACAAAAGAAGGAACAAAAAGTCTATCAAAAATTTTCAAAAATCCAATTTAGATGAAGTTTTGGATAAAAACAGATTTAGGAAATGATTTTAGTAGCGACCTTTTATCGACACAGTAAATTATGAAGTAAAATGGGAAAACATCCCATTTGATGAAAAAAGACAGAAAAACGAGATTTTCACAAAAATCGGACGGCATCAAAAATTCAAGTAGATACAATGTATAATCATTTTGAAAAATGTACGAGCAACTATCAAATGATGATGAAAGATATTTTTTTCAATCAGCTCAAATGGTTCAACTATTTATTTTTTAAAGTATAAAGATAATAAAATTTTATCTTCAGAGAATTACTTGATTTATAAATTGTTTTGATGAAAGTAACGAAAGATATGATGTAAATTTCTATTTACCAAAAGATAGATATTAAAATCACATGTTGATTTTAAAGCTCTATTTCAAAAGATTGGACTTGGTAAAATGCTAAATACTTTTTAAATTAGAAAAATTATTGCCTGATATGAAACTTGTAGTAAGTGATGCGAAACAAACTTCTACACTAAAAATGGATGAAAAAGGTGCAAAAGGCTAAATCAGTAACTAAAACAGAAGTTAAAGAAATAAGTATCCCTAGAAAAACGAGAATATTGATATAAAAATGATACGCTCTTTCTACATCATTATAGAAGACCATGACGAAAACAGTAAGCAAATTTAATTACTTTTTACAGCACATATTGCAGATCCTAGTAGATGAGAACCTCACCCTTCCTCGATGCTTTGCATCAGGGTGATGCCATGAGAACCTGTTACTTTGCAATAATAAATATAAAAATATATAAAGACAATATGGGAAAATTTTAAGTCTGATATTGTCTATCTTTTCAAAAATATATTTACTTTATCTTGTTATTGTAAATTATTGATTTATCATAAAAATGCTATTATAAAGGAAGATTTTTAAAGTTTTATGTTATATGATTAACAAAAATTTTTTTAATATAATGTAAATTTGACACTAAATAATTATACTATTTATTTTTAGGAGGTATTTATGGCTAAAGGCGGTTTCCTAAATTCGGTGGCGGAATGAATATGGGTAATATGATGAAACAAATGCAAAAATGCAAAGAGAACTTGAAAATACACAAAAATGTTGGATGAAGAAGAAGTTTCTGCAACTTCAGTGGTGGCGCAGTTGAAGTAACTGTTAATGGTAAAAAGGAAGTTTTAAGTATTAAACTAGATCCTGAAGTTGTTGATCCTGATGATATAGAAATGTTACAAGATTTAATTATGACAGCTATAAATGAAGCGAATAGAAAAAGCTCAAGAAAAACACATGATTCAGAAATTAATAAAAATAACAGGTGAATTAATATTCCGGGATTATAAAGATGAATAATTATACTAAGTCTATAGATGAAGTTATTCATCTACCTGTCAAAAACTTCCATCTATTGGAAGAAAAAGTCAGCAACAAAAATGGCTTTGAAAAATTTTAGAAATGGATGATGATTTTACAATTGAATTTGCTAAAAAGTCTTATAAATATGAAAAATACTCATCATTGTAAAATTTGTGGAAATTTAACGGAAAGATGAAATTTGTAATATTTGTGCGGATGAAAAAGAGATAAGTCAATTATAACCATTGTTGAAGATATGCAAGGTGTATAAGTTTAGAAAACTAAAAGTTTATAAAGGTACTTATCATATTTTAAATGGTCTTGTTACTCCAAGAGAGGAATAACTTTAGATGACCTAAATGTAGATTCACTTTTAGAAAGAATTGAGAAAAGATAATGTAAAAGAAGTTATATTCGCTATTAGTCAAACTATTGATGGCTGAATTGACTGAACTTTATATTGTCGATTTACTAAAAATTTCAAAGACCTAAAAATTTCAAAAATTGCTAATGGAATTCCGGTAGGTAGAAGTATAGACAGCTATGATGAATTAACATTTTTAAAAAGCATTAGAGGATAGGAGAGAAATAGAATATTAGGGTTCTAATATTTTATGGGGAGAAAATATGAAATCGACAAAGAACAATTTTATTTCAGGTGTTCGACATTCAATTCCTATATGGATAGGGTTATATCCATCAGCGATTACTTTGGGAATTCTATGTAATACTAATTCGCTAGGGTTTGATTACATGCTTTCTTAAGTTCTTTTGTTTTTGTATTCAGGTGCTGCCCAGTTTATGCTAGTAGGGTTTTTGACATCAAGTGTTCCACTTTTTCGGGAATTGCAGTTTCCGTATTTTTATTAAATACAAGACTATTCCTTATGTCTGCTACTCTTGGAGCAACAGTAGATAAGGTAAATCATAAAAGCGTTCCCTATTGTAGGATGGTTACTAACAGATGAAAGTTTTTCTATACTTTCATTTAATAAAGACAAAGTAAATACATCATTTTACACTTGGGTACAAATTCACCATATTTTATTTGGGGAATTTTTACAATAGTGGGTTACTTTTTGGGAGATTTTTGACCACAAAACTTAAAAGTTGCTTTTAGTGTCGGTCTTCTTGGACTTTTTCGTAGCGTTACTTGTTCCAAATGTAAAAAGCATTTAGTAACTGTGAGATTGTCATCGTAACAGCAGTAATATATGCTATTATCTATTATACAAAAATGTTTCCTCTAGGTTGGGATATAGTTTTTTTCAATAATACTTTCTTCAATAGTAGGTATATTCTTAATTGGAGATGAAACTTTAGAAGATAAAGAAAGAAATAAAAGAATAAGGAGAAATTATGGACAAATATTACTATTATATCGTCGGCACATTAATCGCCATAGCTGTAACAATAATTCCAAAAGTTCTTCCACTATTCTTTCTTAAAGGGAAAAACTTTTAATAAGAAACTAATGACTTTCTTTAAAAATTGTACCCTATACTTCCATGTCGGTACTAATTTTTAAGAGAAGTCTTAGTTGCAGAGTCAGCCAACAAATTAATGTTTACGGTTACAATTGCAGTTGCTTCAGTAGTTTCATATATAACTAGAAATATGGTACTGACTGTTTTTGCATCAATACTTACAACATTTTATATATGAATTTTTCTATATATATTGAGGAGCTTTAAGCTCCTATTTTTGTGTAAAAAGATACTGAATAAAAATCAGTATCTTCTATAAATTATTCTTGTTCTATCTTATCAGTTAATCTTTCCATTTCGTCAATTAGACTTCTATATACTCTATTGTATTAAGAAGTGCATCTGTTGTAATATCAACATCTGCCATTTTTGCAAGATCTACTGATTTTTACTTCCACCGGCTTTTAAAACTTCAATCCATTGTTTTGCTTTTGAATTATCTTTTTAAAAATATTTAGACACATTTGTGTTCCGATTGTTAAACCTGCACTGTAAGTATATGAATAAAGTCCCATGTAGTAATGAGGGTTGTCTCATCCATGTTCTTTCAACTCCATCTACAAGTTCAACATCTTCGCCAAAGAATTTTTCCATAGTTTCTTTAAAAAGTGTATTTAAAGTTTCGGCATCAACAGCTCCACCTTTTATCTATAATTTTATAAACTTCCCTTTGATAATATGCTTCTAAGAAATGTGTTACGAAATTATGATAATATGTTTTTGAAATGATTTCAGAAAGAATCCATCTTCTTTCCCTATCAGTCTTTGCTTTTCAAGAAGATAATGAGCCATAATCAATTCATTTGTTGTTGATGGTGCTTCTACAAAATAAGTTGAACAATCAACATTTAAAATATTTTTGATTTTTGGTGGCAAAGTGAAAAATGACCACCATGTCCAAGTTCATGAGCAATAGTAAGAATGTCGGACATATTTCCTGACCTAGTTAAAAGTACATAGGATGCACTTGTATGGACTTGACAAAAGCCCTCGATGCTCTTTCCTTCATTATCCACATAGTCAATATACCCTATTATCAAAAGCTCTTTCCAAATAAGCTTTATAATCATTTCCCAAAACTGATAATCCATCAATTACCATATTTTTACATTCATCGATGCTATAAACTTTTTGAAATTCTAGAATCTAATGGCATTTTCATATCTGAAAAAAGTCATCTTATCCAATTTATTTACTCTCTTTAGAAGTCTTGCATATTTTTCTAATATGTGGTGCAAGTTTTTCCATAATAACATCATTGTCTATTGTACATATCCATTGTAACTTCTTGTGAAGACAGAAAGATAATCAAAAGACACTCGTCGTATTTTCTAACTTTTTAGACATTGCCTTATCTTGTTGAACATTGCTATAATATGCACTTGCAAAATGTATTTTCGTATTTTTGCTAAAGTCTTGTAGAATTTTTTTAAAAAGCCTCTCTTCTAAATTCAGTATTTGAATCAACTTCAAAAACATCCTTCAAAAATATTGTAAGTCATTGGAGTTTTTTACACCATTGCTTCAACATCTTCAAAAGATAAATCTTGCATTTTTGATTGTTGATATACTCTATAAGGGGTTTCAAAACTTCCTGATAAAAGCTGAAAGTGTACTTTCAACTTCTTTTGATAAAAGTATGATCTTTTTCTATCTAAAAGTTTTCTAAAAATCTTCTGTTTTTCAAATTTTCTTTCATAGCTTTTCTATAATTCTCTTTATCATTTGCTAAGATTTCAGTTTCTACAAAGCTAAAGTTTGGCATAAACCGGGCAATGTGTATTTTCAAAATCTCATTCTTTCAAATTGTTCTTTTCCACCTAAATCTGTTTCATAATCCAAACTTGCATAATTTGCAGTTAAATCCAATCAATACATAAATAGGTTTTAAATCTTCCAAACAGCTAGTTAGTAATTACAATAACAGTCAAGTTTTTCCTTCATAAATCTTTACAAGTTCATTCTGTTTTTCAACAATTTCCTTAAGAGCTTTTGTAATCTTCTTCTGTTTTAGATCACTCAAATTCAAAGTTAAACTTTTATCAACTTCATTTCTTTTCATATCATACCTCCAAAAATGTTTTCTTCTACAATATCTATTCTACCATATTTTTAGTTTTTCATTAGTTTATTGTAAAATAATTGACTCATGAATTTAAAATAATTGTTTTAAATTTGTGTAGCCACATAAAAAACGTTTTTATAAACACCATAGTATTGAGTTTTTCTCTGAATTTCTTGTAAAAATATTGTTACTCTAAAATACAAAATTCTTTGTAGTTTTGATATTTTAATTTTTATTTTTAAGGAGAGATAAGACATAGCATAATTGATATGTTAACATTTGGATTTGCACTTTTGCAATGTTTTTGGAGCAGGAAACTTGATTTTTCCCTCCATGTTTGGGAGTTCTTTCCGGTGTTCATGGTTTATAACATTTTTAGGTTTTACAGTTACAGCTGTAGGGCTTGCCCTTGTAACTTTTAATAGCAGTTATGCTATGATATGTGATATAATGAAATTTTTCAGCCCAATAGGAAAGAAACGGCCTTAGTTTTAAGTTTTATGGTTATGTAGTGTGTTGGGACCTTCTTGTAATTCCAGAACAGGTGCGACTGCTTATGAAAATGGGAATTAAACCTATATGGTTTCCATAATACTTTTACTATAACAGCAGTAACTATAATATTTTTATGCTGACTTACTTTTTAACTGTAAGACCATCACAAGTTGTAGATATTATTGGACAAATTTTTAACTCACTTTTTAATTCTTGCACTTGTTGTAATAATCGTTAAAGTTATTTCTCCACTTGAGCTCCTGCAGAAACTGCTAAAATAAACAGATGTTTTAGGAAAAGGATTAATTGACAGTTTATCAAACAATGGACTGTTTTGTATCTCTAGAGTAGGATCAGTTCCGTATTATTAACATCATAAAACAGTTTATAGTGAACCTAAACAACAAATAAAAATGCTGTTTAAATCAGGTCTTATTGCTTGTACTACTTTAGGATTGATTTATGGTGGACTTATATCTAGAGCAATGTTTCTACAAAATATGAGACTGGATGTGAGCAATCACAAATAATCGTAAATGTAACACAAAATCTTTTAGGAAATGCAGGAAAAAGTCGCCTGAGGTTTGCTTCATTTCTTGCCTGTTTGACAACTTCGATGGGTCTTGTCTGCATCCGGAGAATATTTAGTGAATATTACAAAAGGAAAAGATAAAAATATTCTACATTTATACTTTTGTATATGTTTATTTCGGAACTGTAACTGCAATAATCGAGTTAGTGGAATAGTAAAAATCGGTGCTCAATACTTGCACGTTGTTTATCCGCGACAATAATTCTGATTATACTTGCATTCTTTAAAGACAAAATAAAAATGATTTAATCTTTAAATTACCTGCTTTACAGCAGTTACAATAAGTTTTATTCAAGTCTTTATGAACAATTAGGAATTTTAAAATTTTATAACTATTTTACCATTAAGCAGTATAGGTTTTAACTGGATAATTCCAAGTTTGTAGCATTTGATAATCGCTTTATTTATAGAAAGTAATTATTTAAGACAAAAGGTGATGTTATATTCATACATCACCTGTCATAATTTTTCAATACAAACAAAAAGCACGATCAAATCTGTGCTTTGTTTTATAAATTAATCTTGAGTGAAATTCTACTACTAACGAGCCTTGAATTCAATAGGAACTTCTGTCTCTTTCAGGCATTCTTGTTAAAGTTGCTTTTAATCCCTTCTTCTTTTCATGCTGCGGGAACAACCATGAATGTAGATTCAAAGTTTTCTTTGAACATTTCAACTTTTGTGATTTTTCTCTCAAAGTGATTTCATCTCCAACTTACTGTGTATGAAGGTATATCAACTTTTTCCATAACAAGCGTATGTCCACGAACTACCATTTGTCTTGCTTGTTCTAGATTGAAGAAGCAAAACCCATTCTGTAAACAAGGTTATCTAATCTTGTTTCTAACATCATAACAAGAGCATCCCCTGTTATACGTTCTTTTGTCTATGATCTACATAAGTTCTGAATTGTTTTTCCATTACTCCATAGTAAGCTCTTAATCTTTGCTTTTCATGTAATTGTAAACCATACTCTATTCTGTCGTTTCTGCAAGACCTTTACTCATTCTTTGTTAGCTTTTGGGTGTCCTGTACATTTAACTAGTCTTCTTTGATTGTTTTAAATCTAGGTCCCATCATTTTGCCATATTTTCCTTACTCCCCATAAATTATTTGCCGCGATAATTTATAGCTACATAAATTATACAACTTTTTATCTTTTGTAAATAGCTTTTTATGTCAATATTTTTAAATAAAAAGCCCACCATTTACATTTAAAACATGTCCGTTATATAAGAAGCTCTTTTGAAATTAAAAATTTTATAGCGATGCTAATCTTCCGGCTTTAGCAAGTCTGTAAAGGAAATTCAGAGCAATATGCGTCAATACTCCTTTGGACTATCTTTCAACATATCGGTATCAACTCCACCTGGGTGCAACTGTATTTCAGTCCTAGAATACCAAGCTCCTTTTGAAGAGCCTTATTCATGAAATAATCGCTCTTAGTAGCTGAATAATGAGCTCAAAGTGCTCCTCCGGTAACTCCCCATATTGAACTTATTCCATTATTTTTCCATATTTATTGATAATCATTGAAGGAATCGCCTCTTTATGCAACGATATGATACCATGCACATTTACATTAAAAATATCTTCCCATCCTCTTCTGTAATATCTTGAAAAATCTCACACTTGCAATCCTAGCATTATTTATCAGAATATCTACATTTCCAAATGCTTTTTCTATTTCATTAAACATATTTTCAACTTCAGTAGTCTTTTCTTATATCCGCTTGTATCATTAAATACATTCGATTATATGCTTTTTATTCTCTTCAAAAACTTTGCCTCTATTTCGTTTTCTTTATAATTTATAACTATATTATAATTTTTCTTTTTGCCAAAGTCTTTTGCAATTGCAGAGCCAATGCTCTTGATGAGCCAGTTATAAGTACAGTATCTCTTTTCATAATATCTCCTTTTAAAATAAATACTAATTAAGTATACCACAAAAATAATATAAAACAAAATTTTTAGTTTCAGTTTGAGTATTTAAGGAAAATATGGTATAATATAAGTAACATTATATTTGCATTTTAATGCAAAGTATAAAAATGTTAGGAGGTATTGGTATGAAATTACAATTTATAGGTAAAAATATTGAAAGTTACACGATGCTTTAAAGAGAAATCACCTAAAGAAGTTTGAAAAATTGGATAAATTTCTTTCTCTAAAAGCATTGAAGGTGAAAGTAACTTACAGTGCAGTTAAAAACGATAAAGATTTTTGAAAGCTACAATTTATTTACCAAATAGCACAATACTTAGAGCAGAAGAAAGCACAAATGATATGTACACTTCAATAGATATCGTTTTGGATAATCTTGAAAGACAAATCAGAGAAAAACAAAAACAAAAGCTACAAAAGAAATATCAAGCTTTAGAAACTATAAGATTTGAAAAATTTGCTGAACCTTTGGAAGAAGAAGAATCAAAAATTGTAAGAGTTAAAAAGCTTTCGATGTAGCTACGATGTCTGAAGAAGAAGCCATTTTACAAATAGAACTTTTAAATCATGACTTTTTCATTTTCAAAATGCAAAAAGATTATAAAACAAATATACTTTATAAAAGAAAGACGAGAGTACGGTTTAATAATAGCTGATTAAGTAATAAAATAAGTTTTTAATTAATCACAGATAAAATCTGCGATTTTTATCTTTCAAACATATATCTTTCTACTTCATCAGGAGTTAATTTTTCTAACCTGTGTACTATATTCGCGGTATTCATCAACTATAAAAGCAGGTTTCATGGTCTTGCAAGTTTTTCCTCTATTTCTAAATATGTCTTTTAAACTTTCTTCATCTTCAAAAATCTTATAGAAAGTCTTCCATTTTTCATAAAATCTCATAAATACCACAGTGGTGTCGTATAATCAGCTGTTCTCACACAATTTTCATTTCCAGATTTAAAAGAAAAGTTCCAGCGTTGTAATCCTCTCTTTTATCGTGTTCAATACATATACATCTTCTGAGTTCTGAGTATAATGATGTGATTTTCCAAGAGCAATCTATGAGGATAATGAGTGGTGTCATCCTACTTTTGATTTACATAACATTCTTTACACATTATTATTCACGGCATCATAAAAAGCCAGCACATTTTCCAATCTGTTGGCCTCTATATTTATCTATTATTATTGTACATTTCTAATGACTCTAATCTTTTCTCTTGTAAAATACATATCTTCATCTCCATCAACAGTATTGTATTTTTACAATGAGATATCTTACATCTATATATTATAGTACCCCCATCTTTATACATTTTTACTTGTGGGTTATTATCTTTTTATCCTGTTCAAGTTTTGTAACAGTTTATCTTCATCTAAAGATTCCATTTGAAATGGCATCTCAACAGAGTACTCCTTTCCATCAGTGTAATTTAAAATTCCATTCCAACAGTATAAATATCAAAAGGCATTTTTAGAACCTGCTATCATTTTACATTGTTGTTTCCCCAAATCCTTTATGACGAATAATCCCTTTTCTTCTTTATTTTTCCTTCAGTATTTTTATCTTCTTTTCTATCTGATTATCTTCTTGAATATTTTCTTTTAACTTTCTTTTCTCTTTAACATTTATGACTATTATCCTTTCGTATTTTTCTTCTGGTTTTCTCCTTTCCCACAAAACACAATACACTCGAAAACAAATTATTAAAGGCTGTAATCAGAAATCTCATAGATATTTCCTCCTTTATTATGTTAATTCAGTTTACCAAATATAGCAAAAAGTCAAATAGAAGAACTTTCTTCTATTTAACTTTTTATTAGTAACTAAAATATTTTAATTAAATCAATGTAAAATATAATATAAAATTAAAATCGCTCCAAAGTACAATTCTGTAATACCCAAAAACTTTAAAATCATGTAATATCTCATCAACATTTTGATTAGCTAAAACAAAACTACAAATGCCACGAACATTCAAATTAAAAGTGAAAATTGGACTAAATAGCAAAACCAATTTTCTAGGTTTTTCAATAAACTTGCTCCAAACATAACCGGAATTGACATAAAGAATGAAAAATTCAGCTGCCAAACTCCTTGAAAGCCCTAAAATTAACAGCTCCTATTATAGTCATGCTCCGGATCTTGAAAGTTCCCAGGATTAAACTTAAAAACTTGAAAACAACCTATATAAAAAGCTAGTGAATAACTAAATCTTCATCTTTTATCTTTTGTTTTTAGACTTCAGGATTATTTTCAACCACGATAAATAAATTATATAAAACTAAAGCAGTAAATGCAACTGTTGGAAAATTATAGAAAATATTTTTCCAAAAGTCTTATCACACTCCCAATACACACCTGCTGAATAACTCCGACAATAACCTTTAACCACATATTGATTGTATCTTTTTGTTGTTCTTTAGTTTTCTTTTTAGAAAACAGGATTTAGCTTGTTAAAAATACATAATTACGACTGCAAGTATCGCTCCAAGTTGAATAACAACTAAAGAAACATCTCTTTAAATTCCAGCTGATTGATTTGAATTTTCACTCATCAACCAAAAATCATATGACCAGTACTGCTTACTGGGCAACCATTCAGTAGTCCCTTCAACGATACCTAAAAATAATAACTTTGATTATACTCAAAAACCACACATCTCTATCTCCTTTATAGGAATAAATTACTCTATTCAAAGTTATCACATTTTCGATAAATTTGAAAAGAGTACTAACAATTAATTTACAAGTCCTAATTAAAATAAAAATTATATATACACATATACTTAGGTCTTTTTAAATTTAGAGCTTTAGTAAATGATTTATTTTACATAAAACATAGATGATACTCCTACCGTAGATAACTAAACTTTCCGAAAAGAACTAGTTCTCCTAAAATGCCCAAAAAGCCAACAGGATTTGGCATTAATAAATAAATTTCAATGCTATCGGAACCATGCCAAAAACTACAGGTACTAAACAAGCTAAATAGAAAGTATTTTTAGTCATAATCAACGCAACTACAAAAAGTTGCTAAAGTTCCAACTACCATATCGACAATTCCTACTGTACTTGCAATATTTGCTAAAAAGCAACCTAATGTTACCCAATTGTGTATTCTGGGATTAAAAATGGTAAAATTACTAAAGTTTCTGAAAGTCTAAATTGTAAACTTCCATATCCCAATCCAAAGTTTCTGAAAGAATAGTCAATACAACATAAATCGCTGCAACCATTCCCTGTCTTGTAATTTTTACGTTCATATTTCCTCCTTTTTGGAGTGCTTTGTTCAACAAAAAGGGCAAAGTGCCCCAGCACTTGATTTTTAAAGTGGGTGCCAAGCAAAACACTATTCTTTCTAAATTTATTCTCTGTAAAAATTACCGTATATATTTTAACATAAAAATATTATTTTTCAACAAAAAATACAAAAATATGATAAAAAGTGTCATAAAATACTTGACTTAATTTTGAGTAAAGTGATATTATTTATATTGTAGTATAGGCATTGCTATATTATAAGATAAATATTATATTAAAAATCTTAAATATTTAGATTATAATATATATAGTATAAAAATAGTTGTATAGTTTATAAAATTTTTATAACTATATTTGTTTTGACAAATGTAAAAGGAGTGATTTTTATGAAAAATAAAAATTTTTGTATTTCATGATTTTTGGTATCAACTCTGTTTGTTGTCGTCTTGTGCTACAAAGAGCAATGAAGTGGAACAACTTTATGGAAAAGATATGGAGCTGTTGGTTCAGGAATTAGCGTAATTAAAAAGAGTAAATTATATTCAGTTTTGTATTTCACATTACCTGAAAATGCAACTTTTAAAAGTAATATTGAAGAACGTATTTCAGGTGGAAATTTTGACTATCCTAAAGTTATAAGAAAACGGAAAAATATTTAACAGCTGATGGTTTACCTGATGACAGATTTGAAATTGTTTCGAAAATGTAATTGTAGATAAACTATACAGGATATGAATTTACTCATTATGATAGAGTTCCGGATAAAGAAATGGAAAAATATTACGGTAATGTGTATGAAGGACCTAAGACGGAACTGTTGAAATAGTTAAGAAGACTGAAGATTATTCTTTTATAAGTTTTTGAATTACCTATGAATGAGGAATTTGAATATAAAGGAGAAGGTCCAAAAATCATGGTGGTGTTTATGATAATCCGAGTATTGTAACAATTGGAGATAAAAGATATTTAAGAGCTGATAATTTGGAAGAAAAAGACTTGAAATAGTTAATGATAATGTAATTTTAGACACAAAAACAGGCTATGAATTTCGGCCTAAAAATCTTAGCAAAATAGAGTTTAGTAATTAGGGTTGATGAGTAAAATCTTAACCTTTAGTAAAACTAGTGGTGTTTTTGAGTTCATCACTTTTCACCACTTTTTATTATTTATTTTTATTATTAAGACTATTTAGATAATTGATCAAATGCTTCTAATGCCTTTCCACCATAGATAGTTGAAGGTCCTCCACCCATAAGAACTGCAACAGAAATTATTTCTGCAATTTCTTCTCTTGTAAACATCCAAATTAATAAGATTTCTTTGTAGAGCTTCGATACAGCCTTCACAACGAACTGCTACTGCAATTCCAAGTGTATATATTCTTTTTCTTTTACAGTTAATGCTCCATCCTTTAAAAACTTCTCCAGAAAAGATTGCTAAAAGCTTTCATTTCGTTAGGTAGAGCTGCTCCTAAATTCTTTTGAGTTTTCAACAACATTTTGTAATCCTTTTTACATGATCCATCTTAAAAGACCTCCTTATATATTTTTGTACTATATACCTGTTTTAATAGATTTTAATTATCTTCTACCTATAAAACTTTGAAAAATATTTTTATAAACAGAAATATTTATTACTCTCGACAAAACGGAGATTTTTAATTCTCCGTTCGTTAATTCTTTTTCAAATTTTTCAATTTCTTTTGACAAATTCTTTTGTTTCTAAATTTACTTTTTCATAAAAAGATATTAATTTTCTTGCTTCAGGTGTGAGTGTTGAGCCTACCACCTTTTCCTCCGATTTTTCCGACAAGAAGTTACAATTCAAGTCTTTTTCAGATCGAAGTATCATTTTGTAGGCTTTAGAATATGCCATTCGCATTTCTTTACATGCTCTATTGACTGACTTATATTCATCAATCAATAAAGAGTAGTCTATATAATCCCATTTCCAAATGAATAATCTTTCATTATACAAAGTTAATTTTTACATTAAATTTTTGGAAATTCCAACATAATTACAACTCCTAATCTTTATAAGCAAAATAATAACTAATAGCTACTATACTTCCTCCAATTATATTTCCTATTGTAACAGGAATTAAATCATATATAACTGCACCTGCACTTATATCTGATATTATAAAAGAATATGAAAGATAGAACATATTTGCAATGCTATGCTCAAATCCACAAATTAAAAATAATATAACAGATATTGCACAAGCACAGAATTTTGAAACTCCATCTTTACACGCATAAGACATCCAAACACCCAAACAAACGAAAAATATTACATCCTATTCCTTGAAAACAAAAGAACTGTAAAACTTTCTGTAGTTTTTGCAACGTAATTTTATGTAAAAACGCAAGCATTTCCGGTGTCATAACACTTGCAAAATAAACAATCAGTGATACAAAAATTGAGCCAACAAAAGTTAAATAGGTAAACAAATACCCAATTTCTAAACATCTTTGGAAAATGTAATTCTCTTTCTAATGCAGGAGCTAACATCAAAACATTTCCTGTAAATAAATCAGCTCCAGCAACAACTACGGCAAAAATCCCAAAAGAGAAACAAATCCCTGAAATAAATTTTTCCATAAGTTGCGTTTAAACTCGCCATTCCCGTATTAACAACTACATAAGACAATCCGCTTAGTGCTATAAACAACCCCGCTAAAAATGCCAAAATTAACATTTTATTTAACTTATAACCGGCCTTTCCCTCTCCAATCTTATACAATGATTCCAACAATTCTGATTTTTCCTATAACTCCCATAATGTCCTCCTATCTTTATAAAAAACAGAAATCTATCAAAAAGTCGATAGTATAAAATTATTTTTCCTAAAAATAAGATCTAATAGTTTCTATAATATTCATAATCATATCTACTTTTATCAATCATCATATCGACATTTTCTCTAATATCCATGTGTAGTATCAACAACTTGTTCTGCAACAAATCTAGTAGATGATTGATATCATCAGTAATATCTCTTTACATTTTTCAAGTGTCAAATTTACATTTTCAATACTCTCAGTTATATCTATCTTTTGTATCAGTTAAAATTTCATCTGTCTTTTTCAAGAATTTCATTTGCATTTACGATAGCCTTATCAGCATTTTCAACTCAAGCTCGGTAATTTTTTCGGCACTTGAAACTCAAACCTTTCTTCACTCTTTTTCCAAAATCGTATTTATTCTTTCCAAAACACTTTTTATCAACTTTGATAAAGAAACAAATACATGATAATAAACAAACTATCGCTACTAAATAAAGAATAACTCTTAAAGTTAAATCTAAATCTATAGTTACCATTTTTTTCCCTCACTATTCTTCTGTTGTTTCAGCTATATCTGTTACATCTATTTCTTCAACTTCAGGAGAAATTTCAGTCATATTTCTATTAGCGAAAATTATCATATTTTTCTCCAACAGCTCTTTAACTTCTCTAGCTTTTTCAGCAACAGCCTTTAACTGCATATTCACATTTTCACTTACATATTCAACGCCCTCTTTAGTTGCTTTGACAATATCTTCTCTTGTTTCTTTTCCTGACTTTAGGAGCAAACAAGATTCCAACTCCTGCACCAACAGCAGCTCCTGCAGCAATTTTTGCAGCACTTGTTAATTTTTCTTTTCTTATTTTTCTTCTAACTTCTTTCTTTTTCTAAACGTCTTTTGTTCAATATACTTTGCTAAACTCATAAAAACCTCCTAATTATTAACTTTATTAATAAAAGTCTTTTTGGTTCCTGTCATTTTATAAACCTTCATATTTGAAGGTGGGCAAACTGTCTTAAAATCTCACGGTTTCTCATAACAGAGGCTGCCATCAAAGTAAGAACTCCGTAATCCCTTATAATAAATGTAGGTATAATTAAACAGGAACCTTAGACAATATTATTATAACACACTTTAGTTCAAAAAGGTAGTAATAAAATAAAAATGTATAGAAAAATTTTTAGAATTTATATAGAATTTTATAAAATCAAGTATATTAATAAATTTTGATCACTTTTTATTGTATCATCTATTTAATAAATAACTACTAGATATTGTTTTCTATAATATCTCAATTAAATTTTTAGACAAAAAAGACGATATTCCTATCGCCTAATTTCTTTATTCATTATCTACTAACATCATTTTTCTCTTTCATATCCGATTTTAACTCTATAATAGCCTTTTAATTTTTATCCACTTCTTCATCCATTGTGTAGGCTACAGATGTCCTGATGTTATACTCTCCAATTTTCCATTTGTCGCAATTATTATAATGTCTCTTTTTGTCTATCTTTTCTTAAAAACATTTGCACTTAATTGTTGATTTCACGACCAAAAACATAACCTTGACCACCCATTGAGTTACAACTAAAATAGCTCTTTCATCTCCTATTACTTCAAGTATATCTTTTTCGCTACAATCTTTTTCACAAGTTTTTATTTTTGATTATATCGACACCCTAATACAGTGTATGGCAAATCCAATTCTTTCATAATGTACATAGGAGTTGTTCCTGATCCAATTATATAAAAGATATCATCTTTCATATCATCAATTATATCACATGCAATTGAAACTTGAGCATCACTATCTGATTGAGGAGTTTGTGATTTTTTGTTTTGTAAATATCTTTGATCAAAAGGTACTTTTAAATAACCGTAAAGTCTAACTTCTACTCTATCATCTCTAAAATGCATCTTCGTCAATATCCACAACATCTTTTTTTCAATTACAGGTAGCTCAACACCATTTATAACTTCAAAAAGCAAACTTCCAGCTTGTTCAGGAGTATTGCCATAAACAGGTGAATGAATTTTTACTCCTGCAGGAACTCCGATTACAGCTATTTTATCTTCGATAACGGAATAAACATCTCTTGCTGTTCCATCTCCACCTACAAAGAAAATCAAACTCAATACCATTTTCTAAAAAGTATTTCAAAAGTTCTCTTGAATCTGTAACTGAAGATTTTTCAGCTGAATTATAGACAACTTCATAATTTAGTCCAAGCTCTTTACATTCTATCTTCTCCCATTAGACCACTTGCAGTATAAATTTTAAACTTATCTTTTAATTCAACAACTTTAGCTAAAGCTTTTTTGCCTTTTCAGGAGCTTCTTGAACAGCACCAAGTGAAATTGCTTTTTCTAAAATATCTGCTCCATCAGTTCCTTTAAGTCCACTCTACCACCCATTCCGGCAATAGGATTTACCAAAAGTCCAATTTTTCATAATGACCTCCGCAATTACAAATTTATTAGATTTAATTATCGTATATGTAATTATTTTGATAGGAATTTATACCTAATAATATCAAATATAAAAAAATATAAACTAAATATTTTAACTAACGTTTTTACACTTTTGATAGATTTATTTAATAAACTTTGCACAACTTTTTCTAATTATATGCAAAAACTTTTTATTGACAATTAGTCACTGTTTTATTGTATATTTTCACTTTTGTAACATATTTTCGTAAAATTAAAATCTTTATAAAAATTTAATATTTATTGAATAATCTTTTAAAAATTAGTATTATTTTATATTTTCATGTTAATAGTTATATGTAGTTATCAATATTATATTATAAGTAAAATATATAAAATATAAATTAGTTTTTAATTTTATAATTATTTTCTAAATTTTTAGGGTATATTTTTCATATATTACAATCTATAAGTTAAAAATAAAAACGTTTTATTTTTATAACTCTTTTTGTTAATTTTTTTAAAACAAGAAATTTTACTTTGATAAAAAACTTGTTTATGTTTTTGTAAAAAGACTATTGTATTTTTATATATACTATAATTACATTAAAGGAAAGGGTTATCTTATGAGAGGTAATTGATTTCTATTCTAAATTTAAGGAGGAATTTGATATGGCTGCACAAAAACACCATTGTACGAAAAACACGTTTCATATGGAGAGAAGTTGTTGATTATGCAGGTTGGTTACTACCTGTTAAAATACGAAGGATTAGCTCCAGAACATCATGCGGTTAGAAATAACGCTGGATTATTTGATGTTTCACATATGGGAGAAGTTACTGTTAAAGGTAAAGATGCTTTTGACTATGTAAATCATTTAATCACTAATGATTTAACAACTATTGGTGATGGACAAGTTATTTACTCTTTATTATGTAATGAAAACGGTGGAGTTGTTGATGATTTACTAGTTTACAGAAAAGGTCAAGATGATATGTATATTGTAGTTAATGCTGCAAATACAGATAAGGACTTTGCTTGGTTCTTAGCACAAAAAGGAAACTATGATGTAGAAATTAAAAATATCTCATCAGAAACTGCACAAATTGCATTACAAGGTCCAAAAGCTGAAAAATTTTACAAAAATTAGCTAAAAATGTTAATTTGGCAAACGAAATAAAATTCTTCACTTTTAAAGAAAATGTTGAACTTGGAGATTGCGGAAAATTCTTGGTTTCACGTACAGGATATACAGGCGAAGATGGATTTGAAAGTTTATGGTTCTGGTGAAGATATGAATAAATTATGGGATGAAATCCTAAAAATCGGTAAAGAAGATGGAGTTATGCCTTGTGGTTTAGGTTGTAGAGATACTTTAAGATTTGAAGCAGCTCTTCCACTTTACGGAAATGAAATGGACGACGTTATCACTCCTCTTGAGGCAGGTCTTGGTTATTTTGTAAAATTAAAACAAGAAGCTGACTTCATAGGGTAGAGCTCCTTTAGCAAAAATGAAAGAAGCTGGAGTTCCTAGAAAATTAATCGGTCTTGAATTAACTGGTAAAGGTATTGCAAGACATGGAGCGAAAGTATTTAAAGGCGATAAAGAAATTGGATTTGTAACAACTGGTTATATGTCCCCTACATTAGGCAAAACTATTGCGAATGTAATTGTTGATGCTGATCAAGCTGAAATAGGAAATGAAGTTCAGTTGAAATTAGAAATAAAAAGTTCCTGCTGTATTAATCAGCAAGAATTTCTTAAAAATAATTAAATTATTAGGAGGTAAATTCTATATGTATCCTTATATTTCTCTAACAGAACAAGATGTTAAAGATATGTTAGATAGCCTTGGGGTTAATTCTGTTGAAGATTTATTCTCAGATATTCCTGAAGAATTGAAAATTAAAAGAGAATTAAATATTCCAAAAAGCAAAAGAGTGAGTTGGAAGTATATAACTATCTAACTAAATTAGCAAATAAAGAATGCATCTTCAAGTGAATATACAACATTTTTAGGGTGCCGGTGCTTATGATCATTATATTCCTGCTGTTATTCCAACAATTATTAGTAGAAGTGAGTTTTTAACTTCATATACTCCATATCAACCAGAAATCAGTCAAGGTACTTTACAATACATTTTTGAATTCCAAACAATGATTTCAAATTTGACAGGTATGGAATATGCAAATGCATCACTTTATGATCAAGGAACAGCTTTAGCTGAGGCAGCAATTATGACTGCTCATCATGCTAAAAAGAAAAAAGTTTTAGTTTCTGAAACTATTGCACCTTGGTCAAGAGAAGTTTTAAAAACTTACCTTCATGCTCAACATATTGAAATGGAAGTTGTTAAAACTTGTAATGGTGTAACTTGTATTGATGATTTAAAAGCAAAATTAAATGATGAAGTTGGTGCTGTTTTAGTTCAAAATCCAAACTTCTTCGGTAATATTGAAGATGTAACTAAAATTTCAGAACTTGCACATGGTTCTAAAAAATGTTACTCAGTAGTTTCTGTTGACCCTTCTTCTTTAGGAACTTTAAAGAAACCATCTGATTGTAATGTTGACGTAGTTGTAGGTGAAGCTCAATCACTAGGTATTCCTATTTCATATGGTGGACCATACTTAGGATTTATGGCTGTAAATAAAGAATTTTTAAGAAAGATTCCTGGAAGAATAGTTGGACAAACTGTTGACAGAGATGGAAAGAGATGTTGGGTTCTTACTCTATCAGCCAGAGAACAACATATTAAGAGAGATAAAGCTACTTCAAATATCTGTTCTAACCAAGGTATCAATGTTTTGACTGCAGCAATTTATATGGATCTTTTAGGTAAAGAAGGTCTTAAAGAACTTTCAAAACAATGTATAAAGAAATCTCATTATCTTTATAAGAAACTTTCTAGAAACAGGTAAATTCGAAAAGTTTTTGATGCTCCATTCTATAAAGAATTTGCATTAAAAGCTAAAAACCGGTTTGTGAATTAAATAAGAAATTATTTGAAAATGGTATAATCGGTGGTTTTCGATCTTGGAAAGTATTATCCTGAATTAGAAAATGTTATTATGTTTGCAGTTACTGAAAAACGTACTAAGGAAGAAATAGACAAACTATGTAAGGTATTGGAGGAAGCATATATATGAAATACGATAAATTAATATTTGAACTATCAAAACCTGGTAAAATTGGTCATAAATTACCGGAATTGGATGTTGAAGATGTATGTATTAAAGAGCTAATTCCTGCTGAACTATTAAATGATGGCGAAATTGATTTACCGGGAAGTTTCTGAACCCGAAGTTGTTAGACATTTTGTAAATCTTTCAAATAAAAACTTTGGTGTTGATACAGGATTTTATCCACTAGGATCTTGTACAATGAAATACAATCCAAAAATCAACGAAGCTATGTGTGCTCTTCCAGGGTTTTGCAACACTTCATCCAAATATTCCTGAATGTGGAGCTCAAGGTGCTTTACAATTGATGTATGAACTTGGAGAAGCTTTAAATGAAACCTCAGGTATGGATGCTTGTACATTACAACCTGCAGCTGGAGCTCATGGTGAAATAACAGGTATTATGTTATTTAAAGCATATCATGAAAACAACAAAGATTTCCAAAGAGATAAAATTATAATTCCTGACTCAGCTCTACGGAACTAACCCTGCAACAGCTACAATGGCAGGTTATAAAATTATCGAAATTAAATCTTGTGAAAGTGGATTAGTTGATATTGAAGCTATTAAAAGGCAGCTGTTGGTGATGATACTGCTGGACTCTATGCTTACTAAACCCTAACTACTATTAGGATTTATTTGAAAAAGACATTCAAGAAATTACAAAAATCGTTCATGAAGCTGGCGGTTTAGTATATTATGATGGAGCAAATGCAAATGCAATTTTAGGACATGTTAGACCTGGAGATATGGGATTTGATGCAATTCACTACAATCTTCATAAAGACATTCTCTACTCCTCATGGTGGTGGAGGTCCTGGTGCAGGATATGTTGGATGTAAAGATTTCCTAAAAGACTTTTACCAGTTCCTATAGTAGTTAAAAATGGAGAAAGATATAGCTTATCTTATGATGTTCCAAAGACATTAGGTAAGATGAAAGATTTCTATGGACACTTTGGTGTATTAGTAAGAACATATGCTTATGTTTTATCAATGGGATCTGATGGATTGAAGAAAGTAAGTGATTATGCAGTATTGAACTCTAATTACTTAGCAAATCAACTAAGAGATTACTACAATCTTCCTGAAAATGTTAAAATTCAAACATGAATTTGTACTAGTGGATTAAAGAATCCTAACGGATTAGTAACTCTTGATGTAGCTAAGAGATTAATGGATATGGGATATCACCCACCTACTGTATACTTCCCATTAATTGTTCATGAAGCATTGATGGTTGAACCTACTGAAAGTGAATCAAAAGAAACTCTTGACGGATTTGCAGAATCTTTGATTAGAATTGCTAAAGAAGCAGAAACAAATCATGAAATAGTTCATGCAGCACCTCATGACACAGAAATTAAACGTCCTGATGAAACATTAGCTGCTAAAGAATTAATATTAAAATATACAAAATAGTATAAATTTCTAAAAAGCTGTTATGTACATAACAGCTGTATATTTTTAAAGCTATATTTATATTAATATGAAATAATTTAATAAAGAATCATTATCCAAAAATTTTCAGGGTATAAATTAGTCAGAAAAATTTAGGAGGTATTTTTATGAGTAAACTTTTAAGTCCCTATGCAAAATAGGTAGAAATATATTTAAAAATAGAGTAGTTATGGCTCCAATGTGCATGTTCCAATAAAACTGTAGATGGAGTTTTAACTAAAAAGAACATTTTTGATCACTATGTAGCAAGAGCTTTAGGTGGTGTTTCTGGAATAATTATTGAAGCTACAATGGTTAATCCTACAGGTGGAATAAGAAAAAATAGATTTAGGATTATATAATGAAACTCAAATGAAAGCTTTTAAAGAACTTGTAGATAGAGTTCATAATTATGACTGCAAAGATTGGAATTCAATTAAGTCATGCAGGAAGAAAAGCATGATGCATCTTATAATGATATTAGCGCACAGTGCAATTCCTTTTTGCAGATGAAAAAGCTCCAAGAGAATTAAGCAAAGATGAGATTATATCTTTTCACAAAAATGATTTTGTAAATTCTGCAAACTTGCTAAAACAAGCTGGTTTTGATTTTTGTAGAAATCCACGGAGCACATGGATATTTAATCAATCAATTTTATCTCCCTATCAAATCAAAAGAAATGATGAATATGGTGGTAGTTTAGAAAAAGATATAAATTTTTAGGAGATATTTTTAAAAAGCAATTAAAAAATATTGATATGATGTTCATATTAGAGTTTCTGCTAATGAATATGATGAAAACGGAAATTCTTTAGAAGACATTATAAGTATTCTAAAACTTGCTAAAGAAGATGGAGTTGTTTTCAATAGTATTTCAAGTGGTGGTGTTGTTTCCAAAAAGTCCTTTAGTTTATCCAGGATATCAAGCGAATTAAGTAGAAATTAAAAAGCAGGCCTTGTAGTATCTGCTGTTGGACTTTTAGAAGACTATGGATTATGTGAATATTTACTTCAAAAGTGATGCCTGTGATATGATTTATACGGAAGGACATTACTAAAAATCCAAACTGGGTTTATGCGCAGGAGATATTTTAATGAAGGAAAGAAATAGAATATCCTCTATATCTCATACTCTGCAATAAAATTTTAATAAAAAGGTAGCTTATACTGTTACTTTTTATTATGAAAATAACAAGGTTCTGATCCCACCCTGATGAAGCATCGTCGAAGGGTGGGGTTCTTATTAATATTGACCTTTTTCATAACTACACTTAATAACCTTGTCATTTCCTCAACCATACCATGGTACATCATGTTCTAGGTAATCTCCATGTATTTTTATTTTGAATTCTAATCATTATAAATGGTATTAATGACTTTATTATAAATATAATGATATAGATAAATAATTCTGTATAATTAATCATACCATTAAAATCTGTAAATGTTCTATAAAGAAACCCAGTATTAACTAAAACATTAAATAGTGTTACTAAAGTTGCAGACATAATATTTATTTCAACTTTTGAATTGTATTTTTCATAAAATATATGCTAATAAAGAAATATTGTAAACGACAATGGCTTGTCTATTTTTCTGTAAATCACCAATGATTTTCTACTATAGCACTTGAACGGTGTTTAACACTTCCTATTGAACTAAACCAAACGTGACTCATAGAATTTATCTCCTTCAAATGGAACAAATAAATCTATTTTTAAGATATATTCCTTCCTTACAAATATATAATTTCCAAGTAAAAATTCAAAAATACCATATAAGAACAATTGAAATAACGAAAACAAATATTTAAATATTCTACTTTTAACCCTTTAAAATCAAATGTAACTTTATTAACTCTATCTATTGATTTATACTAGTTAAAAATAGCAAAAATAAACAAAAATAAATCTATAATAAATACTATGAAATTTTATCTTCTTCATAACTCTCCCATTATTTACAGATTGTATTACTTTCTGACGTATTTTTGTTATAAACTAGTATCGTGAAATAAGTATTCTCCATGTTTTTATATTTTTCATATTTGACCATTACTAATGGTACTAATGTCATCTTTCAACACATATATAACAATATAGCTATGAATAACTCTATTTTTATAAATTCTAATTTTCTTGAAAAACACTATAAAAGTATTCCAAAATTAAGAGCTATATTAAAAATTGTAGCAAATGTAGCAACAATAATATATGGTTTTTAATGCTAGGTTTTAAAAATCTTTATCGTATATAAAAGCTAATAAAGAAATATTATAAATGCAAATTGGTTTATTGTCTTTTCTGTAAATCACCAATGATTTTCGATTATAAAAATATTGTCGCCATGAGGTCGTCTGCTCCATTCATTAATCCAAACATGACTTACAGCATCAACATCTTCCCAAGGAACTAATAAATCTATTTTCTTAAGTATATTCCTTCTTACTGAGACATAAAATTTCAACCAATAAAAAGAAAAATTAATGTAATAGTAATAAAAATTCCAATGAAAATATAATTTAATTTGCCATAGTTTTTAGATTAAAATTAGAGAATTGTATTATTGCATTTTTATCAGTTATTATCATATTTATAACGAAAATTGCAAAGTAAGTATAAACAATATAAATCTATAATAAATACTATGAAACTTTAATCTTTTCATCTCCTCTCCTATTTTTTTAACTAATCAAACAACATGTATGAATTTTAATATTATACTTTTAGTTTCTTTTTAAAACTTTTTACCAACTCATCATTAGCTTTATTTCTACCGAAGAAAATACTTTCTCTTACTGTTTTTAAATTCAAGAGTCAGCATATATCTTCTTCCATTCAAATTTACCCCTCTAAATCTATTCACATCAATCGATTTTATCTCATTTAAAAGAAATAACCCTATCAAAAACATAAAGAGCATTATGTATAAAAATTCCCATCTGAAATATGATATGGTCTAAAAACACTTCCACCACTTCTAGATGCTATTGAAAATCTGCGAAAATTATAATTACAAAAGCCAAAGCAATAAAAATAAAAAGCATTACGAATAATAATATATTGCAACATGCTTTTGAACCCTATCAAAAATACCTAAAAAATCAAAACATAATAAAGCTCCTCAAATCATTAAATACATTTCATATTATACTATAAACCTTAATCATATTCAATATTTGCTTATTGTCTTAACTTTTTGTCTATCTTGCCAATTTCCTATTATTTTCAATGGAAAATATATTATATGTGTAAATTCAGTTCAATTAATTAACACAATGAATTGAATTTTTGTAGAAGATTTTTACATCAAAATATAATTTTTAATTGATATTCACTATTTTTAATTCACTAAAATTTACAAAACTATATTAGCTTATGTCCCTATTTTCAGTAACCAAAGTTGTATAATATAATTAAGGAGAAAACATTATTATAATATAATGTTTCAAAAATTCAAAAGGAGGATATGCATTCATTAATTTCATTATTGTCAAGCTTTTGCTGATTGGCTGGGGATCACCCTCACTGTTGATTCTGTTAGTAGGTGGAGGAATATTCTTAACTTTAAGACTAGGATTCTTCCAAATCCGTTACTTCCCATATATTATGAATCAAACTTTCGGAAAGATGTTTAGTAAAACAAATCAGGTGAAGGAACCGTTTCACCTTTCCAAGCAGCAACTGCAGCACTTGCTTCATCAATCGGTGCAGCAAATATAGTAGTTGTGCCTTCGATTGATCTTTTATAGCGGGTCCGGGTTCAATACTTTGGATGTGGATTACTGCAATAGTAGGTCAAGCAACAAAAATTTGACGAAATTGTACTTGGTATCCTTTTATAGACAAAAATGAAGACGGCTGAATATGTCGGTGGTGCTTTGTTACTACTTACAACATGGAATCGGTGGAAAAATAGGAAAAATTTTAGGCTCACTTGCAGCATTTTTCTTTTTATGATTGAAATTTTTTACCTTCAATTACAGTTCAAACACTTGTCGAACAGGTCCTTTTAGAACAACTGGGAGTTCACAAGTACATGCTATAGGGACTTGTATTCTTCTTAGTAATATTGGTAGTTTATGGTGGAATTAAGAGAATTGGACAAGTAACTGAAAAAGTAGTTCCATTTATGGCGTTAATTTATTTAATCTTCGGACTTATAGTTCTTGCAATTAATATAAATAAAGTACCTGAAGCTTTCAAAATGATTTTTGTCGGTGCTTTTAATCCTAAAAGCCATAGCAGGTGGTGCTGCGGGTTGGGCACAAAGAAAGCAATAACTAACGGAGTTGCTCGTGGTGTTTATTCTAACGAATCAGGAATGGGCTCTGCACCTTATGCACATTCAACTGCAATAACAGATCATCCTGCAAGACAAGGAATGTGGGGAGTTTTTGAAGTATTTGTCGACACTATAATAGTTTGTACAATGTCCGCACTTATCGTTTTTGACACAGGAATGGAAAAATCCTGAATATAAATCAATAGCTGTTGAAAGAGCATTTAACTCAATCTTTGAAACATCGGTAGTGTAGTGAGTTTCAATTTCTTTATTCCTATTTGTTCTTTCTACAATAATCGTAATAGTATTCTATGTTGAAAAACTTTGCAGAATATCTATTCGGAACAAAGGTAGGAAAAATTTATGAGATTTATTGCAACTATTATGATAGTTCTAGCGTGAGTTCTTTCATTTGAACACGCAGGAGTTTTCTAGACTTAACATTGGTCTTGTAGTTATTCCTAATATGATTGGAATAATATTTATGAGCGGAAAAATTAAAAAGCAAAAAGATGAATTTTTCCATACTGAAGGAAAATTTTACTTAAAAGATAAGGCTAAATAGCTTCCTTAAAATTTATTTTTAGATAAAAATCCGAGTTTCGACACTCGGAGTTTTTCTTATATTATTTAATAATTATTGACCTTCTACGAATCTGTCAATATATTCTTGATAAGTCATAAGTCTATCTTCAAATACATTTTCTTCAATATGAATAATTCTATTTGCGATTGTATTCATAAATTCAGTATCATGACTTGCAAAATAAGATATTTCCCTTAAATGCTTTAAGTCCCATTATTCAAACTGATAATACTTTCAAGATCCAAATGATTTGTCGGTTGATCGAAAGATTAAAACATTAGAATTTTAAGCATCATATATGATAACATCATTCTAACTTTTCTCCCCTGAAAGTTTTTGAGCAGGTTTTTAATGCTTCATCTCCTGAGAACAACATCCTTCCCAAAAATCCTCTATATAAATTTCAGATTGCTCTGTCGAATATTGTCTTAACCAGTCAATCAAATTATATAGGGTATCTTTAAAGAATTCTGTATTATCCTTTGGAAAATAAGATCTTTGAAGTTGTAACTCCCCATTTAAAACTTCCGCTATCAGCTTCCATCTCTCCTGATAAAATTTTAAAAGAGTTGTAATTGCAAGTTCATCTCCGATAAAACCAATTTTATCATTTTTATTTACCATAAATGAAACTTTGTCTAAAAACAAGTCTTCCTTCAACTGTCTTTTTGAAATTTCATTCACTTCCAAAATTTGATTTCCAACTTCTCTTTCCATTTCAAAACCTACAAAAGGATAACGTCTTGTTGAAGGTTGAATATCTTCAATTTGAATTTTTATCAAGTAATTTCTTACGACTTGTAGCTTGTTTTGACTTACTCTTATTTGCAGAGAATCTTGCAATAAAATTTTGTAATTCTTTAATTTTATCTTCTTTTTCTTATTTTGGTCTTTTAACATCTGTGCTGCAAGTTGACTTGATTCATACCAGAAATCATAGTTACCAACAAAAATCTTAATCTTTTTAAAAATCAATATCCACCATATGAGTACAAATATTATTTAAGAAATATCTATCGTGGCTAACTACAATAACAGTTCCCTCATAATCCATAAGAAAATTTTTCCAGCCATAAAATACTCTTGATATCCAAGTCATTAGTAGGTTCGTCAAGTATTAAAAATTTCAGGATTTCCAAAAAGTGCCTTTGCAAGTAAAACTTTAACTTTTTCCTTACCTGAAAGCTCACTCATCTTTTTCTCATGCAATTCAGTTCCGATACCAAGACCTTGTAAAAGAGCTGAAGCATTTGCCTCTACCTCCATCCGTCCATATCAGCAAATTCGCTTCAAGCTCTGAAGCTAAAATCCCGTCTTTCATCTGAAAAATCTTCTTTCGCATAAATGGCTTCTTTTTGCCCTAATGATTTCCATTAAACGAGCATTTCCCCATTATTACAACATCAATTACTTTTTCATCTTCAAACTTAAAAGTGATCTTGTTCCAAAAAGCTCATACGAGTATTCGGTTTTATAGCAACACTTCCAGTATCCGGTTCAAGTCTTCCCTCTAAAATCTTAAGAAAAAGTTGACTTTTCCTGCTCCATTTGCTCCAATTACTCCCATAGCAATTTCCCCGGAGTAAAAGACAAATTTACATCATCAAAAAGTTTTTGACCTTGAAAAACTCAAACTTAAATCTATTACACTAATCATTTCTCACCTCATAATAATATTACTTAATTCAATTAAACATAAGTTAGATTATACTATATTTAGGACAATTAATCAACTAAAAACACTCTTTAATTAATCGCAGAGCGTATCTAAACGCTCAATTTGTTCTATAAAGATAACATAAGTTCTACCTCATCGTCTGTTAATTCATAATTATAAAATTTCTTATAGTATTCTTTTATCTTTTCTTTTTAATGGATAATCTTTTAAACTCTTCCGGATAAGCCTTGAGTTGCAAGCCAAGCGAAAGCGAGTGGAGCGTCAGGATTTGGTGTAAGCCAGTTCCACATTCGAGATTTGTATTATATACTTTTCCGTTTTTAACCGATTTTAATGGTGAAAAGTCTACCTTATCTACCTTGTTTTCAATTATATCTTTAGTTTTAAGTTTTATGTCCAGACTTAAGAATAGATGTCAGGGTTCCATTTGTAAAAGTTGTTCAAAAGTTAATCTTGCAAATCCCTTTTCTTCCAGCCAACATTTTTACACTCAAAGTTATCAAGTCAAAGCATCTCCAAATGTGCCTTTACACTGCAACGAAGAATTCCGATCTAGGTACTTAAACATAATCATCGCATTCGGTCTTTTATTTTCATCAATTTTGAATATTTTTCTTTTTACTTCAGAAACAAGAGAGTTCCATAGGAAATAAAATCATTCATTTTTCCCTTCATTGACATCTTCTAAAAGTTTTAACCATTCTTTGTATCTCGATTAATAATCATTTTGGCGTTTTATATCCGACAGTTGAAAAACCTATGATTGGAATTCCTGTAAGTTCTTCAACGTGTATTATGTTGCATTGTAAAAATAACGTCCGGTTTTAATTTTACAATTTCTTCGACATTCAAATCGCTTTGTCCTTGAACTGTTTCCGTAACATTTTCAAGTTCAGGTGTATATATTTTTTAATACTGTTTCGGATATGGTATTTTTAAAATCTCCTGCATATCCAACTATATGTGTGCCTTCCATTAAAAGAATGATAAGTAGTAGAAACTATCGGCACTTGATCTATTACGATTCTTTTTAATTTTATTTGGAACTTTACCGTATTTCCAGCATGATCGACAACTTCGCGTTCCATTATCTCTTTTGCTTTTCTTCAACCTTTGTCTGTTCTTCTTTTGTTATTAGATGAACAGGCTGTCAATAAAATAACACATAAACATAAAAATACTTAAAAATCAAAACATCCTCCTTATAAATTATTACGTTAAAATAAATGATATGTATTTCTACAATGATATTATATCAGAGTATGAAAGAAAGTAAAATCATTCTAAATCTATTATCAAAATTGGCTATCGTTATTTTTCTATAGAATATTTTTAAAAATAATTATATTAACAAAAATATTTTTAAAATTATAATACACTTACATATTATCATTAGTATGTTATAATAAAGTTTATAATTGATTTTTATTGAAAAATAATATTTAGTTGCATAGTGAAAATTTTATGTAATTTAGGAGGTATGTGTAATAATTGTAACTGCTTTAGTGAAATAAGAGAAATTCATTAAAGGCAAAGAATCTTCAGATTTAATTGAGATTTTCATAAAACCCAAGATCTCTATGGATATATTCAAAAGAAGTTGTTTTATAATTTCAAAAGAATAGATGTTCCCTTGAAATTTATGGAGTTGTTACTTTTTACTCCAGGTTGGTTTGGTTCCAAAAAGGAAAATATGCTATTTTCCGTCTGTATAGGTACAGCTTTGTTTATGTAAAAGACAGAAAATTTATTAGATGAATTTTTCAAACCTTTTTAGGTATAAAAGTAGGTGAAACGACCGATGATTTATTGTTTTCGTTAATTGAAACAAGATGTGTCGGCGACTGTGCAAATGTCTCCTATAGTTACTGTTAACGATAAAGTTTATACTCATGTTTTCAAAGACTGAAATAAGAGATATCTTAGCAGAGGCAAAAGGAGGATTAATATGGGATATATAAAAATTTAGATAAAATAAAAACAAAAATATCCTGAAATGTTACAAAAGTAAATCTACTGACGAAAAGTACATTGTAGATGAAAAAGGAATCAGGTTAGAGGAGATTTTTGAAAAACAAACTCGTCTGGCATTAAAAATTATGATATAATAAATCCTTTAGATATTGAAGAATACATAGCATATGGGCGGTTACTACGCTCTGGAAAATCTATTTTCAACTTAGAGTATTGACATAGTAAAAGATTCAAATCTAAGAGGTAGAGGCGGTGCAGGTTTTTCCTACAGGAAGAAAGTGGGAAGGTGCTTTATAGACGGGATACGGAAATTAAATATGTAATCTGTAATGCAGATGAAGGAGATCCAGGTGCATATATGGATAGATCCATCCTTGAAGGAGACCCTCATGTCATAATTGAAGGAATGGCAACCAAATGCTTAAGATCAATCGGGCAAGTAAAGGTTATGTCTATGTAAGAGCGGAATATCCTAAGGCTGTTAAGATGCTTACTCATGCAATTGAGGAAGCAAAAAAATATAATTTACTTGGCGATAATATAATGGGCTCTGATTTTTCCTTTGATTTACAAATAAAGATTAGGTGCCGAGTGCTTTCGTTTGTGGAGAAGGTACAGCTCTATAAGATCTATCGAAGGGAAGAGGGGCATACCGAAGTCAAAAGTTTATAGAACAACTGAAAGAGGTTTATTTGAAAAACCGACCGTTTTAAATAATGTTGAAACTTTTGCAAATATTCCTTTGATAATAAATAACGGTGCAGATTGGTTTAAGTCTATTGGCACCGAAGATTCTCCGGGCACGAAAGTTTTTGCATTAGTTGGAAAAGTTGTAAATGCCGGACTTGTTGAAGTTCCAATGGGAAAAACTATAAATGAAATTGTACTTGATATTGGTGGCGGATGCCCTAATAACAAGAAAATTAAAGCTGTACAAACCGGTGGTCCCTCAGGCGGTTGTATTCCTGAAAGATTATTTGATACAAAAGTGGACTTCATTTCACTTGCAAGAATTGGATCCATTATGGGTTCAGGTGGTATGGTAGTTATGGATGAAGACGACTGTATGGTTGATATTGCAAAATTTTTTATGAAATTTACAGTTGATGAATCTTGTGGTAAATGTACACCTTGCAGAATTGGAAATAGAAGAGTTTTTAGAAATCTTAGAAAAGAATTACTTCAGGAAATGGTGAAATGTATGATTTAGACTTGCTTCAAGAACTTTCAGAAGTAATAACTGATACAAGTTTATGTGTGCTTAGGAAAAACTGCAACAACCCCCTGTTCTCAGCTCAATGCGCTATTTCAGAGATGAATACGAAAACACATATAAAAGAAAAAGTTGTCATGCTCATGTTTGTAAAGACCTCTTCAATACTATATTACAGAAAGATGTATCGGTTTGAGATTGTGTAAAAGACAATGTCCTGTCGATGCGATTGAAGGAGAAAGAAAAAGAAAAGACATGTTATTGATACAAAGCAAATGTGTAAAGTGTAATAATTGTCTTGAAAAATGTCCTGTTAAGGCAATCATCTTGAAATAGGAGGTAATTATGGTTAATTTAAAATAAATGGACAAGATGTCCAAGTTGAAAAGAGCACTACAATACTGGAAGTATTAATATAAAAATTCCGACTCTTTGCCACATGGATATGAAAGGTTTAGGATTTATAAATAGAGATGCCAACTGTAGAGTCTGTCTTGTTGAACTTATGGACAAAAATAAATTGGTTCCCGCTTGTGATACACTTGTAAAGAAGGAATGGATGTAGAACGAGTACATATAGAGTTATCCGTTCAAGAAAAAGTTAATATTGATTATTGCTTTTCAAACCATCCTACTGATTGTCTTGTGTGTTCCAAAAAGTGGAAACTGTAATTACAAGATTTAGCTTGAGCTTGCAAATATTAGAACAATTAGGTTTACCGGAGAAAGAATAAATTATCCTTTAGATAATTCTTCACTTTCTCTTATAAGAGATCCTAATAAATGTGTACTTTGTAAAAGATGATGAGACTATGTGTAACGAGGTGCAAAAACAGTTGGAACTTTAACGGATGTGAGGCAGAGGTTTCCCTGTGGTTGTGGGAACGGAATTTGACGAACCTATGATAAAAACAAACTGTACTTTCTGGTCAATGTCTAAGTGTCTGCCTACCGGGAGCTCTATATGAAGTAAAGTTCAATAGAACCTGTTGTTAGAGCCTTAATGGATAAGACAAAAGACGGTTCTGGTTCAACTGCTACCTGCAGTCAGAGTTGCATTGGGTGAAGAATTTGGAATGGAACCCGGAACAGTAGTTACCGGAAAAATGGTAACAGCTCTTAGAAATCTAGGTTTTGACTATATTTTGATACAGATTTTCTCTGCAGATTTAACTCACAATTGAAGAAAGCAAAGAGTTTGTTACAGATTTGAAAAAGGAGAAAATCTTCCAATTTTGACAAGCTGTTGTCCAAGTTGGGTAAATTTCATCGAATATAACTTCCTGAAATGCTACATATTCCTTCATCTTGTAAATCGCCTCACACGAAATGATTCGGTTCAGTTGCAAAAACATATTTTGCAGAAAAATGAATATAGATCCTAAGGATATAGTAGTGTATCAGTTATGCCTTGTGTTGTAAAAATACGAATCAGCAAGACCTGAATTAAGTAACAAAGGCTGAGCGATGTTGACTATGTATTGAGCACAAGAGAAATTGCACATATGATTAAAGATTGTTCTATGGATTTTCCAAAACTTGAAGAATCTGAATTTGACAGTATATGGGAGAATCATCAGGAGCCGGTGTAATTTTTCGGTTCAACCGGTGGTGTAATGGAAGCGCACTTAGAACCGCATATAATATGATTACAGGAGAAGACCTTGAAAAGTTGGAATATAAAGAATTAAAAGACTTGAGAGGATTTAAAGAAGCTGAAATAGAAATAAAAAGGTAAAAATAAAAAAGCTGCTGTTGTAAGCGGTTTGGAAATGCTGAAAAGCTTTTTAAACTCTATTAAATCCAAAGAAAAATCTTATGATATTATAGAAATAATGGCTTGCAGGGGGTGTGTGTGCAGGCGGAGGTCAACCTTTCATACATGGAAATACGGATATTATCAAAAAGAGAATGAAAGAGGTATTCACAGCGAAGATAGAAACATCAGATTATCCTATAAAAACCCATCAATTCATATATATAGTGAATATTTAGGAGAACCGGGCGGAGAAAGAGCACATCATCTACTTCACACAACTTATGGAAAAATAGTAATTAAAGTTCATATAACTCATACTAATAAGAACCCCACCCTTCCACGATGCTTTTGCATCAGGTGGGTTCAGGAACTGTTGTTTCCAGCAAGAACCCTACCCTTCCATGATGCTTCGCATCGGTGGGTTCAAAAACATTGTTGTTTTCATAATAATTCAAAAAGTTGAAATTTTAAAATTCAATCCTTTTTACTAAAAGTATTACATAAATGCTTCTGCTACAAATTTTTAATATGAACAATAAAGCTAAAGATATAAATAACGGGAGAAAGCTTCTTTTCCTCTACCTGAAATTAATTTTAATACAGCGTATGAAACAATACCCAAAAACTATTCCATTTGCTATTGAATATGATAGAGGCATCATAATAATAGTTAAAAAATGCCGGGTAATGCTTCTGTATAATCTTCAAAAATCAATTTTTCTTTAATTCCTGTAATCATAAATAATCCAACTACAATTAATGCAGAAGATGTTGCATAAGTAGGAATTACTGCAAAAATAGGGTTGGAAAAATTAAAAGCTAGTAAGAAAAGAAGAGCCGTAACTATTGCTGTAAGTCCTGTTCTTCCTCCTTCAGCAACACCAGATGCACTTTCAACAAATGTAGTTACTGTTGATGTTCCAAGCATTGCTCCTACTGTTGTTCCTATTGAGTCAGCAAAAGAGCCTGTCTTGCTCTAGGTAAATTTCCATCTTTGTCTAACATATCAGCTTTTGATGCAACTCCTACAAGAGTTCCTACTGTATCGAACAAGTCAACAAATAGAAAAGCAAAAAGAGCTACAAACATTTCAGTTGATAAAATCTTACTGAAATCAAATTTCATAAAAATAGGAGCTATACTTGACGGTTTACCTATAATTGCCTTTGGAAGTTCAGAAACTCCACAAATTATTGACACTGCTGTTGTAGCCAACATACCAAATAAAATTGCACCTGGGAACTTTTTTACAAGTCAAAGAAAATAGTAAATAAAATACCAAAAATTGTGATTAATGAAGTTGCACTTGTAATTGTCCCCTAAAGTCAAGAGGTATTCCCTTTCCCTTGTTTAACAAGTCCTGCCTGATATAATCCTAAAAATGCGATAAAAATACCAATACCCGCACTAACCGCTTGTTTAAGTGAGTATGGCATAGCATTTACAATCATTTCTCTAACTTTTGTAAAAGTTAAAATTAAAAATATAATACCCTTCCAATAAAACAGCTGTTAATACAAATTGCCAGCTATATCCTTTACCAATTACAATTGTATAAGTAAAAGTAAGCATTTAAAGCCCATACCCGGAGCCAAATGCAAAGGATAATTTGCAAGAAGTGCCCATTATGACCGTTCCTATAAATGATGCAATAGCTGTTGTTGTAAAAACAGCACCCTTATCCATTCAGCTTCGAGATAAAACTGTAGGATTTACAACTAATATGTACGCCATAGTCATAAATGTAGTAATACCTGCTAAAACTTCTGTTCTAACAGTTGTTTTTGTGTTCCTTGAGTTTGAAAAATTTTTCAAAAAATGTGCTCATAATTCCTCCTAAAAAAATTTTTTGCAAAAAACAAAAATAACTCTTAAAAATAACACACTAAAAATAAATGCCCAAAAAGTAGGCTTCAAGCGAAACCTACCTTCTGGGCTTTTCTCCCTTAGGGTGTAGTGCATAGCACCTGCACAGCTTGGACCATGCAAGAAAAATCTTCGGAACCCTATGTGCACTTTCTCTTTGAGTTATCAATATTACATCAATATAATAACAGTAAATAATTCTTTTGTCAATATCTATTTATTAACTAATATTCTCAATTTAATTTTAAAAAAAGAATAATAAGTCTTTTCGAATTTAATATTCCTTTATTAGTCTGATTAACAGGTATTTATTTTCGATATTCCTTTACTTTATGAGAATACTTTATCCAACAATTCTCTCGAATATTTTTCGTTTTTCGAATCTCTAACCTCTTTCCAAAGAATAGAAGCAACTTTTTAACTTATTCGAATAGTCTAAACTAGATTTATCAGAGCAAAAAGTCTTTTTAAAAATTGATTCCATTCACAAACTGAATTATCATACTTTGCATAATCCGATTTTCCCATAATACACATTTAGCATATCCTGAATTGTAAAATTCAAATCTTTATCTTTTTACTTTCCTCCAAGATGTCGCCATATCAGCATTAAATTTAAATGGTGAAATTCCTGTTAAACTAGAAAAAGTATTCTCTAAACTTTGTATTAAAGGAAAAACCACACTCAAGTAATGGCGTATCTAAAGTAATATTTCTCCTCTTTCTTCTTTTCTTTTTATTACAGTCTTTTAATGACATTTCCTTTAAAATACTCCTCAATAGTACAATTAAGTTCTTGTTTTGTACCTCTATATTCTAAACCTAGTAATTTACATATTTTGAGAAAGTTCTTCACGATACCAATAATATTTACAAAAATTCTTCAAACGATTTAATTTCTTGAAACTCCGGTCTTTTTGTCAATGTTTTTACCTCCAATAAATAGCAGTTAAAAACTAAAGAGGAGTAACTTTTAATATAACTCCTCTTTATACTCACTTAGTTATTTTCATATATACTTTTCTAAAAAAATTTATAGATATCAAGATAAACTTTATCTTTATCAATTTTCATTTAAAATTTCATGTCTCATTTTGTGCATAGAGTTTTATTTTTACATTTTTTTAATCCTGCTTTTTATACATTCTATATCCCTTTTAAAACTCCTCTTCCATAAGCTCCTACAGGGTCTGCTTTTCCGGAAATAAAGAGTATAGGTAAATCTTTATTTATATTTTTTCAAGATTCTTTTTATCAGAAGCTTCCCTTTATCAAAGTTATCAAATCCAAGAAAAAGTATTTGTGCAAAGAAAACCGCAATCTTTATCTAAAAATATAATTTTTCAACAACTTTTTCATCTCTTGTCAGCTAATCAAAATCGGTATTTTTATTTTTATTCTGGAATTATATCCACTAAAATCCAAGTCTGTTTACAAAATTACTCTTTTATTCCCATTTTTCTCGATAAAAATTCTAGCTAATAACATTGCAAAATCTGTGTTTCATTCCATATATGTTCGGTCGTTCCACAAATTATGGCACCGTCAACTGAATCAGAATATTTATTTAAAAAGATTTCTAACAATAACGAACCCATACTATGTCCGAATATAACAACTTTTTATCGGAAATTGCTCTTTTATATATTTGTTAAGGTCGTAAACATCTTCAATAAGTTTTATATTACCTTCCTTATCGGCGATATGATCCTTTTAACTTCTTCAGCTTCACAAGTTTTTCCATGTCCTCTATTATCCATTCCAAAAACTCTAATTCCCTGTTTTTCCAAAAATAGAGCAAAATCTTTATATCTTCTTATATGCTCAGCCATTCCATGACAAATTTGCAAAACTATTTTCAGGATTTTTAAATTTTCAGAAAAGTCGATACAACATATATCTTTTTGTTGTCAAGACTTGAATATATAAAATTCTTTTCATAAAACACTCTAACCACAATTATATCTATTTTACCACAAATTGCTTAATAAATATGGTTTATGCACTCATTTTTACAATTGTAAAAATGAGTTTCTAAAAATTAAATCGCTTCTGCATGATATGAACTTCTTACCAATGGTCCTGAGTTTACTCTCAAAAAGTCCCATCTCAAAAAGCTATATCTCTATATCTATCAAATTGTTGAGGATGTACATATTCTCTTAACGCAATATGGAATTTTGTAGGTTGTAAATATTGTCCCACATGTTACCATATCGCATCCTACATCTCTAAGAGCCTTGAAAAACTTCAACAACTTGTTCTTCGTTTCTCCGAAAACCTACCATAAGTCCTGATTTTGTTTTTAAGTCCACATTCTTTTGCATATTTTAAAACCTCTAAACTTCTTTTGAAAGTTTTGCAGCAGGTCTAACTTTTGGATAAAAACGCTGGAATTGTTTCAACATTATGGTTTAAAACATCCGGTTTTGTTTCATAAATTATATCCATAAGTTCTTTTCTTCCTGACATATCAGGAATTAAAAGTTCTATTGTCGTTTCAGGATTATATTTTCTTACTGCCTTTACAACCTCTGCAAATTGATTTGCTCCTTCATCAGAGCAAGTCATCTCTTGTAACAGAAGTTACAACAGCATATTTAATCCTAAAAATTTGAACAGCTTTTGCAAGATTTTTCAGGTTCGTTTAAATCGACAGGGTCGGGCGTATGTCTTGTTACGTTACAAAAAGTACAATTTCTTGTACAATTCCTTCCAAGAATCATGAAAGTATGCAGTCCTTCTTGAATAACATTCCATTTTATTGGGACAATTTGCTTCATGACAAACAGTATGTAAGTTCAACCCTTCAATCATACTTTCAACATCAGTTGTATTTTTTTATCTCCCTGAATTTTTAATTTTAACCATTCAGGTTTTTCTCATTATTTCTGCTTTTCTTCTCAGCATATCACACCTCTTAAAATAATTTAGTTATATCATCAATAAAAACTTTTTATCCATTGACTTAATATATCTATCAATTTCAATATCTTTAGAGCTTCTTCAATCGCCTCTTTTTGAACATTGAACTCCTTTTTAATATACCACACAGTTTATCTATACCCAATTCACTAAAAAAATCTCCCTCAATTGAAATGTCTTTAATAGTCTCATTTTCAATATCAATCCCTATTTCTACGACTCCACAAGAATATTTTTCCCGCTTTTTCTATTCTTTTTAAAGAGCCGTTCCCATAATTCCAATTTTTTGTTGCAAAAGAGAATCTCTAATTTCGTAAATTTTTCATCTCTTCTTCAGTTAAGAATGTAGTACCTGTAATTTTATATTCATTTTTATATATTCAATAGCTTTTATCCATAAAAGGTTTCAACATCCATATCAATCATATCTCCAATAAATCCAACTCTGGATCTTACAGATTGAACAGCTTTTCCCTTTAAATTTTATATCTCTTGATTTTAAAGAATTTAGTTAAATTATATAGATTTGCTTTGAATAAAAAAAGTACCATGATGTAAAAATCTTTTCTTTATTTTTGATATTGAGCATTTCCACTGACTTTCGCTCCGTCTATCTGAATATCATTTCTTCCTGTAAATTCCGCATTAAGTCCCAAAGACTTCAGAAAAATTAACGACAGGTTTTGCAAACTTTTTAAAAGACGAATCCACATCATCTCCGGTTTTTAGTTATAAAACTATATTGCATATTTTCCGTATCACAATATATCGTACCACCACCGGATAATCTTCTAATTACATCCATATTATTTGCATTTGTAAAATTTAAATTTCACTTCCAAATCAATATTTTGATATCGTCCAATCAAAATACAAGGTCTATTTCTCCAAAAGCATAAAAATATCTTCATCGTAATTTTCCATCAGATAAAGTTCTATTGCATGATTTAATGCAGGATCAAAATTTTTATTTTCAACAAAAAAATCATAATATCTCTCCATAAAAATTAATTTTTAACTCAAGTATATTTTTACCACAAATCAAAATATAAAAAAATAGTACCACAACAAAAAGAAAACCAAAATGATTTTCTTTAAATTTTTAAAAGTTTTCTTAAATTTTTGTAAAATCACTATTGTAACCAGCATTACAATTCCCGTTAAAACCATTGTTCCACCCGGTTTTCAATCCTTGATAAAAATGAGATAACAATACCTGCAATTGTAAATAACATTCCAAACAAAATAGAGTAAATTACAGTTTGAAAATAAGATTTTGAAACTCTTAATGCACATGCGACCGGAATAACCATAAAGGATGAAACCATTAAAACTCCAACAGTTCTTGAAGCAATTGAAATTGATAGAGAAATTAAAAAATGTAAAAATTATATTTACAGTTTTGAACTCTAATTCCCGCAAGTCTTGCTCCTACTTCATCAAATGAAACATACAACAATGCCTTATACAATATGGCAAAAACTGTAATTACAATAAAAAATACCATAGTAACCAAAAATAACTTCAAAATCACTTATAGCAACAATACTTCCAAATAAAAAGCTGTTAAAATTAGCCGCTCCTTTTACAAAATCTGAAAGCACTGCTGCAAGTCCGATTCCTAAACTCATAATTATTGCAGTTGATATATCCGAATTTTTTGAAAAATATCTTCTCATGATTTCAATGGAAAAAAACTTGCAACCGCACAAGAAATTATTGCCGTTATGATTGGATTTACTCTGAAAATAAGCCCTATCGTAACACCAGCAAGAGAAACATGTGATAGTGCTTCACCAATCATCGAATTTCTCTTATTTACCATAACAACTCCAATGCAAGGTATAACAATGGATAACATAATTCCAACCAAAAAGCTCTTCTCATAAATTCAAGTTGAAACATTATCTCACCACCACTTTCTTATCTCTTATTTCCACAACTTTTTGTAAGATTATCTTTCATGATTTCAAGCTCATGAGTTACAAGTAAAATTGTAATACCATGTATCCTGTTAAGATGAGTTAAAATCTTAAAAAGTTGATCTTTTACTTTTCTTTGTCAATTCCCGTTGTAGGCTCATCAAAAATTAAAATCTTAGGATTATTTATTAAAGATTTTTGCAATCATAATTCTCTGTTGTTGTCCACCACTCATTTTATTTATAGGTGTATTTTGCAAAATCAAAGCATATTAACTTGCATAATGCCCTTTTGCAAGTTCAATATGACTTTTCTTGAAAATTTGAAAAATCCCATCTTATTATAAAGATTTAAGTTACTATCTCTAAAGCTGTTATGGGAAAAACCAGGTATATTACTAGCATTTATCTGAGGAACATATCCTATTGTATCCCACTCTTTAAAATTCTTAATATTTGTACTTGATATAAATATTTCTCCATCTGAAGGATTAAGCTCTTTTAAAAATCAATTTGAGCAAAAGTAGATTTTCCCACTACCATTTGCTCCAATTATAGCTATAAAATCTTTCTCTATAAATATCAAAGAAAGATTTTCTAAAACATTACACCTCCACTGTAAGAAAAAGAAACATTTTTTTATTGAAATAATACTTTCCAAAACATTCTCCTATCTTGTAATTTAAACTATCCTAAAATCTTTGACAGTTGGTTTAAATTCTTAACTTTAATTTTATTTAATAAAATTGTAATGAATAAAATAAAATATACGGTTTTTATATTCTTTTTGAATCATTTTTCATTCTTTGCCATAAACTGAAAAATGATATAATAATGGTAAAAGGAAATGATTTTTAATTGTGACTTTCTCACAATTACTCCTTTTAGTTAATCAAGGTGAATTTATTTGCAAATAGCACTCATTTACATACAGTGTATTATATACCCTTTTCGTCGAAAAATCAAGCAAAGGAGAGTATTTATGAAAAAGCTTTTTGAAAACTCTAAAAAGATAATGATTTGAAAGTCACAAAAACAGATTGGCAATTCTTAAAGAATTGGAAAAGAGAAGTTCAACAACGGCAGAAGATATTTATAATGCAATTTCAACAAAAAGGCGAAAAATATAGTATCTCAAGTATATACCGAGCATTGAATCAATTTTGTGAAAAATATTGCAAAAGAGAACTGCAGAAATAGATGGAACTACATATTTTTCAATTAAATAATGGACATATTCACAGTTTGATTTGTGAAAGATGCAAAAATAATACCGATAAATCATTGCCCAATACATAGCTTAATTGATGATATAGAAAACAAAACTGAATTTATCGTAACAGGTCATTATTTAGAAATTAAAAGGTATCTGTAAAAACTGTCAGAAAAACTTTCAAAAGAAGAATTGGAATGTATAAAAATTCCGATGAAGAACTACATAGTACACATAAATGCAAGGATGAACATTGTATATAAATATTTGAAAAATTTTTAAAAAAGTATTGACAAATATTTTATAAATTGATATAATATACAGGCGTTCAATGTGAATGAAAAGTTTGGTGGGTGTGGCCTAGCTGGTTAGGGGCGTCAGATTGTGGCTCTGAAGGTCATGGGTTCTGAATCCCATCATCCACCCCATATATGCAGGAATGGCGGAACTGGCAGACGCGCTAGACTTAGGATCTAGTGTCATTGACGTGGGGTTCAAGTCCTCTTTCCTGCACCATTGTTACTATGGGTAGTAGTTAAAAAGTAGAGTTTTAGGCTCTACTTTTTGTTATTATGAGCAACAAGGTTCCCGGTACCCTCCCGATGCGAAGCGTCGTAGAAGGATGGAGTTCTTGTTGCGAAGCAACAAGGTTCCCAGTACCCTCCCGATGCGAAGCGTCGTGGAAGAGATGGGGTTCTTATTTTAAATTTAAAAAGAGGTTATTATGAAAAAGTTGTAAACATTGAAAAACCGACTCTAATTTTAAAGATTATATTTTATTTGATATAGAAACAACCGGACTTAACAGAACAAAAAGACTTTATGTATATGTTTGGAATTTGTGAAAAAAGGTAAAAACTTAATTTATTCTCAATATTATATTGAAGATGAATCAGAAGAAAAAGAAATTGATTTTGAAGGTAAATGAGCTTTTAAATACAAAAAGTAATTTCATATAATGGAGACAGATTTGATTTTTCCTTTTATCAGATGGAAAAATATAATATTTCGAAAGTTGATTTTGAAAAATATTGATATTTACAGGCAACTTCAAAAGCTCAATTTTTCTTGATGAAACTAACCTAAAGGCTATAAATTTGGGGAAAAAAGACTTGGTTTTTGATGTTCATGACCATGTTAATCAACAGGAAATACCTAAAATTTTCAAGATGTATCAAGAGCTTAAGGATAAGGAGATGTTGTCAAAACTTATTTACCATAACTATATTGATCTGCAAGTTCTAAGCTATATTTATGAATATAAGGAAAGTATTTTTAAATAAAATTTTTGACCATTAATAACAAAAATTTACAGGAATTTTTAAAAACAATCTATATTCAAAAACTATCTGATAACAAGACTTTCCAATACAAAAATATAGATATAAACTTTCATCAAAATAATTACAGTATAACGAGCAATAAAAATGAAATCAAAAATTTCATTGGAATTGGAAGATGGACTAATTGAAAAATAATATAAAAAGCTAAAGTTTTTAAATCAAAATATGAAAATAAAATTTTTAGCAGAGTCTCAAAATTTGACTGAAAAATTTTATTCTCATAACAAAAATAATAAAATAATAAAAGAAAATTTACTTCTTTTACTAAATTTAATTTAATTGAGATAAAGTAACAGAAAACGCTTTAATGACTTTTTAGTGTATAATAATACTGGAGGTAGTTATGTAGTTGTTGATAAAAATTTAGGGAGATTGCTATGGATGTTGGTGAAAAATATTTTATCCTATGCATGGAGCAGGATTGATTAAAAAGCATAGAAGACAAAGATTTGAGCGATTATTGCGAACGATTTTTATGTTATTGAGCTTCCTTTTTGAGACAAAATTTACATATCTTCATTAAAGAAGATGACATTGATAAATTTTGAATTTAGAAAACTTGTCAATGAAGATACTCTGATGAGGGTTTACAATTACCTTAACAATGAAGAATTCCCTATGCCGAATAATTGGGTACAAAGATATAAAGGAAAATACAAAGACTTAAGTCTTCAGATATTTTTAATATAGCCTATGTTCTTAAAGGGTTGTCTATCAGGAATGAAAAAGGTAAACTTTCTTTAAAGGAACTGTTTATGTTAAATCTTGCGAAAAGCGAATTTTAGTTTCAGAATTTGTTATGGTTAGCGGTTTTTCAAAAACAAAATTAATAAAAATCATAGAGTATTCTATGGAACATTAGGAGGAGAAGTATGTTTAAAAGGTTTAAGATACTTGACCTTTGTTTTTGGTGGGCTTTTTAGGTATTCTATTAGCCTATGGATTCAGTCAAGTTGTAGAGTTAGAGTTAAAGCAAATTTGCTGATTTTCGATTTATTCCATTTTGCAATTATTTTGGTATTATTTTTATTTATTATTTCCGGTAATTTTAAAGAAACTTACAGTTAATTTTGAAAAATATGATAAAAAGCTCAAAAAACTCCGACTTCTGATATTGTTACCGCAATTATCGGACTTATAGTTGGATTGATTATAGCTTTTAATTTCGTCTCGATTTCAATATAAAATTTCCTGTAATTGAAATTTATTAAGTGCAACGATTACTATTTTTATATATTGTGCGCTTGGATTTATAGGAATCAAAAATAGCTGTGGATAAAAAGAAGAGATATTGAAATTTAAACTTTTTCGAGAAAAAGTCCTTTAAAAAGGACATGTATATCCTAAAATTTTTAGATACATCTGTTATAATTGACGGAAGAATTTATGATATAATCAAAAACCGGATTTTTAGAAGGTCTATTATTATTGCTATGTTTATGGTTAAGGAATTACAATACATTGCGGAGTTCCGAAGCCCAAACAGAAGACAAAGAGGAAGACGCGGACTGGATATTTTTGGGTTTACTTCAAAACGAAAAATATTGAAATAAAAATTGTAGATAAGGATTACAAAAATATCAAAAGAGTTGACCATAAACTTTTTAAAAATTGACAGAAGATTATCACGGAAAAACTTATTACAAATGACTACAATTTAAACAAGGTTGCATCTCTTCATTTCAATACTAAATATAAATGAGCTAGCACTTGCGGTCAAAACCTGTTGTAATTCAAGGCGAAAAACTTATTGTTGAAGTCATTAATCGTGGTAAGGAACCCGAACAAGGTCTTGGATATCTTTCTGACGGAACTATGATTGTGGTTGAAGACGGAAAAGATTATATCGGTCAAACAATAGAAACAACTGTAACGAGTATATTACAAACTCCTGCAGGAAAAATGATATTTACAAGAAAAGAATTTAAAATAAATATATTATGTAATTTGAATGGAGGATTTTATGAATGAAGAATTTACAAATCAACATCTTTTTCAAGTTGTAAAAAGCTGGTGCTGTTAATTGTCGCCTGTGCTTTTTTAGCTTTATTTTGCACTGTTAAAGACTATATAAATGCTATAGTTGTGAGCTGTTGTGATTTGTTTTTCTCACTGGCTATGACACTTAAAGACAGAAAATTGTATGTTAAGGTTACAGATGATACCTTACAATGGTAGATGAGTAAAAAGTTTATGAATACGAATTGGATGAATGTGCAATCAAAGCTAAAATAAAAATAACGACATATTAACTTTGTATGTTATAGACTCAAACGAAAATACTAAAAAGTTTTGATTTGTCATTACTTGGATACAAAACAATTCGAGAAACTTATTGAAGATATCCGTGTAGTCGGAGATGAAGCGGGAATCAATTACGTTAAAAGCAAAATAATTTTATATTAGGAGGGATACTATGGATAATATTTCACAGATGATTAAAAATATGGGAGTTATGACTATATATAATTCCGCCGTTTTAATTATTTATGTTGTTGGAATTGTAATTTGGTCAAGAAAACAAGGATATGATAAATAGGCTTTCAGATCATCCTGATGCAGTTAGAAAATCTATTTAAATACTGGTTTTTAATGCGATTGCTTCAAAGACACTTTCAGGAAGAATTTTTGAGTCCGATGCTTATCCAACAATTGCGTATGGAAGGAACAAAGTCTGTAATTTATGCATTACCGGGAACTGTAGATGTTGAACTTGCTCACAGTTATACAAGACCCAGAGTGCTACATAAGAATGTAACTACGACTTGGTCTACAAAACTTTCACTTGAAGTTGAAAAGGAAAAACTTATTCTTTAACTTTTTGACAAAGATGAAGAAACTTTTTAAATTCAGTGTTGACAATTAGAAAAAGGGAAAAACTTCGACAATTTATGTCGAAGTTTTTATTAATATATCTAAGATTCCGGGAACCCACCCGATGCGAAGCATCGCGGAAGAATGAACTTTTTATTAACAAAATCTCATTCTATCAGGATTTATATCTTTCTCTTTTTCGTAAAAATTTTTAAAAATTTCGATACCATTTTCTAAAAATCAACTTTTTCAATTAATGCTTTATCTTCAATATTATAAAACAAAATACTTATTCGCAACAGTGATCTTCCGTTTTTAGGAGTTGGTGCTATGTACATTTTATTCCATTTTGTTTCATTAATTGATAAAGCTCTGACCACTTTTTGGTATCCTTAAAGAAAATATAATATAACATTAGCTTAACATCTCGATAAATGCACCAATTCTTGTTTTTTTAATTGTTCACTATCTGAGTCCGTATAGTCAGTTTCGATTCCAAGAACAGGAATTTTAGCTTCTTTCAAAGCCTTTTCAACTATTGTTCCCTCTGTATCGTAAAAGTGTACAGAACTTCAAGTTTACATCTATAACTCCATCAATATTATATTCTTTAACCAATCTAATTATATCATCAACTCTTTCAGTATTCGGAGTAAAACATGCACAGTTTGATACTTCCTAAATATCTACGAGTTAGATTTTCAACCATTTCATCAATTGTATTTCCGTTTTCATCTACTAAATGTTCAGAATATCTATTGCCTGTACACATTTCTTCTGAACAATCATTCCCCCTATATTTTCAACTATTTGATGAATCTTTCCAGTTTGGAATTGAAAGTGGAGTACCAGTAAGTAAAATTCTCTTTGTATCCTTATTAAATACACTTACATTATTCTTTGCTCTTTCTTCAAGTTCGTCACAAAGTCTATTTACCTGTGCAGTAAATCTTTCAGGATCATCATAAAATGCTATTTGTGTGATAAAAGTACGTCTCTTCCTGAAATAGGTACATTGTCAAGTTTTCTAAAAACTATTTAATCTTTTTAAAGCCTTTCTCTTATTATTCAAAGTTACAATGCATTTTTAAGCTTTCTTCTGTAATTTTATTTCCTGTCAATTTTTCCAATTCAGCCATATAGCCTTTTTATTTCTTCTTTCCATTTTACAAAATCTTTTTCTCTCTTCATTTGTGGAATATCCATTATATACATTGGAGCATCTTTTGCTAAAATTTCCCATGCCTTTTTCTTGCCGTCACAAGTTGTTTCTCCAACAAAAAGATCAGCAATTCTAAAAGAATGGACAAGTTCTATCAAATCTTGCACCTAAAGACTGCCTTTATCAACGGGCAAGTAGATGTTGGAAGTACTTTTTCTCCACCCGGAACCCAAAATTGAGATCCGCTACACAAACCTGTTGCAATAGCTCCCGCTGCAACTACAACTTCATCAGGAACATGGATACAAAAAGAGCCTACAACTTTTCCACCCTTCTTTTGAAATTCAATAAGTTCTGCAGGGTCTAATTCCGTGAATTTCTGCAACTACCATATTGAAATAGTCCATACCCTCAGGTCTATTTTTCTTGACTTAAAAAACATCTCCAGAATGCGACAGGTAAAACTTCACATAAAAATATCATGAGTATCGACATCCATATTCAAATCTTCCCACATTTTTCTGTAATCAGCCATTTTATTGCCTCCTATAAAATTTTTATTTATTATCATAGGGACAATCTTGATACAAAATATCTAATTTTTGTTTTTCTTATTATTATACTTTTTCTTTCAAAAAACTCATAACCACTACTTTATAAGTCTTAAAAATTTCTCCAAGACAAAAATTTTCTATGATTTGATAATCTTTTATATTTTTCATCAATATCGTCCAAAAATTTGAATTGCTCTTGGAACATATATCTTTTGTCTTTTTATTTACATCTTTAAAATTAGACAGCACTCTATCAATCATATTATTTTTTCTTCAAAAGAAAAAAATAAATTGAGTATAAAATTCAACTTCATATAAAAATCTGGATTCAATATCGGTTTTAGAAAGTTTTTCCAATTTTGAAGAAATATTTTAGATAATTCAACGGCTTTTTAAGAAATTTGTTTCAGAAAAATCTCGATTATAGACTTCCTCTACTCTGTTTTTAAATTTTCAAAGATTACCATCGTGAAAAAATTTTTGTCCTTTAAAATTATCTTTCAATACTTTTAAAAGTAAAGGACAAGAATTATCTACAACAACTAATTTTGCATTATAAAGTAAAGGGCATTTTTAGTCATAGCATAAGTAAGAGTTGAATCAATTATGCTACACAAAATCTTTTTTTCATTCGAATATTCCAATATGTATTTATCTACTCCGTCCAAAGGTAGAGGCACCAAGTCAAAAACCGTAAAATATTTCTTTTCGGAACAGTTCTCCCCAAGTATCCTATTATGTATTTTCACTATCTAAACCCATTATCGTCTCTACAAAAAGCATTTTCGCCTAAGCTCTAAAATTTCTTCTCTCAAATTTTCCATAATCTTTTTGATATTTAATCATATCTCCTCAAATTTATACATTATATATTTTATAACTTTAGATATTTTTCAAGAAATTCTATGATAAAAATAACTTTTTAACCATGTATTTGACAATTCTAAAAATTCACCTCCTACACCATAAAAATAAAAACTAAACAATTTATCATCATTTTATTCAGTCAAATACATTACTTCATATCGTTATATTTGTATTATATCACATATATTTTGTGTAGTAAAATTAGAAATATTAATTGAAAGCCTTTATTCATAACAAAAATTTATAATAAAAATCTTAAAAATTCTATTGATTATTAAAAGAACTCAATAAAAATATTTGGAGTTCTTTATAATATGATACTATCTTCTCTTTTTAGATATTACAACTGTTGCAATTCCTAAAAAGAACAGTAGGTAATAATGAGATTTGTGCAATACCCGTTCTAGCTAATTTTGGTTTTCTAACGAGTTCTGTTATCAGGTTTTACATCTTTTATAGGTTTATTATTGTCATTTCCCGGTTTGTTATTATCATCCCCAGGTTTATTGTTATCATTTCCGGTTTGTTTGCTATCTTCAGGTTTTTCAGCTCTATACTCTGCATATTTTTGAAAAATGATTTGCAACAAATTTTATATAACCATCATTATGCACAAAGTTAAAAGCTTCAAGCTTTTCCATCATCATCAACATAATAAAGTTGGTCTACAATTTTTCCTTTTTCTTTAGGAATTTCAACCACATAATGTCCAACAGGTAAATTTACCTTTTCTTTTGTAACTGCATCTCTAAATGAAATATCAAATAATGAGACATTTTTACCTTTCAAAGAAGGAATTTGATTAGCATCTATTTTTTTCTACAAGTTCCTTTCCGGCTAAATTCTTTCCTGTTACAGATATCTTAGTTTCTTCATCTGTAAGTGTAATTTCTTCTTCAGGATTTTCAGGTTTAACACCATCCAATTTTTCTGTCTTTTCCCTTAAATCCTTTGTTAATTTGTTTGACTTTTTCTTGACTTACAGGATTTTCTACAGCCTTAACAGCTTCTTCTAACGCTTTGTCAAATTCATTTTTAATTTCTTCTGCTGACATATTTGTATTTATCTGTACCTTTTGCAGTATTCGCATTTGTTATTGCTTTATTTAATTCGTCAAGATTTATATTACTCTTATAGATAAAAAGTTACTTCCTTAATATCTTTAACTTTTTCTTCATGGATATTTTCCGATTTCTTTTCTTCAACACTTCGTCGGCTCTAACTATCTTATATTTTACAGCTTCAAAATCTTTACTGTTTTCAATAGGTCTTACATTGAAAGATCTAAGTTTAGACCATCTATATCCTTTAACTGTAGCTCCCTTGAAAGCCACTTTTCCATCTTCTGTTTCATGTTTTACTTTTATTTCAGAAACTTCATCTAAAGTAAGTTTTTCTTTTTTTCCTACTTTGTCATTTACAACAGTCGCTCTTACAAAAACTTCCTCGTCATAATTTTTCTCCGTCAACAGCAACTAAAAAAATTTAAAAGTAACATCTCCATTTTGGATTTTTAGGATTTGTAACATTTCTAGGACAAATAAGTTCAAACATTTGTGATGCCATTTCCATAGATTCCTGTTCCGTCTGAGCTAACCATTATAAAGTTGTCCATACTGTCGGATGTACCTTCATTTTGTAATGGATACCATTCTATTCCGTTTTCATCTACAATTTTTATCTTTGTCAAAGCCTTATTGAAATTAGCTCCGAACATAGTAACCCAAGTTTTTTTACTTTCTTGACCTACCGGAGTATAAGTATGAGTTACATCAGGTTGTTCAGTACCGCCACCTGAAGTTCCATAAGATTGAATTGACATAAAACTTAAAATCGAGTTTATCAGTTATTTTATCAGTAGCTAAAAACCGTTGCAACCAATCTTTTTGCCCTGTTTTGTAGTATATTTACTCCAATTGCTGAAGAATATGTTTTTCCATCGTCTAAAGATACCATAACTGAATAAGTTTCCAGCTCTTTTTAGTTTTATTTTCCGGCAATTTAAAAGTTATAATTTGTTCAGTATTATTTACAACTTCCACTTTTACATTAGCTGATTCTGTTATTTCAGAATTTGAAGTTTTATCTTTATTGTTTTTAAATTTTAACCTTAACAGCTTTGCTTAAATTTTTCATGCTAATTTAACTTTTGAATTTCACCTAATTTAGTTAAAATTTCTCCTTCAACAAAAATTAGCTTCATTTACTGTTGGAAAAAGCATCTTTTTATAAATTGTTCAAAAGATTTATTTTCTCTGTTTTTCCGTCTTTGATTATTCTTTCTTCAAATTTAATTTTTGCACCCGTTTTTAATTTCAATTGGACTTTCCAAAGTTATCACAATTTTATCTTCTAAAACTTCAACTTTATCCTTTACTTTTAACTTTTCAAAATTATCAGAAAGCAGTTTCTTAAATAAATTCCTGCCTTTAAAGTTTCAATATCCTTTACTTCAAAAACTCTTTCATCAAATTTTAAAGTTATTTTTGTCTTACTGTTGTCAAGATATACATTACTCTAGCACAAAATCGACAATTCTCCACTTTCATCTCCACCAACAGTAACAGTAACTTCTTTGTCATTTAATCTAATCTTATAAACTTCTTTTTATCTGATTTTTGCCTTTGGAAAAATTTAAAGTAGCACTGAACTTCACTTGTTCCAACAAAAGCATAATTCATTTCAATTTTTGTTTTCAACAGCATTTTTCAACTTTAAAGATTTCAAGTTTAAGTTTATCAGATTCTAAATTTTCACCTTTATAGTAACAGTATTTACTCCTCCTGCTTTTAGGTAAATTAGGAGTTTTTACTTTAAGCTCATTTATAACCATATTACTTTTGTTCAGAACTTGCAACAGTAACTTTTAACTGTCGGATTTTTCTTGAAAATCCGTTTCAGAAACCTTTTGTATTGAACTTTATAGTATAAACTTGTTCTTTAGAGTATCATTTTTTTGGAAAATTTAAAGTAATAGTCTTCTTTGCCTTATCGCCTGTTATTACAGCTTTTTACCCAAAATCAGTTGGAACATTATTTAATAATACTTGAATTTTAACATCTTTAGCGAAATATGATTTCCATTAACCTTCATAGTAATTAATTCTAACTTTACTTCTCCACCTTCTTTTGACAAGTCTTTACTTTCAGGTGTTACTCTGACAATAGCATTTTCATCATTATTTTTGTTCAGATGGAGCAACTTTAATAGTAACTACTGGTTCATCTTGAAAAATCTGTTTCAGAGCCTTTTTGTATTGAATTTTATAGTATAAACTTGTTCTTTTAGAAGTATTATTTTTAAGGAAATTTAAAGTAATAGTCTTTTTAGATTTTTCACCTTTCACTTCGCATTTTTCCTAATTCTGTTACAACTCCATCTAAAGAAATTTGAAGTTTTACATTTTCAGGAGATATATGTTTATCATTAATTTTTAGTAAATACAGTTAAATTTACTTCTCCGCCTTCTTTTGTCAAATTTTCATTATCTGCTGTTGCCTTTAAAATTACATTCTCTTCAACAGGTTTTAGGTTGTTCAGGATTTACCGAGAACTACTCACTCCACCACCTGATGTACTCTTTCTTATTTTTCACAGTTTTTAAAATTCTTCTAAAGGTTCATCACTTCCCTTTACACTGAAAAGAAACTTCATAAGTTTTACTTTCTTTTTCATTTTTGGAAAAGTTAAAAGTAATAACTTTTTACTTAATTTTCTTTTGTTTCTTCAGAAAAAGTTAATGATTTTTCAACTTCTGTTAAGCGTTCAGTACTTCCTTTAAGCACTACTTTCGCCTTAATATCTTTTTCTTCCAAATCGGAACCTTTAAGTGTAAAAAGTTCTCTTTCCATCTTCAGTAGGAGATGAAACATTTACATATTCCACTTCGGTTAAAAGCACTTGTATCTTTTTGCATAAGTATTTATTCCGATAGAACTGAATGTAACGAAAACAAAAGTACAAATGTAAAGATTTTAAGCATTTTCATTACTAATGCGACCTCCTTAAAATATTTTATCACCCATAAATTATATATCATAAAAATGCAAATAATTTATCAATGTATAAATAATTTTTATGAATAATTATTATTCATTAATAATATTTATTAAAAACATATAGAATATGCTTGTCTTAGACTTAAAACAAAATTTTTCTATTGACATCACTTATTATTTGTGATATACTCAACTTGTCTTCAGGGGCGAGGTCGTTTCCTCACCGGCAGTAAAGTCTGCGAGCATTATGCTGAGTGGTGAAATTCAATACCGACAGTTAAAGTCTGGATGAAAGAAAAAATGTTTATGCCCTAAAGATGGCATTTTTGCTAAATTTTAGGGAGGTTATTATGAATAGAAAAATTCAGTATTTCAGAGATTACAAAGATTTCAATTCTTGGAACGATAAATGTGCTTTTTAATGTTTATTAAAGTTCCTCTACCTTTTGCTCCTACATTTGTGAAATGATGTTGCAGAACTTCCCGCATTAATAGGAGGATTTGCAATGGGAGATAGTGTAGGATTTTTAATTGTATGTATAAAAATTTTGTTAAATATTGTAATTAACGGAACAAAAACTTTTTATGTTGGAGAGCTTTTCAAATTTAATTGTCTCATCAGCTTTTCGTTTTTGACACATCTTTCATCTACAAAGCACAACAAAAGTAAAAAATCTGCTCTTTTTAGGACTTGCTATTGGTAGTATTTTCAATGTCCATAGTTGCAACTTTAAAGTAATTATTTTATTATTTTCCCACTTTATGCAAAACTTTTAAAAAATTGACTTAAATGCTTTTTGTGGAATAGTAGCAAAAAATAAATCCACTTGTAAAAAGTTACTTTTACATTAATGGTATTTTCTGTACTGCTTTTAACTTAGTTAAAACATTTGTTACATCACTTGTAACATCCTTATTATATAAAAAATTTTCACCAATTTTGAAGAGAAATGGAAGTATATCGGAATAAGTATTCAGATAATTTTACAAACTAAAAAGGTTGAGAATTTTACTTTTCTCAACCTTAATTAATAAACATAATATATTAAAAACGACGATTTTTATGCTCGTCGTTTTTAGTGATTTTATACATTCAATTAAATTAATTTTTAAGCTATTTCTTTTTGATTTTTTTCCATTCTTCTGTAAAGATATAATGCTATTAAAGTAAATATTAATGGATATGCAATTGACATTATTGTTTGTTAACCAGTCTCCTGATGAAATGGCAGGGTTCAATAACTGTAAATAAGTTTGCAAAACCAACTATAAAAGCAAGTAACTGCAACTGCAACTTTAACTGTTGAATATGTTTTTAAATCTTACAAAAGGTCTTTCTATGCTTTCATTTTTCTAAACACTAAGAATGAATAAGCGATGAAGAAATAAGGTAAAGTCATTGAAACATTAGTCATTGAAACCAAAATTTGGAAAAAATTGTTGTGCACTCTTTCCACCGAATGATACTATCGCAATTATTACAATTACAAATTGCTTTGGTACATCATAGGTTTAGTATAAACACCGTTCTTTTTGTTCAGTCCATGATTTTTGGCCATAATTCTTTAGGAGTTCCACCAATTAATTGTTTTTAATGGAGAATAAATAAGAGTAAAGAATGCTCCTGTTAATGCAGAGACATTGATATTCCCATATAACGTGAAACCCAAAAGTCCAACATTTCTTCGACAGATTCTGCAAGACCAACAAGACCTAATTGATATCCCATATGGTTCATAGCAATATATGATACATTACCTAAAGTTATTTTTGTGCTGAAAAATTGTGTAAATGCAAATGACCATTTAGTAAATGTACCGAAAATCAAAATACCTAATGAATATCCAAGATACAACAACAGCTGAAATAATTATACCTTTTTGGAAAGTTCTTTTCAGGATTTTCAGTTTAGTAACAAGACCTCTACTACTTCCAAACCACCATAAGCAAAATATAGCATAAACTATAAATGACAAAACTTGTAAACCACCGGCATAAGCAGGGTTTGGTGAATGAGCCAAAGCATTAACAGTTATAGGGATCTCCAACTCCACCTTTGTTTTAGAAGCAACATTAGAATTCCGCCAACAAATAAAAATACATTAATTAATGCTGGCACTTTCCTCCGAAAGATGTGAATTTTTAATTTTATCTACACCTTTACTGGATATAAATGTTAAAATAATAATCACAAAATAGCAAGAATACCTAGTGTTTTTACGGAATCAAGTCCAAATAAAGACCAACTGTGTTTTTATCAACCCCAAAAAAATCGCATTTGATAAAAACAATCCAAATACCCTGAACCAACATTTACCATCCATACTATATGGGATGCATACCACTAAACGTTACCATAAATGCATACTTACCGCCTGAACTTTTTCCATCCAAGAATAAATTCACCTTCAGAATCTTTTAAAAAGCTGAACCATATTCTGCAATCATAAAGTACAAATGGTAAAAGAAAGTTACACAAGAAATAATAAACCAAGGAATAGGCGCGTATCCCATAAGATAATATGATCTTGTAACGTTGAGTGAAACCAAAAACAAGTGAACACCATCAAAACAAGTGCTCTTAAACTCAATTTCTTTTTAGACGTAATATCCCTCAATATTTATTTTTCATTTTGATTTTATCACAAAAATGGGTATGTCAATATAATATAAAATAAAATTTATATTTTTTGATAAAGAAATTTTTAAAATTAGATATAAATTACAAAAAAGTAAAAAAATATTATCTTTTTCAAAAAGTCGATTAATGCCGAAAAATATTATATCACAAGAACTATTTAATACTTTTAAGCAGATTTGATATGCAACAAAAAATTTAACGAGAAAAATATTCATAAAGTAAATTTAATATAATAATTAAATATAACTTTATTAGAAACATAATCTCGAATTTTTATATAATATTTCCTCAAAAATTATACATTTCTCTTTTAAATCTTTATTCTTATGATAAACTTAAATATAATATATATATACTTAAAATTTTACAGAAAAGTATGTATGTTAAATCATTTTACATAATTTAAACATAAAAAACGGCTATTTCATTCATTAGCGTTTCTTTAAAAATATTTTTTAATTTACATCTTCAATAAATACTTTTCCATCTATCACCTTAATTATATTATCAAATTTTTAAGATGCTCAGTAGATGTATTATGTGTTACAATCAAAACTGTTTGATCTGATTTCAATAAAAATATCCTCTAATTTTTAAAGACACTTTCAGTATCAACACCTGTAAAAGGTTCGTCTAAAAACCAGTATCTCTCCTTTTTCTACACATATACGAAGTAATGCAAGAACTCTTTTTCACCACCACTAAAGTTTGAACAGTCATCAGTATTTCTATTAAGAATATTCTTTATCATAGCAATTTTCATGGGCATTATCAGGAATGTAATCATAGGAATATGAATCAAAAACAGTTATATTTTTCTTTTACAGATGCACGATAAATATGCTCATGTTGACTCATATAAAGCAATGTATTTGATAAATTAAAGCTCTCTTACATTTTTCTCCGTCAATAATGACTTCCCCTTGATTTGGCTTATATATTCCAAGTAATAAATTTAAAAAGTTGACTTTTCCAGCTCCTGATTTACCAACAATTGCATATTTTTTTACCTTTTTCTATTTTTAAGTTTATATCTTCTAGTTGTAGTTTATCAACTGTGAATTTTTACATTATCAAAAATTAATTCATTTTTAAAATTTTCCAATTCTTTTTGCTTTCTGTTTCTGATTTTTGATTTAAAAATGAAAGTATATTTTGTTTTGTAGAAATTTACTGAACGAATAGCTGTAATGTCATATAGCAAGCTATCAATAGGGTCAATAAATGCAGAAGAATAGCTTAGTGTTGCTATTGCCACACCTACAGTTATCTCTTTTTATAGAATAAATATCCTACAATCGCAAAAGTAAAAGCCCTAACCATTTTTGTCATTAAATCACTTAATCCAAGTACCAGTGCTTTTTCTTTCCAAATTCATATCTTTTTATCCGCTGTTTTATGTAGAATTTCATTATGTCTATTTTTATATTTTCAATTGTTTTAGAATTTATTAAGCCAAAACCTTCAAACAAATCAGAAATAGTTGAAGTATATTTTCAAGATACCTTTGATATTTACTCCTGCTATTATCAACATTTTTCCAAATATTTTTGGGATAAAAATCGCAAAAATAGAAGATAAAACTACTACCAAACCAATTTTATAATTGATATTCATAAAAATAATAACTCCATAAATCAACATCATATTTACAGAACGAATTACATCTACAATAGGGTTGTAAATAATCTTGTTCTAATGCAGTAATATCATTTTGATTGAATGAAATATATTCCCCTATCGGCTTCTCGCGAAAAACTTTAGTATCCATATTAAAATTTTTATCAAAAAAATTCTTTTTAAGTCTTGTTTCAAATGAAATACCCGATTTGAATGCAACTAAAATGCAAAAATATTGCATTAATGAATAAACTCAAGTAATAAAGCATATAATAGAATGGCTAAAAATATTTGACTTGATGTACCTTGCAATCCATAGTCAGAATAACCACTTTTTGAGATCAATGGAGTTAATGCTAAACAAATAACTCCAATAAAAATCAATACTACTTGAAGAATAATATATTTTTAACTTTAGATAAATAATCTTTCATCACTTACTCTAAATAATTTTTATTAAAATAAAACTCTATTTTTAAAAACTATATATAGTCAATTTTAATTATATCATACTAAAAGACAAAATAAAACATTAATTTTTATGAAATTTAAGACTTTACTTTTTATATTTATGCTGTATAATTGTAAAGATAAATTTAGAGGTATGTTATGACAAATTTAATTAAGTTTTCTAAAGAAAAATATTTAATTATTTTAATTTTGTTTTGACGACTCTCTTTTTGATTTTAATAACGGACTTGCTGTCTTTAAAATATTTTTACTTAATTATTAATGGAATAACTGTTGTTATTTCATATATATTTTAAGACTTGAGTAAAAGGAGGATTTATGAATAATAAAAATTTATTGGCAAGGGACAAAGTTCCTGTTACAATGCTTTATACCTTTGAGTTTACAACATACTTTTGCTATGTTTGGAGCTTCAGTTTTAGTTCCAATTTTATTTAATGTAAACCCAGTATTGTTCTTTTTGATGAATAGTATAGGTACATTGTTGTTTATTTTTATAACAAAAGGAAAAGGCACCCGCCTATTTAGGTTCAAGTTTTTGCCTTTTTGGAGTAGTGCCGTTATTATAAATACTATGGGTTATAGATATGCCTCAAGTGCTTTTGCTACAACAGGATTTTTAGGTTGTATCTTAGCGTATTTAATCTATAAATTCAGAACAAGATTGGATAAATATTGTGCTTCCACCTGCGACAATGGGTTGCTGTTGTTTCTCTTATTGGTCTTGAACTTGCAGGAAATACAATAAGAGGCGGGAAAAAATATGTGCAAATATATTGACTGAAACTTCAACTAATGCTGATGTTTATGTATTTTTAATCACTCTTTCAGTTGCGATTTTAGGTTCAGTTGTATTTAGAAAATTTTTAGGAACAATTCCAATCCTTATTGCTATCATCTGTGGATATATTGCAGCATTAGCTTTTGGAATGATTGATTTCTCTACCGTTACATCTTCAACATTATTTACAATACCGGAATTTCAATTTCCAATTTTTGACTTCAAAGCAAGTTTGATAATGCTTCCAGCATTGCTCGTATAGACTTCAGAACATATAAGTCATCAAGTTGTAACAAGTAATATTATCGGACAAAATCTTTTAGAAGACCCGGGCTTACACAGAAGTATCTTTGCCGATAACTTCTCAACTATGTTATCAGCTCTTGTAGGTGGAGTTCAACAACAACTTATGGAGAAAACATCGGTGTAATGGCAGTTACTAAAGTTTACTCAGTTTATGTAATTGCGGGTGCAGCAGTAATCTCAATCTGTATGGCATTTATCGCCCCTTTAAGTATGTTAATTCAAAGTATACCGGGAAATGTAATCGGTGGAATAACATTCTTACTTTACGGAATGATTGGTACTTCCGGAATAAGACTTTTAGTTGATTCAAAAGTTGACTATTCAAATAGCCAAAGTTTGATTTTTGACTTCAGTTGTATTCGTAACAGGACTTAGTGGAATTTCAATTAATTTCTTTGGAATGCAATTAAAAGGAATGGTTCTTGCAAGTATGGTTGCAGTAGTATTAAGTTTAATATTCCATTTCTTAAACAAATACGGGCTTTCAAATCATAAATAAATAGGATAAAAATACTCAACTTTTTGATTAAAAAGTTGAGTTTTTAATTTATAAAAAGTTAATTAATACTTTCGTTAAGATTTCTTTCAGAAATATAAACAGTTATATAATTACAACAAAATTATCCAAAAGAACTTTTTACATTGTATGTATCTTCGATACATTTAGTTTTGCATTTATTTACAAGCAAAACTATGAAATTCTCATTTCGCTATCGCTACAGTCAGAAATGACGTATAGAAATCCCTTTGTTTAAGAGATAGACGTGAAAAGTAAATAAACTTCAAAATATTTATATTCTGAATAAAAAGAAATGTTTCACGTCTTAATACCTAGCAAAGAAAATCTCTCAACACGTCATCTCGACCGAAATGAGTGAAATGAAGCGAATCTAGCCCTAACTTTGTTTACTCGTAAACAAAAAGTAGGTCTGACAGGGTAATGTATCTTTAGATACAATTGCTCTGGAGATCTCTACTATTATTTGTTTACAAATAATAGCAAGTCCTATAAAGGACTTATATAAAAATAGCTAGATATAATTGCTTCGAAATTATCAAAAACTTTTTAGTTAATATATATGATCCGATGTATCTTCGATACATTTACTTTTGCCACAACAAAAGTATGAGATTTCCACAGTCGATTGTGCTCAAATCAA